>Ga0182740_1000216_pt1 | contig 91366 bp, 75 predicted proteins | sample eDN5th37CKraftBY_FD_128872 | JGI IMG/M metagenome (GOLD analysis project Ga0182740, IMG submission 128872) | Enriched backyard soil microbial communities from Emeryville, California, USA - eDNA 5th pass 37_C Kraft BY (version 2) (version 2) | ecosystem: Environmental > Terrestrial > Soil >...
CGCTCTCGCTGGATTTTGGGCCCCCCCCCCGCCGCGCCTCCCAATTTTGCTTGTACCCCCCTGCAATGCCACGGCCGGCACCTCCCCCCCCCCCCCCTCCCGCAAAACTGCCATCCATGAGTATGGAACCAGAATCCAGACGCGAGATTTTCGCTGCTGATGGCGGAGCCCTAAGGCGGACTGATCCCTAAGCGCCGTTCGTCGGCTTCCTCGCGTGCCAAACTTCTCGGCGGCATACTGAGCCCGGGGACACTTGAAAGGGGATTCTCATGCGGAAGCTTGTGATCGTGTTTGCCCTGGCAGCGCTTGCAGCCTGCAGCACCACACAGATCTACGACAACCGACCGGTTGGCGTGGCGACAACGGCGCCAGCCAACGGCGTGGTCCAAGTTCTCTACAGCTATCCGACACGACCATACGAGGTCATAGGCGTGGTTTCCGCCAAGCGCTACAAGCCAGGCTGGACCGATCCGACCGTCGGCGATGCCATCCCCCAGCTGCGCGAGGCCGGTATGAAGCTTGGTGCTGACGCGGTGGTGGTGCGCAGTAGTCGCTCGAACAACGACCGCCACACTGTTGTCGAAGCTGAAGCTGTGAAGTACCTCGACCAGCCATCTAGTCAGCAGGCTCAGCCACAGCAGCAGAGCCAGATGCAGTACCGGCCGCCGCAAACACGCTGATTCCTGTAGCGCAACGCCGACGGACCCCGTCCGTGTTCGATCAACCAAACGAAAAAGCCGGACCCTTTCGGGCCCGGCTTTTCGCTGAATGGTGGAGGTGGGCGGAATTGAACCGCCGTCCGAAGGCACTCCATCCCCGGTACTACATGCTTATCCCGCCGTTGAGTCTCGTCCTGCAGCAGCACGGTGGGCCAAGCGCACCGCAGAACCAGCCTGTTTTAGGTTAACCGGGTGCTGACAGGCAACCACTCCCGGCGATTCCGTGATGATGACCTTACGCTGCGAGCACGGACACAAGCAGTTTCAGGGCTTACGCCTTAAGCGGCGAGAGCGTAGTTGTCGTCGTTGGCAACTAGAGTTTTGCCGCTGGATTTACGAGGAAAGCTGCCCCCTCGGCATGCACCAGGAAACTTTGCAACCCCCGTCGAAGCCAGTGCACCCCCGGGAGTCAGAAACTTCCTGACAAGCTCAAGTGTAGGGGCGGGCACCCCGCTTCACAAGGCACCGCTGCCAGCGCGTTCAGGCTTGAGGTCCGCAGAGCAGTCCTGATATGCCCCCTTGGTAAGGGGGCGAAGTCGCGCGTCAGCGCGAATGGGGGATCGGCAGCGCGCGTCGGGGCCCGAGATTTGCGAAGCAAATCTTGGGGGCTTCATCGCGAAGCGATGGAGCTACGCATCCTTGTTGTGCTGGCGCATGACGCGCGACTTCTCGCGGGCCCAGTCGCGGTCCTTCTCGCTGGCGCGCTTGTCGTGGGTCTGCTTGCCCTTGGCCAGCGCCAGCTCGGCCTTCACCTTGTTGCCCTTCCAGTACAGCGACGTGGGCACCAGCGTGTAGCCGTCGCGCTCGACCTTGCCGATCAGGCTGTCGATCTCGTTCCGGTGCAGCAGCAGCTTGCGCGTGCGGCGGTCGTCGGCGACCACGTGCGTGGACGCCTGGATCAGCGGCGTGATCTGCGCGCCGAACAGGAACAGCTCGCCATGCCGGATCACCGCGTAGGCCTCGGTGATGTTGGCGCGGCCGGCACGGATGGCCTTCAGCTCCCAGCCCTGCAGGGCGATGCCGGCTTCGTATCGCTGCTCAAGGTGGTACTCGTGCCGGGCGCGCTTGTTCAGCGCGATCGTGCCTGTTGCTTTATTCTTGTCGGGTTTCTTTGCCATCCGTCCTATTGTCGCCGAAGGCGGAACCCCACGCGAGCCACATGCATACGATCCGCCGCAGCGCCCTGGTCGAACACTCGGCCACCCGGATGTTCGACCTGGTCAACGACGTGGCCGCGTACCCGCGCCGCTTCGACTGGTGCAGCGCCGCCGAGCTGATCGAACAGGGGGAAGCGCGGCTGGTGGCGCGGCTGGACCTGGGCCTGGGCTCGCTGCGCACCTGGTTCACCACCGAAAACGCCCTGGACCGGCCCCACCGGATCGACATGAACCTGGTCGACGGCCCGTTCCGCAAGCTGCACGGGCGCTGGGATTTCCATGCCCTGGACGAATCGGCCTGCAAGGTGACCCTGACCCTGGAGTTCGAACCCTCCAGCCGCCTGCTGGGCCCGGCGATGGCCCTGGGCTTCCAGGGCTTGGCCGACCGGATGGTGGACGACTTCGTGCGCGCCGCCGATCGCGGGGAATGACGTGCGGGTGGAGGTGATCCGTGCCTGGCCACACCGGTTCGAGTCGGTGGGGTTGGACCTGCCGGAGGGGGCCACCGTTGGGGACGCGCTGGCGGCCAGCGGTTTCGTCGATGCCGGCCATCCGGCGGTGGCGGTCCATGGCGTCATCGCCACGCCGGACACGCTGTTGAACGAAAACGACCGCGTGGAAGTGCTGCGGCCGTTGCTGATCGATCCGAAGGAGGCGCGCCGGCGGCGCGCGCTCAGGTAAGAGGTGAGCCGTGCCTCAGCGGCGGCCGCCCTTCTTCTTTTCCTTGGCCAGGTTGGGGCCGAACTTGCGCACGTCGCGCGACAGCTGCAGGTCGGCTTCGGGGAAGTATTCGCCTTCCCAGCTGGCCAGCGTGTCGCCGTTGAACACCAGCGTGAGGTTCTTGATCTCGGTGGTGCCGCGCCGGTTGGTGCGGTTGCTGGCCGTGTAGTCCCAGCGGTCGGCGTGGAACGGATCGGCGATCGACGGGCTGCCCAGCAGCGACTGCACCTGCTGCTTGCTCTGGCCCACCTGCAGCTGGTCCACGGCCGTCTTCTCGATCAGGTTGCCCTGGTAGATCGGCTGCTTGTAGAGGATGCCGCAGCCAGCGGTGGCGGAAGCGAGGACGGCAACCAGCAGGAATTTGCGCATTGGGACAGGTACGGTGGGAAACCGGGCCGATGATACACTTCCGCGGACCGCCGCAACCGAGCTTCAGGCAGCTGGCGCTAAACCGAGAGTGAACGGAGACGCCATGGAATCGCAGGATCTACGCAAAGTCGGCCTCAAGGTCACCCACCCGCGGATGCGCATCCTGGAGCTGCTGGAGCAGAAGAGCGCCCAGCACCACCTGAGCGCGGAAGACATCTACCGGCAGCTGCTGGACCATGGCGACGAGATCGGACTGGCGACGGTCTATCGCGTGCTGACCCAGTTCGAGGCGGCCGGACTGGTGCTCAAGCACAACTTCGAAGGCGGCCAGGCCGTCTACGAGCTGGACCGTGGCGGCCACCATGACCACATGGTGGACGTGGACACCGGCAAGATCATCGAGTTCGAGAGCAGCGAGATTGAGAAGCTGCAGCGCGAGATCGCCGCCAAGCACGGCTACGAGCTGGAAGAACACTCGCTGGTGCTGTACGTGCGCAAGAAGCGCTGAGGACAGGCAGTTCGCCGTTCAAGGACGTGGGAGCGACGTCAGTCGCGAAGCCGCACCGGTAGAGCCTCATCGCGACTGACGTCGCTCCCGCGGCGGCAGCAGGGGGTCAGACCGCGTTGGCGAGCAGCCGCTTCGCGGCCGCGTGGGCTTCCTTGCTGACTTCCACGCCGCCCAGCATGCGGGCCAGTTCTTCTTCCCGCTGCTTGGCGCCGAGCTTCTCGACCGCGCTCTGGGTCATCCCCTCGACCGGCGCCTTGCTGACCCGGTAGTGGGCGTGCCCCTGTGCGGCGACCTGGGGCAGGTGGGTGACGCACAGCACCTGCCGCTGGGCGCCCAGGGCGCGCAGCTTCTGGCCGACGATCTCGGCCACGGCGCCGCCGATGCCGGTGTCCACTTCGTCGAACACCATGGTGGGCACCGCGTCCAGCCCCAGCGCCGCCACCTCGATGGCCAGCGAAATCCGCGCCAGCTCGCCGCCGGAGGCGACCTTGCGCAGCGCGCGCGGCGGCTGGCCCGCGTTGGCCGATACCAGGAACTCGACGCGTTCGGCCCCCGTCGGGTCGGGGCGCTCGCCGTCCTGCGGTTCCAGCGCGATCTCGAAACGCCCGCCGCCCATGCCCAGCTCGGCGATCAGGGCGGTGGTGGTATCGCCCAGGGCGCGCGCGGCCCGCTGGCGGGTGCGGCTGAGCGCGCCCGCCGCATCGCGCCATTGCTGGCGGGCGGCGCCGATCTCATCGTTGAGCTTCAGCAGGCGTTCGCCGGCGCCGCGCCGGCCGTCCAGTTCGGCGGCCAGCCGGTCGTGCTGCTCCTGCAGGCCCTCCAGCGGCACCCGGTGCTTGCGCGCCAGGTCGTGCACACGGGCGAGCTTGCGCTCCAGGGCGTCGAACTGCAGGGGCTCGCCGTCCAGGTCGTCGCGGACCTGGCCCAGCAGGGACAGGGCTTCCTCGATCTGGATGGCGGCGCCGTCGAGCAGGCCGTCGACATCGCGCAGGCGCGGTTCGTGGTCGGCCTGGCGGGCAAGATCGGCCCGCACCTGCTGCAGCTGGCGGGTCAGGGACGGCGTGTCGTCGCCGGCGAGCTGCCCCAATGCGGCGTCGCAGGCCTGGATCAGGCCGGTGGCATGGGCCTGGCGGCGGTGGCTGGCCACCAGTTGTTCGAGCGCGGCGGGCGACAGGTCCTCGCGCTGCAGCTCCGCCAGCTGGTGTTCCAGATAGTTGATGCGGTCGGAGACGTCGCCCTGGCCCGAGAGCTGCTCGCGCTCCTGGAGCAGGGCCGACCACGCGCGGGCCGCGTCGCGCACCCGGGCGCGTTCGGCGTCGTTGCGGGCGAATGCATCCAGCAGATCGAGCTGGCTGTTGCGCGCCAGCAGCGCCTGGTGCTCGTGCTGGCCGTGGATCTCCACCAGTCGGCCGGCCAGGTCGGCCAGCTGCGACAGCGTCACGCTGCGCCCGTTGATCCAGGCGCGGGACCCGCCGTCGGCACGGATGACGCGCCGCAGCTGGCACTGGCCCTCATCGTCCAGTTCGTTGTCGGCCAGCCAGGCCTGGGCGGGCGAGCCCGAAGGGGCGGAAAACTCGGCCGACAGTTCCGCGCGCTCGGCACCATGGCGGACCACGCCGCTGTCGGCGCGCAGGCCCGACAGGAAACCCAGGGCATCGACGAGCAGCGACTTGCCGGCGCCGGTTTCACCCGAGATGACCGTCATGCCCTCGCCGAACTCCAGTTCGGCGGCACGGACGACGGCGAAGTCCTTGATGGCGAGATGTCTGAGCATGCGGCGGATTGTAAGCGGAGCCGGCGCAAGTTCTGAGACGGACGGGCACGGCTTGCAAAGCCGCGGGGACGACGTTATCTAGCGGGCATGAACTCCCCGTCGCCCTCGCTGGACCCCCGTGCCCGCCAGTTGCTGCGCACGCTGATCTCGCGCTACATCCGCGACGGCGAACCGGTGGGTTCGCAGACCCTGGCCCGCCATGCCGGGCTGGAAGTCAGTCCGGCCACCATCCGCAACATCCTGTCGGAACTGGAGGAAGTGGGGCTGCTCAGTTCCCCGCATACCTCCGCCGGGCGTATTCCCACCGCCCAGGGTTACCGGGTGTTCGTCGACAGTCTGGTGCAGGTGAAGTCGCTGGGCGAGGGCGAAGTGGCGCGCCTGCGCGCCGAGCTTCCCAACGGTGCGGGAACCCAGGCCCTGCTGGGCAATGCGTCCGAGCTGCTGTCGGCGATGACCCATTTCGTGGGCGTGGTCAGCGTGCCGAGACGCGAGCAGTTCGCCTTCCGCTACATCGATTTCGTGCCGCTCGATGGGCAGCGGGTGATGGCCATCCTGGTGTTCGCCGACAACGACGTGCAGAACCGGGTCATCGAGACCCGCCGTCCGTACGAGCGCGCCGAACTGGAGCGCATCGCCAACTACCTCAACGCCCAGTTCGCCGGCCGATCGCTGGCGGACATCCGTGCCAGCCTGCTGCGCGACCTGCGCCGGGCGCAGACCGAGATGGAGGGCCTGCTGGCCGAATCCATCGAACTGGCGGAGCAGGCGCTGACGCCGCCCAACGACGATGTGGTGCTGGCCGGGCAGACAAGGCTGATGGGCGTGCAGGAGCTGGCCGACCTGGAGCGGTTGCGCGACCTCTTCGAAGCCTTCGCCCGCAAGCGCGAGATCCTGCAGCTGCTGGAACGCACGATCCGCGCGCCCGGCGTACGCATCTTCATCGGCGAGGACACCGGGCTGGCGCCGCACGACGGGGTGTCCGTGGTGACCGCGCCGTACATGGCGGCCGGGCAGGTGCTGGGTGTGCTGGGCGTCATAGGGCCTACGCGGATGGCGTACGACCGGGTCATTCCGGTGGTGCAGGCGGCGGCCGATGTGCTGGGCGCGGCCTTGAATCCCGACGCGCCGGCCCCATAGGTTCCCGGTTGGGCGGCAGGACCCGCCGCCAGGGAACCGAAATGAACGAACAGCACGAACACGATGCCACCCCGGGCCAGGCGCCCGAATCCCCCGACACCGACGCCGCCCTGCTGGCCGAGCTGGAAACCCTGCGCAACGAGCTGGACCAGCTGCGGGCGACCACGCTGCTGGAGCGCGCCGATCTGGAGAACCAGCGCAAGCGCGTGGCACGCGACATCGAGCAGGCCCGCAAGTTCGCCAACGAGCGTCTGCTGGGCGACCTGCTGCCGGTGTTCGACAGCCTGGACGCCGGCCTGGCCGCCGCCGGCAGCGAGCCCAGCCCCCTGCGGGATGGACTTGAGCTGACCTTCAAGCAGTTGCTGAAGGTGGCCAGCGACAACGGCCTGAGCCTGCTCGACCCGGCCGGCGAGGCCTTCAACCCCGAGCATCACCAAGCCATCAGCCAGGCCGATGCGCCCGATGCGGCACCGGGCAGCGTGGTGCAGGTGTTCCAGAAGGGCTACGTGCTCAACGGCCGCCTGCTGCGTCCCGCCCTGGTGGTGGTGGCCAAGCAGGACTGAACGACACGCGGGTGGCGCTTGAACGGCGCCATCGCATCCCTATATCGGGACCATCCACCCGGCCGATCGCCGGGTCCAACATCAGAATTTGCTAGGGAGCGAAATCCATCATGGGCAAGATCATCGGCATCGACCTGGGCACGACCAATTCGTGCGTGGCGATCATGGACGGCGGCAAGGCTCGCGTCATCGAGAACTCGGAAGGCGACCGCACCACCCCCTCCATCGTGGCCTACACGAAGGACGGTGAAGTGCTGGTCGGCGCCTCGGCCAAGCGCCAGGCCGTCACCAACCCCAAGAACACCTTCTACGCGGTGAAGCGCCTGATCGGCCGCAAGTTCACCGACGCCGAAGTGAAGAAGGACCTGGACCTGGTGCCCTACGGCATCATCGCGCACGACAATGGCGACGCCTGGGTGCAGACCAGCGACGGCAAGAAGATGGCGCCGCAGGAAATCTCCGCGCGCGTACTGGAGAAGATGAAGAAGACGGCCGAAGCCTTCCTGGGCGAGACCGTCACCGAAGCCGTCATCACCGTGCCGGCCTACTTCAACGACAGCCAGCGCCAGGCCACCAAGGACGCCGGCAAGATCGCAGGCCTGGACGTCAAGCGCATCATCAACGAGCCGACCGCGGCCGCGCTGGCTTACGGTCTGGACAAGGGTGACGGCGGCGCCGACCGCAAGATCGTCGTCTACGACCTGGGTGGCGGCACGTTCGACGTATCCATCATCGAGATCGCCAACGTCGATGGCGAGAAGCAGTTCGAGGTGCTGGCCACCAATGGCGACACCTTCCTGGGCGGCGAGGACTTCGACAAGCGCGTCATCGACTACCTCGTCGAGGAGTTCCAGAAGGACCAGGGCATCGACCTGCGCAAGGATCCGCTGGCCCTGCAGCGCCTGAAGGATGCGGCCGAGCGCGCCAAGATCGAGCTGTCCAGCTCGCAGCAGACCGAAGTGAACCTGCCGTACGTCACCGCCGACGCCTCGGGCCCGAAGCACCTCAACATCAAGCTGACCCGCGCCAAGCTGGAAGCGCTGGTCGAGGACCTGGTGAAGAAGACCATCGAGCCGTGCCGCATCGCGCTGAACGACGCCGGCCTGCGCGCCAGCGACATCGGCGAAGTCATCCTCGTCGGCGGCCAGACCCGCATGCCGAAGGTGCAGCAGGCGGTGGCCGAGTTCTTCGGCAAGGAACCGCGCAAGGACGTCAACCCCGATGAGGCCGTGGCGCTGGGCGCCGCGATCCAGGGCGGCGTGCTGGCCGGCGACGTCAAGGATGTGCTGCTGCTCGACGTGACCCCGCTGTCGCTGGGCATCGAGACCCTGGGCGGCGTGTTCACCAAGATCATCGAGAAGAACACCACCATCCCGACCAAGGCCTCGCAGACCTTCTCCACCGCCGAGGACAACCAGTCCGCGGTGACGGTGCACGTGCTGCAGGGCGAGCGCGAACAGGCCCGCTTCAACAAGTCGCTGGCCAAGTTCGACCTGGCGGGCATCGAGCCGGCGCCGCGCGGCATGCCGCAGGTGGAGGTGTCTTTCGACATCGACGCCAACGGCATCCTGCACGTGTCGGCCAAGGACAAGAAGACCAACAAGGAACAGAAGGTCGAGATCAAGGCCGGTTCGGGCCTGTCCGAGGACGAGATCAACCGGATGGTCGCCGATGCCGAGGCGCACCGCGAGGAAGACAAGAAGTTCCAGGAACTGGTGCAGGCGCGCAACCACGCCGACGGCCTGATCCACGCCACCCGCAACGCCATCACCGAGCACGGCAGCAAGGTGCCGGGCGACGTGATCGGCCGCGTCGAATCGGCCATCGCCGACCTGGAAACCGCGATGAAGGGCGACGAGAAGGCGCAGATCGAGGCCAAGGCCAAGGCGCTGGAGGAGGCCGGGCAGTCCCTGTATGCGGCGGCCGCGTCGGGCGACCAGTCCGGTGCGGGTCCGGCGGGCGGTGGTGCGGCCCCGGCCGACGACGTCGTCGACGCCGAGTTCACCGAAGTCAAGGACGACAAGAAGTAATCCCGGCCCACGGGATGCGGCGAACGGGAGACGTGGCCTGCCACGGCCTCCCGTTTTGCCATCCGGCGACCCTGCCAGACCAGCCTGACGACACATGAGCAAGCGCGATTACTACGAAGTCCTGGGCGTGGCCCGCGACGCCAGCGAAGAAGACCTGAAGAAGGCCTATCGGCGCTGCGCGATGAAGCACCATCCCGACCGCAATCCCGGCGATGCGGCCGCCGAGGCGGCGTTCAAGGAGTGCAAGGAAGCCTACGAGGTGCTGTCGGACGGGGCCAAGCGCCGCGCCTACGATGCGCACGGCCATGCCGCGTTCGAGCACGGGATGGGCGGTGGCGGTCCCGGCGGCCCGGACATGGGCGACATCTTCGGCGACATCTTCGGCAACATCTTCGGCGGCGGTGGCGCACGCGCGGCACGCCGTGGCGCCGATGTCGGCTACGTGATGGAACTGGACCTGGAAGAAGCCGTCGCCGGCATCGAGAAGCGCATCGAGATCCCCACGCTGGTGGCCTGCGACCCCTGCAAGGGCACGGGCTCGGCCGACGGCCGCGTCGAAACCTGCGGCACCTGCGGCGGTCGCGGCAACGTGCGCATGCAGCGCGGCATCTTCGCCATGCAGCAGGCGTGCCCGGCCTGTGGTGGCCGCGGCCAGACCATCAGGAATCCCTGCACCGAGTGCCATGGCGCCGGCCGCGTGGAGGAAGAGAAGGTGCTGTCGGTCAAGATCCCGGCCGGCGTCGACAACGGCGACCGCATCCGCCTGACCGGCGAAGGCGAGGCAGGCCCGCCCGGCACGCCGCCGGGCGACCTGTACGTGGAAGTGCGCGTGCGCGAGCACGACATCTTCCAGCGCGATGGCGACGACCTGCACTGCGAGGTGCCGATCCGCATCTCGCAGGCCGCGCTGGGCGACACCGTGCGCGTGCCGACGCTGAAGGGCGAGGCGGAGATCCGCATCCCGGCCGAGACGCAGACCGGAAAGCTGTTCCGCCTGCGCGGCAAGGGCGTGAAGTCCGTGCGCAGCCGCAGCGAAGGCGACCTGTACTGCCGCGTGGTGGTGGAAACACCGGTGAACCTGACCCCGGAACAGCGGGAGCTGCTGGAGAAGTTCGAGGCCACCTTCATCGGAGAGGAAGCGCGCAAGCATTCGCCGAAGTCGGCCACGTTCCTCGACGGCGTCAAGGGGTTCTGGGACCGCATGACGTCCTGATACGGCGCGGCGTCTTGCTTCTAGAATGGGGCTCCCTGGTGGAGCCCTTTTCGTGTCCGGACCCCTGATTGGCATCGTCGGCAGCGCAGGTGCCTATGGCCGCTGGCTGCAGCACTTCTTCCAGGAACGGATGGGTCTGGAGGTCATCGGCCACGATCCGGCCGACCCCGCATCCACAGACGAAGCCGAGCTCGTGCAGCGGGCGGACGTCCTGGTTTTCTCGGCGCCGATCCGCCGCACCGGTGCGCTGATCGCCCGCTATGCGGAGCTTGCCGCCGGTGGCGAGGCCGGGCGCTTGTGGCTGGACGTCACTTCGATCAAGGCCGCGCCGGTGGCGGCGATGCTGGCCTCACGCGCCGAGGTCGTGGGCCTGCATCCGATGACCGCACCGCCCAAGACGCCGACCCTGAAGGGCAGGGTGATGGTGGTCTGCGAAGCGCGCCTCGATGCATGGCGACCTTGGATGGCGTCGCTGCTCGCCGCGCTCGAGGCCGAGTGTGTGCAGGCCACGCCCGAGCAGCACGATCGCGTGATGGCGCTGGTGCAGGCGATGGTCCATGCCGCCCACCTCGCCCAGGCGGGCGTGCTGCGCAGCGAAGCGACGCGCGCGGGCCCGCTGGACGCGCTGATGCCGTTCCGTTCCGCGTCGTTCGAGATGGATGCGGCCATCATCGCGCGCATCCTGTCGCTCAACCCGGCGATCTACGAAGACATCCAGTTCGGCAATCCTCATGCCAGCGATGTGCTGCAGGCGCTGGCGCGGCAGATCCAGCGCATGGCGAACCTGGTGGGGGAGGGCACGGACACGGCCCGCGCCGCGTTCCGGCGCGAGTTCCTGCATGACAACCACGCCGCCATCGGTCCGGACATGCTGGCCCAGGGAAACTACAGTTACGAACGGATCGGCTACCTGCTGGCCGACCTCGCCGGCCGGGAGGCGATCAGCGTGCACCTGCCGGAGGATCGCCCCGGCTCGCTGCGGGCGTTGCTGCACGTGTTCGAACGGCATGGCATCAGCCTGTCGTCGATCCACTCCTCGCGAACGCCGGAAGGCGATGTGCACTTCAGGATCGGATTCGACGCGAACGTGGATGCCGCGGTACTGGCGCGCGCCGCGGAAGAGATCGACGCAAGCGGACTGGGAAGGGTGCTGGCATGAGCGTGGCCGAGCAATCCAGGTTCGTCGTCGACGCCGTACTGATCGGCAAGGCGGTGCCTTTCACGCGTGTGGGCAGCGTCAGCGCGATCGCCAAGACCCCTGTATCCGGCCAACAGCGCGTCACTCGGCTCGGTATCGCCGACGACGAGCAGGGCGACCTGCGTGTCCACGGTGGGCCCGACAAGGCCATCCATCACTATCCGCGCGATCATTACCGTGCCTGGAGCGCCGACATCGGGCTCCACCCCCTGCTTGAGCAACCCGGTGCGTTCGGCGAGAACATCACCACCACCGGCATGCTGGAGCACACCGTGTGCCTGGGAGACCGCTACCGCATGGGCACGGCGCTGGTGGAAGTCTCGCAGTCGCGCCAGCCCTGCTGGAAGCTGTCCGATCGCTTCGCCATTCCTGACATGGCGCGTCGTGTGCAGGACACCGGTCGTACGGGCTGGTACTACCGGGTGATCGAGGAGGGGCATGTGCAGCAGGGCGATGCACTGGTGCTCGCAGACCGTCCCCACCCGGCATGGCCCCTGTTCCGTTTCATCGCGCTGCTGTATCAGCGGGCCATCGACCCGGGCGTGCTACGTGACGTACTGGAACTGCCGTTGGTCCCTTCGTGGCGGGTACTGTTCCAGCGGCGCCTCGAACGCGGCGCGGTGGAGGACTGGAGCAAGCGCCTGACAGGCGTCGCGACGGACGGGTGACGCGCACGACTTCATAAACGCGTTTACTCGACAGCGCCCCGCGTACCGCCCTAGCATCGCGGCGTGGATGCAGGGGGTATGCATCATGTTCATCATCCGCAAGGAGTGTCGGAGATGAGTCGGGATCGCAAAGTGACGTCCCTGTCGTCGGTTCGGCCGCCAGCGCCCACGTCGGGCGAGGGCGCGTCCGCCGACGCCGTCGCCCTGCTGAGGCGTATCGTGGCGGCGCAGGGCGAGATCGCCGCCGCCGGCCCCGACCCGCAGGACGTGGTGGATGCCATCACGTCCCGCGCGCAGGCGCTGACCCGCTCCGCCGGGGCGGTACTCGAGATCCGCGACGGCGACCTGATGCGCTACTGGTCGGCCAGCGGCATCGCGCAGGGCCAGGTCGGTCTCGCTTTGCCTGTCGAAGGCAGCCTGTCGGGGCGCTGCATCCGCGAGGCCCGCGTGCTGCGCTGCGACGACAGCGAGGACGATCCCCGCGTCAATCGCGAAGCCTGCCGCACGGTGGGCCTGCGCTCGATGCTGGTGGCGCCGTTGCGCTTCCGCGACCAGGTGGTCGGTGTACTGAAGGTACTGTCCGCCTCGCCCGGGGCCTACGACGACACCGATTGCAGCACGCTGGAACAGTTGAGCACGCTGGTGGCCGCCAGCATGTACATGGCCATCGAGCATGCGCAGATGCGCGCGACGCTCCAGGCTCGCATGGGGCAGGGCGAGCGCGAACGCAGGGACCTGCGCGATGTCCGGGAACGCCTGCTGCAGGTGCTGGAGCACGGGCTGATCGCGATCGCCCTGCAGCCGATCGTCAGGCTGGCCGATGGTGTCGTCGTCGGCCATGAAGCGTTGGCGCGGTTTCCGCTGGAGTACGACCTGTCGACGGGGCGCTGGTTCGAGGATGCCGCGCGTACCGGACTCAGCGTCGAGCTGGAACTCGCCGCTGCCGCCGCCGCGCTGGCGCGGTTCGCATCGCTGCCCCCGGAGACGTTTCTTTCGGTCAACGTGTCGCCGGAAACCGCGTGCAGCGACCGCCTGCGCCAGCTCATCGCCGGGCATGACCTTCGGCGGCTGGTACTGGAGGTTACCGAGCACACGCCGGTGGACGACTACGGACGCCTGAACCAGCGACTGTCGGCGCTGCAGGAGGAGGGGGTACGCATCGCCGTGGACGATACCGGTGCGGGCTTCGCCAGCCTGCGCCATGTGCTGCGGCTGGCGCCGGACATCATCAAGCTCGACATCACCCTGGTCCGCGAAGTCGATCAGCGCCCGCGCATGCAGACGCTGATCGCCGCGCTGCTGACCTTCGCACAGGGCACGGGTGCCGACCTCATCGCGGAGGGTGTGGAAAACGCGCGCCAGCTGCAAACTCTGAAGCGGCTCGGTGTGCCGTTGGGACAGGGGTTCCATCTTGGTCATCCGCAGTGCACCTGAACGCCGGGACTTCGCCACGCGGCAGCCGGCCGTTACCATGACCGGATGGACACCTCTCCGACCCGATTGCTGATCCACGGTGCCTCCGGCCGGATGGGCCAGGCCCTGCTCCGCCTGGCCGCCGAGCAGCCCGCATGCACTGTGGTCGCCGCCGTGACACGCCGTGCTCCGGCGCAGCGTGTCGTCGATGGCGTGCCGCATTTCGCCGCCACCGAGCTGGGCGGCGTTCCGGCCTTCGACGCGGCCGTCGACTTCAGCCTGCCCGAAGGCTTCGATGCCGTTCTGGGCCTGTGCGTGGACCGTGGGTGTCCGCTGGTGTCCGGCACCACGGGCATCGATGCGGCACAGCAGGACGCACTGACCACGGCAGCGACCCGCATCCCCTTGGTCTGGGCGAGTAATTTCAGCCTGGGCGTGGCCGTCCTGGCCGAACTGGTGGAGCGCGCCGCGGCGGCGTTGCCGGGCTGGGACGTCGATATCGTCGAATCGCACCACGTGCACAAGAAGGACGCACCGTCCGGCACGGCCCTGACGCTGGGGCAGGCCGCGGGCAGTGCGGGGCAGGCGGTGCGCTATGCCAGCCTGCGGGCCGGCGACATCGTGGGCGAGCACATGGTGCAGTTCACCGGGCTGGGGGAACGGATCGAGCTGACCCATCGGGCGACCCATCGCGACATCTTCGCCCGCGGTGCGCTGCATGTGGCGCGGTCGCTGGTGGGGCGCCCACCCGGGGCCTATCGCGTGCGCGATCTTCTGGATTGATACGCGCCCATTCATCACGCCCGTCCTTGGAATCTGAATGCGCGGCGCCCTTGTCCGGTGCGGCCCCGCAGCAGAACGCAAAAAACGGTGGCGCTGAACAGGGCTTCCCCGTACAATTCCCGCTCGCCTGTTACCCATCGCCACGGACCGGATGAACGCCGCGTCCGCGGTTTCTTGCAGCCGCAAGTCGGTGGGACAGGGTTCCTCCACCCCAAGGCGAACCCCGTGACTCGACCCGCACTCCTCGTACTCGAAGACGGCACCGTATTCGAGGGCGAATCCGTAGGCGCAGACGGCCTTTCGGTCGGCGAAGTGGTGTTCAACACCGCGATGACCGGCTACCAGGAGGTCCTGACCGACCCGTCCTACGCCCGCCAGCTCGTTACCCTGACGTACCCCCATATCGGCAACACCGGCTGCACCGACCAGGACGATGAAGCGTCCAGGGTCTGGTGCGCCGGACTCATCGTGCGCGACGTGCCGCGCCGCCCCAGCAGCTGGCGCAACCAGCAGGCGCTCCCGGAATGGCTGCAGACCCGCGGCATCGTGGCCATCGCCGGCATCGATACGCGCAAGCTGACCCGCATCCTGCGTGAGCGCGGCGCCCAGAACGGGGCGCTGATGGCCGGCGACGGCATCGATGTCGAGAAGGCGCTGGAAGCGGCACGCAAGTCCCCCGGCCTGAAGGGCATGGACCTGGCCAAGGTCGTTACGACCGACAAGGCCTACCCGTGGCGCGATGGCCAGCTGGACCTGGACCGCAATGCCTTCGTTCAGGCGCCGGCGAAGTACAAGGTGGTGGCATACGACTTCGGCGTAAAGCACAACATCCTGCGCATGCTGGCCGAACGCGGCTGCGACGTGACCGTGGTGCCGGCGCAGACCAGCGCCGCCGACGTGCTGGCGCTGCAGCCCGATGGCGTGTTCCTGTCCAACGGCCCCGGCGATCCGGCGCCGTGCGACTACGCCATCACCGCCATCCGCGAGTTCATCGCGAAGAAGACTCCGACTTTCGGCATCTGCCTGGGCCACCAGCTGTTGGCGCTCGCGGCCGGCGCACAGACCATGAAGATGGGCCACGGCCACCACGGCGCCAACCATCCGGTCCAGGACCTCGACACCGGCCGGGTGATGATCACCTCGCAGAACCATGGCTTCGCCGTCGACGAGACCACGCTGCCGGCCAACGTGCGCGTGATCCACCGTTCGCTGTTCGACGGCACCAATCAGGGCATCGAGCTGACCGACGCCCCGGCGTTCTCGTTCCAGGGCCACCCGGAAGCATCGCCGGGGCCACATGATGTCGCACCGTTGTTCGACCGGTTCGTCGCCTGCATGGAGCAGGCACGGTCATCGTGAGGGGGATGGCTCCGTGCCATCGATTGTCCGGCCGGGGTGGCGGGGGACGCCGCCCCATCTCAAGGAGTGGAGTATGAAAGTGTTGGTCCGTCTGTTGTTGCTGCTGGCCTTGTTGCCGCTGCAGGTGCTTGCGCGTGAGGTGCCGATCCAGGATTTCTTCAAGGATCCGGAATTCACCTCGATCAGCGTGTCCCCTGACGGCAAGCACATGGCCGTCACCGTTCCGCAGGCCGACCGTACGGTGCTGGCGGTGTTGCGTGTCGCCGATCAGGGCGTCGTGGGGAAGTGGGACTACGGCGAGGACCGTCATTTCCGTCAGGTCTACTGGGCCAACAACAACCGCCTGTTGTTCTTCGTGACGTTCAAGACCGGTCGATTCGATTTCGAGACCGCGAAGGGCGACCTGTATGCGTCGAACATCGACGGCACGGGCCGTATCGACATCCCCAACGGCAACTACTACAACATCGTCGATCTCACCCCGGAAGACCCTGACACCATCCTGGTCGAGCGCTCGATCGAGACCTCGTTCCTGTTCAAGCTGAACATCAACAACGGCCGGACGACGACGGTCGCTTCGGCACCGGTGGAGCAGGGCAGCTTCCTCGTGGACCATGACCGGAAGGTGCGCTTCGTCGCCGGTGCGATGAACGATGGTCGCAACGTGACCTACCGTCGCGACGGCGACAGATGGACGCTGGTCCACGAGAGCGAGCGCAATGGCGCCACGTACTTCCCCCTCGGGTTCGACGCGGAGAACAAGCGCGTATACATGGCCAAGGGGGAGCAGGGCAAGCCGGAGACCATCGTCCTGCTGGACCTGGACACGCGCGAGGAGACGCCCTTGTCCAGCAATGGCACGGTCAGTCCGTCTGGCTACCTGTGGAGCAGCGACGAGAAGACCCTGCTCGGCGTGTGGTACGAGGACGGCATCCCGTACTGGGACTGGGTCGCGCCGGACCACCCGGAGACCAAGGTCTACGCGGGCTTGGTGAAAGCGTTCCCCGGCAAGGCCGTGCGCTTCCTCCGACCGTCACAGGACGGGCGCTACTTCGCGATGCGGGTCTTCGCCGACACGATGCCTTCCGAGGCCTATCTGTTCGACCGCGAATCGGGCAAGGCCAAGTTCCTGGCGGCCAGCATGGACTGGATCAAGCCCGAAGATATGTCGCCGATGAAGCCCATCGTGGTGAAGGCGCGCGATGGCCTGCCGCTGCACGGCTACATCACCATCCCGAAGAACAGCAATGGCAAGAACCTGCCGCTGATCATCAATCCGCACGGCGGCCCGCACGGTCCGCGCGACGAATGGGGCTTCAATCCCGAAGTCCAGCTGTTCGCGAATCGTGGCTATGCCGTCCTGCAGATCAACTACCGTGGGTCGGGTGGCTACGGCAATGCGTTCGAAGGCATGGGCTACCGGGAATGGGGTACGACCATGCAGGACGACCTGACCGACTCGGTGAAGTGGGCGATCGCGCAGGGCATTGCGGACCCCGATCGGATCTGCATCTATGGCGCCTCCTACGGCGGCTACGCGGCGCTGATGAGCGTGGTGCGCGAGCCGGACCTGTACCGCTGCACCGTCGGCTACGTGGGCGTCTACGATCTTGACGCACAACGCAGTGCGGATTTCATGGAGCGGGAGAGCGGCCGCAACTACCTGAAGGACGTGTATCCGCCGACGGCCGCCGAGCGCATGGCGCAGTCGCCGGCCTACGGTGTCGAGCGCATCAAGGTGCCGATCCTGCTGGTTCACGGCGAGAAGGACGTGCGCGTGCCGATCAAGAACATGCATTTCCTGATCTCGCAGCTGGCCAAGGTCGGCAAGAAGCCGGATGACGTGATCGTGGAAAAGAAGGAAGCGCACGGATTCCGCGACCTGCAGAACAACGTCAACCTCTACACCAAGATGCTGGCGTTCTTTGACAAGTACATCGGGCCGAACGCGAAGACCGCCTCGGCCCCGTAACCCTGGAAGCAGTCCCCCATGCCCAAGCGCAACGACCTAAAAACCATCCTGATCATCGGCGCAGGCCCGATCGTCATCGGCCAGGCCTGCGAGTTCGACTATTCCGGCGCCCAGGCGTGCAAGGCGTTGCGCGAGGAGGGGTATCGGGTGGTGCTGGTCAACAGCAACCCCGCGACCATCATGACCGACCCGGAGATGGCGGACGCGGTCTACATCGAGCCGATCAACTGGCAGACGGTCGAGAAGATCATCGCCAAGGAAAAGCCCGATGCGCTGCTGCCCACCATGGGTGGGCAGACGGCGTTGAACTGTGCGCTGGACCTGGCCGACAACGGGGTGCTGGAGAAGTACGGCGTCGAGCTGATCGGCGCCAAGCGCGATGCCATTCGCATGGCCGAGGACCGCGAACTGTTTCGCGTGGCCATGCAGGAAATCGGGCTGGAATGCCCGAAGGCCGCGGTCGCGCACACGCTTGAGGAAGCGCTTGAGATCCAGACTCGCGTCGGCTATCCCACCATCATCCGCCCCAGCTTCACGCTGGGCGGCAGCGGTGGCGGCATCGCCTACAACCGCGAGGAACTGGTCGACATCGTCACCCGCGGCCTGGAACTGTCGCCGACCACCGAAGTGCTGGTGGAAGAATCGGTGCTGGGCTGGAAGGAGTTCGAGATGGAAGTGGTCCGCGACACCGCGGACAACTGCATCATCGTCTGCTCCATCGAGAACCTGGACCCGATGGGCGTGCACACCGGCGACAGCATCACCGTCGCCCCGGCGCAGACGCTCACCGACAAGGAATACCAGCGCCTGCGCGATGCCTCCATCGCGGTGCTGCGCAAGATCGGCGTGGATACGGGCGGCTCGAACGTGCAGTTCGGCATCAACGCGCAGACCGGTCGCGTCGTCGTCATCGAAATGAACCCGCGCGTGTCGCGTTCGTCGGCCCTGGCGTCCAAGGCGACCGGCTTCCCGATCGCCAAGGTCGCGGCCAAGCTGGCGGTGGGCTATACGCTGGATGAGTTGAAGAATGAGATCACCGGCGGCAAGACGCCGGCCTCGTTCGAGCCGGCGATCGACTACATCGTCACCAAGATCCCCCGCTTCGCGTTCGAGAAGTTCCCGCAGGCCGATGCCCGCCTGACCACCCAGATGAAGTCGGTGGGCGAAGTGATGGCGATGGGCCGCACCTTCCAGGAATCGCTGCAGAAGGCGCTGCGCGGTCTGGAGACCGGCAAGGTCGGCCTCGACCCGACCGGCCTGGATCTGGCGAGCGAGGATGACCTGACCACGCTGCGTCGCGAACTGAAGGCGCCGGGCCCGGAACGTTTGTTCTACGTGGCCGATGCGTTCCGCGCCGGCATGACGGTCGAGCAGGTGCATGCGCTGTCCTTCATCGACCCCTGGTTCCTCGACCAGATGGAAGAGATCATCGCCGCCGAGCAGCAGCTCGCCACCGATGGCCTGGGCTCGCTCGACAAGGCGCGCATGCGCCGTCTGAAGCGCATGGGCTTCTCCGATGCGCGCCTGGCCCAGCTGGCCGGTACCGACGAAGCCGCCGTGCGCGTGTTGCGCAGGGCGCTGGGCGTGAAGCCGGTGTACAAGCGCGTGGACTCCTGCGCGGCCGAGTTCGCTACCAGCACCGCCTACCTGTACTCGACCTACGAGGACGAGTGCGAAGCACAGCCGACTGGCCGCGAGAAGATCATGATCCTCGGCGGCGGTCCCAACCGCATCGGTCAGGGCATCGAGTTCGACTACTGCTGCGTGCACGCGGCGCTCGCCCTGCGCGAGGACGGGTTCGAGACCATCATGGTCAACTGCAACCCGGAAACCGTCTCCACCGACTACGACACCTCCGACCGCCTCTACTTCGAGCCGCTGACGCTGGAAGACGTGCTGGAGATCGTCGAGCTGGAGCAGCCAAAGGGCGTCATCGTGCAGTACGGCGGCCAGACCCCGCTGAAGCTGGCACGGGCGCTGGAAGCCAATGGCGTGCCGGTGATCGGTACCAGCCCGGACTCCATCGACCTGGCCGAGGACCGCGAACGCTTCCAGCAGCTGGTCGATTCGCTGGGTCTGAAGCAGCCGCCGAACCGCATCGCCCGCAACGATCAGGAAGCGTTGCTGCTGGCCCGCGAGATCGGCTATCCGCTGGTCGTGCGTCCGTCCTACGTGCTGGGCGGCCGTGCGATGGAAATCGTGTACGGCGAATCCGACCTGGCCCGCTACGTGCGCGACGCGGTCAAGGTCTCCAACGACTCGCCGGTGCTGCTGGACCGCTTCCTCGACAACGCGGTCGAAGTCGATGTGGACATCATCGCCGACGCCGAAGGCCACGTGCTGATCGGCGGCGTGATGGAGCACATCGAGGAAGCCGGCGTGCACTCGGGCGACTCCTCATGCTCGTTGCCGCCGTATTCGCTGTCGGCGAAGACGCAGGACGAACTGCGCCGCCAGGTGGTCGAACTGGCGAAGGCACTGAAGGTCGTGGGCCTGATGAATACCCAGTTCGCCATCCAGGCGAGCGAGGACGGCAGCGACGACATCGTCTACCTGCTGGAAGTGAACCCGCGCGCCTCGCGCACGGTGCCATTCGTCTCCAAGGCCACCGGCATGCCGCTGGCGAAGATCGCGGCCCGCTGCATGGCCGGCAAGACGCTGGCCGGGCAGGGCGCCACGAAGGAAATCGTGCCGGACTACTACTCGGTCAAGGAAGCGATCTTCCCGTTCGCCAAGTTCCAGGGCGTGGATCCGATCCTCGGACCGGAAATGCGCTCCACCGGCGAGGTGATGGGCGTGGGCCGCAGCTTCGGCGCGGCCATGGCGCGCGCGCAGGAGGCCGGCGGCATCAAGGCGCCACCGGTGGGCAAGGTGTTCATCTCGGTACGCGATCCGGACAAGAAGCGCGTGCTGCCGGTGGCGCAGGAACTGGTCGGCCGCGGCTACTCCATCGTCGCGACCGCCGGCACCGCCGCGTGGCTGCGTGAGCACGGCATCGACTGCACCCAGATCAACAAGGTGCTGGAAGGCCGTCCGCATGTGGTGGACCTGATCAAGAACGGCGAAATCGTGTATATCGTCAACACCACGGAAGGACGCCAGGCCATCGCCGACTCCTTCTCGATCCGGCGCGAGGCCCTGCAGCACCGCGTCACCTATTCAACCACCGTTGCCGGCGCCAAGGCGCTGGTGCATTCGCTGGAATACCGCGGCACGGGCCCGGTGCTGGCATTGCAGGAACTGCACAAGGAGCTTCAAGGGTGAGAGCCCCATTGACCATGCAGGGCGCGCAGCGCCTGCGCCAGGAACTGGACCTTCTGAAGACGGTCAAGCGTCCCGAGGTGATCACTGCCATCGCCGAGGCGCGTGCGCACGGCGACCTGAAGGAGAACGCCGAGTACCACGCCGCCCGCGAGCAGCAGGGCTTCATCGAAGGCCGCATCAAGCAGCTGGAGAGCGAGCTCTCGCATTCGGAGATCATCGACGTCAGCAAGCTCAATGCCGGCTCGCGCATCGTGTTCGGCGCCAAGGTGGTGCTGGCCGACGTGGATACCGATGAAGAGAAGCGCTACCAGATCGTCGGCGACCTGGAGGCGGACATCAAACTGGGCCTGATCGCAATCTCCTCGCCGCTGGCCCGCGCCCTGATCGGCAAGCACGAAGGCGACAGTGTCACCATTGACGCCCCGGCCGGCCAGCGCGAGTACGAAATCGTCAGCGTTTCCTACGCCGACTGAGTCCATGGCCCAGGCCACGCTGCTGCTGCCTGCGCGCACCCGCCTGGTCGGGCAGGCGCTGCCCGACGATGTGGCGCGGGCGCTGGGCCGCAGCGACCGCAGCGACGCGGATGCCGGCGAGCGCGCGCAGCTGCGGCGGCAGTTCCAGCTGGTGCCCGACCATTGGCCCATCGCCGCGCTTACCCGCCAGCGTGATGCGGGCGATGCCGCCGGTGCCCGCTGGCTGCGTGCGGATCCGGTGCGGGTGTCACCGGACATGACCGGTGCACGCATGCTCGCGCACGGCGAATCGCTGGGCCTGTCGGCGGAGGACGCGGCGAACCTGCTGCCCGCGCTCAAGCCCCTGTTCGGCGATGCCGGCATGCCGCTGGATGCACCGCACCCGGCGCGCTGGTATCTGCGCCTGCCGCTGGAAGCGCAGCTGCCCGAGTTCGCGCCGGTGGACGATGTGCTGGGCGACGATCTGTTCGCGCACCTGCCGCACGGCGATGCCGGCCGCCGCTGGCGGGCACTGCTCAGCGAGGCCCAAGTGCTGCTGCACAACCACCCCTGGAATGCGCAGCGGGTGTCGCAGGGCAAACCCCCAGTCAATTCGCTGTGGTTCTGGGGCGCGGGTGCGCTGCCGGACTTCGTCCGCACCGGCTTCCGCCAGGTCAAGGGCAACGATGTACTTCTGCAGGCCCTGGCGCAGGCGGCGGGCGTGGACGCGAGCCATGCCGGCGGCGAGGGCGGTGTGGACGCGCTGATCGACCTGCGTCACCTGCGCAATCTGGACCTGCTGTGCCGCGATGCGCTGCGTCCGCTGCTGGAGGCCCTGAAAAAGGGCGAACTGGACACGCTCACGCTCGACTTCGAGGATGGCGGCCTGTTCGCGCTGCGTCGCGAGCAGCGCTGGCGGTTCTGGCGCAGGCCCCTGCCGCGCCTGGATGCAGGCCGGCCCGATCACGTGCCGGCATGACGCCGACGGCCCGGATCCGCCGACGCGAGGCGGGCGCGGCCGGTACATGGCCGGCCCATGTGCCCATGCTGCTGCAACGCGTCTACGAAGCCCGGGGGGCCGGTTCGATGGAGCAGGCCCAGCCCAGGCTCGCCCAGCTGCTTCCCCCCGACCTGCTCGGCGGCATAGATGAAGCGACGACGCTGCTCGCCGATGCCATCGCGGCCAACCGCCATATCGTGATCGTCGGCGATTTCGACTGCGACGGCGCCACCGCGTGCGCCGTCGGCGTGCGTGGGCTTTGCCTGCTGGGCGCACGGCGTGTCACGCCGGCGGTGCCCAATCGCATGGTCCATGGCTACGGACTGTCGCCTTCGCTGGTGGAGGAACTGGACGCACTGGCGCCCGAACTGCTGGTCACGGTGGACCACGGGATTGCCTGTCATGCCGGCATCGCGGCGGCCAAGGCACGCGGCTGGCAGGTCCTGGTGACGGATCATCACTTGCCCGGTGACGTGCTGCCGCCTGCCGATGCGATCGTCAATCCCAACCTGCGTGGCGATCCGTTCCCCAGCAAGGTGCTGGCAGGCGTGGGCGTGATGTTCTACGTGCTGCTCGCGCTGCGGCGCCTACTGCGGGAGCGGGGGGCTTTCGATGGCCCCGAACCCGACCTTTCGTCCTTGCTGGATCTTGTCGCGGTGGGCACGGTCGCCGATCTCGTCCCGCTGGACGCCAACAACCGCGCCCTCGTCGGCGCGGGCCTGCGTCGCCTGCGCGCAGGCCAGGCCTGTGCGGGCCTGCAGGCGCTGGTGCGCGTGGCGGGGCGTGACCCGGCACGACTCACGGCCGCGGACATCGGCTTCGCGGTCGCTCCGCGCCTGAATGCCGCGGGACGGTTGGAGGACATGGCGCTCGGCATCGCGTGCCTGCTAACCGACGACGCCAGCCAAGCCGATGAGATGGCACGCGTGCTCGACGCCATCAACGCCGAACGCCGCGGCGTGCAGCAGCAGATGGTGGACGAAGCGCAGGCGGCGCTGGCGCGTGTCGACGTCGAAGGCGCCGTGCCGCTGGCGCCGTGTCTGTTCGACCCGGAGTGGCATCCGGGCGTGGTCGGCCTGGTGGCCTCGAAGATCAAGGAACGCCTGCATCGCCCGGTGATCGCGTTCGCGCCCGCCGAGCCGGGCAGCACCGTGTTGCGCGGCTCGGCACGCTCCATTCCCGGTTTCCACATCCGGGATGCGCTGGCGGCGATCGATGCGGCGAACCCCGGTCTGATGCAGCGTTTCGGCGGTCATGCGATGGCGGCCGGCCTGTCGCTGGACGAAAGCGCACTGTCTGCCTTCCGTGAAGCTTTCCACGAGCAGGCCTCGAAGCTGCTCGATGAGGCGATGCTGCAGGAAGTGCTGCTGAGCGACGGCGAGTTGCGGTCGGACGAACTGGATCGCGCCCATGCCGAAGCGCTGCGCGGCGCCGGGCCATGGGGACAGGGCTTCCCCGAGCCCATGTTCGATGGCCGTTTCGATGTGCTGGATTGGCGCGTGATTGGCGAGAAGCACCTGAAGTTTTCGCTGCGTCTGCCGGGTCATGCCGCAGCGCTCAATGCGATCCACTTCAATGGCTGGCAGGACCAGGCCCCACCTGCCCGTATCCATGCGGCCTACCAGCTGGACACCGACGACTGGCAGAACCGCCGCGGCATCCAGTTGCTGATCCGTTACTGGCAGGCCGCGGAGTGAGTGCTCACGACTCGGTGAAGCCGGCCATCGTCGGCGAGCCGTCGGTTCGCGCGCCAGGCAGACGCTTCAGTCCGAACAGCGGTCGCAGCCAAGCGATCCGGCGTACGACTTCATAGCCGGCGAAGCAGGCGGCGAAGGTGACCATCACCAGCAGGATGCCTTCCACCAGCGGCGGGATCGCCAGTGGCTTCAGATTGTGGGCGAGGACGACGGTGACGGTCTGGTGCAGGATGTAGACCGGGAACACCGCCGGCACCAGGTACCGGAGCGCGCGACTGTCGCCGGGATTCCAGTGGCGGGCGAAGCCGAGTACCGCCACGATCGCGCACCACTGGTCCAGTCCCCAGACCATGCGCATGGCGATCCGCAGCAGCTCGGGCGGCTGCCCATCGGCGAAGCGGACGAAGTAGGCGATCAGGCCCGCCCAGGTGGCCAGCCACAGCAGCAGGGCGACCCAGCGCGCCCGGACCATCGCCGCCCAGACGCCCTCGCTGCGTGCGATCAGGAAGCCCAGCAGGAACACGCTGAAGTACTGGGCATGGTTGTACCAGTCGTCGACCAGCGCATGGGTCTGTTCGAAGCGACCGACCAGCAGGATGCGCACCAGGCCCAGGAACAGCGTGGGCCATACCACGATGCCGATTCCGGCCAGCGCCCTGTCGAGACCACGCCCCGCGGCGATCAGGGCGCGCGGTGCCATGCGCCAGAGCAGCCACAGCACCATGGTGTATACCCAGAGGTAGGCAAGGAACCAGAGATGGTTCCAGGTGGGCATGTCCAGGCAGCCGTCTGCATCGCAGAAACCGTCGTAGCCGGTCAGGTAGCGGCCATAGAAGGCCAGGTACCCGTCGTGATACCCCCCCGGGAGCTGCTCGACCACTTCGTAGTAGGACTGCGGAGGCACGATCACCAGCATGCCGAACACCAGCGGCACCAACAGGCGCCAGGACCGGCTGGCGAGGAACCCCGGCCGGCGGCGGGCCACCTCGGCACTGCGTCGCTGCCGTTCCAGCAGGAATGCCGTGGCGGCCCCCGATACGAGGAACAGCAGCGCCAGCCGCCACGGTGAACTGAGCAGCATGAAGGGCTCCAGCGCATCGCTGGCCGCTGGACTCTTCACGTGCCAGTCCCAGGTCACGTAGTACATGCCGACGTGGTACAGCACCAGCAGCCCGAAGGCGCAAACACGGACCCAGTCCAGATCGTGGCGGCGTTGCATGGGGGTTTCCTCGTCCTTTGAAGGCGCCAGCGTGTCGGGTCCGCTCGCCATCACCCACCACGAAGGGACATGTGGGGGCGGGCAGGGGGCCAACGGTCGGCATGCGGGGACGAATCGCGAAGGGCGCAGGACCGCCGAGGGCTAGAATGCGCGCATGACCGAACGCGCCGTGCTGTCCTACGAACGCTACCAGCCCTGGAAACGCGTGATCGAGGCCGGCTTCTGGATCGCGGTGACCGGGGTCAACTGCGTCGCCAACAGCATCACCACGCTAATGGAACTGCGACGCGGCGATTCGTCCATCCAGGCCTGGGAACCCGCCGTCTGGGAAACCAGCAGCGCGGTGATGTGGCTGCTGGTGGTATTGCCGGCGATGGCCTGGTTCACCCGGCGCTATCCCTTCCAGTGGGGCGACTGGCGGCGACAGCTCGCACGGTATGCCGGAGCCAGCATCGTCGTCTGCCTCGTGCACGTGGTGGGCATGGTGGGGTTGCGGGTGCTCGCCTACCGGACCCAGGGCATGATCTACGACTTCGGCCCCTGGCCGCGCGAACTGGTCTATGAATACCTGAAGGATGTCCGCAGTTTCGCCTCCATCGTGCTGACGATGGAGGCCTACCGCCTGCTGCTGCGCCGTTGGCAGGGCGAGGCCAGCCTGCTGGCGGAGCCCGACGAGGGCCCGCCGCTGGAACCGGTGGACCGGCCCGAACGGTTCCTGATCCGCAAACTGGGGCGCGAATTCCTGGTCGCGGCGAACGACATCGAGTGGCTGCAGGCCGCAGGCAACTACGTCAACCTGCGGGTGCGCGGGCACGACTATCCGTTGCGCAGCACCATCGCCGGCATCGAATCCCGCCTGGACCCGCGCCGTTTCGCCCGCATCCATCGCAGTTACCTGGTGGCGCTGGACCACGTCGCATCCATCGAGCCGCTGGATTCCGGCGATGCGCGCGTCCACCTGCGCGACGGTACGGTGCTGCCCTGCAGTCGACGCTACCGCCAGGACCTGAGGACGCGCACCGGCGCCGAGCCGGGTTAGTTCTCAGGCCGCGCGCAGGGCGGTTTTCGGCAAGCGTTCGATGGCGTAGCTCGCCATCAGGTCGACGTTGCCGCTGCGCACGGCGTTTTCCGGTTCTTCCAGAACGCCGGCCGCGCTGGCGCCGTCCGGCAGGGTACGGCCCCACAGGCCGGCCCACGCGTTGCGACGGTCCTTGGCGGCGTAGAGCGCACGGTCGGCCAGGCGGATGGCGTACTCCCACCCTTCGCGTCCCTCCTCGAAGAACGGGAACGGCGCGAAACCCAGCGACACCGTGAGATCCCAGGCCCGCCCCGGCGCCAGCTCGCGGGCGCCGCCCAACCGCTCGTGCAGACGCGCGGCGACCGTGCATGCCTGCGCCGCCGTGAGATCGGGGCAGGCCATCAGGAATTCCTCGCCGCCCCACCGTGCGATCACGTCGCCAGGCCGGCACAGGGTGCGCAGCGCGTCAGCGATGTCCACCAGCACATCATCGCCGGCATGGTGGCCGAACCCGTCGTTGACCTGCTTGAAGTGGTCGATGTCGATCAGGAACAGCACATGACGCATGCCGGGCGTGGCGCGTTGCGTCGACATCGCCTGCAGCGCGGTACCGGCCGCGCGGCGGTTGCGCAGGCCGGTGAGAGGATCGGTCGCGCTGACGGTGCGCAATTGCTGGTTCTTGCGCCGCTGGAGCAGGCCGAAGCCGACACCCGCCATCACCAGCAGGATCATCGCCGCGACGCCGGCGTTACGCAGCAGGCGTGTTCTCTCCTCGTTGAGGGACTGGATCTGGGCCTTGTGCCGCATGGCCTGCAGTTCGCGCTGCGCGGCGGCGCTCTCGCTGCGCGCCTGCAGCTCGGCCAGCGATGCGAGCCGTTGCGCCTTGAGCGTCTCCATTTCCAGTGCGTGCAGGCGTGCGCCGACCGCCATGACGCCGTCCGCCTGGCCTAGCGCGGCATGCGCGGCCATCCAGGCGCGCAGCACCTCGCGCTGCTTCTGCGGCTGCGGCGTGTCGTCCACGTGCGACCAGGCCAAGCGTGCCGTGGCCAGCGCGGCCGTGGAGTCGCCGGCGATGCGCTGCAGGGTCGACAGCTTGGCCAGCGAGCCGGCCAATCCCGGCGTGTCCGCACTCGTCTGCTGCGCCCGGATTACGGATGTGAGCACCTGCTGCGCCGGCCCCAGGCGCCCCTGCGCGATCCATATTCCCGCACGCTCTGCGCGCAGGCGTTCCACCACCGCCAATGCCTGCCTGCGGTGCGCCATGGCCTCGCCCTGGTCGATGACGGCCAGGGCCTCCGCCGTTCGGCCCAACCTGACCAGATTGAGCACGTGGTTGTGCAGGATCGCCGGATCTTCCAGCCCGACGGACGCGGCGATGGCCAGCGCCTTGCGATGGAAGCCGTCGGCCACTTCCGGCGAGTCCAGGTAATCGGCGTGGATCAATCCGATGTTGCTGAGGGTGGTGGCCTGGAACAGGGCGGCCTCGTCGGCGGGCAACTGCCTGGCCAGGTCCTGCACGCGCAGGTAGGCCGCCTCGGCGCGATGGATCTGGCCGGCACCGTGGAAGACCGATCCTGCCTGCGAATAGGCGCGGGCGCGGAACGCCAGGGCCAGTTCGGGATGCGCCAGCACGAGGCGCTCCATGCGGGCGCCGGCCTCCACCGCGCGTTTCCGGTCGCCGGACAGGCCGGCGGCGATGCCCAGGCAACTGAGGGTCTTCAGCTCGTCCTCGACGGTCAGGTCGGCCTCGCGCAGCAGCGATTCGGCCAGCGCGGCCGCCACGGGGGGCGCATCGCGGCGCAGCTTCAGGCAGCGGGCCACCTGGCTGGCCCGCTCGGTGCCGGCCGCAACCGTGCCCTGGGCCCGCGAGGAGGGCAGGCCCAGCAGCACCAGGCCCAGCAGGCAGGGCAACAGGCGGGCGGTGAAGGGGGTCGGCATGAGCGGTCGGCTCTCGGACAGGGGCGCGCATATCGAATGCAAATTCCGTTCCATGCCGGCGCAGGACGGGTACCTGCACGCCTCTGGTATCCTTGCCGACCGATTCCATTCCCCCGTCACAACCCCATGATCGAGCTCAATCCCATCCGCCAGCGCATCGCCGACCTGCAGGACAGGCTGGCCTCGCTCCGGGGGTATCTTTGACTACGATGTCAAGCGCGAACGCCTGGAAGAAGTAAACCGCGAGCTGGAAAACCCGGACATCTGGAACAACGCCGAGTACGCGCAGCAACTGGGCCGCGAGCGTTCCCTGCTGGACAAGACGGTCAACGGCATCCGTGACATCGAGGAAGGCCTGACCGGCGCCGGCGAGCTGCTGGAGCTGGCGGAGATGGAGAACGACGAGGATACCGCGCACGCCGTGGTGGCCGACGTCGAGCGCTATGCCGCGCACGTGGACAAGCTGGAGTTCCAGCGCATGTTCTCCGGCAAGATGGACAGCGCCAACGCCTTCGTCGACATCCAGGCCGGCGCCGGCGGCACCGAGGCGCAGGACTGGGCGGAAATCCTGCTGCGCATGTACCTGCGCTGGTGCGAATCGCGCGGCTGGAAGACCGAGCTGATGGAAGCCAGCGGCGGCGACGTGGCCGGCATCAAGTCGGCCACGCTGCGCGTGGAGGGCGACTTCGCCTACGGCTGGCTGAAGACCGAGACCGGCGTGCACCGCCTGGTGCGCAAGTCGCCGTTCGATTCGGACAACCGCCGCCATACCAGCTTCACCTCGGTGTTCGTGTCGCCCGAAGTCGACGACAACATCGACATCGACATCAATCCGGCCGACCTGAAGACCGACGTGTACCGCTCCTCCGGCGCCGGCGGCCAGCACGTCAACAAGACCGAATCGGCCGTGCGCATCACCCACGTGCCCACCGGGATCGTGGTGGCCTGCCAGACCGGCCGCAGCCAGCACCAGAACCGCGACAACGCGATGAAGATGCTGGCCGCCAAGCTGTACGAGCTGGAAATCCAGAAGCGCAACGCGGAGCGCGATGCGGTGGAAGCCACCAAGTCCGACATCGGTTGGGGCAGCCAGATCCGCAACTACGTGCTGGACCAGAGCCGCATCAAGGACCTGCGCACCGGCGTGGAGCGTTCGGATACCCAGAAGGTGCTGGACGGCGACCTGGACGAGTTCGTCGAGGCCAGCCTGAAATCCGGCCTGGAAGCGGGCGCCAAACGCATCGACGCTTGATCCGCGAGCGCACCCGCCTTTTGCAGGAGCGGCCCATGGCCGCGATGCTTTGAACGATAATCCTGCAAGAGGATCGCGGCCATGGGCCGCTCCTACATCGCCTTCTTTGATTTCCGACGACATGACCGATCAGACTCCAGCGACGCAGCCTCCCGCCGACGAGAACAGCCTCATCGCCGAGCGCCGCGCCAAACTGACGGCCCTGCGCGGGCAGGGCATCGCGTTCCCCAACGATTTCCGTCGTGGCGACTACGCCGGCGACCTGCAGGCCCAGTACGGCGATGCCGAGCTGTGGACTGTCGAGGCGCTGGAAGGTGCCGGCCGCCGCGTGAAGCTGGCCGGCCGCCTGATGGCCAAGCGGGTGATGGGCAAGGCCAGCTTCGTGCAGATCCAGGACGAATCCGGCCGCATCCAGCTGTTCCTGCAGTCGAACACGCTGGGCGAGATTTACGACGCCTTCAAGGGCTGGGACATCGGCGACATCGTCGGCGTCGAGGGCAGCCTGACCCGCACCCGCACCGGAGAACTGTCGGTCAAGGCCGACGTCCTTCGCCTGCTGACCAAGTCGCTGCGCCCGCTGCCGGACAAGTGGCATGGCCTGTCCGACGTCGAGCAGCGCTATCGCCAGCGCTACGTGGACCTGATCGTCACGCCGGAAGCGCGGGACGTGTTCATCAAGCGCTCGCGCATCATCCGTGCGATCCGCGAGTGGCTGGATGCCCGGCGTTTCCTGGAAGTCGAGACGCCGATGATGCATTACATCCCCGGCGGCGCCGCGGCCAAGCCGTTCACCACGCACCACAATGCGCTGGACCTGGACCTGTACCTGCGCGTGGCGCCGGAGTTGTACCTGAAGCGCCTGGTCGTCGGCGGACTGGAGCGGGTCTACGAGATCAACCGCAACTTCCGCAACGAAGGCGTCAGCACGCGGCACAACCCCGAGTTCACGATGCTCGAGCTGTACGAGGCCTACGCCACGTACACCGAGATCATGGACCTCACCGAGGGGGTCATCCGCGATGTCGCCCACGAGGTCCTGGGCACCGGCCAAGTCACCTGGGACGGTCAGGACATCGACCTGGAGCCGGCGTTCCGCCGCTGGCGCATGGATGAGGCGGTACGCCACCACAATCCCGAGATCAGCCTTGCCGACTGCACCGACCGCGAGGCGCTGGTACGCCATTGCGAGCGGCTGAAGATCCATGTGAAGCCGTCCTACGGCTGGGGCAAGCTGCTGCTGGAGATCTTCGAGAAGACCGTGGAACACACGCTGATCCAGCCCACCTTCATCACCGATCACCCGGTGGAGGTCTCGCCGCTGGCCCGCGCCAACGACAAGGACCCCGGCTACACCGACCGCTTCGAGCTGTTCATCAACGGCAAGGAGCTGGCCAACGGCTTCTCCGAACTCAACGACCCCGAGGACCAGGCTGCGCGCTTCATGGCCCAGGTCCAGGCGAAGGAGGGCGGTGATGACGAAGCCATGCATTTCGACGCCGACTACATCCGCGCCCTGGAGGTCGGTCTGCCGCCGACCGGAGGCCTGGGCATCGGCATCGATCGGCTGGTCATGCTGTTGACGGGCTCCGATTCGATCCGGGACGTGCTGCTGTTCCCCTACATGCGTCCGGAAGCCCAGGGTTGACGCACGGTCCCCGCGAGCGTCAAAAGAGTGACGCTGCGCGGCAGAATGGGCACATGACGGCATGACGCGATGGGACCACACTGGCGGGGCCCCAGCCCGCGGGCGGCGGACCCCGGGTGGACACGGGACCGGACATGCCGAAATATGTGACGAACATCAACGTGCGGAACCCTGAAACACCCTGGAGGCGGCTGGCACGCTTCCTGCGTGGATTTCCACGCAGGTCGGTCAATTCTTCGCCGCCCGCGCCGATAGAGATCAGGGGAGGGGGCTCCGTGATCGGCATCGGTTCCCTTCGTGGATCTCGGCCCCAGCCTGGGGCCGGGCCGCCGAACAGGACTGCCACCATGCTGGATGCGAGCGTCGCCACCGCCGGAGTATCCTTGCCCGACAGCCACGTCACGTGGCCACAAGGGGTGGGGCACGCATTGAACATCGTCATCGTCGACGATCAGACGTCCGCGCGTACCATGCTGCGCCATGTCATCGAGGACATCGCGTCCGAGCTGGCCGTCCACGATTTCGGCGATCCCCTGGCGGCCCTGGAATGGTGCGAGAAGAACCGCACCGACCTGCTGCTGCTCGACTACCGCATGCCGGGCATGGACGGGCTGGAGTTCGCCCGCCGGTTCCGCCGGCTGCCGATGCACCGCGACATCGCCATCATCCTGATCACCGTGGTCGGCGACGAACCCATCCGTCAGGCCGCGCTGGAAGCGGGCGTCATCGACTTCCTGGTCAAGCCGGTGCGTCCGCGCGAGCTGCGTGCCCGCTGCCGCAATCTGCTCCAGCTGCGCCAGCAGTCCGAGAACGTCAAGCAGCGCGCCCTGTCGCTGGAGCAGCGCCTGCTGTCCAGCATGCACGAGGTGGAAGAGCGCGAGCGCGAAACGCTATCGCGCCTGGCCCGCGCCATCGAGTACCGCGACAGCGGCACCAGCGCCTACCTCGAGCGCATGGCCCACGTGGCGGGACTGATCGCCGAGCAGCTCGGCCTGCCCGAGGACGAGGTGCGGACCATCGAGATGGCCGCGCCGCTGCATGACATGGGCAAGATCGCCATTCCCGATTCGGTGCTGATGAAGGCCGGCCCGCTGACCGCGGACGAGACCGATGTCATGCGCCGTCATCCGAAGATCGGGCACCAGCTGCTGTCCGGCAGCCAGAACCGCTTCATCCAGGCGGGCGCCGTGATCGCGCTGCGGCATCATGAGCGCTACGACGGCAGCGGGTATCCCGATGGCCTCGTGGGCGAGGAAATCCCGTTGGAAGCCAGGATCGTGGCGGTGGCGGACGTGTTCGACGCCCTCATTTCGCCGCGCCCCTACAAGAAGGCGTGGGACAAGGACGCGGCGCTGGCTTATCTGTATGCCCAGCGCGGTCGCCTGTTCGACCCCGCATGTGTCGACGCGCTGATCCGTGGGCGGACGCGGCTGGACGACATCTGCGAACGCTACTCGACGGTGCAGAGCCGTCCAGGGATGGAGTGAGCCATGTCCAACGTCCTTACCTGGGTCAAATCCCGCCTCGAGCATCGCGGCGACAGCGAGCACGGCCAAGCGCTGATCCGCGTCGCGCTGATTTCCATCATCCTGGTCTACGCGCTGCTGCCCTCGTCGCGCGCGGCGCTGCCTACCGACGAGTATTCCATCGTCCTGACCATCATCGTCTCGGGCCTGGTCAACGGGCTGGGCATCATTGCCTGGCTGCTGGTGCAGCCTGGCAAGTCGCACGTGCGCCGCGGGCTGGGCATGATCGCCGACTATGGCCTGCTGGCCGCCGCGATGAACGGCATGGGCGAGCCGCTGTCGTGGGCCTACGTGGTGCTGATGTGGATCACCGTGGGCAACGGCCTGCGCTATGGCAACCGCTACCTGGTGGTCGCGGTCACCATGGCCAGCACGGCTTTCGCCGCCGTGGTGTGGATGAACGATTATTGGCGCGCCAACGCCACCCTCGGCGTCGGCCTGGTGCTGGGTCTGATCGCCGTGCCCATGTACCTGTCAGGCCTGCTGCGGGACCTGACCCGCGCCACCGACGAAGCGCGCCGCGCCAACGAGGCCAAGAGCCGTTTCCTGGCCAACATGAGCCACGAGTTCCGCACGCCCCTGAACGGCCTGGCCGGCATGTCGGAACTGCTGGCCACCACGCGCCTGGACACCGAACAGCGCGAATGCCTGTCCACCATCCAGGCGTCCACCCGCACCCTGCTGGGCCTGGTGGAAGACGTGCTGGACATTTCCGCGATCGAGGCGGGCAAGGTAAAGCTGAACGTCGTCGAGTTCTCTCCGCGCGAGCTGGTGGAGAGCATCGGCCTGATCCTGATGCCGCAGGCGCGCGGCAAGCAGGTGCGCTACGAAGGGCGGGTGGACGACGCCATTCCGGCCAAGCTGCGGGGCGACGCGGGTCACCTGCGCCAGGTCCTGCTGAACCTCGCGGGCAATGCGGTCAAGTTCACCGACGAAGGCGAGGTACGCCTGACGGTGGCCCCCACCCTGGTCGAAGGCCAGCACCTGCGCCTGCGTTTCACCGTCACCGACACCGGGATCGGCATCCCCGTGGCGTTGCGCGAGCGCCTGTTCGAGGCGTTCGAGCAGGCAGACGGTAGCCTGTCGCGCCGCTACGGCGGCACCGGGCTTGGCACGACCATCGCCAAGGGTCTTACCGAGGCGATGGGCGGCACCATCGGCTTCGAGAGCAACGAGCAGCGCGGCAGTTGCTTCTGGGTCGAGCTGCCGTTCGACGCGGTGCCGGAGCGCGTCATCGTGCCCGCCGTGCAGGGCCACGCCGAATGGCTGGAGGAAGCGCCGGATACGGCCAGCGCCGAGAACATCATCGCGTTCTCGGACCCGTTCCTGCGCCACCGCGCGCGCGTGCGCAGCATGCAGATCCTGGTGGCCGACGACCACGAGGCCAACCGCATGGTCGTGCAGCGCCTGCTGCAGAAGGCAGGGCACCGCATCACCTGCGTCAACGGCGGCGAAGAGGTGCTGGACGCGCTGGAATCCTCGTCCTACGACGCGGTCATCTGCGACCTGCACATGCCGGGCTTGAGCGGCCTGGATCTGCTGAAGCAGTTGCGCGTGATGGAGGCCGGCAGCGGCAGCCGCACCCCGGTGCTGATCCTGAGCGCCGATGTCACGCCCGAGGCGATCCAGCGGTGCGAGCAGGCGGGCGCGCGCGCATTCCTCGCCAAACCGGTGGTCGCGACCCGGCTGCTGGATGCGCTGGCCGATGTCGCCACGTCGGGTCGCGTGGCCGCGACGACGGTTTCGAACACGCCCGTGCGGCCGGAGGTGTCCGACGGTGTGCTGGACGTCAGCGTGCTGGACGAACTCACTGCCTTGGGCATGGGGGACGCGTTCGAACGGGAATTCATCGAACAGTGCCTCAACGACGCCGATGGCTGCATCGGCGCCATGGCCCATGCGATGGAGCGGGGCGACGGCGAACATCTGCGCGAACATGCGCATGCATTGAAAGGCGTGGCCAGCAATCTGGGGTTGGTGAAGCTGGCGGCGGCCGCAGGCGAGATGATGGGCCTGGCCGACTGGCAGATCTCGCGCGAATGGCGCCACCGCCTGGCCGCGCTCAACTCCCACCTGAGCCATGGCCGCGCGGCACTCGATGCGCGGCAGCGGGTGCGCGGCGCGGCGGAGAAGGGCGGCGAAGGCTCCTCGTCCTGACCGCGCGTGGTTCCGTCATGCGGGTGGCGCGAGCGCGATCCTTCGGGATGTGTCGCCGGGCACCGGCAGAAAGCCAGGCCCGTGGCGAGTACGGTGTCCCGGACTCGCCCTTGAAGGCGCCTGCGCGCGCTCCAACCCCTGATGCCCCTGTAGTCCCCTGTGTTTGCAGCAGACGTGCGGGTGCCGCTCAGGCAGCTCGGATGGAGCGCTTTTCCTGCGCGCGGACGATGCGCTCCATCATCTTCAGCGACTTGTCGCCCAGCGTCAGGGCCGTATCCACCCAGACTTCGGTGATGCCCATCAGCTCGTCGTAGCCGACCGGCTGCGCCAGGTTGCGGCAGGCATTCAGCGCCAGGTGCGCATGGGGTGAACGGCGCTGCTTGTCGATGATCGTCTGCACGGCCGCCGCGCCCTGGCCCTTCGGCACCAGCACGTCCACCACGCCCATCTTGTACAGCTCGTCGCTGGTGTAGATGTTGCCGTCCAGGATGATCCGCTCGGCGACCTGCGGCGAAACGCGCTTGCACAGGAAGGAATAGGCGCCCATGCCCGGGAACAGGCCGAACAGCACTTCCGGCAGGCCCATGTCCACGCCTTCTTCGGCCACGATGGTGTGGCAGGACAGAGCGATCTCCAGGCCGCCGCCCAGCGCGTCGCCCTGGATCAGCGCGATGGTGCGTACGTCGCCGCCCAGGCCGGTGTTGAGATGATGCACGCCGTCGATGCAGCGTCGCGCATAGCTGAGCAGGCGGTCGCGGTTGTTCTCGCGGATCAGCTGCGAAAACAGTTCGAGATCGCCGCCGAGGTTGAAGGCGCTGGCATCGGACGCCACGACGAGGTGGCGCAGCTTGCCCGGCTGGCGCTGCGATTCGCGCAGGGTGATCGAGTTCATGAAGCTCAGCACGTCGTCGAGCATCTGGCTGCGGAAGCACGGACGAACACCGGGCGCGACATCCGAATGCATGTACATCCAGTGGGCATCGCCGCTGGGTTCGGACTCGACGCGGATGGTCGGGAAGGAACGGGTGCGCTGCAGTTTTTCGACGTTGTTCATGAAGAGCTCCTTGGAGGGGTTTCTTGCCCGCGCGGCAGGGGAAAGCGGGTGACGGATTAATGTGACGCAGGTGGCATCACGCGCCGATCCTACACCTGAACGAATAATTAAAATCCAGTGCACACACGCGCTTGCGGCAAGATGCCGGGGGCAGGAGGGCATCAGTCTCGATATTTGTGACGAACGTCTAGAATCCACCCCTAAAGTCCTGAACCAAAAGAAAAAGGCCGGCACAGGGCCGGCCTTCTCCATAAAGCTGAACAGGGATCAGCCGGCCTTGGGGGGCTCGCGCAGTTCCTTGCGCAGGATCTTGCCCACATTGGTCTTCGGCAGTTCCGTGCGGAACTCCACGTAGCGGGGCTGCTTGTAGCCGGTGAGGTTGTCGCGGCAGTACGCCTTGATCTGCTCGACGGTGAGCGACGGGTCCTTCTTCACGATGAAGACCTTCACCGCCTCGCCGGATTTGTCGTCAGGCACGCCGACCGCCGCCACCTCCAGCACGCCGTCCAGGCCGGCGATCACGTCTTCCACCTCGTTCGGGTATACGTTGAAGCCGGACACCAGAATCATGTCCTTCTTGCGGTCGACGATGTAGAAGAAGCCGTTCTCGTCCATCTTCGCCATGTCGCCGGTGTGCAGCCAGCCTTCGGCGTCCATGACCTTCGCCGTCTCCTCGGGACGCTGCCAGTAACCCTTCATCACCTGCGGACCCTTGATGCACAGCTCGCCCACTTCGCCGAGCGGCACGATGTTGCCGTCGTCGTCCTTCAGGCAGGCGTCGGTGGACGGCACCGGCAGGCCGATCGCGCCGTTGTAGTCGTGCAGGTTCATCGGGTTGATGCAGGCCGCCGGCGAGGTCTCGGTCAGGCCGTAGGCCTCGACCAGGGTCACGCCGGTGACCTTCTTCCACTTCTCGGCGACCGCCCGCTGCACGGCCATGCCGCCGCCCAGCGTCATCTTGAGGTTGGAGAAATCCACTTCATCGAAGCCGGGCGTGTTGAGCAGGCCATTGAACAGCGTGTTGACGCCGGTGATGGCGGTGAAGCGCGTGGCCTTCAGTTCCTTGACGAAGCCCGGCATGTCGCGCGGATTGGTGATCAGGTGGTTCAGGCCGCCCAGCTTCATGAAGACCAGGCAGTTCGCCGTCAGGGCGAAGATGTGGTACAGCGGCAACGCGGTGATGATCACTTCGTTGCCGTAGTCCAGGCCGGTACCGACCCACACGCCGGCCTGCTGCATGTTGGCCACCAGGTTGCGGTGCGTGAGCATCGCGCCTTTGGCCACGCCGGTGGTGCCGCCGGTGTACTGCAGGAAAGCGATGTCGCCGGAATCGATGTCGACGTCGGGCAGGGCATGCAACTGGCCCAGCGTCAGCGTGTCCTTGAAGCGCACCGCGCCCGGGATGTCGTAGTCGGGCACCATCTTCTTCACGTACTTCAGCACGAAGTTGACGATGGCGCCCTTGGGGAAGCCGACCAGGTCGCCCAGCGCCGTGGTGATGACCTGCTTGACCTGGGTGCCGGCGAGGGCCTCCTGCGCGGTCTTGCCGAAGTTGTCCACCACCAGCAGCACGCTGGCGCCGGAGTCCACCAGCTGGTGCTTCAGCTCGCGCGGCGTGTACATCGGATTGACGTTGACCACCGTCAGGCCCGCACGCAGCACGCCGAAGATGGCGATGGGATACTGCAGGCAGTTGGGCATCATGATGGCGACGCGGTCGCCCTTCTTGAGCTTCAGCTCCCCAAGCAGGTACGCCGCGAACTGGCGGCTGAGCTTGTCGATCTCGCCGTAGGTCAGGGTCTTGCCGAAGTTGCGGAACGCGGGGCGGTCGCGATACTTGCTGATCGCCTCATCGAAGACGGACACGATGGAGCGGTACTGCTCCAGGTCCACTTCGTGGGGCACGCCTTGCGGGTAACTCTTGAACCACGGACGTTCCTGACTCATCGTTCTGCTCCCTCCCCAGGGTCTTCTGGCTGCGTTGCGGCGTACTGTGGGCCGGCGCCCGGTCGCGGCGCCTTCCGGGAGCATACCGTTCCGGATGGAAAAGGCGAAGGTTTCGATGGCAGTCACGGAAAAGAAGATGCGGGTCGCCGCGCTGGCATTGCTGTTGGGACTGGTGGCGTGCGCACCGGCAGCGCCTGAGCAAAGGCTGCGGGCGCGCTTCGACGAGATGCAGGCGGCGGTGGAAACCGGGCAGGCCGGCGACTTCATGGAAGGCGTCAGCCCGGATTTCACGGGCGAGTCCGGGATGGATCGTGCGGCGCTGCACAATCTCCTGCGGGCGCGCATGCTGGCCGACTCACACTTGGGCGTGACCACCGGGCCGTTGGATGTGGTCGTGCAGGGCGACAACGCGACCGTCGCGTTCGATGTGGTACTGACCGAGGGCAACGGGCGTCTGCTGCCGGATCAGGCACGTGTCTATCGGGTCACGACCGCGTGGCGGACGGAAGACGACGAGTGGCACGTCTACCATGCGCGCTGGAACGGCACGCCTTGATCATTTCACCGGCGTGAGCTTCCCGGGCGACCAACGGTAGCGCAGTGTCTTGGCGACGGTGGGACAACAGCGGGGATCGTTCGGACCAGGCCATTTGGTCTTCAGCTGGATTACGCCCCCGCTGACGCTCGTGCCCTCCACGCTGCCGAGCGCTTCCTGGGCTTCGCCGGAGGGCACATAGCGCGTGCCCTGTCGTGCCAGTACCGCCAAGCCGTGGCTCCAGTAGGTCGGCCCCAGCAGCGTCCAGAGCACCACGATTTCATGCTGTCCATCCCCATCCAGGTCCGCTGCGACGACATCGCCTGTTTCGTAGCTTTCCTGTGGGTTGCCGCCCTCCGCCTGCTTGGCCGCGACGAACTGCTCCGCGATGTGCCGTGCCTGCTCCGCATCAGGCGGCGCCGCCGCCGCGGACGTGGCGGCGAGCACCAGCCAGAGGCAGGCGGCAAGAAGGATCGAACTGCGGCTCCACGTATCCATGACGAATCCCCATGACCTGCGTTACGTCGGTCTTCGTTTTGCACAACGCGGCAGGACGGCAGAACCGGCAATCCGTACATCCGACTGCCGCCCACTGCCGCCCACTGCCCGCCTTGGAGCGGCGGGCAGGGGCTCGGTTCCGTCGCGTCAGGCGGCCCTTTGCGCAGCCAGCTGGCGCAGCACGTAGTGCAACAGGCCACCGTGCCTGAAGTACTCGACTTCCTTCGGCGTCAGCAGCAGGACCTTGGCCTGGAACTCCACCGCCTTGCCGTCGGCCTTGTGCGCCGTGACCGTCGCGACCTTCGCGGCGCCGTCCTGCAGGCCGGTGACGTCGAACGTCTCCGACCCGTCCAGGCCCAGCGACTGCGCATTCTGGCCATCGACGAACTGCAGCGGCAGCACGCCCATGCCGACCAGGTTGGAGCGGTGAATGCGTTCGAAACTCTCGGCGATCACCGCCTTCACGCCCAGCAGATTGGTGCCCTTGGCCGCCCAGTCGCGAGAGGAACCCGTGCCGTATTCCTTGCCGGCGATGACTACCAGCGGCACGCCGTCGGCCTTGTACTTCATCGCTGCATCGTAGATGGACAGTTTCTCCGGCGCGCCGCTGCCGTAGTACAGCGTGTTGCCGCCTTCCTCGCCGCCGAACATCAGGTTCTTGATGCGGATGTTGGCGAAGGTGCCGCGCACCATCACGTCGTCGTTCCCGCGGCGGCTGCCATAGCTGTTGAAGTCGACCGGCTGCACGCCACGCGAGATCAGGAAGCGCCCTGCCGGCGAGTCCTTCTTGATGTTGCCTGCGGGCGAGATGTGGTCGGTGGTGATGGAATCGCCGAACAGGCCGAGCACGCGCGCGCCGTGCACATCATCGATGCTGCCGACGGCCATCGACATGCCGTCGAAGTACGGTGGGTTCTTGATGTACGTCGAACTGCCGTCCCACGCGTACAGGTCGCCATCGGGCGAGGCGATGGTGTTCCAGCGCGTATCGCCCTTGAACACGTCGGCGTAGTTCTTGGCGAACATCTCCGGCCCGATCGTCGCAGCGATGAAGTCGCCGATCTCCTTGTTGGTCGGCCAGATGTCCTTCAGGTAGACCGGCTGGCCATCGCTACCGATACCCAGTGGCTCGGTCGTCAGGTCAATGTTGGTGGTGCCGGCGATGGCGTAGGCCACCACCAGCGGCGGGCTGGCCAGGTAGTTCATCTTCACTTCGGGATGCACGCGGCCCTCGAAGTTGCGGTTGCCCGACAGTACGGAGGCCACCACCAGGTCGTCGGCGGCGATCGCGGCCGAGACATCGTCCGGCAGTGGACCCGAATTGCCGATGCAGGTCGTGCAGCCGTAGCCGACGACATAGAAGCCCAGCTTCTCGAGATCGTCGAGTACGCCGGCCTTCTCCAGGTAGTCGGTGACCACGCGCGAGCCCGGCCCCAGCGAGGTCTTGACCCACGGCTGCGCCTTCAACCCCTTGGCCACGGCGTTGCGGGCCAGCAGGCCGGCGCCCAGCATCACCGCCGGATTGGACGTGTTGGTGCAGGACGTGATGGCTGCAATGACCACGTCGCCGTCCCGCAGCTTGGTTGCGCCGCTGTCGGGCGACGATTCATGCGCCGCCTCGTTGGCCCCGACGGCGGTACCGCCACCGCCTTCGTTCTTCAGCCGGTCTTCCTGCACCAGGTCGTTGCGCTTGCGGCGGGCATCGGCGAACGGCGCCAGGTTGTCGCGGAAGTTCTGCTTCACGTCCTGCAGCAGCACGCGGTCCTGCGGGCGCTTGGGGCCGGCGAGGGAGGGCTTCACATCGCCCATGTCCAGGTGCAGCGTGGCGCTGTACTCGGCATGCGGGCTGTCGGGCGTATGCCACAGGCCCTGCGCCTTGGCGTAGGCCTCGACCAGCGCGATCTGTTCTTCGCTGCGGCCGGACAGACGCAGATAGTTCAGTGACTCGCTGTCGATCGGGAAGATGCCGCAGGTGGCGCCGTACTCAGGTGCCATGTTGCCGATGGTGGCGCGGTCGGCCAGCGGCAGATGCTGCAGGCCGTCGCCGTAGAACTCGACGAACTTGCCCACCACCCCCAGCTTGCGCAGCATCTGGGTGACGGTCAGCACCAGGTCGGTGGCCGTGGCACCCTCCGGGAGTTTGCCGGTCAGCTTGAAGCCGACCACCTGCGGGATGAGCATGGAGGAGGGTTGGCCCAGCATCGCGGCCTCGGCTTCGATACCGCCCACGCCCCAGCCCAGCACGCCGATGCCGTTGATCATGGTGGTGTGGCTGTCGGTGCCGAACACGGTGTCGGGATACGCGATGGCCTGGCCGTCACGCTCGCCCGTCATCACCACGCGGGCCAGGTTCTCCAGGTTCACCTGGTGGACGATGCCGGTATTCGGCGGCACCACCTTGAAATTGTCGAACGCCTTCTGGCCCCAGCGCAGGAACCCATAGCGCTCCTTGTTGCGGTCGAACTCGATCTTGCCGTTGAGGTCCAGCGCGTCGGGCTTGCCGAACACGTCGACCTGGATGGAGTGGTCGATGACCAGTTCGGACGGAATCAGGGGGTTGATCTGGTCCGGGCTGCCGCCCAGCTTGACCACGGCGTCGCGCATGGCGGCGAGGTCGACGACGCAGGGCACGCCGGTGAAGTCCTGCAGCACCACGCGTGCCGGCATGAAGGCGATCTCGGTGTCCGGTTCGCGGGTCGCTTCCCACTGCGCCACCGCCTGGATGTGTTCGGGCAGCACGGTCACGCCGTCTTCGCAGCGCAGCAGGTTCTCCAGCAGGATCTTCAGCGAGTAGGGCAGGCGGGCGAAGCCTCCCTGCGGGTCCAGCCGTTCGGCGAGCGCCGGCAGGCTGTAGTAGGCGTAGGACGTGCCGTTGACGTCCAGGGTTCGGCGGGTGGCGAAGGAATCGCTCATCGCGGAGGCTCCTGTAGCGGGGGAAAAGGGTGCGAGGGCAGCATAAAGCGTCCGTCCCACGCGTCTTGTCGAGGCTTGCCCGGATTATCCGCCAACCCCGGCGCGGGCCGGGACCCGACCAACGGATGGGGTGGCGGACCGGGGAGTTACGCGGTACGTCAATGAAAGTATGTATAATTCATCCATACTCAAGAGGGCGTGACGATGGAAGCCACCGTTGCCGAACGCGGACAGATCACCCTCCCCAAGGCCGTGCGCGATGCGCTGGGCCTGACCAAGGGCAGCGTGCTGAAGGTCGAGCTGGAAGGTAGCCGCATCGTGTTGCGGAAGAGCGTCGACGACGCGATCTCGCGCGTGCGTGGCAAGTTCGCCCTCGATGCAGACGTCGCGAAAGGCGCCGCCAGCGAATGATCGCCGTCGATGCCCCCGTGCTGATCGAGCTGCTGACCGACGGTCCGCGCGCGGACGCCGTCGAGGCCGGACTGCGCCAGAGCCTGGGCAGCGGCCGCGTCGTCGTCTGCGATGCCGCGCTGGCGCAGCTGTGCGCGTCGCTGCGCAATGGCGCGGAAGCGCTGGCGGCGCTTGAGGAGATGGGTGTGCATTTCAATGCCGTCGAAGCCAAGTCCGCGCTGCGCGCGGGCGAGATGCAGCGCCGCCACCGCCAGCGTGAGGGCGACGCCAGGCCGATCGCCGATTTCCTGGTGGGTGCGCACGCCCTGCTGCAGTGCGACGGCCTGATCACCTTCGACACCGCCTTCCACCGCGACTATTTCAAGGGCCTGAAACTGATCGTGCCCGCGAACGAATAAGCAGCACCCCGCTTTCCCATTCCACCGCATCAACGAACGACCGGAGCCACCCATGTTGGAAGCCTATCGCCACCACGTAGCCGAGCGCGCCGCGCTGGGCATCCCGCCGCTGCCGCTGTCGGCCCAGCAGACGGCCGAGGTCATCGAACTGCTGAAGAATCCGCCGGCCGGGGAGGAAGACTTCCTGGTCGAGCTGATCACCCACCGCGTGCCCGCCGGTGTCGACGATGCCGCCAAGGTGAAAGCGTCCTACCTGGCCGCCGTTGCATTCGGCACCGAGAAGACCCCGCTGATCACGCCCAAGCGCGCCACCGAGCTGCTGGGCACGATGCTGGGCGGCTACAACATCCACCCGCTGATCGAGCTGCTCGACAACGCCGAGCTGGGTGCGACCGCCGCCGAAGGCCTGAAGCACACGCTGCTGATGTTCGACAGCTTCCACGACGTGCAGGAGAAGGCCGAGCAGGGCAACGCCCACGCCCAGGCCGTGCTGAAGAGCTGGGCCGATGCTGAGTGGTTCACCAGCAAGCCGGAAGTGCCGCAGTCGCTCACCATCACCGTGTTCAAGGTGCCCGGCGAGACGAATACCGACGACCTGTCGCCGGCGCCGGACGCCACCACGCGGCCGGACATCCCGCTGCACGCGCTGGCGATGCTGAAGAACAAGCGCCCCGACGCGCCGTTCGTACCCGAAGAAGACGGCAAGCGCGGTCCGGTCCAGGAAATCCTGTCGCTGAAGAAAAAAGGCCACCTGGTCGCCTACGTCGGCGACGTGGTCGGCACCGGCTCCTCGCGCAAGTCGGCGACCAACAGCGTGCTGTGGTTCACCGGTGAGGACATTCCGTTCATCCCGAACAAGCGCTTCGGCGGCGTCTGCCTGGGCAGCAAGATCGCCCCGATCTTCTACAACACCATGGAGGACGCCGGCGCGCTGCCGATCGAACTCGACGTGTCGCAGATGAACCACGGCGACGTGGTCGAGCTGCGCCCGTACGAGGGCAAGGCACTGAAGGACGGGCAGGTGATCGCCGAGTTCCAGGTGAAGTCCGAGGTGCTGTTCGACGAAGTGCGCGCCGGTGGCCGCATTCCGCTGATCATCGGCCGCGGGCTGACCGCGAAGGCGCGCGAAGCGCTGAAGCTGCCGGCGACGGACCTGTTCCGCCAGCCGCAGCAGCCGGCCGACAGCGGCAAGGGATTCTCCCTGGCGCAGAAGATGGTCGGCCGCGCCTGCGGCCTACCGGAAGGCCAGGGCGTACGCCCGGGCACCTACTGCGAACCGAAGATGACCTCGGTGGGCTCGCAGGACACCACCGGCCCGATGACCCGCGACGAGTTGAAGGACCTGGCCTGCCTGGGCTTCTCGGCCGACCTGGTGATGCAGTCGTTCTGCCACACCGCGGCCTATCCCAAGCCGGTCGACGTGAAGACGCACCACACGCTGCCGGAATTCATTTCCACCCGTGGCGGCATCTCGCTGCGTCCGGGCGATGGCGTGATCCACAGCTGGCTCAACCGCATGCTGCTGCCCGACACCGTCGGCACCGGCGGCGACTCGCACACGCGTTTCCCGGTGGGCATTTCGTTCCCGGCGGGCTCGGGCCTGGTCGCGTTCGCCGCGGCCACCGGCGTGATGCCGCTGGACATGCCGGAATCGGTGCTGGTGCGCTTCAAGGGCCAGATGCAGCCGGGCGTGACCCTGCGCGACCTGGTCAACGCCATCCCGTACTACGCCATCAAGTCGGGCCTGCTGACGGTCGCCAAGCAGGGCAAGAAGAACATCTTCTCCGGCCGCATCCTCGAGATCGAAGGCCTGCCGGACCTGAAGGTGGAGCAGGCGTTCGAGCTGTCCGACGCCTCGGCCGAGCGTTCCGCGGCCGGCTGCACGGTGCGCCTGAACAAGGAACCGATCATCGAGTACCTCACCAGCAACATCACGCTGCTGAAGTGGATGATCGCCGAAGGCTATGCCGACGCCCGTTCGCTGGCCCGCCGCATCGCCAAGATGGAGGCGTGGCTGGCCGACCCGCAGCTGCTGGAGCCGGATGCCGACGCCGAATACGCCGCCGTCATCGAGATCGACCTGGCCGAGGTGCACGAGCCGCTGCTGGCCTGCCCGAACGATCCGGACGACGTGAAGACGCTGTCCGACGTGGCCGGCACCCAGATCGATGAAGTCTTCATCGGCTCGTGCATGACCAACATCGGCCACTTCCGTGCGGCCGCCAAGCTGCTGGAAGGCAAGCGCGACATCCCGACCCGCCTGTGGGTCGCGCCGCCGACCAAGATGGACGCGTCCGAGCTGACCAAGGAAGGCCACTACGGCACCTTCGGCACCGCCGGCGCGCGCATGGAAATGCCGGGCTGCTCGCTGTGCATGGGCAACCAGGCGCAGGTGCGCGAGGGCGCGACGGTGTTCTCCACCTCGACCCGCAACTTCCCCAACCGCCTGGGCCGCAACTCCAACGTGTTCCTGGGGTCGGCCGAGCTGGCCGCGATCTGCTCGCGCCTGGGCAGGATCCCGACCAAGGCCGAGTACATGGCCGACATCGGCGTCATCAACGAGAAGGGCACCGAGATCTACCGCTACATGAACTTCGACCAGATCGAGGAGTACCAGGACGTGGCGAAGACCGTCGCGGCCTGATTGGCGTGCAGTGACGAGAAAAAGGCCCGGCAATGCCGGGCCTCTTCTTTGGGGGCGGTGGCGGATGGGTCAGGACAGCCAGTCGTCCACGGCGTCCAGCATCTGCCGGCGGCTGAAGACGAAATCCCACATGCTGCCGCCCAACTGGCGCCACAGCACGGCCGAACGCACCGCCGCCAGCAGGATCGCCCGGATCTCCGCCACCACCCCCGGTTGACCGAGGTAGTGCGGGTTGCCCTGGACCATCACGCGCGGGCGCAGGTGGCTGATGGTGTCGGCGTACAGGCCGCCAAGCGCCGACAGCACATCGGGATGCGTACTGCCGTGCTGCTCGGCGCGCGGCGCGATGTCGGCCAGGCCGCGGGTAACGGCGTGCACGGTGTCGTCTTCGCGCACGAACCGCCGCTCCAGCTGCAATACCGCCATCGCCAGGCGGGGCAGGCCGTCGTCCTGCGCCTCCTTGGCCAGGTAGCTGCGCAGGACCCGCAGCCCGGGGGTGACGTCGCCCAGGCGCCCGTACACCGCCAGCGGCGTGGCGGCTTCGATGCGGAACACGCTTTCCAGCGACGCCTGCACGGCAGAGGATTCGGATTGACCCGTTTCGGCGATGCGCCGCACCTGGTGGAGGGCCTGTGCCAGCCCGGCCAGGGCCAGCACACGGTCGGAATATCGGTTGCTCAAGCTGCTTGCTCCGCGAAACGGGTTTCCAGAGGGGCGTCGGTGCGCGCGATCACCGCACCGCCCAGGCATTCGTCGCCGTCATACAGCACCAGCGACTGTCCCGGCGTGACGGCACGCTGTGGCGTGGTGAACTCGACCATGACGCTGCCATCCTCCATCACCTGCACCCGGCACGGTTCGTCCGGTTGGCGATAGCGCGTCTGCGCGGAGCAGTCGAAGCGCCCGGCAGGCGGACTGCCCGACACCCAGTGCGCCGTTTCGGTCCACAACCGCGTGGACATCAGATAGGGACTGTGCGTGTCCTGGTCGACGTACAGCACATTATGGGCCACGTCCTTGCCCACGACATACCACGGCGCCTGCGGACGGCCACGCACGCCACCGATCTGCAGGCCTTCGCGCTGGCCCAGCGTGAAATAGAACACGCCCGGGTGCTCGCCGACCACCTGGCCCTGCGGGTCGCGCATCTCGCCGCGCCGCGCGGGCAGATAGCGCCCCAGGAACTCGCGGAAATCGCGCTCGCCGATGAAGCAGATCCCGGTGGAATCCTTCTTGTCGTGCGTGGGCAGCCCCGCCTCGCGCGCGATCCGGCGCAGGTCCGACTTCTGCAGTTCGCCGATGGGAAACAGCGTGACCGACAGCTGCGTCTGGCCCAACTGGTGGAGGAAATAGCTCTGGTCCTTCCCGCGGTCCATGCCGCGCAGCAGCCGCCAGCGTCCGCCCGCTTCGCCCACGCGCGCGTAGTGGCCGGTTGCGATCTTCTCGGCGCCCAGGTCGCGAGCGGCATCCAGGAAATGCTTGAACTTCACCTCCCGGTTGCAAAGTACATCCGGGTTCGGCGTGCGGCCGGCGGCGTACTCGGCCAGGAAATGTTCGAACACGCCCTGCCAGTACTCGGCCGAGAAATCGCGGAAATGGAACGGGATACCCAGCCGGCCGCAGACGGCCACGGCGTCGCGGCGGTCGTCTTCGGCACGGCACTCGCCGGTGCCGTCGTCGGCCCAGTTCTGCATGAAGAGCCCGGCGACGGCCTCGCCCTGTTGCACCAGCCGCAGCGCGGCCACCGACGAATCCACGCCACCGGACACGCCAACGATGACCCGCGGAGCGCTCATGCGATGTGCTGCAGCGTGGACAGCGGCGAACGACGGCCGGCCAGGTAGTCCTGCACGACCCGCCAGACCAGCGGACTGCGATGGCGGTCGGCCTGCGCCTGCAGTTCCGCCGGCGTCAGCCACACGGCCTGGACGATGCCATCGTCCAGCGGACGGTCGGGCAGGTGCCGAACGGGATCGGCGGAGAAGGCGAAGCGCAGGTAATGGCGCCCGGTCTCGGCCTTCCACTGGTAGGCGCCGATGAAGGCGGTCGGCGCCACCTCCCAGCCGGTTTCCTCGAGGGTTTCGCGACGGGCGGCGTCCAGCAGGCTTTCGTCCGGCTCCAGGTGGCCGGCGGGCTGGTTGAACACCAGCCGGCCCTGAGCGCGCTCTTCCACCATCAGCAGCCGGCCGTCGCGGACCACCACGGTGGCCACGGTGACGTCGGGCTGCCAGAACCGGCCCTCGCGATAGCTCACTTACAGGTCGTCCTGGTCGCCGGAGAGTTCGATCTCCTGGTTGTCGGCCGTCTCGGCCGCGATGTCCATCGCCGCTTCCAGTGCCGCCGCATCCACGTTGTCCGGCAGCTTGATGACGAAGTACAGCACGTCGCCGGCGATCTCCCAGCTGCCCAGCTTCTTGGTGCGGCTGTCCGCCAGCAGCGCCAGCGCCTGTTCGCCGTCGATGCCGTCGGCCGCGATGCGTCCGGCCGGCGAGAACACTTCGCGGATGCTCAGGCCGCTGATCTGCTCGGTGCCGCCCGACACGAACACCAGCTGGGTACGGTTTTCCTTGTCGTACGAATAGGTGGCCTTGTAGTCGCCGTCGGCATCGATCTCGTACTGGATGCCGCGTGCCTTCAGCCGGGCCTCGACCGACGCATCGGCGGCGGTGGCGGGTGCCGCGACGGCGGCGGCGGTGCACAGCAGGGCGGTGATGGGCAGGCGGGACAGCGTCGGGATCATGGTCGGCTCGGGGTGGATGGAATGGCGCATTGTGGCCGGGGTCACGCATGGCGTCCATGCGGGCGACAGCGGCCAGCGCCTATAATCGGCACATGCCCCGCAAGAACGAAAACGAACGCGACCACGGCCTGATGGTGGAGACCAGCCGGCCCGAGGTCGCGCCGCCGCCCCTCTACCAGGTGCTCCTGCTCAACGACGATTACACCCCGATGGATTTCGTGGTGACCGTGCTGCAGCAGTTCTTCGCCATGGACTTGGAGAAGGCCACCCAGGTGATGCTGCACGTGCATACGCGCGGCCGCGGCGTGTGCGGGGTCTACACCCGCGAGGTGGCCGAGTCCAAGGTGGCCCAGGTCAACGAGTTTTCCCGTATGAACCAGCATCCCTTGCTGTGCACGATGGAGAAGTCCTGAGGGATTCCGGCACGGGCAGGCCGGACCGGCCCGAGCGTTATGGGGGCGTCATGGCCTGGTGCAAGGCAACGATCCCTGAACACTGAAATCCGGTAGGCTGATGGAAAACCGCCCGCCAGGCCGCATATTGTCGGCATAGGCCCCGGAGGCAACCATGTTCAGCAAAGACCTCGAGCAGACCATCGGCCAGTGCTACAAGCGCGCCCGTGAAGCTCGGCACGAATTCATGACCGTCGAGCACCTGCTGCTCGCCCTGTTGGAGAATCCCTCGGCACAGGCCGTCCTGAAGGCGACCGGTGCCGATGCCAACCGCCTGCGCGCGGACCTGGAGCAGGCCATCGAGGCCTCCGTCTCGCGCCTGGCCGAAGATGATGGCCGCGATACCCAGCCGACGCTGGGCTTCCAGCGCGTGCTGCAGCGTGCCGTCTACCACGTGCAGTCCTCGGGCAAGAAGGAGGTCACCGGCGCCAACGTGCTGGTGGCGATCTTCGGCGAGAAGGACTCGCACGCCGTGTATTTCCTCAACCAGCAGGACGTGACCCGGCTGGACATCGTCAACTACCTGTCCCACGGCATCGCCAAGCAGGGCGAGGAAAACGAGGCCTCCGGGCATCCGGAGGGCGAGGGCAAGGCCGAGGGTGCGGAAGGCGAGGGCAAGGGCGACGCCCTGGCCGAGTTCGCCAGCAACCTCAACGAGCTGGCGCGTCAGGGCCGGATCGACCCGTTGGTCGGCCGCGGCGACGAGATCGAGCGGACCATCCAGGTGCTGTGCCGCCGCCGCAAGAACAATCCGCTCTACGTGGGCGAGGCGGGCGTGGGCAAGACCGCGCTGGCCGAGGGCCTGGCCAAGCGCATCGTCGAGGGCGAGGTGCCCGACGTGCTGCTGGATGCCGTCATCTATTCGCTGGACCTGGGCGCGCTGGTCGCGGGCACCAAATACCGCGGCGACTTCGAAAAGCGCCTGAAGAGCGTGCTGGCGTCGATCAAGAAGATCCCGGGCGCCATCCTGTTCGTGGACGAGATCCACACCATCATCGGCGCCGGCTCGGCCAGCGGCGGCACGATGGATGCCTCCAACCTGATCAAGCCGGCGCTGGCGTCGGGCGAGCTGCGCTGCATCGGCTCGACCACGTTCCAGGAGTACCGCGGCATCTTCGAGAAGGACCGCGCGCTGGCGCGCCGCTTCCAGAAGATCGATATCGTCGAGCCCACGGTGGGCGAGGCCTACCAGATCCTGCAGGGACTCAAGCCCAAGTACGAGGCGCACCATGGTGTCACCTACGCCGACGATGCCCTGCAGGCTGCGGTCGACCTGTCGGTCAAGCACATCGGCGACCGCCTGCTGCCGGACAAGGCCATCGACGTCATCGACGAGGCCGGCGCCCGCCAGCGCCTGCTGCCGCAGGAAACGCGCAAGGAGCTGATCGACGTCGAGGAAATCGAGACCATCGTCGCCAAGATGGCGCGCATCCCGGCCAAGCAGGTGTCCTCGTCCGACAAGGACGTGCTGCAGCACCTGGAGCGCAACCTGAAGATGGTCATCTTCGGGCAGGATCCCGCCATCGAGACGCTGGCGTCGTCCATCAAGCTGGCCCGCAGCGGCCTGGCCAACCCGGAGAAGCCGATCGGCAGCTTCCTGTTCGCCGGTCCGACGGGGGTGGGCAAGACCGAGGTGACCAAGCAGCTGGCGCTGCAGCTGGGCATCGAACTGGTCCGTTTCGACATGTCCGAATACATGGAGCCGCATTCGGTCAGCCGCCTGATCGGCGCGCCCCCGGGTTATGTGGGCTTCGACCAGGGCGGCCTGCTGACCGAGAAGATCGTCAAGACGCCGCACTGCGTGCTGCTGCTGGACGAGGTCGAGAAGGCCCACCCCGACATCTTCAACATCCTGCTGCAGGTCATGGACCGCGGTGTGCTGACCGACACCAACGGCCGCGAGGCGAACTTCAAGAACGTCATCCTGGTGATGACCACCAACGCCGGCGCCGCGCAGGCGTCGCGGCGGACGATCGGCTTCATGCAGCAGGACCATTCCACTGATGCGATGGAAGTGATCCGCCGCAGCTTCACGCCGGAGTTCCGCAACCGCCTGGACGCCATCGTGCAGTTCCAGGGGCTGGGTTTCGACCACATCCTGCGGGTGGTGGACAAGTTCATCATCGAGCTGGAGATGCTGCTGCAGGAGAAGCACGTCAGCTTGTCGGCCACGCCGGCGGCGCGCGACTGGCTGGCCCAGCACGGCTTCGATCCGCTGATGGGTGCGCGTCCGATGGCGCGTCTGATCCAGGACAAGGTGAAGCGGCCGCTGGCCGACGAGCTGCTGTTCGGCAAGCTGGTCAATGGTGGGCGGGTCGGTATCGACGTGCGCGATGGCGAGCTGGTGGTCGATGCACAGGCAGAACCGGAGCGTTTGTTGCCGGCGACCGTCTAGGTCACTGCCGGAATCGATTGCAGGCGAGAAAAAAGGCGGCCCACGGGCCGCCTTTCTCGTATCGCTTCCGGCGGCTCGATCCCCGCCTCAACGCCGCGCGCGTTGCTTGCGCTTGGCGAACTCTTCGGCGGAAATCGTTTCGACGACGCTGACATCGCAGGTCGAGGTCTTGGTACGCACCTTGGTGCCGGCGGGGCACAGCCGGTCGGCCTGGCCATCGGCGCTGATCTGGATGGTCGGCGTCATCGTCACCGAATCGCAGTTGCGGGCGAAGCCGAGGCGGTAATGGGATTGACCATCGCGAAGGAAGATCTGGCCGCCGCCGCCGGCACGGACGATCTCCTGGCTGCTTCCCAGTGCGACGCAATCGGCGACCGGTTCGCCAGCCATGGCGAAAAACGGAGAGAGGCCCAAAGCCAGCAGGGCGGTCATGGAGAGATGACGAGGTTTCATGGCAGTCGTGATTGGAGGCAGCCCGTATCGGCCGACATCCATGCTAGGGATCACGCTGCCGACGCGAATCTGCCCAAAGTCGCCATGACCACCGACCCAATGACGAAGGTCATTGAGAGGCGACCGCAATAACGAAGAAAGCGGCCCAGGGCCGCTTTCCGATCAGACGCATCAAGAAGCTTATTTCATGCGGTAGGTGATTCGACCCTTGGTGAGGTCGTAGGGGGTCATTTCGACCTTCACCTTGTCGCCGGTCAGGATGCGGATGTAGTTCTTGCGCATGCGGCCGGAAATGTGGGCGATGATCTCGTGCCCGTTTTCCAGCTTGACCCGGAACATGGTGTTGGGCAGCGTCTCGGCGACGGTGCCTTCGAATTCAATGGAATCGTCTTTCGACATGTAAACCTGTGTGTGCCGCGAGGGATGGCGGGTGCCATGAAGCCCGGTATTGTACGCCCCGCGCGCGCCAGGTGCAAAAATTCCGTTATGGCACCGATGCTTGCGCCAGTTCGGCGGCCGGCATGCGTCCGAATCGGAGGATCCACGGGCCTGCGGGCGCCGGCAGGTTCACCAGGCCTGCGACCTCGGCCAGAAAACGATGTCGGGGCATCCGGACGGCCCCCAGCGAGACCAGATGGTCGTTTTCCACCTGGGCATCGATCAGCGGCCAGCCCCACCCGTGCAGCCGCGCCGCCAGCGCGGCCAGCGCGACCTTGGAACCGCCCGACCGGCCACTGAACATGCTCTCGCCGAAGAACATGCGCCCGATCGCCACGCCGTAGATGCCGCCCACCAGGGCGTCGCCCTCGAATACTTCGACCGAATGGGCGTGCCCGTGGCGATGCAGGTCGATGTACGCCTGGCGCATGCCCGAGGTGATCCAGGTGCCGTGCTGGTCCGGCCGTGGCGCCTTGGCGCAGGCCGTGATCACCTGCTCGAACGCGGTGTCCGCCCGGACCTCCCACGGGCTGTGCCGGAGGCCGCGGCGGAAGCGGGAAGACAGGCGCACGCCATCGGTGGCGAACACCATGCGCGGATCGGGCGACCACCACAGCGGCGGCTGGCCGGGCGAGAACCACGGAAAGATGCCGTGACGATAGGCATTCAGCAGGCGCGGCAGCGACAGGTCGCCCCCGATCGCGAGCAGGCCGTCGGGCTCCCGCATGGCACTGTCCGCCGGCGGGAAGGGCGCGCGGGGATCGGAGGAAAGGACGAACGGCCGCTGGCGCATCGGGTGATCCTGGGCTCGGGCCGCGCGCTCAGGCACGGTCCTGCTGTTTGAACGGCGAGTGAGACTGCAGCGTACGCGCATACCGGCGTACCGCCTGGCTTTCCTCGTCGCACCAGTGCGCCAGTGCACCAGCGAACTCCGGGTCGGCGATCCAGTGTCGCGAGCGTACCCAGGCCGGCAGGAAACCGCGTGCGATCTTGTGCTCGCCCTGGGCCCCGGGCTCGAACCGGGCCAGACCCTCGCGGAGGCAGTAGGCGATGCCCTGGTAGTAGCAGGTCTCGAAATGCAGTCCCGGCAAGGGCGCTTCTGCCCCCCAGTAGCGGCCATACAGCGTGTCGTGCCCGCGCAGGCACAGCGCGCCCGCGATGGTGCGGCCGTCGTGGTCGGCCAGGAACATCACCAGCTGCCGCGGCATCGTCTGCGCCAGATGCTGCAGGAACGGAAGCGTCAGCGCAGGCGAATTGCCGTAGTCCTGGAACGTGCGCAGGTAGAAGCCGAACATGGCCTCCAGGTCGGCCGCGGTCGCCTCGTCGCCGTGCACCGTGCGGATGACGACGCCGGCCCGCTGGACCTTCGCCCGTTCCTGGCGGATGTTCTTGCGGTGCTTGTGGTCGAAATCGGCCAGGAAGCCGTCGAAGTCGCGCCAATGCCCCGGATTCCGCCAGTGGTACTGCACGTCGATACGCGGCAGCCAGTCGGAAGCGAACGCATCGTCCTCGTCTTCCGCATGGAAGTTGACGTGCGCGGACGACAATCCCAGGCGCAGCACCTCATCGCGCACCGCGGTCAGCAGCGCCTTGCGGTGCGCAGCGTCCTGCGCCAGCAGGCGCGGTCCGGTGACCGGCGAGTAGGGCACGGCACAGAGCCATTTGGGGTAGTAGTCCAGCCCGTGACGGGCATAGGCGTGCGCCCAGGCATGATCGAAGACGAACTCCCCGTGCGAATTGTCCTTCAGGTAGCCCGGTGCGGCCGCAACCAGCGTGTCGCCCTCCCACAGCGTCAGGTGGTGCGGTGTCCATCCCCAGTCCCGGCGCAGGCATCCCTGTGACTCCAGCCCGTGCAGGAAGGCGTGGGTCACGAAGGGATTCCGACCATCGTGCAGGGCGTCCCAGTCGCGCGCGGACATGTCGGCCAGGGACGGAAGGAAGCGGGCGTCGTGCATCGTCTGCGATGCTAAGGGCGCAGGTCCAGCACGTCGATGGTCGGCGGATTGAACAGGCGCATCGGCAGGCCGATCTCCCCCGTGCCCACGGTGGTGTACACGCGGACGCGGCCGTGCGGCGTGCGCAGGAACTGTTCGCCCCGATCGAAGCCGTACTGGCTGGGAATCACGTGCCGGTACAGCCAGGGAATACGGATCTGTCCGCCGTGCGTATGGCCCGCCAGTACCAGGGCGACACGGGCAGGGTCCAGCGCGATGGCGCTGTCTGGATTGTGCGTCAGCACGAGGGTGGGGCCAGAGGTCGGACGGGCCGCAAGGAAGCCCGGATCGTCCTTGCCCGCCCAGCGATCCCCCAACCCGGCGACACTGAAGCCACGCACGGTCACCGTCCGGCCTTCGATGACCTGCACGCCGTGCGTCGCCAACGCCGCACGCAGCTCCGAATCGATGTCGGGGCCGGGAGCCTGCTGGTCATGGTTGCCCAGCACCGCGTAGACCGGCTTCCGCAGCGTCCCCAAGGGGGCGAACATGGGCGCCAGCGGCTCGCCGTCGGGCTCGTAGGTGAAGTCGCCCGCGATCACGACCGCGTCGGCACGCAGCGTGTTGATGCGGTCCACCAGCCGCTGCAGGTAGGCGCGGTCCTTGTAGACGCCAAGATGGATGTCGCTGACCAGCACCAGCCTTGCCTGCGCGCCGGTGCCCGTCAGCACCGTTTCCTGCACGCGGATGCGCTGGGGCTCGACGAAGCGCGCCCATGCGAACACCAGGCAACCGGCCAGTAGCAGGGCGACCAGCCAGCGGCCACGGCGCTCGCGCAGTCGCCATCCCAGCCACGCCATGAACGGCACGACGAGCCAGCTCCCGTGGAACAGGCACTGCTTGATCAGCAGCTTGTCCATCCGTGGCAGGCGTCGTTGCCCGGATCAGCCGTCCTTGTCCAGGAAGCGCTCCGCATCCAGCGCCGCCATGCACCCGAAGCCGGCCGAGGTGATGGCCTGGCGGTAGTGCTGGTCGGTGACGTCGCCGGCCGCGAACACGCCCGGGATGGTGGTGGCGGTGGCGTTGCCCTCGATGCCGGAGCGGATCTTCAGGTAGCCGTTGCTCATGTCCAGCTGGCCTTCGAACAGGCCGGTATTCGGGGTGTGGCCGATGGCCACGAAGAAGCCGTGCACGTCGATGTCACGCGTGCTGCCGTCCTGCACCGACTTCACCCGGATGCCGGTGACGCCTGCATCGTTGCCCAGCACCTCGTCGACCGTATGGTGCCACACCGGCTCGATCTTGCCGGCCTGGATCTTGGCGAACAGCTTGTCCTGCATGATCTTCTCGGCGCGCAGGGTGTCGCGGCGATGCACCAGATAGACCTTGCGGGCGATGTTGGACAGGTACAGCGCTTCTTCCACGGCCGTGTTGCCGCCGCCGATCACCGCCACGTCCTGGTCGCGGTAGAAGAAACCGTCGCAGGTCGCGCAGGCGGACACGCCGCGGCCCTTGAAGGCCTCTTCCGAGGGCAGGCCCAGGTACTTGGCCGTGGCGCCGGTGGCGATGATCAGTGCGTCAGCGGTGTATTCGCCACTGTCGCCGATCAGCTTGAACGGCCGCTTGGACAGGTCGGCGGTATGGATGTGGTCGAAGATCACTTCGGTCTCGAAGCGCTCCGCATGCGCCTGCATCCGCGCCATCAGGTCCGGACCCATCAGGCCGTGGGCATCGCCCGGCCAGTTGTCCACTTCGGTGGTGGTCATCAGCTGGCCGCCCTGCTGCAGGCCGGTGACCACGACGGGCTTGAGGTTGGCGCGGGCCGCGTAGACGGCCGCGGTCCAACCGGCGGGGCCGGAGCCCAGGATCAACAGGCGGCAGTGCTTGGAAGTGCTCATGTATACTCGCGAAAAGGGGTGATCGAGCAGGCAACGACGCGTTGGCGCATCATCCGCAGGCACATAGAGTGGCGGGGCGTATCCGGCGAATCAAGGCACGCTGCTGGAATGCGGCGATGCAGCCGGGACCATGCCGGGCTCGATCCAGGACGCTGCGCCACCGCGCGGCGTTTTTGCTATCCGGGCCGAACCACGGTGAGAACGGACCGCTGTTGCCGTACTGACGATTCGTTTACTATCAATCACTAACAGAAATTTCCTAAGGTCTGGTCCCAAGGTGGCGAAGCAGCTCCCGGACAACGGCAAATCCAAGGGCGGCAATGCCGCCGCGCGCAGGCAGGCGTCACCGCCTAACCCGCGCAGGCAGCGCCTGTGGCGCGATCTGGCGCTGATCGCCATCGCGCCGCTGCTGCTGTATCTGCTGGCCAGCCTCTTCACGTTTTCGCCTCAGGACCCCAGTTGGTCGCAGTCGGGCAGCCTGACGGCGCCGGTCCACAACATGGGCGGACTGGCCGGTGCCTACCTGGCCGACATGCTGTTGTGGCTGTTCGGCTACGTCGCCTTCCTGCTGCCGTTGATCCTGGGCGCGGTAGCCTGGATCGCGCTGTTCGGCATGGATACCGACGGTGATGGCGAAGCCGACCTCGGCCCGGCGCTGCGCCTGATCGGCATGGTGGGCTTCCTGATCTCCGCCACCGGCCTGCTGCACCTGCGCGGCGTGCCGGCGGAACATTTTTCGGCCGGTGCCGGCGGCATCCTCGGTACGCTGGTCGGCAAGTCGCTGCTGAAGCTGTTCGGCGGGCTGGGCGGCAACCTGTTCCTGCTCGTGCTGTTCCTGACCTCGGTGACACTGGCGACCGGCCTGTCGTGGTTCGCCGTGATGGAGCGGATCGGCAAGTACGTGCTGATGCTGCCGGACCTGTTCCGCCGCGGCAGCCAGCAGGCCAACGAGTGGCAGCAGACCCGCGCCATGCGCGAGGAACGCGAGACCGTCCGCAAGACCGACGCCATCGCGCGCGCCAAACGCGAGCCGGTGAAGATCGAACCGCCCGCGCCGGCCGTCGTCGAGAAGAGCGAACGCGCCAAGCGCGAGCAGCAGATCCCGCTGTTCCACGGTACCGGCGGCGACGAATCCGGCCTGCCGCCGCTGTCGCTGCTGGACGATCCGAAGCCGCAGACCAAGGGGTACTCGGAAGAGACCCTGGAAACGCTGTCGCGGCAGATCGAGTTCAAGCTCAAGGATTTCCGCATCGACGCCCAGGTGGTCGGCGCCTATCCGGGCCCGGTGATCACCCGCTTCGAGATGGAGCCCGCGCCGGGCGTGAAGGTCAGCCAGATCAGCTCGCTGGACAAGGACATCGCCCGCGGTCTGTCGGTGAAATCGGTGCGCGTGGTCGACGTGATCCCCGGCAAGTCGGTGATCGGCCTGGAGATCCCCAACACCAGCCGCGAGATGATCTTCCTGTCCGAACTGCTGCGTTCGAAGGAATACGACAAGTCCGGCAGCGTCCTGACGCTGGCGCTGGGCAAGGACATCGCCGGCCGCCCGACCGTGGCCGACCTGGCACGCATGCCGCACCTGCTGGTCGCCGGCACCACCGGCTCGGGCAAGTCGGTGGCGGTCAACGCGATGGTGCTGAGCCTGCTGTACAAGGCCTCGCCGAAAGACCTGCGCATGCTGATGATCGACCCGAAGATGCTGGAACTCAGCGTCTACCAGGGCATCCCGCATCTGCTCGCGCCGGTGGTCACCGACATGAAGGAGGCCGCCAACGGCCTGCGCTGGTGCGTGGCGGAGATGGAGCGCCGCTACAAGCTGATGAGCGCGGTGGGCGTGCGCAACCTGGCCGGCTTCAACAAGAAGGTCAAGGACGCGATGGACGCGGGCCAGCCGTTGATGGACCCGCTGTTCAAGCCGAATCCCGATCTGGCCGAGGCGCCGCGTCCGCTGGAGCCGATGCCGTTCATCGTCATCTTCATCGACGAATTCGCCGACATGATGATGATCGTCGGCAAGAAGGTCGAGGAGCTGATCGCCCGCCTGGCGCAGAAGGCGCGCGCCGCCGGCATCCACCTGATCCTGGCCACGCAGCGTCCGTCGGTCGACGTCATCACCGGCCTGATCAAGGCCAACATCCCCACCCGCATCGCCTTCCAGGTCAGCTCGAAGATCGACTCGCGCACGATCCTGGACCAGTCCGGCGCGGAAACGCTGCTCGGCCACGGCGACATGCTGTACCTGCCGCCGGGCACCGCGATGCCGGAACGCATCCACGGCGCCTTCGTCAGCGACGAGGAAGTGCATCGCGTCGTCGAGCACCTGAAGGCGAGCGGCAGCGCCGACTACATCGAAGGCGTGCTGGAAGAAGTGCAGACCATGGGCGACGGCATCGTCGTCGGCCCGACCGGCCTGCCGGAATCCGGGGGCGGTGGCGGCGACGAGTCCGATCCGCTCTACGACGAGGCGGTGAAGATCGTCACCGAGAGCCGCCGCGCGTCGATCTCGGGCGTCCAGCGCCGGCTGAAGATCGGCTACAACCGCGCCGCGCGCCTGATCGAAGCCATGGAGGCCGCGGGCGTGGTCAGTCCGCCGGAACACAACGGCGACCGCCAGGTGCTGGCGCCACCTCCGCCGCGCTGACGCCGCCTGAATGGACGGGGTTGGGGCCGCCCGTGGTCTGCAGCCTGTTCAGTTTCGCCACGGCACACTCCTCACCACGTCCCCACAACCGGAACGCCCATGCTCCGTACCGCCCGCTACGCCCTCCTTGCCACGGCCCTGTTCGCGACCACCGCGCTCGCCGGTGCGCGCGATGAACTGAAGACGTTCACCACCGGCCTGAAAGGCCTGGATGGCCAGTTCGCCCAGAAGGTCTACGACGGTGGCGGCAAGCTCAAGGAAACCTCGAATGGCCGCGTTGCGCTGTCCGCGCCACGCCTGTTCCGCTGGGAGTACAACGCGCCGTACGAGCAACTGATCGTCGCCGACGGCAAGCAGGTGTGGGTCTACGACCCCGACCTGCAGCAGGCCACCGTACGCGAACAGGGCATCGAAGAAGAGAACAGCCCGCTGGCGGCGTTGATCGACCCCGGCAAGCTGGACCGGCAGTTCAAGGTCGCCGAAGCGGCCGGGCAGGGTGGTGTGCAGTGGCTCACCCTCACGCCCAAGAATGAAGGCGAGGCCAGCTTCCAGACCGCCCGCCTGGCCTTCGCCAACGGCACGCTGGTCAGCATGGAAGTGAAGGACGCCGTAGGCCAGCGCACCGAGATCCGGTTCTCCGGCTGGAAGCGCAACCCGGCGTTTGCGACGGGCACGTTCAAGTACGCGCCCGCGAAGGGCGTGGACGTGGTCGGCGGCCCGTAAGCCCCGAACATCTTCTGGCGGGCGCATGCAACGCCGCCCCCGCATGCGGACATGATCGTGCATCCGGCGTGGTGAGCCGCCGGTGATTGCGTGCGCCGCGGCTTCTGCCCGGCGCCGCTACAATGGGCCGTGGCCCGATCGAAAACGCCCCTGGAACCGTCGACCGACCTGTTGAGCGTCGACAACGAAACGCTGCGCCCGCTCGCCGAGCGGATGCGTCCGCGCACGCTGGACGACATGGTGGGCCAGCGCCGGTTGCTCGCGCCGGGCAGTGCGCTGCGCCGCGCCGTGGAAAGCGGCCGCGTGCACTCCATGATCCTGTGGGGCCCGCCGGGCTGCGGCAAGACCACGCTGTCACTGCTGCTGGCACGCTACGCGGACGCCGAGTTCAAGGCGATCTCCGCCGTGCTGTCCGGGCTGCCGGAAGTACGGCAGGTACTGGCCGAAGCCGCGCAGCGCTTAGCCAGCGGGCGGCGCACGGTGTTGTTCGTGGACGAGGTGCATCGCTTCAACAAGGCGCAGCAGGATGCGTTCCTGCCGCACATCGAGCGCGGCACCATCATCTTCGTCGGTGCGACCACCGAGAATCCCTCGTTCGAACTGAATTCCGCGCTGCTGTCGCGCTGCCGCGTGCACGTGATGGAGGCCGTTTCGCCCGACGACATCCGGCAGGCGCTGCAGGCCGCGCTGGATGACGCGGAGCATGGACTCGGCGGACTGGGCCTGCAGGTCGATGACGCCGCGCTGCTCGAGATCGCCAGCGCCGCGGACGGCGACGTGCGGCGCGCGCTCACCCTGCTGGAGATCGCCGCCGAGCTGGCGGCCGACGAAGGCGGGCGAATCACGCCGCAGACGCTGGTGCAGGTGCTGGCCGACCGGACGCGCCGCTTCGACAAGGGCGGGGAACAGTTCTACGACCAGATCTCCGCGCTGCACAAGTCGGTACGCAGTTCCAATCCCGATGGCGCGGTGTACTGGCTGGCGCGCATGCTGGATGGCGGCTGCGATCCGTCCTACCTGGCACGCAGGATGACGCGCATGGCGGTGGAGGACATCGGCCTGGCCGATCCGCGCGCCCTGCAGATGGCGATCGATGCCTGGGATACGTACGAGCGCCTGGGCAGTCCGGAAGGCGACCTGGCGCTGGCGCAGCTGGTGATCTACCTGGCCAGCACCGCCAAGTCGAATGCCGGCTACAGGGCGTTCAACGCCGCCAAGGCCGACGTGCGCGAGCACGGCACGCAGGAAGTGCCGATGCACCTGCGCAACGCGCCGACCAAACTGATGAAGTCGTTGGGCTACGGCACCGGCTACCAGTACGACCACGATGCCGAGGGCGGCATCGCACTGGACCAGACGGCGTTCCCGGATGCGATGGGCGAGCGCATCTACTACGCGCCGGTCGAACGCGGGCTGGAGATCAAGCTGAAGGAAAAACTCGACCGCCTGCGTGAGGCGCGCGTGCAGGCGCGCCGCGCGTCCGGGCGCGAAGACTAAGCGGACAGGAGCACGACGCATGCCGGTACAGGCCTGGGTATGGTGGCAGCAACTGGCGCTGGTGATGGCCGGCGGCGCGCTGGGTGCCGCCGCGCGCTTCTGGCTGGGCGGCGTGTTGATGCGGCACCTCGGCAGCGGGTTCCCGTGGGGGACGTTCGCCGTGAACATGATCGGCTCGTTCGCGGCCGGTTTCCTGGCGATCTGGCTGGAATCGCGCGGCCCCTCGGCCCTGTACTGGCGTGCGTTCCTGATGGTGGGCGTGCTGGGCGCACTGACCACGTACTCGGCGCTGATGGTGGAATGCCTGCTGTTCGCGCGCAGTGACCGGCAGGGCCTGGTGCCTGCGTATCTGGCCGTCACCCTGGTGGGCGGTCTGGTGCTGGTCTGGCTTGGCTCACGCCTGGCCGGCCTGCTCCGCGGCTCCGCCTGGTAGCGGCAGAACGTCCACGGCGGGCGCGTCCGGCCATCTCCCATGCGCCTATGACAGGCCCGGTCCGCCTGCGGACGAGCGGCGCCTGCCGGAACGAAAATTTAACGCCTGAGGCGGATACGCCTAACGATTCCCGTGCAAACGTGACCCGCGTCGCTCTTTAGGGGCTTCCCCTGGGCTCCGGATCGACCACAAGGAGAATCAACATGTGCATTCGCAAGACTCTGATCGCTTCGGCGGTACTGCTGGCACTCGGTACGACGGGACAGGCACTCGCGCAACAGACCAACAACGAGAGCGGACGGGGTGACGACATCCTGGTCAACCTCGCTGTGGACATGAGCAACAACAGCACCAACACGGACAACAGCGACAACTCGGACAACTCGGACAACTCCGACAATTCCGATCACAGCGACAACAGCTCCCACGACGGCGACAACCGCGACAACCGGGGGCGCGCCAATGCGGAAGGATTCGGCTCGACCGCCGCGAACAACGGCAGCACGGCCACATCCACCTTCTCCAACTCCTTCAACCACAGCAAGGCGGTCGCCGAAACCAAGCTCATGGGCTCGGTGTCGGGCGTCACCGTGCACGACATCGGCAACGTCGCGCAGAACTGGGGCGATGCCAATGGCGGTGACGGCGGCAAAGGCGGCGCCGGTTACGGCGGCAAGGGATACGGCGGAAGCGCGGCCGGCGGCACCGGCAATGGCGGCGACGGCGGCGATGGCGGCAACGGTGGCAGCGGCGGCAGTGGTGGCGATGCCAACAACGGCAGCGCGACCGCGGGCGACTCGTCCAACGGCAGCGCCACCATCGGTGATGCGACGGCCGGCAACGGCGGCCGCGGCGGCAACGCCAACGATACCGGTGGCGCCAATGGCGGCGACGGCCAGGGATGGGGCGCGGACGGCAACGCGACGGCCGGCGACGGTCGTGGCCGCGGCGGCGATGCCGGCGGCTGGGGCGGGGACGGCGGCGGGGCCAGTGGTGCGTCCGGCGGCGATGCCGGCAGCATGAGCGGCGACACCGGTTCCATCGCGGGCGCCTCCGGCGGCGACGCCGGTGCGGGCAGCGGCAACGTGCGCGAGCGCGGCAACGGTGACGGGACCAGCGGCGACGGCACGGCCACCGGCGGTGCCGGAACCTCCGGCGATGCAACCGCGACCGGTGGCGCCAGCACGGCGACCGCGGGTGCTGGCACCTCGGGAGACGGCACGGGGACCGGCGGTGACGGGTCCGGTACGGGCGGTGCAGGCTCCGGCACGGGTGGCGACGCCACTGCGACCGGCGGTGCCGGAAATGGCTGGGGCGGGGCCGGCGGCAGCGTGACCGCCACCGCAGGCAACGGCGGCGACGGCGGCGATGCCAGCAACGGCGATGCCACCAACGGCGGCGCGTCGTCCAGTGCCAGCAATGGCGACGCCACGGCCGGCAACGGCGCCAGTGGTGCGGTGGGTGCGACCGGTGGTGCGGGCGGCGTCGGCAACGGCGGCGACGGCAACGGCGGTGACGGCAACGGCGGCGTGGGCAACGGCGCGACCGGTGGAGCCGGCGGCGCAGGCGGTTCGGTCGCGGTCGACGCGGGTGCGTTCGACATGTCCAACAACATGACGAGCGTCGGGCAGTCGGCGGCCGGCATCATGGTGGCGGCGCAGAACAGCGGCATGGCCTCGCTGATCCAGCAGGGCATCACCGTCCAAGCCAACCTGACCGTAGGCCCATAAGCGATCCGCCGGCGTCCCGGCCCCCACGGCCGGGACGCTCCGCGCGGACGCCGGGCGCCCCGCTTCGCGGCGGGGCGCCTTGAGGCCGCACGGTGGACGCATGGCAAGGGAGACTGACCATGCATACGCACCAACAGGCCGGGTTGCGCATCGCAACCTGTGGATTGCTCGTCCTGGCGTTCGCCGCTTCGGCCGAAGACGGCATCGCGACCGGCGCCGCACAGGCACCCGTACTCGTGCTCGAATCCCCCGTACCGGAGCTCCCGGTCGTGGCGGTCAGCGAACTGGGCCACGCCGTCGCGGTGGACCGGCTGTCCGCCCTGCGGGGAGGCGACGGCAGCCAGACCGAGAACCTCATCGATGTCGATGGTTCCGTGGACGACAACACGGCGCACCACATCACCAGCGGCACCAACAGCATCGCCGACGGCGCCTTCAGCAACGCCAGCGGCATCAACACGGTCATCCAGAATTCCGGCAGCAACGTGCTGATCCAGAACGCGATGATCGTGACCGTCGACTTCGCCGGCGGCCCGCAATGAAACGCCGCGCCCGGTCCTGGCGATGGCCCGCTTACGCGGCACTGGCCTGCGCGTTCGCCGTACTGGGCGGCGCATCGGCCGCGACCAGCGACGTGCGCGTGCCCGGCGGCGCCTACAACGTCCGCCTGACCAGCCTGAAGGAAGCGCGCTTCAAGACCACGCTGCCGCAGCAGTACGACTTCAGCTGCGGCTCCGCGGCCACGGCCACGCTGCTGACGCACCAGTACGGGCATCCGGTCAGCGAAGTGGACGTGTTCGTACAGATGTACAACAACGGCGACCAGGCGCGCATCCGCAAGGAAGGCTTCTCGCTGCTGGACATGCGCCGCTACCTGCGCTCGAAGGGCTATGAGGCGGATGGCTTCGAGCTTCCGCTGGACAAGCTGCAGCAGGAGAACGTCCCGGCGATCGTGCTGCTCAACGATCGCGGCTACCGCCACTTCGTCGTGGTGAAGGGGCTGCGCGACGGCCGCGTGCTGTTGGGCGATCCGGCACGGGGCACGCGCGCGATGCCGCGCTCGCGCTTCGAAGCGCTGTGGGACAACCGGGTGATGTTCGTGGTGCACAACCAGCGCCAACGCGCCCGCTTCAACCAGGCCCGTGACTGGCAGACCGCTCCTCCGGCGCCGCTCGACATGGGAATCCAGCGCGACGGCCTGCGCAACGTCACCGTGCCCCGGCGCGGTCCAGGAGACATCTGACATGGACGCAAGACGACACCCGGCCCTTCGCCTGGCGCTGCTGCTGGCGGTACTGCTGGTTCCCTCTGGCGCGCGCGGGCAGGGCGGCGAACTGGGCGCCGAATGGCAGCCGGTGGATCCGGCGCGGCTGGCGCAGATGCGCGGCGGCTTCCAGATGCCGTCGGGCATGATGCTGTCGTTCGGCATCGAGCGCGTGGTCTTCCTCAATGGCGAACTGACCGCGCGCATCGCCGTGCAGATTCCCGACGTGGCGCGCATCACGCCCGAGCAGGCCCAGGCCCTGGCCGACTTCAACCGCGGCATGGTGGTGCAGATCGGCGAGGGCAACCGCTTCGATCCGGCCCAGGTCGCCGGCGGGCTGGTCATCCAGAACACGCTGGACGACCAGGACATCCGCACGCTCACCCGCATCGAAGTGGGCGTGGACACGCTGGGCGCCTACCAGAGCCTCAATGCCAACGGCGCGCTGACCGATGCGCTGATCCGCGCGCCGGGCGGCCCCTGATCCGCACGCCGTCCTCCACGTACACGAAGGGGAACACCATGAAAGGGACGTCTCTGATCGAAGTGGCACCGCTGGCGCTTGCCGTGGGCCTGGGCGTGCAGGCCGGACAGGCGAGGGCGCAGGTGGCGGTCGATCCCGCCCCTCCGGTACCGCCGGTCCCCCTCCAACCCTACGAGATCACTGCCGACGCACGCCTGGACGCGCTGCAGCGGCAGCTCAACGAACAGACCCAGCGCCTGCAGCAGATGCGCGAGGCGATGCTGGCGCAGGAGCAGCAGATCTTCAGCCTGCAGAATGCGCTGAACGAGGAAATCCTGGCCAATGCGCGCGCACGCGGCGCGCCGGCGCCGGTCATCGTGCCGTCGCTGAACCAGGCGCCGACCTTCCGCGACACGCCGGCGCCCGAGCCGACCTACATCGTGGTCGGTCCCTCGCCGCCACCTGCGTCCGCTGCCGTCGCGCCGGTCGCATCCGCCGGCCAGGGCGTGCAGGTCGCGCAGGCCGGTGCGCCTGCGCAGCAGGCGGACGGCACGCAGGCGTCGCAGCGCGTGGGGCAGGCGCCCGAAAGCGACTCACGTCCGCCGGAAGTGGCGCAGATCTTCGACCAGCCCGGCGTGCTGACGCCCAAGAACAAACTGGTGCTGGAGCCGGCCCTGCAGTACGGCTACTCGGCCAACGACCGCGTCGCCCTGGTGGGCTACACCATCATCCCGGCCATCCTGATCGGCCTGATCGACGTGCGCCAGGTGAAGACCACCACCGCCGTGGCCACGCTGACCGGCCGCTATGGCGTGAGCCGGCGCATGGAGGTGGAAGCCAAGGTGCCTTACGTGTACATCCACAGCGACACCGTCAGCCGCGAGATCTTCACCGGCTCGGCGCAGGACCGCGTGTTCAACGCGCGCGGCAGCGGCATCGGCGACGTGGAAGTCACCGGCCGCTACCAGCTCAACCGCGGCGGCCCCGACAAGCCGTTCTATATCGCCTGGCTGCGCTACAAGAGCAGGACGGGACAGGACCTGTTCGACGTGACCACCGATTGCGTGACCCGCTGCGTGGCCAACACCACCGGCACCGGCCTGCCACTGGACCTGCCGACAGGCAGTGGCTTCAACGCGGTACAGCCCGGCCTGACCTGGCTGTATCCCTCCGACCCGGTGGTGTTCTTCGGCAGCTTCAGCTACCTGCACAACTTCAAGCGCAGCAACGTCTCGCGCCGCGTGCTGGGCGGGCAGACCGAATTCCTGGGCGACATCAAGGCCGGCGACATCATCGGCTTCAATCTGGGCATGGGCCTGGCGTTGAACGAGAAGGCCGCCATCAGCATCGGCTACGACCAGAGCATCGTCGGCAAGACCAAGCAGGACGGGCGGGAAGTCGCCGGCGCCGTGCGCACCACGCTGGGCACCTTGCTGCTGGGCGGCACGTACCGCTTCAGCGACCGCATGTCGTTGAACGTCGCGCTCGGCGTGGGCGTGACCCGCGACACGCCGGACCTGACGCTCACCGCGCGCGTTCCGATCAACTTCTGAGGCGCGCTCGCCGCGCCTGGTTCAGACGGACCGGCCCTGCCACCACAACCCAAAGGCCGCCGCCAACATCAGCCACTCGGTCACCGCCAGCACGAGTGTGGCGGTTTCCACCGGCCACCAGCGCAGCAGGGCGACGCTGCGGAACAGCACGATGGGCAGGTAGAGCGCCATCGCCAGCACCAGGCCCGTGCGCATCTGCTGGGTCCAGGCGAACCATGCGAACAGGAAAGCCAAGCCCAGCTGCAGGCCGCCGTAGATGGTCAGGTATTCGGTCTGCCCGGACCGCGTCAGCGATGCGTAGCCGACGGCCGCGGCGGTGCGCGCGGGTGCCAGCGTGCACCACACGGCCAGCAGCAGGTAGATCGCCGCATTGAGGTACAGATAGGCGCTGGTCATGGTGTTGCTCCTGTAATGGAATGACGCGGTTCTCGCATGGCAGGGGGTGATGGCGCAGTGAATGCGCGGAAAAATCCGATGCCCGCATGCGGTGTGCGCCGATGCCACGTCCGGATGCTCGGCGCGATCCTGCGTGCCCGCCGTCGAGGAACGCGCCATGTCCCGCTCCCATGCCCCTGCAGGACGCCTGCTGCTGGCCTGTGTGCTCATCGCATTGGGCTCGTCCACCTGGGGCAGCGATCCCGTCTACAAGTGCCGCGATCACGCCGGCCAGGCGCACTACCAGGCCAGTCCATGCCCGACCACGCAGCACACGGAATGGAGGCGCGAGTATCCGGACAAACCCTCTGCGCAGACGGACGCCGGCCCCATCGCGCCGCCCACGTCGGCGAAGCCGCGCACCACCGTTAGCCGACGTGCAGACCGCAGGCCACGCCGTGGCGCAGCGGCCCAGGGCGCGGTGATCTCGCTGTATCGCGACCCGGCCGCCTGCGAACGCGCGCGGCAGGCCCGCGACAGGGCGCACGCGCGGCTGGGGCTGCGCCGGGACTTCGCCACCAGCCGTCGCCTGGACGACCGCGTCCACGACGCCTGCCGCTGATCGTCGGCGTCGGCAGTATCAGACGGTACGGGAGAACCGGGGTGCGTCGGGGGCGGGCGTGGCCGGCAGGTAGCGGTCGAAGCACATCGCGATCACGCGCAGCAGCAGGCGGCCCTTGGCCGTGGCCTGGAAACCCACCCGCGTGAAGGTCAGCAGACCGTCGTCGGCCAGCGCCTGCAGGCGGGGCAGGGCGTCGGCGAAGTACTCCGCGAAGTCGATGCCGTAGCGCCGTCCCACGCGTGCGAAGTCCAGTCGCCCGTGGCACATCAATTCCTGGATGACCTCCGCGCGCAGCACGTCGTCACGGTCCAGCGGCATCCCGCGCCAGACCGGCAGGCGGCCGTCGTCGATGGCGCGTTCCCAGCTGGCGATGTCGCGCGGGTTCTGGCTGAAGCTGTCGCCGATGTGGCTGATGGCGCTCACGCCGAACCCGATCAGGTCGCTGTCGGCATGGGTGGTGTAGCCCATGAAGTTGCGGTGCAGGTCGCCGCGTGCCTGCGCGCGCGCCAGTTCGTCGTCCGGCAGCGCGAAATGGTCCATGCCGATGTACACGTAGCCGGCCGCGCCCAGGCGCTCGATCGCGCACTGCAACAGCGCCAGCTTGTCCTCCGCGCTGGGCAGATCCTCCAGCGCGATGCGCTGCTGCGGCTTGAACAGCTGTGGCAGGTGCGCATAGCTGTACACGGCGATGCGGTCCGGACGCGCCTGCACCACGATGTCCAGAGTGCGCTCGAATCCCGCACGGGTCTGCTTGGGCAGGCCGTAGATCAGGTCGATGTTGACCGACCGCATGCCGTGCTCGCGGCACGCGGCCACGATGGCCAGCGTATCCTCCACGCTCTGCTCGCGGTTGACCGCCTTCTGCACCTTCGGGTCGAAATCCTGCACGCCCAGGCTGGCCCGGTTGAAGCCCACCTTCGCGAGCTCGGCGATGTCGTCCGGCGTGACGAAGCGCGGATCCAGCTCGATGGAAAAATCCATCGTCTCGCGCGGCGCGAAGCTGAACTGGCTGCGCAGTTCGGCCACGCAGTCCGCGATCTGGGCCGGGGTGAGGAAATTCGGCGTGCCGCCACCAAAGTGCAGCTGCACAACGGGACGGCCACTGTCGAACAGCGGCGCCATCCGCGCGATCTCGCGGTACAGGTAGTCCAGGTAGACCTCGCCGCGGGCCTTGTCGCGGGTGATCACGCGGTTGCAGCCGCAGTAGAAGCACGGACTGGTGCAGAAGGGGATGTGCACGTACAGCGAGAGCGGCCGCGCGTGTTCCTGCTGGTTGCTCGCCCGCGCATGCTCGCGCAACTGCTGTGCACCGAAGTCCCCCCTGAACTGCGGCGCGGTCGGATAGGAGGTGTAGCGGGGGCCCGGCGTGTCGTAGCGCCGCAGCAGGTCCGCATCGAACAGGGGGGAAGGGGAGACTTTGCCCATGCGGCACAGGCTAGGGCGCCGCGTCTTCCTCCGCATTGATCGGGATCAATTCCGCGCCGGTTCCCCGCGTCCGTGGTCGGCCGCATCGGGAATCTCCGGCAGCATCTCCAGCGCGGTCGGCGTGGTGCGCAGCATGGGATGGAACCGGCCGGGATGCAGCAGCCGGCGCGCCTTGAACAGGCGGCGGCCGCCGGCCACCAGCGCCAACAGGCCCAGGGTGCAGGCGAAGAACAGCGGCAGTGCCTCCGCACCGAAGCGCTGCATCAGCGCACCGGCCACGGCGGGGCCGATCGCGGCGCCGATGCCATTGAGCAGCAGCAACGCGCTGCAGCCCGCGAGCAGCTGTTCGCCCGGCAGACGATCCAGCAGGTGCGCGACGGCCAGCGGATACAGCGCGAATGCCAGACCGCCGAAAAGGAAGAACAGGGCGTGCGCCTGACTCTCGAAGCGCAGCGCGAGCAGGGCGGTAGCGGCGCCTGCGGCGGCGACCAGCGCCAACGTGCTGCGGCGGTCGCCGCGATCGGACAGGCGGCCGATCGGCAACTGCAGGGCGGCGCCGCCGATGATGGTCACGGCCATGAAGGTACCGACGCCTGCGCGATCCAGCCCCAGCGAGGCCGCATACACGGCGCCCATGCCCCAGAACGCGCCCAGCGCCAGGCCGGCGAGCACCGCGCCGGCGGCCGCACTCGGCGCTGCCCGGCAGATCTCCAGCAGGTGCACCTTCGGAGCGACGGTCATCACCGGCGGCGAAAGCCGTGTCGCGCTGACCGGCAGGATGGCCAGCGCGAACAGGATCGCCACGACGCTGAACAGCACCGGGCTGCGCGGAGGCTGCAGGTCGAGCAACAGCTGGCCGGCCGCCAGGGCGAGCAGCGAGACCACCATGTACACGCCAAACACGCGGCTGCGATGCTCGGGCGCGGCCTGCGCGTTCAACCAGCTTTCGATCACCGTGCACAGTCCGACCAGCGACATGCCGGTGACCACGCGCAGCAGCATCCACCCGACAGGCTCCCTCCACAGCGGGTACACCAGCACCGCCGCCGCCGCGAGCGCGGCATGGAACGCGAAAGCACGGATGTGGCCAACGCGCCGGATCAGAGGCGGCGCCGTGAACGTACCCAGGAAGAAGCCGACGAAGTAGCCCGACATCACGAGGCCCGTCGTGCGCTCGCCCCAACCTTCCGCCTGGCTGCGCATGGCCAGCAGCGTTCCAAGCAGGCCATTTCCACCCAGCAGCAGCGCAACGCTGGCGAGCAGGGCAGTGAGCGGAAGCAGGAGGCGGATCACGGGAGGCAGGCGGTACCGGGGCAGGGGAGGTCCACATGCTAGCAACCCGATGCTGAGCGTCCGGTTCACGGGCGCCACGCATGCATGACGCATGCATGCCGTGCGAAGCCATCGGGTATCCTGCAGGCGTCTCTTTCTCCGGCACGCAAGGGCAGGGATCCGATGAGTGAGCGCAAGGTCCCGGGCATCGACGAGTACGACGGCGCAGCCGGCGGATGGGGCGCACTCGCCGCCGTCGCACGCGCGGTGAAGGGCCAGATGGCGGTCGGCCGCGAAACCGCCGCCCTGCGACGCGTCAACCAGCCCACCGGTTTCGACTGCCCGGGCTGCGCCTGGCCGGATCCGCAGCACACCTCGTCGTTCGAGTTCTGCGAGAACGGTGCCAAGGCGGTGTCGTGGGAAGCCACCGGCAAGCGCGCGACTCCGGACTTCTTCGCACGCCACACGCTGGCGGAACTGTGGGAATGGAGCGACCACGCGCTGGAGGACGAAGGCCGGCTGACGCATCCGATGGCGTACGACGCCGATGCGGACCGCTACGTGCCGATCGGCTGGGACGAAGCCTTCGCCCGCATCGGCGCGGCGCTGCGGGCGTTGCCGCATCCCGACATGGCCGAGTTCTACACCTCCGGCCGCACGTCCAACGAGGCCGCCTTCCTGTACCAGCTGATGGTGCGCGAGTACGGCACCAACAACTTCCCCGACTGCTCCAACATGTGCCACGAGGCCACCAGCGTGGGGCTGCCCGCATCCATCGGCGTGGGCAAGGGCACGGTGACGCTGGACGATTTCGCCCTGTGCGACGCGCTTTTCAGCTTCGGCCACAATCCCGGCACCAACCACCCGCGCATGCTGTCCACGCTGCGCGAGGTATCGAAGCGGGGCGTGCCCATCGTGGCGGTGAATCCGCTGCGCGAACGCGGCCTGGAGCGCTTCACCTCGCCACAGCATCCCGGGGAGATGCTGACCAACACCGCCACCCCGATCGCCCAGACCTATTACCAGGTGAAGATCGGCGGCGACCTGGCGCTGCTGAAAGGCATGATGAAGTGGCTGCTGGAGGCCGACGCGGCGGATCTGGCTGCCGGCGGTGCCGGCGTGCTGGACCATGCTTTCATCGCCGAACACACCGAGGGCCTGGACGCGCTTCGCGACGACCTGGCACAGACGTCGTGGGACGACGTGGTGGCGCAGTCGGGCCTGTCGCGCGACGACATCGCCGCGGCCGCACGCCTCTATGCGCAGGCCGAGCGGGTGATCCTCTGCTACGGCATGGGCATGACCCAGCACCGCCGCGGCACGCAGAATGTGCAGCAGATGGCCAACCTGTTGTTGCTGCGCGGGAACATCGGCAAGCCCGGCGCCGGCATCGCACCGATCCGCGGTCACTCCAACGTGCAGGGCGACCGCACGGTGGGCATCACGGAAAAGCCGACGCAGGCGCTGGTCGATGCCATCAGGCAGCGTTACGGCTTCGCGTTCCCGCTCACCCATGGCCACGATGCGGTGGACGCCGTGCGTGCCATCCGCGACGGGCGCTCGCGTGCGCTCGTCTGCATGGGCGGCAACCTGGCCGTGGCGATGCCGGACCCGGACACCACGATCCCGGCGATGCGCAATCTGGACCTGGCCGTGCATGTCGCCACCAAGTTGAACCGCTCGCACCTGATCCCCGCCCGGCAGGCGTTCCTGCTGCCGTGCCTGGGCCGCACCGAGCGCGACGTGCAGGCCAGCGGCCTGCAATCGGTGACGGTGGAGGATTCGATGTCGATGGTGCACGCCTCGCAGGGCGGGTTGCCGCCGGCGTCCGAGCACCTGCTGTCCGAACCCGCCATCGTCGCCGGCATCGCCAAGGCCACGCTGCCGCAGACGAAGGTGGACTGGGATGGGCTGGTCGGCGATTACGACCGCATCCGCGACGATATCGAAGCGGTGTTCCCCATCTTCAGGGATTTCAACCGGCGCGTGCGCGAGCCGGGTGGGTTCCGGCTGTACATCGGCGCATCGGAGCGCGACTGGGGCGCGGCGGGCAAGGCGCGTTTCCTGGTCGCGCCCGGGCTGGGGGAAGATCCGGCAGGCGAGGGGGACGCATTGCTGACGCTCACCACGGTGCGTTCGCACGATCAGTACAACACCACCATCTACGGCTTCGACGACCGCTACCGCGGCGTCAGCGGGCGGCGCGACGTGGTGTTCCTCAACCGCGACGACATGCGGGCGCGTGACCTGCAGTCAGGCGACCGGATCCAGGTGGAATCGCGCGTCGGTGACGCCGTGCGCCGGCTCTCGGGCTTCATCGCGGTGGAATACGACCTGCCGCACGGCTCGGCGGCGATGTACTACCCGGAAGGCAACCGGCTGGTGCCGTTGGACAGCCACGACCCGCAATCCGGCACGCCCGCCTACAAGTCGATCCCGGTGGTGGTGAAGAAGCTCGACGATCCGGCCGTCCATGCCGGCTGATCGCGTCGACGGGGTGGCCTGGCGCGAGGTCGTCGATGTCGCCGGAGGGGTGTCGGCCATGCGCCGTGACCAGGTGGCCGAGGAGGTTCCGCTGGCGATCCACTGCAACGGCGAGCCGTTGGCGGTGATGATGGTGTCGCCGTGCGACCTGGAGGATTTCGCGCACGGCTTCGCGCTGACCGAACTCGGGCTGGGATCGGCCGATCCCGTTTCGGTGGTCCTGCAGTCGTTGCTGGAGGGCATCCAGCTGGATCTCCGCACACGCGATCCCTTGCCTGCACGTGCCGTGGATCCGCAGCGCTGGCTGCCAGGCCGCAGTGGCTGCGGCATCTGCGGTCACCGGCATCTGGAGGATGTGGTCAGACAACCTGCGGCCGTGGGGCAGGGGAGTGCCATCGCATCTTCCGCGCTGGAGGTGGCGCTGCGCCAGATCGAGCAACGGCAGCCGTTGAATGCGGCCACCGGTGCGATCCACGCGGCGGCATGGGCGAGGACGGATGGCTCGCTGGTCCTGGTCCGCGAGGATGTCGGTCGCCACAACGCGCTGGACAAGTTGATCGGCGCGATGCGGCGCGAAGGTGTCGATCCGGGATCGGGCTTCGCGCTGGTCACCAGCCGCGCGAGCTACGAGATGGTGGCGAAGGCCGCGACGGCCGGCTTCCCGCTGCTGGCCGCGATGTCGGCACCCACGGCGTTGGCGGTGGACCTGGCGACGGGATGCGGGATGACGTTGATAGGTTTTCTGCGTGCGGGACGATATGTGGTTTACAGCCATCCTCGTCGGCTTGAGACAGATTGAAGATGCTCCGTTAAGCGCCGCGTGCCGGCGCTGTTGAAGAAAGCCATCATCATGGGCGGTTGCATCCATCGCGCACTCTGAGCCCACCTCCGCTCGCACCGTGGTCGGCTACCGCCTCGCGTGGCGATGTGTTCCCGCGCATTCCCGGGCCTGACCCCGGAAACACCTACACGGGGCCGACCACCGGGCTTTAGCTGGGCCGATTTGGAGGTATATTCGCGCCCAGCAGCGTAGGGGTGCGCAATGAAATGGATTTTGGGATTGCTGCTGGCCGGGCTTGCGGCCAGTTCTGGGGCTCAGTCTGTTTACAAGTGTCGGGATGCCAAAGGACAGCCCGTCTATCAGTCTGAGCCATGCCCGGAGGCTGAAAAGCGATGGGACACACAGCCGTCCACCACGACTTGGGACGACTACTACAAGCGCCAAGCCGCTGATCGGAAGATCGAGCAGGACCGACGGCACATGCGCGGCAGGGCACAAGCTACAACAGGGCGACAGTCTGCTACAGGCGCGAACATCGGCGTCATGAATCAGTCGGCGTGCGATTCGGCAAAGAAGGCGAGGGCCAATGCTTATGAGCAGATGGGCGTTAACCGAACATTCGAGGCTTCTAGTTATTGGGATAACTACGTTTGGGAAGCTTGTAAATGAATGGTTACGAGCCCATCAGTCATAGTGATGAATGGTTTGGCGAACTCAATCAACTTATAGCTCTGCTTGACGGACTTGATGACAGAGGCCTTGTTCTTTCATTGGCTGCATTTGCCGAAGATGCGCTAAGGAAGCTGATTCAGTCCTTTCTCATACCTTCTAATGCGGCAACATCGCTAGTTGATGGCTTCAACGCTCCCCTCGGCACGTTTTCCTCACGTTCGAAAGCAGCTTATGCGATGGGTCTACTGACAGAAGTGCAGTTCGAGGACTTAGAACGCTTAAGGAAGATTAGAAATCATTTTGCCCACAGCTGGCAAAAGACTTCATTGGACAGCACCGCCACCCGTGACATCGTGCGTAACCTGTCACCTTACAGACTTCATGACCGGTTCGAGGAAGATTTGTCTAAGAGATTCAAGTTTTCCATTACTAGCCTCTTGACTGAAATACAGTCGGCATCACACCAGAACACACTGCACAAAAGGCGTGCGCGAGAGATTGGAACTCATCTCTACCCTGGATTTTCGGGCCGTACTTTTTCTGAGCAGGCCAGTAACGCTGAGCGCGAACTTCGCGATCTGGAGAATGAACTTGCGTCGGCTTCTGGAGATCGATTGAAGTTCTACATTGCTCGCACTCAGCTGTTTTTCACGCGACTAATCACGGTGTTCCATGCAAAGCGAACACTTGAAGAAGAGACTCAGTTCAAGTCAGTTTTCGACCGTCTTGTCGTGCTGGTCGAGCGACACAAGCTCAACCTGATCGACGATTACGCCTTTAAAAACCTGCAAGAGCACGTCAGGAAAGAGTTGGCTAAGGCTAACAATCCGTAGCGAGAGGTGTAGGGGCCATGGCCCCTACGGTGGAAGCGACTGGCAGGAGCGAACTCTTAACCGGCACGGTTGCCGAAGTGGCGAGCGTGCCAGTCGGCCAGTTCCACAACGACGACCTTGCCCGATCCCTGCGAAACCTTCGCTTTGGCGTTCCGGGCCCGTGCGGCGTCCCGGCGGGCCTCAGCATCGAGCCGCCACATGATCCCGCGCATGCGTTCTGGGCTGATCCTTTGGCCGTCCGGGGCGACCAGGTATCGACCGCGCTGCTTCCAGCCCAGCCAGTCCGCGCGCAGATCCGTGTGACCGTGCACAACGCGCTCGTAGTGCGCCAAGGCGCAGGAATTCTGCTTCTTGCCGTCTTCCCAGCATGCCGGGCGGTCCATCATACGAAAGCCTCCAACGATCCTTTGGAGGGGTTATCGGCACGGGCAGGGCCTTTCAGGAACCAACGCAAGAGGAGGGTCGGCAGGGATTCGTGAGAAATACAGCCGAATCCGCTTTAAGTTTTTGATGTTGCGTGCTTTTCTTCTTCATACGCCGCTGAGGCCACGAAGTGGCCTATTAGCACTTCGCGTCGAAACTGAATAGACAGAGTCCGCTACCCTCTCGGCTCGGCGATCTGCGTCCAGTGGGGCTCCAAAACGATCTCGGTGAATTGGAGAGGCGCGACCTTACGTTCCAGGTCGAGCGTGTAGTCTCCGAACCGATTGATGTGGCTGGTCCGATACGGCGACAAGCCGCCCAGAACCTCGGGATTCAACTCCATCCCCTCCTCCTGCAGGCTGGCCAACGTGCGTGTCATCTGGTCTACGTTGTGCAGGATGATCATATTGGCCACGAGCTGGTTGTACTTCACGACCTTTCGCTGCTCATGAAGCACGTTCTCGGCAATGATCCCTTCTCCGCCGAAGAAAACCCATTTGACGAAGCCATTGAACTCTTCGCTTTTGTTGGTGGCCGCCTGGATAGTCCGACGCATGTCCACGTCATCGATGTAGCGCAGCAAGAACAGCGTGCGAATGACCTTCCCAAGCTCCCGGAAGGCGAAGTACAACTTGTTCTTCCGGCTGTAGGTTCCCAGCCGGCGAAGGATCGTCGAAGCGGTGATCTTGCCCAACTTGATCGACACCGTGACCCGCAGCATGTCGTGCAGATGCGTTTCGATCAGGCCCCAGTCGATGCTGTCGCCGAACAGCGCCTGGATGTTCTTGTACGGGCGACCCGCCTCCGCGCGGAAGAAGGTCAGATCCTTGATGTTGCGAATACGTGGCATCAACTGAATGCCCAACAGGTAGGACAAACCAAAGACCGGATAACTCTGGGCCTGGGTATCCCCATGCACGATTTCAGGCTGGATATCAGACGTGTTGGCCAGCAATCCGTCCAGAATGTAGATCGCTTCGTGCACACCGCACGGAATGAAGTGACTGAACAGCGCCACGTACTTGTCAGAGACGTGGTAGTAGCCGATGCCGCCATAACCACCGTAGCGGATGTGGTACTCCGAGAGCAGGTTCTGCTCGTACATGCTCCACTTGGTGCCATCGGCCGACGCACTCTTGCCCGAGCCCCAGTAGCCAGGCAGATCGAACTTGTTGAACGTATTGATCACCTGCACGATCGCCTTGTCCAACGTGTCTTCAGTGACGTACTTGAGGTTAAGCCAGGAAATCTGGCGCCGACTGAAGCCCTTGATTGAGCGCGCAGCCTGGGTCGGGCCCAGGTTGCACCCGTAGCAGAACAGCGTAGTGATCACCCGGCGCATGAGATCGTCCACGCGCGCATTGGTGCCCGCAATCGGCCGGAAATGACGGTGCAGCTTGAGCCATTGAGCCGCATCGATCAGCACGTCTACGATACTCATCGCCGGCAGCCTCTCGGTGATAAGAGCATCGACCGTGGCAATGGCGCTGGAGATCTCAGGCCGTTGCAGCTTCCGGAGCACCAGGCGCCCATCCACCACATCGGCGTGGACGTTCTCCGGAAAACGTGCATCCACCGTGTCGGCCAGTGAGCTCAGCTCTTGCTGCAAATGGCGCACGAACTCGCTGGCCTCGGTGGCCAGACCAGATACCTCACCGTAGGCCTCCAGTTCCTGGGCGAATGTGGCCTCATCCACCAGTTGCTCTCGGTAATCGTCGTAGCGCTCCCCGTGGGGAATGAACAGATCACCGGATTTGAGTTCGTCTTTGATCTGGGCCAGCACAGCTAGCTCAAAGTACTTGCGATGCACCCAGCCCGGCCCCAGCGAGTCCGCTTTGCGGCCGAAGACGTGCCTGCGCCAGTTGACTGACAACCAGCCCAGATCCTTTTCAACATCCAGACCGATCGAGCTGGCCTCAATCATGTCCCGCCGCTGACCGCGGAGCGACAGCAGAGCAGCGATCATGCGTTCCATGCCCGCGTCCTGGCTGGTGGAGCGCAGTTGCATGATCTCCAGGCAGTTGAACAGCAACGGGCGGACAACGCTGTAAGGCTGGATCAGGAATGGCAGGTAGTTGCGGCCTGCGTACGCCATATGTTCATCGCATTCGGCCAGCAGTGTGGAAATGTCCGCCACCAGACTCAGTCCGATGGCATCCACACGCTGTGTGTCCGTTCCGTCGATCTGATAAGCCTGCAGGATCTCCTTGAGCTGCGCGATAAGCGTATCAGCACGCTTGCCGTGCTCTACTTGGTAGGCCAACAGTCTTTGCTGGGCCGTGTTCTCCAGGTTCTGCATCAGCCGGATGTACAGGTCGGCCGCATCGTCCAATGTCTTGGCGTACTGGGACCGAATGAAGATCGTCGCCAAGGCATAGCGCTTGGCCGGCTTGAGTTCGGCCAGTTCGCTGGCATCGAGCGCACGCGCCATGGCGCGGAACTGCTTCAGCTTCGGAACCGGAATATCCACGGCCGGCAACTGCTGGGCCAGATGTTGCAGGCGTTGGATATGTTGCAGATAAAAGCGCACTTCCTTATTGGTGGGCCGTTTGGGCTCGCGCTTTAGCGCATTCCAGCCGGTATATGTGGCATTGGCCGGTGCGGCCAACAGTTCCTTGATCAAGCTCTTGGCTGGCGCGGTCAAGGCCTCATTGATGCTGCGGTAATACTGCTCATGCACCTGCTCGCGGGCCTGAACCGCAATCTTCTCCAGCGTACTGAAGCCCGGCAGCTCAAAGCGATGGTGAACCAGCTCCTCCAGCAGCACGTTGATGATGTCGGCGATGACATGCTTGGTTTGAGCGGCGGCCTGGGCCACCGTTGCCAGCCATTCCCTCCCGCTGACATCCAGCGGACGAACGCGCAGGAACTTTCGCAGGCGCGCCATATGGGCGCGTTTAGCGCCGGAGACGTCGTAGCGATTCAAGTCTCGGATGGATAGCGCCCGGCGCAGCCCGGCTGCCTGGGCAATATGTTGCCGAATCCGTTCTGGGACATCGGCTAGGATCACGAAGTAGCCCAGCCGCTGGAACATCTTCAGGTGAATGAGCACAGCCAACTGAGTGGTTGGCTGGGTCGCCATGCTACGTGCGAGGCGCACTTCGCCGCCGCTGGGCGTGTAAATCTCGTCCAGTTCCTTGGCCGTGGGATCAGGTTTCAGGCGCGGATACGCGGTCTCGTGCAGCGTCGCCATGCAGTGCCCTGGTCAGGGTTGAGGTCAATCCCAGTGACGCCCGTCCTCGGCGCGCACGGAGGCTTCCAGAAAGCAGTGGTGGTTATCGGCAACGCGATGCATCTCATCCAGCAGCATGGCCATCCTCTCGTCCATGTCCGCGGCGTCGACCACCGGCATCGTGAGTCGGTACTCGCTTCCCTCGGCATCAAGCCGATGGGCTTGAAACGGGGATAGGCACATCGCCTCAATGCGTGCCCGAGCGCGGCCAGCGCCCCTGCCTCGGGGCGTAAACGGGCTCACTAGCAGGCGCAGCGTCAGGCTCACGGTCGCGGCCGGCGCTGGCAGCGCCGCCGAGGCGAGCGCGGGGGGCGGCGCGGCCTGGAGGCCGGCTTCAACGCGTTGGCGGGCGAACGGATCGCGGCCCTGGATGTAACGCATGGCCGAGTGCACGTCTCGCCATCCGACGTACTCCATCAGGGCTTTCACGTCCCAGCCGTTGTCATTGGCCCAGCCCGCAAAGCCCCGGCGAAGGGAATGGCTGCTGTAGCCTCCCACGGCCTCCAGACCTGCGGACTGAAACAGGTCGCGCAGCAAGGGGATCAGGCTGTTCGGATGCAACCCTTGGCTGCCGACGTTGCCCCATTGATCGACACGCCGGAACAGCGGGCCTTGAGTTAGCGCGGCTGCCTGCACCCAGGCCTGCGTGGCACTGACCGCGCACAAGCGCGACAGAGCGGGCACCTTGTACGTATTGCCTGCCGACTGTCTGTCGCCCTTGCTGCGCGGCAGGAAGCAGATCATTCCCTGCTCGGGTACCAGTTCCAAGTACTCAATCTGCAGCCGGATCAACTCATCGCCGCGGAATCCTCGCCAAAAGCCCAGTAACACCAGCGCCTTGTCGCGCATGGCACGCAAGGCATACGCGTGGTCGGCGCGCTCCTGGGCCGCCAGCGTGGCTTGGTCCAGCCACCCGACTACTTGGGTCAGCTGGGCCAGCTGCAACGGCGTGGCCTGCTTTTCGATTCGGGGGTGTAGCGTCTGAATGCCCTTGAGGACCTTGCGTACCAGCGGCGTACGCGTGGGATCGACGAACCCGTGCTCGGCGTGCCAATGCGCCAGTGCTGCCAGTCGTTGCTTCAGCGTGTTGATTGCTGCCTTGGGGGCCTGCTCGGCCAGATAGCGGGCCACGCTATCGGGCGTCGCCGGCAGATGGCCACCCCATTCGACCTCGAAGTGGCGCAGCGCCGAGGCATAGCTGCGCTGCGTGTTCTGACGCGTGGCCGCTTCGAGGTAGCGGTCCACATCGCTCACGCCTGGCAGCACTCCGCCGACGCGCAACCGGCCGGTTGTCGCAGCGTAGAGAGGATCGTGCACTCGGCACGTTGTCCGCCATGGCAACTGGCGATCACCCGCTCCAGTTCCCGGGCCATCCTGCGCAGATCCTCCATCCGGGCCTGGATATCAGCCAAATGACTGCGTGCCAGCCGATCTACGTCCATGCAGGACATCTGGTCGTCCCCGGACAACTGCAGCAGGCTGCGGATCTCTTCCAGACTGAAACCCAGATCCCGGCCGCGGGTAATGAAGCGCAAACGCTCGATATCGGCAGGCTCGTAAACGCGATACCCGCTGCCGGTGCGACCAGGTTGGGGTAACAGGCCGATCCGCTCGTAATAGCGGATGGTTTCCAGATGGCACCCACTGGCCTCGGCGGCCTGACTGATCTTCATGTGGCGACTTGACTCTGTAGTAGCTACGGACTTTACCTTGCCCCCTGTCCAGCCGCCAGCCTCCCGCCCGCGCGCCTCTACCCGTGTCCGGAGCTCTCCATGTTGCGCTCACGCCTGATCCGGTATGCCGCGTATCCCGCCCTGATGGGCGCGGTTCTGGCCGGCACGGCCGCAGTATTGGCCGATGGCCTGCCGGCTTGGCCAACCTTGGCGATCCTGGCGACCGCGGGCATTGCCATGGTGGCGCTGCTGGAGTGGCTGCAGCCCTACGAGCCGTCTTGGCGCCATAGCCAAGGCGACCTCAAAGCCGACTTGATGCATGGCGCCGTCAACTTTGGCCTGCTGGCCGGCACCGCCTATGGATTGCATGCCTTTCGCGGCCTGCTGCCCGCCGGCAGCCTATGGCCGACCCAGTGGCCCCTGATCGGGCAGATGCTGCTGGCGGGGCTGGTGATCGACTTGGGCCTGTATGCCATGCACCGCTTCAGTCATCGGGTGCGATGGGCATGGAAACTGCACGCTATCCACCACAGCGCTGAGCGCTTGTATTGGCTCAATGGAGAACGTCGTCACCCGTTGAGTGCACTGCTGATGGCCGGCCCGGGCTTGGGGTTGACTGTCGCCTTGGGTGCGCCGCCGCTGGTGATCAGTGCGTGGCTGACACTGATGAGTGTTCAACTGGCTTTCCAACACGCCAACTTGGACTACCGCGTTGGCCCGCTACGTCGCTGGCTAGGCGTGGCCGAAGTACATCGGTGGCATCACAAGCGTGACTATGAAGATGCCCAGGTCAACTTCGGCGAGTTCTTCATGATCTGGGATCGTCTGTGCGGCACCTTCCTTGATCGCCCTGAAACGCTGCGCGCCGGCGAGGTCGGGTTGCGCGAGGAAACGATGCCTGCCAGCTATTGGGCGCAGATGTGCTGGCCGTTTAACGAGGCTCCAGATCAACGGGATACGGCCTTTGCGCAATATCTTTGGCAAGGCGATCAAGCGCTACAACAAGGCGATCTCACGACGGCCTACAAACGGTACGAATTGGCCCACGTGCTCTCGCAGCACCGCACGCGCTTGCACGTGCGTAGTCATTGGGCGTTCGCAAGATGGGCGTGGCAAGCCCACGACATGCGCGAAATGGCTGGACAACTGCTGCGCCTGATGGCCGCTGCGACCCTGACATGGGTGTGGATGCCTAAAGGCAATACCGGTGGCGCTCGGGTAAACGCCTTGCGCACGATGCCGATTCCTTCAGAACTGCGTAATTACATGGAGAACACCCGATGAGTGACTGTGGCTGCCATCACGAGGCCAAGAACGCCCAGGAGCGACGTGTACTGTGGATTGCCTTGGTCCTCAACGCGGCCATGGCCGTCATTGGTGGCATCGCCGGCTGGATTGCCCATTCCACAGGTCTGCTGGCTGACGCGCTGGATATGCTGTCTGATGCCACCGCGTACGCCATTGGATTGGTGGCCATCGGACGCACGGCCCGCTTCAAGGCCAATGCCGCTTGGCTCAGTGGCAGCATTCTGCTGGTGCTGGGTATTGGCGTGCTGGTGGAGGTCGGACGACGGGTACTACAGGGCGCCGAACCACTCAGCGGATGGATGATCGGCACCGCGCTGCTATCGCTTGTAGTCAACGTCATCGTGTTGCGCATGCTCTCGCCGCTGAAGTCCGGGGAGGTCCATCTGCGAGCAACGTGGCTGTTTACCCGAGCCGACGTGGTGGCCAACATCGGCGTCATTCTTGCGGGCGTACTGGTGTGGTGGCTGGCCAATCCCTATCCCGACTATGTGATTGGCACCCTTATCGGTTTGTACGTGATCAAGGAAGCCATCGAGATCCTGCGTGACGCACGTCGGGCCAGCACGCAAGTGGGCAAGCCGACCGCGTGAAGATGCGTGTGCGAGCTCTGCCCGCGTTCCGCTGGCTGCTGGCGCTGAGCCTGGCACTGGGTGCCATATGGCACCCGGTGCTTACGGCGGTGGGCGAAATGCACGAGGCAGCCCATACGTGGTCCGGCGCTCACGCAGTGCTGATGACGTCCCACGCGGCCGCTGATGAGAGCGCCTTGGGCAAATCGCTCCATCAGTTACATCAACTCGCGCATTGCTGCGCGCACGCAGTCGCCGCTCCGGCGATGACTTGGGCGCCACCTCCTGCTCCGCAGCAGCAGGCCGTAGAGCCACACGCGGTGGAGACGGTGCCCACAGGGCCATTGGTCGATCCGTTCCGACCGCCTATTGCGGGCCAAGCGCTGGCGTAGGCCAGTCCTTAACCCTTGGTCTGAACTTCTGGAGTGTTGCTATGCAAGTGCGACGTGCGGCGCTGGCCGCTTGGTTGCTGCTGGGTGCAGGGATACCTGCCTGGGCGGTCGACCCCATGACATTGGACGACGCATTCGACCGCGTTGCCCAAGCCCATCCAGACCTGCGCCTGGTGCAGGCACGTACCGCGGTACTGGCGGCCGAGCACGAGGGCGCCAATCAGCGCCCGCCTTGGACATTGGGAGCCGAGGTGGAGAATGCCCTGGGTACCGGAGATGCGAGAGGCTTGGACAGCGCCGAGTTCACCGTGAGTCTGAGCTCGGTGCTGGAGCGAGGCGGGAAACTGGATGCGCGCAGGGCCCTGGCGCAGAGCCGCATCGATGCGCTGGCTGTTCAGCGGGAAGCTCGTCGGCTGGATCTGTTGGCTGAAACGGCGCGGCGCTATCTGGCATTGGTTGCAGCGGACAAGGCCGCCAAGATTGCCCAAGTCGATATCCAACAGCGCCAGCGTACCGTGGCCGCTGCTCGTCAACGTGTGCAGGCCGGCGCCTCACCCGAGTCGGTGCTGTTGACTGCACAGGCTGCCTTGGCAAGAGCCGAGCTGGCCCAAGCAAGGGCCTCCCAGCAAGCCAGCGCTGCACGCCAGCATCTGGCCGCCCTCTGGGGGGAGCGTGAACCCGTGTCGGCGCCGGTCGCTGGCAACCCGCTCGCACTACCGGCGATCGGTTCTCTGGAAACCCTTTCCTCAGAACTGCAGCGTTCTCCCGAGCTGGCCCAGTTTGTCGACGAGCGGCGCATTGCCGAAGCACGTTTGAATCTGGCTCGCACAGCAGGCACGTCGGATCTGGCTTGGCAAGTCGGCGTGCGTCGGATGCAGGACACAAGCGACACCGCGCTCGTGGGGGGCATCTCGCTGCCTTTGGGTGCTCGAAGCCGGGCGCAACCAGAGATTCGTGCCGCTGAGGCGGAGTTGGAAGTGCTTTCGATCGAACGTGAGGCGCAGGGAATGGCGTTGTATTCCACCCTGGTCGAAGCCCACGGCCGTTACACCGTCGCCCGTGACGAAGTGGCCCGTCTTCAAGACGATGTGCTGCCCAAGCTGACCAAGGCTGAGCAAGCGGCCGAGCGTGCATATCGCGCTGGGGCCATCAGCTATCTGGAATGGGCGCAGCTGCAGTCCGAAAGGACCGCAGCTCTGCAGCAACAACTGGACGTCGCGCTCGATGCGCAACGTGCCCTCATCGAAATCCAACGGCTCACCGGCCAGGCCATGGTTGCCTCTGCCGCTGCCGCCACCTCCGGAGAGTTGACCCCATGAGCCGTTTCCCCTGGATCGCGCTGGCCCTGACATTGGCCCTGACGGCTTGTAGTGGCCCGGCACCCAATGCCCGTGGCGAGGCCGAAGAAGGCCATGAGGCCGAAGAACAAGGCGAGCACGAAGAACTGCCCCAACAGACCACGATCGAGGCCCAAACGGCACAGTCCGCCGGCATCCGCGCCGCCCGCGTGGGTCCTGGCCAGATCGCCGATGAGCAGGAAGTCCAAGGGCTGCTTACGCCGGTCGAAGGTCGCATCGCCCTGGTGACTGCACGTTTCCCCGGTCCTGTGCGTGCCGTTCGCGTAGGCGTGGGCGACCAGGTCAAGGCAGGACAGGTGCTCGCGACGGTGGAGAGCAACTTGAGCCTGACGACCTATTCCGTTACCGCCCCCATAAGCGGCGTGGTGATGGCGCGGACCGCCTCGGTCGGCACGTCTGCCGCCGAAGGCGCGCCCTTGTTCGAGATCGCAGATCTGTCCACCTTGTGGGTAGATCTGCATATCTTCGGACGGGACGCCGGGCACATCGAAGCTGGTGTGCCGGTGACCGTGAGCCGATTGAGTGATAGCGTTTCCGAGCAGACGACCTTGGAACGTGTGCTGCCCGGCACCGCCACGGCCAGCCAAAGCACGATCGCACGCGCGAGCTTGCGCAATGCCGATGGACGCTGGCGGCCAGGTTCCGCCGTTAAAGCACGCATTACCGTTGATCGCGCAGAAGCGGATCTGGTAGTCCCCGTGACCGCGCTGCAGACCGCCGAAGATCGGGACGTGGTGTACGTGCAACAGGGCGAGGTCTATCACACGCGCCCGGTGAAGCTAGGCCGACGCGACGCCGAACGGGTGGAAGTCTTAGAAGGCCTGAAGGCCGGTGAGCAGGTGGTGGTGGCCCAGAGCTTCCTGGTCAAGGCCGACATCGAGAAGTCCACCGTCGAAGAAGAAGAGTGAGGCCCGCCATGCTCGAACGCCTCATCCATTTTTCCATTCGCCATCGCTGGCTGATGCTGGTACTGACCGCAGCGCTTATTGCGCTCGGCGTGTGGAGCTATCGTCAGCTGTCCATTGACGCCACGCCCGACATCACCAACGTCCAGGTCCAGATCAACACCCAGGGGCCAGGTTACTCGCCGCTGGAAGCCGAGCAACGGGTGACATTCCCCATTGAAACGGCGATGGCCGGCTTGCCCCAGTTGGACTACAGCCGCTCGTTGTCTCGCTATGGGTTATCGCAGGTGACGGTCGTCTTCAAGGATGGGACGGACCTGTACTTCGCGCGCCAGCAGGTCGCCGAGCGCCTGCAGCAAATCACGTCTCAGCTTCCTGAGGGGCTAGATCCTGAGATGGGGCCGATCTCTACCGGTCTAGGTGAGATCTTCATGTACACGGTGGAAGCCGAGCCCGATGCCCGCAAGCCCGATGGCTCCCCGTACACGGCCACGGACCTGCGGACGCTGCAGGATTGGGTGATCCGCCCGCAACTGCGCACCACGCCTGGGGTGACCGAGGTCAACACCATCGGTGGCTTTGAACGGCAGATCCACATCACTCCCGATCCAGCGCAACTGGTAGCCCTGGGATTCACGCTCCAAGACGTTGTTGGCGCGGTGATGCGCAACAACCAGAACGTGGGAGCCGGCTACATCGAGCGCAACGGGCAGCAGTTCCTGGTGCGCGTACCGGGCCAGCTACGGGATGTGGACGCGGTCGGCAGCATCGTGCTGGATCGTCGTGATGGCGTCCCGATCCGCGTGCGCGATGTCGCCACCGTTGGCGAAGGCAAGGAGCTGCGCACCGGCGCGGCCACGCAGAACGGGCATGAGGTGGTCGTCGGTACGGCCTTTATGCTGTTTGGCGCCAACAGTCGCGACGTTTCTCGGGCCGCTGTGGCCAAGCTGGAGGCTGCCAACGCCAGTCTGCCCGAAGGTGTGCACGCCAAGGCGGTGTATGACCGCACGGCGTTGGTAGATCGCACCATAGGGACCGTTGCCAAGAACCTGATCGAAGGCGCGCTTCTGGTGGTGGTGGTGTTGTTCCTGTTACTGGGCAATGTCCGGGCGTCGTTGATCACCGCAGCTGTGATCCCGCTGGCCATGCTGTTCACCATCATCGGCATGGTGCGAGGCAACGTATCGGGCAATCTGATGAGCCTGGGCGCGTTGGACTTCGGGCTTATCGTGGATGGTGCGGTCATCATCATCGAGAACTGCCTGCGTCGTTTCGGCGAGGCGCAGAATGCGCTGGGCAGGCAACTCAACGATCAAGAGCGATATGACCTGACGGCTTCGGCAACGGCGGAAGTCATTCGACCGAGCCTGTTCGGCCTGGGCATTATCGCGGCCGTCTATCTGCCGATCTTTGCCCTCTCCGGCGTCGAGGGGAAGATGTTCCACCCCATGGCCATTACCGTCGTCCTGGCGCTGACCGGCGCGATGATGCTGTCGCTGACGTTCGTGCCAGCGGCCATTGCAACCTTCCTGCGTGGACGCGTGGCCGAGCACGATAACCGACTGATGCGCTGGTCACGAGCTCGCTACACGCCGCTGCTGGATTGGGCGCTACGCCGTCGATTGGCCGTACTGGGCGGCGCCACGGTACTGGTGGTCGCGTGCGGCATCCTGGCCACGCGGCTGGGATCGGAGTTCGTGCCCAGCCTGGATGAGGGCGACATCACGCTGCAGCCGATGCGGATTCCAGGCACGAGTCTGGAGCAATCGGTGGCGATGCAGGAAACATTGGAGAAGCGATTGGCGCAGTTTCCCGAGGTGGCCAACATTTTCTCCAAGATCGGTACCGCCGAGGTAGCCACCGATCCGATGCCCCCCTCGATGGCCGACACGTTCCTCATGCTCAAGCCGCGGGATCAGTGGCCAGATCCCCGCAAGCCCAAGGCAGAGTTGATCGAAGAACTGGAGCAAGCCGCCAAGAAAATCCCCGGTAGCAACTATGAGTTCACCCAGCCCATCCAGATGCGCACGAACGAACTGATCTCCGGCGTCCGCTCGGACGTGGCGATCAAGGTCTATGGCGATGATCTGGATCAGCTCGCACGACTTGCTGGCCGCATCGAGCGGGCAATGCGTGAAGTGCCTGGTGCTGAGGACGTGAAGTCTGAGCAAGTGAGCGGACTGCCGTTGCTCACGGTAACCCCAGACCCGGTAGCGCTGGCACGGTATGGATTGAATCCAGGAGATGTGCAGGAGACGGTGGCCACCGCTATCGGTGGTCAGGTAGCGGGCCAGTTCATTGAAGGCGATCGTCGCTTCGCTCTCGTGGTCCGGCTACCCGAAACATTGCGCTCAGATCCGGCGGTGCTGGCAGACCTGCCGATTCCGTTGCCCGAGGACAATAGTCCCGATGAGTCCAGCCGTGAGGCGACATGGCGTGGCGGTAGCCCTCGGACCGTGCCGTTACGTGAGGTCGCTACCATCCAAGTCGAGCGTGGACCGAACCAGGTGAACCGCGAGAACGGCAAGCGACGCGTGGTCATCACGGCCAATGTGCGCGAACGCGATCTGGGAAGTTTCGTGGGAGATTTGCGCACCAAAATCGGCGAGGAAGTGAAGATGCCGGAAGGCTACTGGGTGGCCTATGGAGGCACGTTCGAGCAATTGATCTCCGCCAGCCAGCGCCTTTCCGTAGTCGTTCCGGTCACCTTGGCTCTCATATTTGCTCTGCTGTTCATGGCCTTTGGGTCGGCAAAGGACGCTGCGATCGTGTTCAGCGGGGTACCGCTGGCGCTGACCGGCGGCGTCATCGCGCTGGCGCTGCGCGGAATTCCGTTGTCCATCTCCGCCGGCGTGGGCTTCATCGCCCTATCGGGCGTGGCGGTGTTGAACGGCTTGGTCATGATTGCCTTCATCCGACGCCTGCGCGAACAAGGCGATCCGCTGGATGAGGCCGTGCGCGATGGTGCGCTCGGCAGGCTGCGTCCGGTGCTGATGACCGCGCTGGTGGCTTCTTTGGGCTTCTTGCCGATGGCTCTCAATGTCGGTGCGGGTTCGGAAGTCCAGCGGCCCCTGGCGACCGTGGTGATCGGTGGCATCTTGTCCTCGACCGCCTTGACCCTGTTTGTATTGCCCGTGCTGTACCGGTGGTTACACCGAGAGCGCGACCGGCCCGTTCTCCCGACCACGGCGCTCGCATGAGGCAGCATCATGCCCAAGCCTGACCTGGAAATTGTGCGTGCGGCGATGTTCGCCGATCCCGGGGTGAAGGCGGTCGACGATCTGCGGTGGATGCCTGCCGCATCCGGGCTGGGCATTCAGGCCACGGTGACAGTGGCCTCATCGGCGGTGGACCTGGCCACAGTGCAGGCCGTCGTGGGCCAGATTCTCGCCACTCAGTTCGGCGTAACAGAACTACACCTGACATTCAACGATCCCGGGCCGGCACCGGCGCAACCGACCCGTGGGCCTATCGAAAAGAGGTAAAGCGGAGGGCGGCATTGCCGCCCTCCGAACCCTCAACCAATCCAACCGAAGGCAAACACCGTTCCCAAGGTCGTGCTGAGCGCTGCTACGCCCCACAACCCAAACGCTGATCCGTCGCAATCGCGTGCAGGTGGCGGCCAGCCTGGGGTCGGCTGGGCACGGAGGAGCGCGTGCTCGCCATAGCAGTGCGCCAGAGAGCGCCAGCAGGCCAAAGGCCAGGCCGAACACCAACGCCTTGTGCAGCCCACCGGGCGCGCCGGCAGCGTGGGAGCAGCACCCGACTAGTCTCGGGACTCATAGACTTGGTGCCCTGGCCAGGCGCAGGCGCCTGCCAGGACAAAGGCCACGCTTTGCCGGGCCCGCGTGAACGCCACGTAGTACTTCGCCGGTGAGGTGATACGGGAGGCGTCAGCGGTGCGCAGGAACTGGGCTAGGGGGCCATTGGGATAGATCAGCACGCGGGAGTATGTCCGTCCCTTGGCTTGTCCAAAGTTGACCGCAGGATAGCCATCGCAGGCTTCCCGCCGGTCGTAACGCAGGACGGTGGGCGCGAACTGCAGTACATATTTTTGCACCAGAGTGGGTGCCACCACATAAATGCCCTCATGCCCGGTCAGCTCGCTATTTCCTGACTCGGTGCGCGGCATCTGCGGATACAGCGCATCGGCCAGATCACACAGCGACTGCGCACAGCGGTGGCTGATCACCCGATGCTGGATCTGACACAAGTTCCGCGCCTGCCAGGCTTGGAAAAGCCCCATCATGGCCACACCACGGTATTGCTGGTGACGCGGAGAATGGTTGGTGGCGTAGGTCGCCTGGCGGGTATCACCCACCAGCGTGATCTCGATGCCGCTGGAGAGCAGGCGCTCGACCAGGTCCAGGTCGTAGCCGGCCAAGTCCTGGACCTCATCGATGTAGAGCTCGTCGTACATGGCCGCCAAACGCTCGATGACACGGCCTTGGGTAAGCTCATCGCAGCGCACGGCAAAGTCAGCGGCGCGATCGGAATATATTCGATCGCCGGCCAGATAGTGACGAGCCACCTGACTACGGGGAGCACGATTGTTGGTCCTGCCCTCAACGAAGAGGATGGACTCCACGCGGGGCTGGGCACACAGCGCCGCCTGATAGGGCCGAATGCACTCGCGCAGCAGAAAGCTGTACCAACTGTAGAGCGACACGTGCGCCGGCACGGCGCCAGCCTGCCGTTCAAACGCGCGCCTGATCTCTTCCAGGTTCTCAAGCGTGTAGGTCAGGATGGCGATCCGGCGTTGCGGGCGCGCCAGGGACTGGCGCACCAACATCGTCGTCTTGCCCGAACCGGCCGCCGAGAGCAGTACCTGATTAGGCGATGGCACGCTGGACATAGTCCGGAAACACGATCGAGTGGGGACTATTGAAGATGGCCAACGCTGTATCGGTCTTGTTGCCCTTCATGAACTTCAACAGCGCCGCCTCATCGGCGAACGTTTTATCCAACACCAGATTCAATTGCGCCAGCGTATTTGCCTTGATCAATTGTTGCTCCAGCGAGGGTGCGTCCTCATCGGAGTCATAGTAGATGTAGTTCAGGAAATCAGCGTAGCGTTCCTGCAGCAGGGCTACGTCGCCGTCGTTGTCGGTAACGACAGCGGTTGGGATATCCAGGCGTTGGGCGATCTGCAGAAATCGCTTGAAGGCCAGGGAGTTGACCGAGATCACGTCCACGCCACGGGCCAACGGCGACACGCCGTGGTGATCCTTGAAGGCTCGCTGGACGATCAACTCGTCCGAGGGGCCCTCGACAAGGATCGCCTGCTTGGCCAGGATCAACCGCAGGGTGTCATGACCCGGCAGCTTCATGAAGTAGTCGTGCGTATCGGTCGGCAGTTGGTCCAGTTTTATGTGTCCGCGTGCACTGAAGAGGATCACGTTGTCCACGCCGAGCTTGTTCAACACGAAGCTGCTATGCGTTGCAATGATGACTTGCTGGGCGGTGGACAGAGCTGCGATCTTGTCGATCAGTTGGGTCATACTGGAGAAGGAAAGATGATTCTCGGGCTCTTCTACCAGCAGCACGTGCGCAGCACCGGCCGCGCGCATGGCCAGTTTCATTTTGACCGCACTCTGTTCGCCTTTGCCGGCGTGGGTGAAAGGAAGATCGTCCAGGTAGGGAGACAGACTGGCCTCCCACGTCGACCGCGCCGAGGTGTCCACACCCACGGTCAGCGTCTTATTGCTGACATCGCCCGCATTTTCGGCCAGGAACGTGTTGATGGCCGCCACGTCCGTTTCCTGGGAAAAGCTCTGCCGCATGCGGCGATAACTCAGCGACAAGGCCACGCGCTGAGCCGGAGAAAGCACCTGGTCGATGATGCTGCCGATGTAGCGATCCGTGCCTGAAAAGGTCTTGGCACTGGTGGTATCGATTATCGTGGAGTCGAATGGGATGCTGCGGGCGGTGACGCCATTGTTGGCGAAGGAATACCAGCGGATGGTGTAGTACTCCACCGGCAAGCTGCCCCCCTGGTGCTCGCGCAAATAGGCATCGAACTCGGGGCGATAGTCTTCGTTGAGTTCGATCAGCAGCCGAATGCCGGCCATGTCAGCGCCGAGGGAGTTGTTGGTACCCCGCAATGAAGCCAGGGTGGCATCCCGTCCGAGGTAAGCCTCGATCACGATCCGCGGAGGCGAACCAGGCTGTCCATCCCGCAGACGTGCCAGATACTCGTCGACAGCCGGTTGGTGGAACAGGTAGGGGGTGATTTCGTAGGCGATGCCTCGTCCGTGCAATTGGCCGGTCACGACAGCATGAATAGCTTCCAATAGCGTGGACTTGCCGACCTCGTTGTTGCCCACGATCAGGTTCATGTGGGGGTTGAGCGGCAAATCCAGGTGGCCAAACGCCTTGAAGTTCTCGATGACGACTCGTTCGATCGGCATGGTTCATCCCTGTACGACTGCAGCGCGAGCACGGCGCCCGGAGCCATCCGGACACGCCGGCATGGCGTTCATACTAAACCGGGCCAGTGGGGCGGATTTCGTACGGGTGAGACACCCCGGAGGCGGCTGGCGGCCGATCACGCGGGATAATTCAACATTATCCCGCCTGAGCAAAGCCGCCGCCGAACGGCCGCCTGCACTCTTTATTAGTATGTAATTACATGGTATGTAATACATTACGAAATAATTGGAGAACAGCATCATGGCGCGCGCAGGACTCTACAAAGGGGATGTCCAGAAAGCGCGTGACGCGCTGCTGGCCCAAGGCAAGAAGCCTTCCGTGGACGCGGTTCGGGTGGCTCTGGGCAACACGGGCTCCAAGACCACGATCCATCGCTACTTGCGTGAACTGGAAGAGGAGGAGGGCGGCGGTCCGTCACGTGCGGTGGCCGTGAGTGAGGCCTTGCAAGACTTGGTCGCGCGCCTGGCTGCGCGACTTCAAGAGGAGGCAGAAGCGATCCTCACCAGGGAGCGAGAACGCCATGGGGCCGAACTCCAGCGTCAGCAACAAGCGCTTTCCACCGCCCAACAGGAAGCCGCTGCCCTGGGCAGTCAGCTGCAGCGCACTGAGACCAGCTTGACGCAAGAGCAAGCCGCTCACGCCCTACTTCAGCAGAATCTGCGCGACAAGGTCGCGGAAATCGCCCAGTTGAATGAGCGCATCGCCGGCATGACGGTGCGGCTGGCTGATTACGAGGCGCATACGCGTTCTCTGGAGGACAAGCATGCCCACGCCCGGGAAGCGCTCGAGCACTACCGCGCTTCAACCAAAGAGCAGCGCGAGCAAGAGCTTCGCCGTCACGAGCA
>Ga0182740_1000217_pt1 | contig 90824 bp, 95 predicted proteins | sample eDN5th37CKraftBY_FD_128872 | JGI IMG/M metagenome (GOLD analysis project Ga0182740, IMG submission 128872) | Enriched backyard soil microbial communities from Emeryville, California, USA - eDNA 5th pass 37_C Kraft BY (version 2) (version 2) | ecosystem: Environmental > Terrestrial > Soil >...
CGGGCCGACCACCGCGTCCTGGCCCACCTTGGCCTGCTGCAGGTGCGAGAACGCCTCGATGCGCGCGCCGGCCTGCACGGCCACGTCGCGCAGCACGCAGTGCGGGCCCACCCGCACGCCGTCGCCCAGCGTAACCGAACCCTCGAACACGCACCCCACGTCGATGAAGACATCGCGGCCACAGGTCAGCGTGCCGCGCACGTCGAAGCGGGCCGGATCGGCCAGGGTGACGCCGGCCTCCAGCTGGCGGCGCGCCAGCTCGCTTTGCCAGGCGCGCTCCAGCTGGGCCTGCTGCACGCGGCTGTTCACGCCCAGGGTCTCCCAGCCGGCGCCAGGCTGCGCGGCGCCCACCGGCACGCCGTCGCCCACCGCCAGGCCGACCACGTCGGTCAGGTAGTACTCGCCCTGGGCATTGTCATTGGTGATGCGGCCCAGCCAGTCCTTCAGGCGCGCCGTGGGCGCGGCCAGGATGCCGGTGTTGACTTCCTTGATGGCGCGCTCGGCCTCGCTGGCGTCCTTGTGCTCGACGATGCGGCACACCTGGCCCTGCCCGTCGCGCACGATGCGGCCGTAGCCGGTCGAATCGGCCAGCACCTCGGTCAGCACCGCGACGCCGCGGCCGCGCGCCTGCAGCAGGTTCTGCAAGGTGGCAGGCTGCACCAGCGGCACGTCGCCATAGAGCACCAGGGTGACATCGTCCTCGCCATCGCCTTCCAGCAATTGCGGCGCCGCCTGCTGCACGGCATGGCCGGTGCCATGCTGCGGCTGCTGCAGCGCGAACTGCAGGCCGGGCTGGCCGTCGAAGGCCGCCTTGACGCGATCGGCGCCGTGCCCGACCACCACGATGATGCGCGCCGGCTGCAACTGCCGCGCGCTGCCGATGACGTGATCGAGCATCGGCCGGCCGGCCAGGGTATGCAGCACCTTGGGAAGATCGGACTGCATGCGCTTGCCCAGTCCGGCGGCGAGTATCACTACATTAAGCATAGAAACCTGAGATATCCAAAGTCAGTAAACGCGAAGATTCGATGAGCGCGACGATTCCAGGTCGGCGCGCTACGGCTTGTCCGCCGCGCCCTTGGCGGGCGCCCGCTTGCGCGGCGCCCGCGGCTTGGCGGCGCTCTTGCGCGCCGCCTTGGGCTTGCCGGCGGCGGCGGGCGCAGCACCCGCCGGGCCCGGCGGCGTTTCGCCCGCCGGGGCCTGCATCGATGCGGCCGTGGCCGCGGCCAGGTTGTTGAATTGCTGCTGCATCAGGTCCCACCAGGCCTGCGACGCCGACTGGGCCGCCGCGTTGATGGAGGGAGGAACGGCGCCAGGTTCGGCGGCCGGCGCGGCGCCCGGACCGGCCGACTGACCGCCTGGCGCGCCGCCGCCCTTTGGCGCCGGCTTCAGGCCCAGCGCCACTTCCAGCGGCGAAGCGCCGCCCGCGGCCTCGTCGGCGCCGGCCGACGACACGCTGTCGACGAACGAGCGCAGCGTGGCGATGGTGGCGCGCTGCACCTCCAGCCCCTGGATCGAGCTCGACAGCATCGACAGGTTCAGGCGCAGCCAGTTCTCGACGCTGCGCAACTCGTTGATCCGGCGGTCCAGGTCTTCCAGGTTCATGGGCACCGTCATGGGCAGGGCCTGGGTCAGACCGCCCGGGCCCGCCAGCCCGGCCCACGCCTGGCGCATCATTTCCATGCTCGCCAACAGGGGGTTGCCGGACAGATCCGAATTCTGGCCCATCCCGGGCAGCACGAACGGATTGGTGTGCGAGTCGCTCATTCGGTCTCCTGCGATGGCTGGGGCGCGCCGGCCCGTTATCGACATATGGCGGGCCGGTAGGCGACCCGCATTATCGCTGCCCGATATTACGCTCGATTCCAGCCCCTGCCAAAACGCCGGATGACCTACGCCGCTGGCCGCAAGTCTGCCACGGAACGGCCGCTCGCCATGCTGCGAATTCTTTGCACCTGTATCCGGGCGCGCCGTCCGCGCACTCAACCCGGCAGCAGTTGATCGTTCTCGACCCGCACCGGATCGCCCGAGGCGAACGCGAACGGCTTGGCGCTGCGGAACTGGCGCCGGCTGCCGTCGCTCATGCGCACGGTCAGCTCATAATGCGTCACCGTCTGTTGCTCACGGATATTGCGCTCGACTTCGCGGCCGGCCAGCGCGCCGCCCACCGCGCCCAGCACGGTCAGGGCGTCTCGCCCATGGCCGCCGCCGAACTGGTTGCCCACCACGCCGCCGACCACGCCGCCGGCGACCGTGCCGATCAGATGATTGCTGTCATCGCGCACCGGCACCTGCACGGTGCGGATGCCGTCGACCACGCCGCAGGTGGCGCAGGCCGGCGCGCCCGCCTGGGCGGGCTGCTGGGCAGGTTGCGCCGATTGGGCCGACTTCTGGGCCTGCTTGGGCGCCTGCTGCGGCGCGGAAGCCACATTGGCGGCCTCCGGCCCGGCCAGCGCAGCCTCCTGCGCCGAGGCGGCCTCCTGCGGCGACGATCCGGCCGACAGGTTGGGCAAGACCCCCGTCATGGCCGCCACGGCGACCGCGCTGAGAATGATGACGGAAACGGCCGCGGCGCCCAGCAATGGGTGCAGCCTGCGCCTGGGCGCGGATTCTGAGGGACGATTCATGTCGGTTCTCCGGCAACGACTACGGCCCGTTGTATAGCACCGCCGCGGCGTTTCCGCGTATTGCGATGGTGACCCTTTGCAAAGAATACGCCATTCTCCACGCTGGCAATTCTGGGACAATGCCACGATGGATACGCCGATCACCCTGCCCGAACTGGAACAAGCCATCAATTACTGGCGCCACCGCGAACCCTCGCAGGGCGACGAGTCCCGCCTTTGCGCCCAGGCCGCCGCGCTGGCCACCCCCTATGCGCTGATGATCATCGGCCATCGCCGCGACATCGCCCCCGCCGAGCTGAGCGAAGCCGCCCGCGCCGCCTACCAGGCGTGGCTGGACAGCCGGCAATAAGGCGCGCGGCCGGGCGCTTTGGGCGTCCACGGGCATCAGCCCCCAATGCGGGGACAGACACCGTCTTGGCAGTCAACCGTTCATGGCATGGAGCGATGTGCCTGTCCCAGTGGGGACAGGCACACCTCGCCGCGGATGTCAGCTCCCGTCCGAGGACAGGCGCACCCTGCCGCCGATGTCAGTCCTCATGCGGGGACGGACACCCCGCGTTTACAGCAAGGCCTTGATGTCGTGCGCCAGCGCTTCGGCGCCGGCGGTATTGGTGGCCAATACGCGCGATTCGCCCTTGCCGTCGAACAGGTAGAAGGCGGCGGTATGGTCCATGGTGTAGTTGGCGCCGTCCTGGGTCGGTACCTTGGCGTAATAGGCCTTGAACGACGCGGCGGCCTGCTTGATCTGCTCGGGCGTGCCGGTCAGGCCCAGGAAGCGCGGATCGAACGTCGTTACATACTGCTTGAGTATTTCGGGCGTGTCGCGCTCGGGGTCCACGGTAACCAGCAGGACCTGCACGCGGTCGGCGTCCGGCCCCAGCTGCTTCATGACCTGCGACAGCTCGGCCAGCGAGGTCGGGCAGACGTCGGGGCACTGGGTGAAACCGAAGAACACCACCACCGCCTTGCCGGCGAAGTCCTGCAGGGTGCGCGGCGTGCCGTTGTGGTCGACCAGCGCCAGCTTCTTGCCCAGTTGGGTGCCGGTGATATCGCTGCCCTTGAAGGCCGGCGCGCTTTCGCCGCAGGCGGCCAGCAGCGCGGCCACGCCCACCGCGGCTACGGCTTGCAGCGCGCGGCGGCGTACGGAAGTAAAGGCGAACATCGAAACAACCCTCCTACAGTCAGCGCAGCAGGCCGACCCAGTGATCGATCAGCAGCGCGCCGAACAGCAGCGCCAGGTACAGGATCGAGAAGCGGAACAGGCGGCGCGCCAGCGCGTCGCTGTATTCGCGATACAGGCGCCAGGCATACCAGACGAACATGCCGCCCAGGGCCAGCGCGCTGGCCAGGTACAGCACGCCGCTCATGCGGATGGCGTACGGCAGCAAGGTGGTGGCGAGCAGGGCGAAGCTGTAGAGCAGGATATGCAGCCGCGTGAATTGCTGGCCGTGCGTCACCGGCAGCATGGGCAGGCCGGCCTTGATGTAGTCGTTGTTGCGGTACAGCGCCAGCGCCCAGAAATGCGGCGGGGTCCAGATGAAGATGATGAGCACCAGCACCCAGGCCTCGGCCGGCACCGAATCGGCCACCGCGGCCCAGCCCAGGGCCGGCGGCATGGCGCCCGACAGGCCGCCGATCACGATGTTCTGCGGCGTGCGCGGCTTGAGGATGACGGTGTAGATGATGGCGTAGCCGACGAAGGTGGCGAAGGTCAGCCACATGGTCAGCGGGTTGACCAGGTGGTACAGCACCAGCATGCCCGCGCCGCCCAGCAGGCCCGACAGGCTCAGCACCTGGATGTCCGAGATGGTGCCGCGCGCCGTCGCGCGCCGCGCGGTGCGCAGCATGCGGGCGTCGACCTCCTGCTCGATCAGGCAGTTGATGGCGAATGCCGCGGCGGCCAGCAGCCAGATGCCCAGGGTGCCAAACACCACGTGGCTCAGATCCGGCATGCCAGGCGCGGCCAGGAACATACCGATCACGGCGCAGAATACCGCCAGCTGCGTGACACGCGGCTTGGTCAGGACGAGGTATTGGCGCAGCAATCCGGTTTGGGGGGCAGCAAGACTGGACATGGTCGCTATTCTAAACGCGATCGAATTGGGGCCGGACCACCCCGGCGGCTTGCGGCGCGTCGGCCAGGCGCACCAGGATGACCACGGCGGCCAGGGTCAGCCCGGCCGCCCCGCCATTGTGCAGCACCGCGATCAGCAGCGGCCACTGGAAGAAGATGGTGGTCAGCCCGGTGAACAGCTGGGCCGCCAGCAGCGCCAGCATCAGCGTGGCCGGCCCGCGCAGGCCCGGCTCGGCGCGCAGGCGCCAGGCCAGCACGCCGACGTAGGCGAACACCACGAAAGCGAAATTGCGATGCGTCCAGTGGATGGCGGTCAGCGCGTGCTGGGAAATCATTTCCCCCGAAGGCAGCTCGCCCAGCGCGCGAATCAGCGAAAAACCGCCATGGAAATCCATCTCCGGCACCAACTGGCCATGGCAGGTCGGGAAGTCCATGCAGGCCAGCGCCGCGTAATTGGTGCTGACCCAGCCGCCCAGGGTGATCTGCGCCAGCAACAGCAGGAAGCCGAACGTCATCCACGGCCGCCAGCGCCGTGCCTGCGGCGACAGCGGCGCGTGCGGCCGTTCGCGCGCCGACAGCCAGGTCATCAGCGACAGCACCAGCAGGCCGAACACCAGGTGCGCGGTCACCACCACCGGCATCAGCTTGTGCGTCACCGTCCAGGCGCCGAACGCGCCCTGCACGCACACGGCCACCAGCGCGCCGACGGCCAGGGCCGGCGAGCGGCCCAGTTCGCGCCGGTAGCGCCAGGCCATCCAGACGATGGCGATGATCAGCATGCCCAGGAAGGCGCCGACGTAGCGGTGGATCATCTCGATCCAGGCCTTGGACAGGGTGACCGGCCCGAACGGCATGCTGCTGGCGGCCTGGTGGATGTCCGACATGGCGCCCAGCGGCGTCACGCTGCCGTAACAGCCCGGCCAGTCGGGGCAGCCCAGCCCGGAATCGGTCAGGCGCACGAAGGCGCCGAACATGATGAGGTCCAGCGTCAGGAACCAGGTGAAGAAAACGAGTTTGCGATAACGCTGCTTGATGCGGTCCATGGTCAGCCGATGCGCGAGTTGTACAGAAGCCTGCTGAGGTCCTTGCGCACCTTGACGCCGTCGGCGTCGGGAGGGAACTGCAGCATCAGGTTGCCCAGCGGGTCGATGACCCAGATCGGCCCGAGCAGGGCCGCCGGCGCGGCGGCGTCCTGCCCCAGCAGATAGCGGTTCAGCTGCTCGGGCCGGGCGCGCAGCATCAGGGTGCCCCGATAGGCGTCCAGCACTTTCTGCGGCACCTCTCCGTCGTCCGTGATGAACCAGACGCGCTGCACGCGGTCGACGTTCTTGCCCTGGCTGGCGTGGCTGTTGCGGGTGATGAACAGCTTGCGCGCGCACGACTCGGGGCAGGCGGCCTGGTCGGCCACGCCCAGCAGCCACTTGCCCTTGAGACCGGCCGGGTCGAACGGCTTGCCATCCAGGGTGGTCAGCTGCAGCTGCTGCGCCGCCGGCATGGGCCGCTGCGGCTGCACCAGCGTGCCGTAGTTGCTGCTGTCCTCGGGCCACCACTGGGGATTGTTGTACACGATGACAGCCGCCAGCACGGGAGCCAGCGCGCACAGGAACACCAGCACCAGGGGCAGCATCGAGCGCTTGGGCGCGGAAGGAGCGAAAGAGCGGGCCACGTATGTTTTCCTGTATCGGGAGGGATCAAGCCTGGCGCCGGCGCCGCCAGGCGCGCGCGGCCACGACCAGCCAGGCGATGGCGGCGATGCCGGCGAACGCAAACCATTGCATGGCGTAGCCGATGTTCTGGTTGTAATCGACCGAGGGCTGGGGCCAGTCGCGCGCCAGGCCGTCGTCGTGCTCGCCGGTCTGCATCAGCACCGTCGGCAGCAGCGTCAGGCCGCTGGCGCGCGCGTAGTCATCGAGCTGTAGGTTCTGCACCACCGGCGGCAGCGCCCCGGACGCCGGCAGGGTGTCGGGCAGCTTGCCGGCGCGCTCGTCACCGAACGACCACAACTCGAACAGCCTGGGCACGCGCGGCATCAGTTCGCCGGTGACGGCCTGCGGGCCGGCCGGCGGCGCCGGCACCGAAAGCGTCTGGCCGGCGCCCAGCGCGCGCGGCAGCCAGCCGCGCAACACCAGCACGGCCGCCCCGCCGGCATGCAGCCGCAGCGGCGTGGCCAGCCAGTAGCCGGGCCGCCCGCCATGGTTGCGGTTCTCCAGCAGTACACTGAACTGCGGCAGCCATTGGCCCTCGGCGCTGGCGGCGCGCCATGCGGTCAACTGCGGCGCCGGCGTATCGGGCGCCAGGGCCAGGGGCGCCAGCGCGCGCCCGCCCTCGATGGCGGCCAGCACGGCGCGGCGCTCGTCGGCGCGATGCAGCTGCCAGCGCCCCAGCGATGCGAGAATGGCCGCCGCGATACCCAGCAGCAGCAAAGCTGCCAGGGTCAATTTCCACGAGTGCGGTCGAGCCATGTCTGCAATAATTTCCGTTTTGCGCCGGAGGCCTGCATGCGCGTCATAGTCATAGTGGCCTTCATCGGTATTCTCGCCAGCCTGGCATCCGCCCTGGTCTACCTGATGAAGGACAAAGGCAGTACCAACCGCACGGTCAATGCGCTGACGGTGCGCATCGGGCTGTCGGTTGCCCTGTTCCTGTTCGTGCTGCTGGCCCATCACCTGGGCTGGATAGAAAGCACGGGATTGAGATAGCGCACGGCGGCGCGAGTTCCCGCGGCCGCGCCCTGCATGATAGCCCTGCTGGCGAACGAATGCCCCCTTGCGGGGGCATTCGTCGTCCAGGCGCGCAGCGACGGCGGGTCTAGAACCAGTACACGAACAGGTACAGGCCCAGCCACACCACGTCGACGAAGTGCCAGTACCAGGCGGCGCCTTCGAAGCCGAAGTGGTTGTCGGCGGTGAAATGGCCCCGGATCAGGCGGATCAGGATCACGGTCAGCATGGTGGCGCCCACGATCACGTGGAAACCGTGAAAGCCCGTCAGCATGTAGAACAGCGACCCGTATGCGCCCGAATTGAACTTCAGGTTCAGGTCGGCATAGGCGTGGATGTACTCAGCGGCCTGACAGGCCACGAAGATGAAGCCCAGCGTCACCGTCGCGAACAGCCAGAAGATGGCCTTGCCGCGCAGGTTCTCGCGCAGCGCGTGGTGCGCGATGGTCAGCGTCACGCCCGAGGACAGCAACAGCGCCGTGTTGATGGTGGGCAGCCAGAACGGGCCGACCGTCTGGAAGTGCTCGACCACGCCGGCCGGGCCGAAGTTGGGCCAGGTGGCGTTGAAGTCGGGCCACAGCAGCAGCTTGTGGTCCAGGTCGCCCAGCCACGGCGTGGTGATGGTGCGCACATACCAGAGCGCGCCGAAGAAACCGGCGAAGAACATCACTTCCGAGAAGATGAACCAGCTCATCCCCCAGCGGTACGACGCGTCGATGCGCTTGCTGTACAAGCCGCTCTCGGACTCCTGGATGGCGTCGCCGAACCAGAAGTACAGGGTGAGGAACAGGCCGATCACGCCGGCCAGCACCACCCACTTGCCCCACACGGCGCCATTGACCCAACCGGCCGCGCCCAGGCCCATGGCCAACAGTGCCAAGGCGGTCCGCACGGGGTGCCCGGAATCTGCAGGCACGTAGTAGTACGGGGCCTCTTTGCCTTGAACCGAGTGGCTCGCACTCATGGTCTTCTCCCTGGTACAGATTGTTGAATTATTGCGTCATGCCAGGCCGGCGACGGCCCAGCGCACGATCGCCACCAGGGCGATCACGAAAATTGCAGCAGCCAGCAGGCCGGCCACGATGACATGCACGGGATTCAGCCTGGCGATGTCGTCCTGGTAGCCCGCACCCTTGCGCACCCCGAAAAAGCCCCACAGCACGGCTTTCATGGTCTGGAAAAAGCTCAGCTTGCGCTGGCTGAGCTTGTGCAGGTCGTCGGTCATGTCATGTCCTCCGTCAGCCCGTCACGCCGGCAAACAGCACGGCGCCGCGGATAAAAGTCCAGACGAACACCGCCGCGACCAGCGCCAACAGGATGAGGGCGATATTGCGATTGCGGCGGCGTTGCTCAGGAGTCATGTTACTGCCTTGCTGCGTAGGGGTGCGATGGCCTTACTTTACTTCGGGCGGGGTTTCAAAGGTATGGAACGGCGCCGGCGACGGCACGGTCCACTCCAGGCCTTCGGCGCCTTCCCAGGGCTTGGCCGCGGCCACTTCGCCCTTGCCGCGGTAGCAGCGCACCACGGCCCACAGGAAGATCAGCTGCGACAGGCCGAACCAGAACGCACCGATCGTGGCCAGCTGGTGGAAGGTGGTGAACTGCGCGGCATAGTCGGCGTAACGGCGCGGCATGCCGGCCAGGCCCAGGAAGTGCATCGGGAAGAAGGTGATGTTGAACGAGATCATCGACGACCAGAAATGCAGCTTGCCCAGCTTCTCGCTGTACATCCGGCCGGTCCACTTGGGCAGCCAGTAGTACGTGCCGGCGAACAGCGCGAACAGCGAGCCCGCCACCAGCACGTAGTGGAAGTGCGCCACCACGTAATAGGTGTCGTGCACCTGGATGTCGATCGGCGCGACGGACAGGATCAGCCCGGTGAAGCCGCCGATGGTGAACACGAAGATGAAGCCCACCGAGAACAGCATCGGCGTCTCGAAGGTCATCGAACCGCGCCACATGGTGGCCACCCAGTTGAACACCTTCACCCCGGTCGGGATCGAGATCAGCATGGTGGCGTACATGAAGTACAGCTGCCCGGTCACCGGCATGCCGGTGGTGAACATGTGGTGCGCCCAGACGATGAACGCCAGGATGGCGATGGCGGCGGTGGCGTACACCATCGACGCATAGCCGAACAGCTGCTTGCGGGCAAAGGCCGGCACGATGGCCGACACGATGCCGAACGCCGGCAGGATCATGATGTAGACCTCGGGGTGCCCGAAGAACCAGAACACGTGCTGGTACAGCACCGGGTCGCCGCCGGCGGCGGCGTTGAAGAAGCCGGTGCCGAAGTGGCGGTCGGTCAGCACCATGGTGATGGCCGCGGCCAGCACCGGCAGCACCGCGATCAGCAGAAACGCGGTGATCAGCCAGGTCCAGCAGAACAGCGGCATCTTCATCAGCGTCATGCCGGGCGCGCGCATGTTCAGCACCGTGACGATGATGTTGATCGCGCCCATGATGGACGAGGCGCCCATGATGTGCAGCGCGAAGATCGCCAGGTCCATGCCGGGGCCCATCTGGGCCGACAGCGGCGCATACAGCGTCCAGCCCGCGGCGGTGGCGCCGCCGGGCACGAAGAACGACACCGTCAGCATGATGCCGGCGACCGGCAGCAGCCAGAAGCTGAAGTTGTTCATGCGGGCGAACGCCATGTCGGACGCGCCGATCTGCAGCGGGATCATCCAGTTGGCGAAGCCCACGAAGGCGGGCATGACGGCGCCGAACACCATGATCAGGCCGTGCATGGTGGTGAACTGGTTGAACAGTTCGGGGCGGAAGAACTGCAGACCGGGCTCGAACAGCTCGGTGCGCAGCAACAGGGCCAGCACGCCGCCTTCCATCAACATGAAGAACGAGAAGATGAGGTACATCGTCCCGATATCTTTGTGGTTGGTAGCGAAAAGCCAGCGGCGCCAGCCGCTCGGCATGGCGTGGTGGTGGTCATCGTGACCGTGGCCGTGGCCCGGCGACACGTGGTCTACAGTGACGCTGCTCATGATGGACTCCTTCCTGCTGATTGCCGGCCTCGGTCCAGGAGGCCGGCAGGGATCTCGATCGAACTAACGGTGGAAACTGCCAACTACCGGAACAGCGGCGGCGCGCGCCTCAGCGCGCCGCCACCACGTCCTTGGGTTGGACCACCGGGTCCTGGCCCTTGCCTGCGTTGCTCCAGGCATTGCGCGTGTAGGTGATGACCGCCGCGACTTCGACATCGTTGAGCTGGCCTCCGAACGCCGCCATGGCGGTGCCGGGCTTGCCCTTGAGCACGGTGTTGATCTGCGCGGCCTTGGGGCCCAGCACGACGGCGTCGCCGTCAAGCGGAGGGAACGAGCCCGGGATGCCCTTGCCGTTGGCCTGGTGACAGGCCACGCAATTGGCGGCAAACACCTTCTCGCCGCGCGCGACCAGTTCGGCCTGGGTCCATTCCTTGTTGGGATCGTCCGCCGAGGCCGCCATTTTCTTTTTCTGGTCGGCGACCCACTTGTCGTACTCGGGCTGCGCCAGCACCTCCACCACGATGGGCATGAAGGCGTGGTCCTTGCCGCACAGCTCGGCGCACTGGCCACGATAGATGCCGGGCTTCTCGGCGCGGAACCAGGCGTCGCGCAGGAAACCGGGAATGGCATCCTGCTTGACGCCGAAGTCCGGAACCATCCACGAGTGGATGACGTCGCCGGCGGTCAGCACCACGCGCACCTTCTTGTCGACCGGAACCACCATGTGGTTGTCGACTTCCATCAGATAGAACTGGCCCTTGGGCTCGCGGTTCTCGATCTGCGCGCGCGGCGTGGACAGGGTGGACAGGAACTTGATGCCGGCGGCTTCGCCGTCAAGATACTCGTAGCCCCACTTCCATTGGTAGCCCGTGACCTTGACGGTCACGTCGGCGCTGGAAGTGTCCTTCATGGCGACCACGGTCTTGGTCGCCGGCAGCGCCATGGCGATGACGATGAGGAAAGGAATGACGGTCCACGCGACTTCCACGCCCAGGTGCTCGTGGAAAGTGGCGGCCTTGTGCCCGCGCGACTTCCGGTGCGCCCAGATCGAATAGAACATCACGCCGAACACGCCGATGAAGATCACGATACAGATCGCGAGCATCATCCAATGCAGCCACACGACGTCTCGCGAGATTTGCGTGACGCCTTCGTGCAGGTTTAGCTGATTGACCCTTGGGCCCCCGGGCATGTCTTGGACTTGCGCCGCGGCCGCGCTGCCAACCAGCAGCGCACAAGCGCCCAGTATCCCTCTCCACTTCTTCATGCTTACCTCGAAACACGGCACGATGCCCGTTCCTTGATACGCCGTACAGGCCGTCCTAAAGGCGGGCAAACGCGCGATTTATTAGACGGTAGGGCAAGGCAGGGTAGAAGCAGCCCCGTCGATCCCACTCGAATTCACAAAGAAACCGCGGAATTATAGCGGACGCGCAAACGAATGTAATTTTGCCCACTTGAATTCATTCCGAAGCGCCCCCATCTGCGCGCCCGCCATGGCGTCCGCAACGCGCGGCTGAACTAAAATCCGTCCCATGCCAGACACTCACTATGCAAGCCAGCAGCGGCTCACGAGGCTGTATGCCGAGCTCGGCCAACGCGCCCAGGCCCTACCGCCCGACCAGGCCCGACCGCTCTACATCGCCGGCCATTGTTGCGGCTGGGTCACGCATGCCGCGTGCGACGCCCTGCGCGCCAGCGGCCTGGCCGACCTGCAGCCCGACGCCGACGGCCTGCGCATCGGCGCCGAGCTCGCGCCCGGCCCGCGACTGGACGCCCTGCTGGCCCAGGTTGCGCAATCCTTGCGCGATGCCCGCTGCCTGCGCGGCTGGCGCGACGAATTGCTGGACGTATGCGCCGGCGATCTGCGCCTGGGCGCCATCGAGCGCGCCGCGGTGCGGCCGCTGGGGCTCAATACCCGCGCCGTGCACCTGAACGCCTGGACGCCGCAAGGCGAACTGTGGATCGCGCGCCGCGCGATGACGAAATCCACCGATCCCGGCATGTGGGACACCCTGGTCGGCGGCCTGGCCGGCAGCGGCGAAGACCTGGACACCGCGCTGGTGCGCGAATGCGGCGAAGAAGCCGGCCTGGATCCGCACCAGCTGGAACAACGCACCCCGCTGCGCACCATCCTGCGCATGCACCGGCGGCTGCCCGAGGGCTACCAGGTCGAAGACCTGCTGACCAGCACGTGCGTATTGCCGGCCGACGCACGGCCGGCCAACCGCGACGGCGAAGTCATGGAAATCGCCACCATCGGCATCGACCACGCCGTGCGGCGCATCGAAGCCGGCGAATTCACCCTGGAAGCCGCACTGGTCATCGTCGAAGACATCATGCAGCGCAGGGCCGAAGGCACAACCTGACCCCCGGGTGCCTGTCCCCGCAGGGGGACTGGCGCCCGCTGACTTCCCGGTGCCTGTCCCCGCGGGGACAGGCACACTGCCGTACGCCATGCCACTCGGCCGCCTACGCCGGCGCCGAATCCTCCGAGGCCGTGGCGGCGGCCGCCGCCGCGGCTTGCGAGTACTGCTTCCACACCTCGATGGCGCGCATGCGCTGCTTGGCAACCGTCTGGATGCGCTCGCGCAGGTGCTCGTCGCGCGCGAGCAGGGCGTGGAAATCGCGCGCCGACAGCATCAGCAGCTTGCTGTAGCCCAGCGACGTGACATCGGGCACCAGTTGCTCCTCGCCCAGCAGGGCGAGCTCGCCGAAGAATTCCCCGCTGCCCAGTTCGATGGTGGTGTGGTCGGGCAGGTGCACCACCACGGCCCCGGACGCCACGATGCACATCTCCTGGCCGTGGCGGCCCTGGGTCAGCACATGCTGGTCGGGCAGGGCCAGGCGCGGCTTGAGCAGGCGGCAGATCGCGCGCAGCGAATCCTGGCTCAGGCCCTCGAACAGCGGCACGCGCTTGACCAGTTCGGCCGAACCCAGCTCGATGTCCAACGGCGGATGCTTGTCGATGTGCTGCCAGCGGGCTTTCAACTGCGCCATCAGGTCGGCATAGACTTCGCCGCTGATGAGGAACTGCTCGAGCATGTCGCGATAGCGCCGGCGCTCCAGTTCGCGCGCCACCCGGCCCAGATGGCTTTCCTGCAGCCAGAGCGAATACGACGGGTACTGCAGCGTCAGCGCCTGCAGCGCGCTCTCGATCAGGTCCAGGCGGCGCTGGTGCGCGGCGATGATGCGGTCGGCGGCCTCCTCGCCCAGCAGGGGGGCCACCTGCTCGCGCGCGAACTTCATCAAGTCCCGCGCCACCGACCGCTTGGTCAGCAGGCTGGCGAAACGCTTGCCCAGCTCGCGCGCCAGCCAACCCTGGAACCCGAACATATAGTGCGTCCGCAAGGCCATGCGGAACAACCTCGAATAGCGCACGTCGGCAACGATGCCCGCCTCGAAGCCGGCCAGCCCGCCGGCGCGCACCGCGTCCTCCAGGCGCTCGGCGCGCGCCAGCAGGCCTTCGGCCAGGCGCCAGTCGACGATCTGCGCCTTCAGGATGTCGAAGAACATTTCCTCTTCGCGCCGGGCCACGATGGACAGGCCGACCGCCACCCGCTGGTCCAGCGTCATCTGGCCGACCTGCCCGTCGTGCACGCTGGTCAGGCTGGCGTCGAACACCGCGCGGATGCGGTCGCGCGCCTCGGGATTGACATGGTCGACCTTGGCGATCTCTTCGGTGCGGCCCTGCAGATCCTCCAGCGCGGCCGCCAAGACCTGGTTGCGGATGGTGCGCTCCACCGGGGACAACTGGTTCAGGCCCAGCATGCGGATCAGCGGACGCAGGCTGACGCCGTTGATCATCAGGGTCATCAGCACGAAACCGGTGGTCGCCACGGCCACGAACTGGCGCGCCTGCTCCGGCACCGAACTCTGCTCGGTCACCGCCAGGGCCAGCGCCAGCGACACGGCGCCGCGCAGGCCGCCCCACCACATGACGCTCTTGTACGGGTTGCTGACCTCGGCGCCGATGCGCGCCACCCGCAGCAGCGGCAGCAGGCCGAACACCACGATGGCGCGCGCGACCAGGGTGGCGGCGAACACCACCAGCACCAGCAGCAGTTCCTGCCAGTCCGCCTCGGCCATCAGCTTGGGAATCAGCATGGCCGCGAACAGGAAGATCAGCGAATTGGCCCAGAACCCGAACTGCCCCCAGGCGCTGGACAGGAACTCGAACGTGGTAGGCGACATGCGCGTGCGCCCGGTCGACCCCACCACCAGTCCGGCGATGACCGTGGCCACCACCCCGGACACGCCCAGGTAGTGCTCGGAAATGAAGAACGACAGATACGCCAGCGTCAGCGTCAGGGTGATCTCGGCGGTCGGGAAGCCGCGCAACCAGGCAAACAGCGCGCATGCCAGGCGCCCCATCAGGAAGCCCGCCAGCCCGCCGCCGACGAAATGGACAACGAAATCGTTGAAGACCGCGCCCACCGACAGCTCGCCGCTGCCGCCCAGCGCCGCCAGCAGCACCGAGTACAGGGCGATCGAGGCCGCGTCGTTGAACAGGCTCTCGCCTTCGACCAGCGTGGTCAACCGCTTGGGCGCGCCCACTTCGCGGAAAATGCCCACCACCGCGGCCGGGTCGGTCGTGGCGACGATGGCCCCCAGCAAGAGGCAGACGATCAGGCCATACGACGAAACGGCATCGACCGCGAAACCCACCACCAGCGTGCACACCACGACCGCCACGATCGCCATCATCAGGATCGGGCCGATATCGTCGATCAGCCGGCGCACGTTCATCGACAACGCGGTCTCGAACAGCAGCACCGGCAGGAACACCATCAGGAAGGTTTCGGATGAAATCTCGAAATGCTCGATGGTGTCGAGCAGGTCGCCCAGCACGGGCGGGGCCCAGCCATGCAAGTGCACGCCGATGCCCAGCAGGCAGCCGACCAGCGCCAGCAGCACCGAATAGGGCAGCTTGAGGCGGCCGGCAAGCGGCGGCATGAAACAGACCAGCGTCAGCAGCCCAGCCAGTCCAAACACGAGAAAACCAATATCCATGGGCGAGACTTCTTGTCCTGGCTGCCTTATAAAGAGCAACAAGAATAGCGGTTTTTTCCGGAAAACCGACGCCCGCCCGCGGCCGGGTGCACACTTGGTTACGCGGCCGGCATGGCGCGCCCGGCTTGCGCCGGGAAATTTCGGTATGGTGAAAACCCCGTTTGCCCTGGAGCCATCTTGTCCGATTCCGCCGTCCCCGTTCGCGCCGACGCGCCCGCCGTACTGGTGCAGTTGACCGACATGCACCTGTTCGACGAACCGCATACGGCGATGCTGGGCGTGGATACCGAAGCCAGCCTGCAGGCCGTGCTGCGGCAAGTCGGCGACGATGGCCTGAACCCCGACGCGCTGCTGGCCACCGGCGACCTGTCGCAAGACGGTTCGCCGGCCTCGTACCAGCGCCTGCACGCCCTGCTGGCGCAAACCGGCCTGCCAGTGCGCTGCCTGCCCGGCAACCATGACGTGCCCGCCACGCTGCGGGCCGAACTGGGCGCGTGGACCGACCCGGTGCTCGACCTGGGCGCCTGGCGCATCGTGCTGCTGGATTCGACGGTGCCCGGCTCCAACGGCGGGCACCTCGGCGACGACCAGCTCGATCTGCTCAGCCGCGCCGCCAGCCTTGCCGGCGATCGCCCGCTGCTGGTGGCCGTGCACCACAATCCGGTGCAAAGCGAACCCGGCTGGCACGACACCATGATGCTGGACAACGCGCAGTTGCTCTTCCAGCGCCTGCAGCGCCTGCCGCAGGCGCGCGTGCTGCTGTGGGGACACGTGCACCAGGAATTCGACTGCCGCCGCCACAACCTGCGCATGCTGGCCACGCCGTCGACCTGCTTCCAGTTCGTCGTGCGCGACGGCAAGCATTGCGTGGACGACGCCGCGCCGGGCTACCGCTGGCTCAAGTTGTACGCGGATGGATCGCTGGCGACCGGTGTGCGGCGTCTCGATGACGCCCGGTGGCGCGCCTTGCTGCGCCGGAACGCCGGTTGAAGCGGGCCGCCGCGGGCGGCTTGCGCAACGATCGGGCAAAAAAAATGGGGCACCGATATGCTAGGTGCCCCGCAAGCATCCGTCTCATAGGGGAGGGGAAAGAGGAGAAGCCGAGACGGATGACAAGACTGCAACCGTTGGCATGGCCAAGTTCGCGGTCTACGTATGTTTAGGCGCAAGAGCGGCGATTTAGTTTCCGGCGGGCCAGGGCGGCGGACAAGTATTTTGTATCTGAAAGTATCAAAAATGCGGGATTCCCCGTCGGGGCCCGCATGTCATGGCGTAGCAGGGTGAGCCTGTCCCAGCGGGGACAGGCTCACCCTGCCACAAAGGCCCCAAAAAAACAGACCGCCGTGGCGGTCTGTCTTGCATGCGCGAACGCCGCGAACGGCGTCAGGCGGGCGTCAACGCGCCGCGCATTTTCTTCAGCGCCGCGGCTTCAATCTGGCGCACCCGCTCGGCCGATACGCCGAACTCCTGGGCCAGTTCGTGCAGGGTCAGGCCGCCGTCGTCCTGCAGCCAACGGGCCTCGATGATGCGGCGCGAACGCGCGTCCAGCGCTTCGAGCGCCCGGCCCAGGCCGGCGCCCTGCAGGTCGTCGTGCGCCATGCGGTCCAGCACGCGGCTCGGCTCTTGCCGGCCCTCATCGGACAGATAGGCGATCGGCGCGAAGCTGTCGTCGTCATCGTCCTGGCTTTCCAGCGACAGGTCGCGTCCGGACAGGCGCACTTCCATCTCGCTGACGTCCTCGCGGCGCACATTGAGCTCGCGCGCGATGTGGTCGACCTGCTCGGGATCCAGCGTCTGGCCGTCGGGCCGCATGCTGCGCAGATTGAAGAACAGCTTGCGCTGCGCCTTGGTGGTGGCCACCTTGACCAGCCGCCAGTTGCGGATGATGAATTCGTGGATTTCGGCCTTGATCCAGTGCACGGCGAACGACACCAGCCGCACCCCGCGCTCGGGGTCGAAGCGCTTGACGGCCTTCATCAGCCCGACGTTGCCTTCCTGGATCAGGTCGGCGTGCGGCAGGCCGTATCCCAGATACTGGCGCGCCACCGACACCACCAGCCGCAGGTGCGACACGACCAGTTCGCGCGCGGCCTCGAGGTCGCCCTCGTCGCGCAGGCGGCGGGCGAGCTGGCCTTCCTGCTCGGCGGTCAGGATGGGCAGGCGGTTGACGGCGGAAATGTAGGCATCGATGGTGCCAAGCGCACCCGGGTTGGCCACGGCCAACGCCAGGGCGTTGCCGGAAAGGGCCAACGAACTGCTGGGTTGAGTCATGTTTGCGGCCTCCAGGGGAAGGTTGTCTACAGGCATGGAACGATGTTAGCACTCCACGCAATCGAGTGCTAATACGACTGCTGCGCCGCGCCAAAGTTCCGTAATTTCCCGGTGCGCGGGGCGGTTTCTTATGCGTCCCCTTATTTACCAGCCCAGCTGCTTCAGGCGCTCGGCCGTGGCCGCGTCGGCCGGCCGGATGAACAGCGCGCCGCGCGGGTCCAGGTATACCTGGTAGCGCGCGCCGTCGAACATGGGCATATATGCTGCGCTGCCAAACTGGACATCCACGAACGGCAGCCAGTTGGGCACGAGGCGCTTGACCTGGGCCAGGTCCGGCGCCGGCCAGTCGTCCAGGGCATGCACCGAACGGGTCGCCGAGCGCTCGCGCGCCGTGTCCTGGTAGCGCCCCGACAGGCGCTCCAGCCGGTACAGCGGCGGGACGCCCGCCAGCAGCGCCGGCAGCCGCCAGCGCACCACCTTGGCATCGATCTGCCATTGGTCGCCGTACAGGGTGTAGTCGCGCATCCGCTGGTCGGGAGTGCGCGCGGCCAGCTGGAACTGGCCGTCGCCCTGCTGGCGCACCATGACTTCGGCCACGGGCTTGTCGTCGGTCAGGCGGGCAAACTGCACCAGCGACAGGGCCAGCAGGCCCGACACGCCGGCCAGGGCCAGCAGCAGCAGGCCGAACAGCCGGCGCACCGGCCGCAGCCGGAACACACGGCGGCCGGCCTCGTCGCGCGGCCCGCCGCGTCCGAACAGCATGACCAGGCCCGGCAGCAGCACAACCAGCGCCGCCAGGCCAATCCAGGCAAAAGGAGCAAGAGCGTCGATCACGAGGGTCCTTGCGCGGGCATCCGGGCCGCTCAGTATATAAAGCAGCCCGTGCCCGGCCTGTTACCCCAGCCGCTCGACGTGAAACCGGATGTGATCCTCGATGAAGGTCGAAATGAAGTAATAGCCGTGGTCATAGCCCTCGTGCCGGCGCAGCGTCAGCGGCTGGCCGGCATGGCGGCAGGCCGCCTCGAACAGCTCGGGACGCAGCTGCTCGACCAGGAAACCGTCGGCCAGGCCCTGGTCGACCAGGATGCCATCCGGATAGGGCTGGCGCAGGGTGCGCACCAACGCGCTGGCGTCATAGGCCTCCCAGGCCTTGCGGTCGGCGCCCAGATAGCGCTCGAAGGCCTTGTGGCCCCACGGCACCTGGGCAGGCGCGACGACCGGCGCGAATGCCGAGACCGAGCGGAACCTGTCCGGATTGCGCAGGGCCAGCACCAGGGCGCCATGGCCGCCCATGGAGTGGCCGAAAATGCCCACCCGGGCGGCGTCGCCCGGCAACTCGCCGGTGACGATGCCGTACAGCTCGTCGACCACGTAGCTGTACATCCGGTAGTGGCCGCGCCACGGCTCGACGGTGGCGTCCAGGTAGAACCCCGCGCCGACGCCGAAATCCCAGTGCTCGTCCTCGCCGGGGATGCCGGCGCCGCGCGGGCTGGTGTCCGGCGCCACCAGCATCACGCCGTGCTGGGCGGCCAGGCGCTGCGCGCCGGCCTTGATCATGAAGGTCTCCTCGGTGCAGGTCAGCCCGGCCAGGTAGAACAGCACCGGCACCGGGCCGTGCGCGGCCTGGGCCGGCACGAACACCGAAAAGCGCATGGGCAGGCCGATCTCCTTCGAGGCATGGCGGTAGTAGCGTTGCCAGCCATCGAAGCAGCGATGCTGCGAGACGAGTTCCAGGACCGCCATGTCAGTACACCACGACGGAGCGGATGGACTCGCCGCGCTTCATCAGGTCGAAGCCTTCGTTGATGCGGTCCAGGGGCAGGGTATGCGTGATCAGGTCGTCGATGTTGATCTTGCCTTCCATGTACCAGTCGACGATCCTGGGCACGTCGGTGCGGCCGCGCGCGCCGCCGAACGCCGAGCCTTTCCACTCGCGGCCGGTCACCAGCTGGAACGGACGGGTGCTGATTTCGGCCCCGGCCTCGGCCACGCCGATGATGACGGACTGGCCCCAGCCCTTGTGGCAACACTCCAGCGCCTGGCGCATGACCTTGGTGTTGCCGATGCACTCGAACGAATAGTCCGCGCCGCCGTCGGTCATCTGGATGATGTGGTCGACCACGTTCTCGACTTCGTTCGGGTTGACGAAGTGGGTCATGCCGAATTTGCGCGCCATGGCTTCGCGCGCCGGATTGAGGTCCACGCCGATGATCTTGTCGGCGCCCACCATCTTGGCGCCCTGGATGACGTTCAGGCCGATGCCGCCCAGCCCGAACACCACCACATTGGCGCCAGCCTCCACCTTGGCGGTGAACACCACGGCGCCGATACCGGTGGTGACGCCGCAGCCGATATAGCAGATCTTGTCGAACGGGGCGTCGGGTCGCACCTTGGCCAGCGCGATCTCGGGCACCACGATGTGGTTGGCGAAGGTGGACGTGCCCATGTAGTGGAACAGGGGTTTGCCGTCGATCGAGAAGCGCGAGGTGCCGTCCGGCATCAGGCCCTTGCCCTGGGTGGTGCGGATGGCCTGGCACAGGTTGGTCTTGCGCGACAGGCAGAACTTGCACTGGCGGCACTCGGGCGTGTAGAGCGGGATGACATGGTCGCCCTTTTTCAGCGTGGTCACGCCCGGCCCCACGTCCATGACCACGCCCGCGCCTTCGTGGCCCAGGATCGCCGGGAAAATTCCCTCCGGATCGGCACCCGACAAAGTGTAATAATCGGTGTGACAGATGCCCGTGGCCTTCACCTCCACCAGAACCTCCCCGGCCTTGGGGCCCTCGAGGTCGACGTCTTCGACCGTCAACGGGGCACCCGCTTTCCAGGCGATAGCGGCTTTTGTCTTCATATATTGCTCCTGATGTCCTAGGGAAACCTGCGGGTATTGATCCTTGACTTCGGATGTTAACCTGCATAAATCTAGCCTGATCTGTCCACAGGCTTCCTATACAGGCTTGACCGAAGGCGATAGCGGCACTATTTATATAGCCGTGGCACTCCATCCAACCCGTTAGCGCGAAGCCCCAGCTTATGGCCCGTCTGCCCCGCTTGTACGCCCCCGGGCTGCCCCAATTGGTGCAGGCCAATTTCGTCCAGCCGCTGGCGCCGCCTTCGCAGCCGGCGCCGCAAGACATCCTCAACCAGCTGGGAAGCTGGCTGGGCGAGTCGGCCCAGCGCCATCGGGTCGGCGTGCACGCATGGGTGCTGGCCAACGACCGGATCCTGCTGCTGGCCACGCCGGCCGACGAGGAAGGCCTGCCGCGCCTGATGCAGACGCTGGGCCGCAACCTGGCCGCGCGCCTGCGCGGCGGCCGCGTGTTTGCCGGCCGCTACCGCTCCGCGCTGCTCGAACCGGGCGCCTGGGTGCTGCCGTCGCAAGTCTGGCTGGAAACCTACCCGGTGCGCAGCGGCGCCGCCACGGAACCGGACGGCTGGCCCTGGTCGTCGGCCGGCAGCCATACCGGCAACACCGGCGCGCCCCCGGCGCAATGGCAATCGGATCACGCCGATTACTGGGCCTGCGGCAATACGCCGTTCGATCGCCAGGCCAATTACCGTCGCCTGCTGCACGACGGCCTGTCGCGCGAGCAGATACAGCGCATCGAACAAGCGGTATCCGGCCAGTGGGCGCTGGGCGGCCCGGCATTCATCGCCAGCCTGGCCCATACCGCCAGCCGCCGCGTGGCCCCCGGCCAGCGCGGCCGGCCGCGCAAGAAGCCCGCGCCGGCCGCGGCCGACGCCCCCGATACCTCCGGCACCGTCCACACGCCGCCCACGCCGAACACCTCCAATTGAGCCGCCGCCCCGGCTGGGGCGTTGCGTACTGCCCACCCGGCCCCGTGCCGCGTGGGCATTTTGCTGCGCCTGCCGCGCCAGTTCGCCAGCCCTGAAATAATAAGGGACGCATAAAGACGCGACGGCCGCGATCGAAAGACGGAGCCGCGCTCTCCTGGGCATTCGGGCCTGCCGGCGCAATGGCCTGCCGATCCATTTATACGTCCCTAATAATTTCATCTATGGGGAACGACCCATTAAATTAGGGTCATACCCTGTATTTTTGGCTTGCATGGGCACACCCCGCGCAGTATTGTCCCTTTGCACTGCAACATTCTCGACGCAGGCCACTGCGGAGCGCGTTATGCCCTACACCAAGTCTTCCGATTCCTGTCGCCCGGTCGCGGCGACCCCCATCGACGCAAGCCGTATCGGCCTGCCCGCCCCCCAGGGCCTGTATCACCCGCGCAACGAGCACGACGCCTGTGGCGTCGGCTTCGTGGCCCATATCAAGGGCCGCAAGAGCCACTCCATCATCCAGCAAGGCCTGAAGATCCTGGAAAACCTGGATCACCGGGGCGCCGTCGGCGCCGACAAGCTGATGGGCGACGGCGCCGGCATCCTGATCCAGATCCCCGACGCGCTGTACCGCGACGAACTGGCGCAGCAAGGCATCGTGCTGCCGCCGCCGGGCGAATATGGCGTGGCGATGGTGTTCCTGCCCAAGGAGACCGCTTCGCGCCTGGCCTGTGAGCAGGAGCTGGAGCGCTCCGTGCGCGCCGAGGGCCAGACCGTGCTGGGCTGGCGCGATGTGCCGGTGGACGTCGAAATGCCGATGTCGCCCGCGGTGCGCGGCCTGGAGCCGGTGATCCGCCAGCTGTTCATCGGCCGCGGCGCCGACGTGATGGTGCCCGACGCGCTGGAACGCAAGCTGTACGTGATCCGCAAGACCGCCAGCCACGCCATCCAGAACATGCGCCTGGCGCACGGCAAGGAATACTTCGTGCCCTCGGCCTCGGTGCGCACCGTGGTCTACAAGGGCCTGCTGCTGGCCGACCAGGTCGGCCGCTACTATCGCGACCTGGCCGATCCGCGCACGGTGTCGGCGCTGGCGCTGGTGCACCAGCGCTTCTCGACCAACACGTTCCCCGCCTGGCCGCTGGCCCACCCGTACCGCATGATCGCCCACAACGGCGAAATCAACACGGTCAAGGGCAACTTCAACTGGCTGCGGGCCCGCGAAGGCATGATGCAGTCGGCGGTGCTGGGCGACGACCTGAAGAAGCTGTACCCCATCGTCTACGAAGGCCAGTCCGATACCGCCACGTTCGACAACTGCCTCGAACTGCTGGTGAATTCCGGTTATTCGCTGGCGCACGCCATGATGATGATGATCCCGGAAGCCTGGGAGCAGCACACGCAGATGGACGAGAGCCGGCGCGCCTTCTACGAGTACCACGCGGCCATGATGGAGCCCTGGGACGGCCCGGCGGCGGTCGCCTTCACCGACGGCCGCCAGATCGGCGCCACGCTGGACCGCAACGGCCTGCGTCCGGCGCGCTACCTGATCACCGACGACGACATGGTCATCATGGCGTCCGAAGCCGGCACGCTGTCGATCCCGGAAAACCGCATCGTCAAGAAATGGCGCCTGCAGCCGGGCAAGATGTTCCTGATCGACCTGGAGCAAGGCCGCATCATCGACGATGGCGAGATCAAGCTGCAGCTGGCCAACAGCCGTCCGTACCGCCAGTGGATCGAACGCCTGCAGGTCAAGCTGGAGTCGCTGCCCGCGCCCAGGACCGCGTCGCCCGCCACCCAGACGGCCGTGCCGCTGCTCGATCGCCAGCAGGCGTTCGGCTGGACCCAGGAAGATTTCAAGTTCATCCTCGAACCCATGGCCGCCAGCGGCGAGGAAGTGATCGGCTCGATGGGCAACGATGCCCCGCTGGCCGTGCTGTCGAACCGTTCCAAGCCGTTCTACAACTACTTCCGCCAGCTGTTCGCGCAAGTGACCAACCCGCCGATCGACCCGATCCGCGAACAGATGGTCATGTCGCTGGTCTCGTTCATCGGCCCCAAGCCCAACCTGCTCGACATCAACAACGTCAACCCGCCGCTGCGCCTGGAAGTGACGCAGCCCGTGCTGGATTTCGCCGCCATGGCGCAGATCCGCGACATCGACCAGGTCACCGGCAAGAAATTCCGCAGCTATGAGCTGGACATCACCTATCCGGCCGCCTGGGGCTCGGAAGGCATCGAGGCGCGCGTGGCGGCGCTGTGCGCGCGCGCCGTCGACGCGGTGCAAAGCGGCTACAACATCCTGATCGTGTCCGACCGCCTGGTCGACGCCGACCGCGTGGCCATCCCGGCGCTGCTGGCGACCTCCGCGGTGCACCAGCACCTGATCCGCGCCGGCCTGCGCACCAACGCCGGCCTGGTGGTCGAAACCGGTTCGGCGCGCGAAGTGCACCATTTCGCGCTGCTGGGCGGGTATGGCGCCGAAGCCATCCACCCGTACCTGGCGCTGGAGTCGCTGGGCCACCTGGCCGACCCCGACAAGGCGATCAAGAACTACACCAAGGCCATCGGCAAGGGCCTGAACAAGGTGATGTCCAAGATGGGCATCTCCACCTACATGTCGTACTGCGGCGCGCAGATCTTCGAAGCGGTGGGCCTGCAACGCGCGCTGGTGGACAAGTACTTCACCGGCACCGCCTCCAACATCGAAGGCATCGGCATCTTCCAGGTGGCCGAGGAAGCGCTGCGCATGCATCGCGCCGCGTTCGGCAACGACCCGGTGCTGGCCAACGACCTGGACGCCGGCGGCGAATACGCCTTCCGCATCCGCGGCGAAGAACACATGTGGACGCCCGACTCCATCGCCAAGCTGCAGCACGCGTCGCGCTCGAACAACTACCGCACCTACAAGGAATACGCGCAGATCATCAACGACCAGAGCCGCCGCCACATGACGCTGCGCGGCCTGTTCGAGTTCCGTTTCGACCCGAGCCGCGCCATCCCGCTGGACGACGTCGAGCCGGCCAAGGAAATCGTGCGCCGCTTCGCCACCGGCGCCATGTCGCTGGGCTCGATCTCGACCGAGGCCCACTCGGTGCTGGCCGTGGCCATGAACCGCATCGGCGGCAAGTCCAACACGGGCGAGGGCGGCGAGGACGAACTGCGCTACCGCGCCGAGCTGCGCTCGGGCGGCAGCGTCATCAAGGACGGCGACACGCTCGCCTCGGTGCTGGGCAGCGACCGCGTCGAGGCCGACGTGGCCCTGCGCGCCGGCGATTCGCTGCGGTCGCGCATCAAGCAGGTGGCCTCGGGCCGCTTCGGCGTCAGCGCCGAGTACCTGTCCAGCGCCGACCAGATCCAGATCAAGATGGCCCAGGGCGCCAAGCCCGGCGAAGGCGGCCAGCTGCCGGGCCACAAGGTCTCCGAGTACATCGCCAAGCTGCGCTACTCGGTGCCCGGCGTGGGCCTGATCTCGCCGCCGCCGCACCACGATATCTACTCGATCGAGGACCTGGCCCAGCTCATCCACGACCTGAAGAACGTCAACGCCCGCGCCTCGGTCTCGGTCAAGCTGGTCTCGGAAGTGGGCGTGGGCACGGTGGCCGCCGGCGTGGCCAAGGCCAAGGCCGACCACGTCGTCATCGCCGGCCATGACGGCGGCACCGGCGCCTCGCCGGTCTCGTCCATCAAGCATGCCGGCACGCCCTGGGAACTGGGCCTGGCCGAAACGCAGCAGACGCTGGTGCTCAACCGCCTGCGTTCGCGCATCCGCGTGCAGGCCGACGGCCAGATGAAGACCGGCCGCGACGTGATCATCGGCGCGTTGCTGGGCGCCGACGAATTCGGCTTCGCGACCGCCCCCCTGGTGGTCGAAGGCTGCATCATGATGCGCAAGTGCCACCTGAACACCTGTCCGGTAGGCGTGGCCACGCAGGATCCGGAGCTGCGCAAGAAATTCCAGGGCAAGCCCGAGCACGTGGTGAACTATTTCTTCTTCGTCGCCGAGGAAGTGCGCGAAATCATGGCCCAGCTGGGCATCCGCAAGTTCGACGAGCTGATCGGCCGCACCGACCTGCTGGACATGCGCGCCAGCGTCGAGCACTGGAAGGCGCAAGGCCTGGATTTCTCGCGCGTGTTCCACCGGGTCGTCTCGGACGCCGATGTGCGCCAGACCGAAGCGCAGGACCACGGCCTGGCCGGCGCGCTGGACCACCAGTTGATCGAGCGCAGCAAGCCCGCGCTCGAGCGTGGCGAGAAAGTCTCGTTCATCGTGCCGGTGCGCAACCGCAACCGCACCATCGGCGCCATGCTGTCGGGCGCGGTGGCCGCGCGCTACGGCCACGACGGCCTGCCCGACGACACCATCCACATCCAGTGCAACGGCACCGCCGGCCAGAGCTTCGGCGCGTTCCTGGCGCATGGCATCACGATGGACCTGGTGGGCGAAGCCAACGACTACGTGGGCAAGGGCCTGTCGGGAGGCCGCATCGTGGTGCGCTCGCCGAACGACTTCCGCGGCTTCGGCCCGGACCACATCATCGCCGGCAACACGGTGCTGTACGGCGCGCTTTCGGGCGAAGCCTTCTTCAACGGCGTGGCCGGCGAGCGCTTCGCGGTGCGCAACTCGGGCGCGGCCACGGTGGTCGAGGGCACCGGCGACCACGGCTGCGAATACATGACGGGCGGCACGGTCGTGGTGCTGGGCGCCACCGGCCGCAACTTCGCCGCCGGCATGTCGGGCGGCGTGGCGTATGTCTGGGATCCGGACCGCACCTTCCGGGAGCGCTGCAACACCGCCATGGTCGAACTCGAACCGGTGCTGCCGCATGCCGAGCAGCAATCGGCCAACGAGATCGAATCCTGGCACAGCGCGCAGCGCGGCGGCGAGCGCGATACCGACGAAGCCATTCTGCGCCGCCTGGTCGAAGACCACTTCCGCTATACGGGCAGCTTCCGCGCCCGCGAGATCCTGGGCGACTGGGAAGCGTCGCGCGGCAAGTTCGTCAAGGTCATGCCGACGGAATACCGCCGCGCATTGGGTGAATTGTGGCGTGCAGCCAACCCGCAACAAATGGCTGCGTGAGGATTAGCATGGGAAAGATCACTGGCTTTATGGAATTCCAGCGCCTGCAGGAGGCCGCCGAGGCCCCGCAGAAGCGCCTCAAGCACTGGCGCGAGTTCGTCCTGCACCTGAGCGACGAGCAGGCCGGGCAACAGGCGGCGCGCTGCATGGACTGCGGCATTCCGTTCTGCAGCAACGGCTGCCCGGTCAACAACATCATCCCCGACTGGAACGACCTGGTCTACCGGCAGGACTGGCGCCGCGCGCTGGACGTCCTGCACTCGACCAACAACTTCCCCGAGTTCACCGGCCGCATCTGCCCGGCGCCGTGCGAAGCCGCCTGTACGCTGAACATCAACAGCGACGCCGTGGGCATCAAGTCGATCGAGCACGCCATCATCGACAAGGGCTGGGCCGAGGGCTGGGTGACGCCGCAGTTGCCGGCGCGCAAGACCGGCAAGAAGGTCGCCGTCGTAGGCTCCGGCCCCGCCGGGCTGGCCTGCTCGCAGCAGCTGGCGCGCGCCGGCCACTCGGTCACCCTGTTCGAGAAAAGCGATCGCATCGGCGGACTGCTGCGCTACGGCATTCCCGACTTCAAGCTGGAGAAGTCGCAGATCGACCGACGCATCGCGCAGATGGAAGCCGAGGGCGTGGAATTCGCCCCCTCGACCTACATCGGCAACCCGGATGACGCCGCCGCCGATGGGCTGACGGTGCGTACGCCGCAGTCGCTACTGGCGGACTTCGATGCCGTCGTCATGACCGGCGGCTCGGAGACCCCGCGCGACCTGCCGGTGCCGGGGCGCGAGCTGTCCGGCGTGTACTACGCCATGGACTTCCTGCGCCAGCAGAACAAGGCGGTCGCCGGCGATCGCCTGAGCGGCCAGACGCTGGCCAAGGGCAAGCACGTGGTCGTGATCGGCGGCGGCGACACCGGCTCGGACTGCGTCGGAACCAGCAACCGCCACGGCGCGGCCTCGGTCACGCAATTCGAACTGCTGCCCCAGCCGCCCGAATGCGAGGACAAGCCCATGGTCTGGCCCTACTGGCCGCTCAGGCTGCGCACGTCGTCCTCGCATGACGAAGGCTGCGAGCGCGACTGGTCGGTGGCCACCAAGGCGCTGGTCGGCAGCGACGGCCAGGTCGAGAAGCTGGTCGGCGTGCGCGTCGAATGGTTCAAGGACGAAGCCACCGGCCAGATGAAGATGCGCGAGCTCGAAGACTCGGAATTCGAGATCCCGGCCGACCTCGTCCTGCTGGCCATGGGCTTTGTCTCGCCGGTGGCCACGGTGCTCGACGCGTTTGGCGTGGACCGCGACGCGCGCGGCAACGTGCGCGCCAACACCGACGACTACCGCACCAGCGTCGACAAGGTGTTTGCCGCCGGCGACATGCGGCGCGGCCAGTCGCTGGTCGTCTGGGCCATACGCGAAGGCCGCCAGTGCGCGCGCTCGGTCGACGAGTACCTGATGGGCGCATCCGACCTGCCGCGTTGAACGGGCGCCTGTCCCGGCGGGGTGCCTGTCCCGCGTGGGAGCGGCACCTGCGGCAAGAGTGCCTGTCCCCGCGGGAACGGGTACCGTCTTAGTACGTACGGCAGTGTGCCTGTCCCCGCGGGGACAGGCACACGCGCAGACGCCGGTCACCATGCGGGGACAGGTACCCCGATCCCTTGACGTACCGCAAACAACCCGTGCGCACGGTCGGGCCCGCTTGACCTGGGTCAAGCTGCCGGCGCGGCCGACCTGTCACGATTTCCAGACACTCAACGCAGATGGAGATCGTGCATGTACACGCTTTACCGGCAGGGCCGCGCCACCCTTGGCGCCGCGCTGCTCGCCGCCGGCCTGCTGGCCGCGCCGGCCCGGGCCCACGAGGCCGGCGACTGGCTGCTCAAGGTCGGCGCCTCGCAAGTCCGCCCCAAATCGAACAACGGCAGCGTCCTGAACGGGTCGGTGGACCTCGACGTCGACAATAATGTCCGGCCGTCGTTCACCGTCACCTACATGGCCACCCGCAACATCGGCATCGAACTGCTGGCGGCCTGGCCTTTCGAGCACGACGTCCGCGGCAGCGGCCTGGGCCGCATCGCCAGCACCAAGCAATTGCCGCCCACGCTCAGCGTGCAGTGGCACTTCCTGCCGGACAGCACCGTGCAGCCGTATGTCGGCGTCGGCCTGAACTACACCACCTTCTTCGACACCAGGACCCACGGCGCCCTCGAAGGCTCGGACCTCAAGCTGGGCGACTCCTGGGGCCTGGCGGGACAGCTGGGGGTGGACGTCAAGCTGAACGAGCGCTGGTTCCTCAACGCGGACCTGCGCTACATCGACATTTCGTCCAAGGTCAGACTGGACGGCCAGCGCATCGGCACCGCGCGCATCGACCCATGGGTCGCCACCGTGGCGGTGGGCTACCGCTTCTAGGCGTCCCGCGGGCCGACAGGGGTGCGAGGCATAATGCGGAATTCACGCGACCATGAGATCAAGAGGAGCCCGCGCATGAAATCCTTCCGCCCCCTCGCCGCGGCGCTGCTGGCCGCCGCCACGCTGGCCGCCGCCGGCCCGGCCCGCGCCCAGGCCGACAACTGGCCCTCCAAGCCCATCACCCTGATCGTGCCGTACGCCCCGGGCGGATTCGCCGACACGCGCGTGCGCCTGCTGGCCCGCAAGCTGGGCGAATCGCTGCGGCAGACCGTCGTGGTCGAGAACAAGGCGGGCGCCGGCGGCGTCATAGGCACCAACCTGATCGCCAAGGCCGCCCCCGACGGCTACACCATCGGCACGGGGAACCTGGCGCCGATGGCGGTCAACCCCACGCTCATGCCCGCCATTCCCTACGATGCACAGAAAGACCTGGCCCCTGTCGTGCTGATCGAGAACAGCCCGCTGGTGCTCAGCGTGCACAACACGCTGCCGGTCAAGAATCTGCAGGACCTGATCGCACTGGCCCGGAAGGAACCGGGCAAGCTGACCTTCGGGTCGTCCGGCGTGGGCGGCGCGCACCACCTGTCCGGCGAAATGTTCCGCGAGCAGGCCGGCATCGATATCGTCCATGTCCCCTATAAGGGCGGCAGTCTGGCGGCCACCGACCTGATGGGCGGCCACATCACCATGATGTTCGAAATGGGCTACTCGGCGCTGCCGTCCATCCAGAGCAAGAAAGTCCATCCCATCGCGGTCACGTCGCTCAAGCGGCTGGACGTACTGCCGGATGTGCCCACCATGGCCGAATCCGGACTGCCTGGCTTCGAGTCATACAATTGGCAGGGCATCGTCGCACCGGCCGGCACGCCGGCTCCCATCATTGCCCGCTTGAACTCCGAATTCAATAAGATCCTGAAAGATCCTGAGGTCGTGAAGGCAATCGCCGATACCGGAAGCCAGGCGGGCGGCGGAACCCCCGAAGAATTTGGCGCTTTCATCAAGTCCGAAACGGAAAAGTGGGCCAACGTCATCAAGGCGGGCAATATCTCGCTGCAATGAGAAATTGATACGTCCCTGATTGTATTGGCCCACAGGCGGACTTCACTTTTCCATTCGCGCACCAACGGCCGGCGACCATTGCGCTCGCGATACAATGGCCGTTTCGCCCGGCGCGGGCCGCCCGTGGGCGGCCCCCAACTCCTTACCGCTGCCTATGCCCGTTCATACCCGCAATAGCTCGGAACTCGCCCTGTCCCTGGAAGACGTGGCGCTCGGTTATGGCGACTTCACGGTGCTGGACGGCATCTCCATGCAGGTGCACGCCGGGCAGGTCGTGGCGGTGATGGGCGGCTCCGGTTCCGGCAAGACGACGCTGCTGCGCGCGGCCACCGGCCAGATCGTCGCCCAGCGCGGTTCGGTCCAGGCCTTTGGCACCGACGTCGGCAGCGTCAGCCAGGACGGGCTGCAATCCCTGCGCAAGCGCATGGGCGTGCTGTTCCAGCAAGGGGCCCTGTTCACCGACCTCAACGTCTTCGAGAACGTCGCCTTCCCGCTGCGCGAGCACACCGCGCTGGACGAGGCGGAAGTCACCGCTCGCGTGCTCGACAAGCTGGACGCGGTGGGCCTGCGCACCGCCGCCCACCTGCGGGTGGCCGAGATCTCCGGCGGCATGGCGCGCCGGGTGGCGCTGGCCCGCGCCGTGGTGCTGGAGCCCGAACTCATCCTGTACGACGAGCCGTTTGCCGGGCTGGACCCGATTTCCCTGGGCATCACCGCGCGCCTGATCCGCAGCCTGGCCGACCGCCTCGGCTGCGCCACCGTGCTGATCACCCACGACGTGCAGGAATCCTTCGCGATCGCCGACCAGGTCTACCTGGTCGGGCAGGGCCGGCTGGCCGCGGCCGGCACGCCGCAGCAGCTGGCGGCCTCGCAGGACCCCTATGTCAAACAATTCCTGAACGGCGAGCCGGACGGGCCGGTGGCGTTCCAGTATCCGGAAACGCCGGCTTTCCGTGCCTGGCTCGCGCAACAAGAAGGACGCAAGCCATGAGCGCGCACAAGGCGCTGAGCGGCCTGGGCGGCTGGGTGCGCGGCCAGATCGGCGGCATCGGCTATTTCACGCGCTTCCTGGGCGCACTGCTGGCGCGCAGCGGCATCGCCGTGCGCCGCCCCGGCCTGGTGTCGCAGCAGGTCCACTTCATCGGCAACTATTCGCTGCTGATCATCGCGGTCTCGGGCCTGTTCGTCGGCTTCGTGCTGGGCCTGCAGGGCTACTACACCCTCAACCGCTACGGGTCCGAAGAAGCGCTGGGCCTGCTGGTGGCGCTGTCGCTGGTCCGCGAGCTGGGGCCGGTGGTCACGGCGCTGCTGTTCGCCGGCCGCGCCGGCACTTCGCTGACGGCCGAAATCGGCCTCATGAAGGCCGGCGAGCAACTCTCGGCCATGGAAGTCATGGCCGTGGACCCGATGCGCCGCGTGCTGGTGCCGCGCTTCTGGGGCGGCATCATCGCCATGCCCGTCCTGGCGGCGGTATTTTCCATGGTCGGCATCCTGGGCGGCTGGATCGTCGGGGTGCTGATGATAGGCGTGGACGCCGGCGCCTTCTGGTCGCAGATGCAAAACGGCGTGGACGTGCTGGACGACGTGCTCAACGGCGTGATCAAGAGCCTCGTGTTCGGCGTGACCGTCACCCTGGTGGCGCTTTACGAAGGCTGGCAGGCCCGCCCGACGCCCGAAGGCGTGGGCCGCGCCACCACCCGCACGGTGGTGGTCGGCTCGCTGGCCGTCCTTGGACTGGACTTCATCCTCACCGCCCTGATGTTTGGCAATTGATACGGATTCATCATGTCACGAGAAAAAACCGATTTCTGGGTAGGGCTTTTCGTGCTGCTGGGCGCGGCCGCCTTGCTGTTCCTGGCTCTGCGCGCGGGCAACCTCAGCACCTTCTCCTTCGCACCCACCTATCAGCTGACTGCCAATTTCGACAACATCGGCGGGCTGAAGGTGCGCGCCCCGGTCAAGAGCGCCGGCGTGGTGGTCGGACGGGTTTCCCGGATTGCCTTCGATGACAAGACCTTCCAGGCCGTTGTAACCTTTGACCTGGAAACAGCCTACCGATTCCCCACCGATTCGTCGGCCGCCATCCTGACCTCGGGCCTGCTGGGCGAGCAGTACGTCGGCCTGGCGCCGGGCGGCGAGGAAGAGGATTTCGCAGAGGGCGGCAAGATCCGCTATACCCAGAGCGCCGTGGTATTGGAACAACTGATCAGCCAGTTCCTGTACGGTACCGCCGAGAAACAGGGCTCCAGCGCCGCGCCGGAAACGGGCGCGGAACCCAAACCTCAGCAATAATCGCTGATACAGACTCGCGGGCGCCGGCCCATCGCAACCGGCGCCGCGCCCAGAACAACAACGGGCACCGTTGCGTTGCCCCCACAGGTTGACCTTGCCATGACGAAGCACTCTGCCGCTCGAATCGCCACCATCGCCGCCGCAGGCGTCCTGCTGGCCGGCTGCGCGGCGCCCAAGAACCCCGATCCGCGCGACCCCTGGGAAGGCTTCAACCGGGGCGTCTACAAGTTCAACGACACGGTCGACCGCGCGCTGTTCAAGCCGGTGGCCCAGGCCTATACCTTCGTCACCCCGCAACCGGTGCGCAGCTGCGTGCACAACATGTTCAGCAACGTGGGCGACCTGTGGTCGGCCACCAACAGCTTCCTGCAGGGCCGCGGGCACGATTTCGTCAACACGATCGGCCGCTTCCTGTTCAACACCACCATGGGGATCGGCGGCTGCTTCGACGTCGCGTCGACCACCGGGGCGCGCAAGATCCCCAACGACTTCGGCGTGACGCTGGGTGTCTGGGGCTTCGGCCAGGGGCCGTACCTGGTGCTGCCGATCTGGGGCGCCAGCAGCGTGCGCGACGGCGTGGGCCTGATCGGCGACTGGACCGGCAACCAGGGCGCGACCATCGGCGCGATCGACAACGTGCCGCTGCGCAACTCGCTGTGGGGCCTGGAGGCCGTCGACCTGCGCGCCAGCCTGCTCGACACCACCGACACGGTGGATCGCGTGGCGCTGGATCCGTACAGCTTCGTGCGCGACGCCTACCTGCAGCGCCGCGCCGCCATGGTGCGCGGCACCAAGACGGGCGACGATACGCTGCCCACCTATGAAGACGAGGGCGATGACGACGCGGCCCCCGCCGCGCCGGCCCCCCAGCCGGCGGCCCAGCCGCAGTAAGGCCGCCCGCCGCCGATTCGCAAGGAGATTTCATGCGTTTTTCCATCGTTTCGCTGTTGCATCGACTGTTCCTCGCCGGCGCCCTGGCCCTGGCCGCCGGCGCCCAGGCCGCGCCCGACCCCATGGGTCCGCCCGACAAGTTCGTGCTCGACGCGGCCACCCAGACCATCGACATCCTCAAGAGCGACCAGAACGTCAAGGCCGGCAACCTGGCGCACATCAACCAGGTCGTCGACGCGCACATCCTGCCGTTCGTGAATTTCCAGAAAACCACCCGCCTGGCGGCCGGCCGCTACTGGCGCCAGGCCACCGATACCCAGAAGGCGGAGCTGGCCAAGGCGTTTCGCGGCACCCTGGTGCGCACCTACAGCGGCGCGCTCACCAAGGTCGACAACGGCACCGCCATCAAGCTGCTGCCGTTTCGCGGCGACCCCAACGCCGACGACGTCGTGGTGCGTTCGCTGATCAGCCAGAGCAACAGCCAGCCGGTACAGGTGGACTACCGCCTCGAGAAGACGCCGCAGGGCTGGCGCATCTACGACATGAACGTCGAGGGCATCTGGCTGATCGAGAACTATCGCAACCAGTTCGCCCAGCAGATCAACCAGAACGGGATCGACGGCCTGATCCAGGCGCTGAACCAGCGCAACCAATAAGGCCGCGACGGCAAAACCCCGGCTGGCCGGGGACATTGCCCGGCAACGGCGAAGCCCCCTCTATAATGGGGAATTCGCTCTTTTTTCCGGGCACTTCCCGCTTTATGTCAGCCGTCAGCCTCGAACACGTCTCAAAAATCTACCAGCCGCGCCGGCGCGGCTGGAAGCAGCTTTTCGGCCAGCCCGCCGCCCCGGGCTTCCAGGCGCTCAACGATGTCAGCCTGCAGATCGAGCATGGCGAATTCTTCGGCCTGCTCGGCCCCAACGGCGCCGGCAAGACCACCCTGATCTCGATCCTGGCCGGCCTGGCGCACGCCACCACCGGCCGCGCCAGCGTGTGCGGCTACGACGTCGTGGCCGACTACAAGACCGCCCGCCGGGCCCTGGGCGTGGTGCCGCAGGAGCTGGTCTACGACCCGTTTTTCACCGTGCGCGAGACGCTGCGCATCCAGTCAGGCTATTTCGGCCTGCGCCGCAACGACGACTGGATCGACGAAATCCTGTTCAACCTGGGACTGGCCGACAAGGCCGACACCAACATGCGCGCGCTGTCGGGCGGCATGAAGCGCCGCGTGCTGGTGGCGCAGGCCCTGGTGCACCGCCCTCCGGTCATCGTGCTGGACGAACCGACCGCCGGCGTGGACGTGGACCTGCGCCGCACCCTGTGGGAATTCATCTCGCGCCTGAACAAGGCCGGCCACACCATCATGCTGACCACGCACTACCTCGAAGAGGCCGAGGCGCTCTGTACGCGCATCGCCATGCTCAAAGGGGGACGCATTGTCGCCCTGGACACCACGCAGGCGCTGCTGGCGCGGGTCGGCGGCGTGGACCTCGAAGACGCGTTCGTGCGCATCATGCACCAGGACGACCCGGCCGAGCCGCGCGCCCTGGACCCGGAGGAGGCCGCATCGTGAGCCAGTCCGACACCTCCGCCGCCAGCCGCCCCCTGGTGCAGCCGCGCCTGGACGCCGGCTCGGGCTTTCCGACCCTGCTGCGCAAGGAGCTGCTGCGTTTCTGGAAAGTCAGCTTCCAGACCATCGCCGCGCCGGTCATCACGGCCCTGCTGTACCTGCTGGTGTTCGCCCATGTGCTGGAAGGACGCCTGGTGGTCTATGGCAGCGTGCCATACACCGCGTTCCTGATTCCCGGCCTCATGATGATGAGCATGCTGCAGAACGCCTTCGCCAACCCGTCGTCGTCGCTGATCCAGAGCCGCGTCACCGGCAACCTGGTGTTCATGCTGCTGCCGCCGCTGTCGCACCGCGAGATTTTCGCCGCCTACGTGCTGGCGGCGGTGGTGCGCGGCATGGCGGTCGGGCTTTGCGTGTGGATCGTGGCGCTGTTCTTCATCCCGCTGCCGCCGCAGAACCTGGCCTGGGTGCTGCTGTTCGCGATGCTGGCCTGCGGCATCATGGGCGTGCTGGGCCTGATCGCCGGGCTGTGGTCCGAGAAGTTCGACCAGCTGGCCGCCTTCCAGAACTTCCTGATCATGCCCGCGACCTTCCTGTCCGGCGTGTTCTATTCCATTCACACCCTGCCGCCGTTCTGGCAGGCGGTGTCGCACTGGAACCCCATTTTCTACACGATCGACGGCTTCCGCTACGGCTTCTTCTCGGTATCCGATGTGTCGCCATGGCATAGCCTGGCGGTCGTGGCCGGCGTCTTCGCCGTGCTGTCGCTTTACGCGCTGCGCCTGCTGGGCAGCGGCTACAAACTCAGGAACTGATGTCCATGCTTCCCACCCCCGAGCAGGTCCGCCAGTACATTGCCGACGGACTCCCGTGCGAACACCTCGACGTGCAGGGCGACGGCTCGCACTTCGACGCGGTGATCGTCAGCGCCGCCTTCGAGGGCAAGCGCCTGATCGCGCGCCACCAGCTGGTCTACGCCGCGCTGGGGGACCGCATGAAGGCGGAGATCCATGCGCTGTCGATGCGCACGCTGACTCCCGCCGAGTACGCCAAGGCAGGAAGCTGATGGACAAGCTGCGCATCACCGGCGGCTCGCCCCTGCGCGGGGAAGTCACGGTCTCGGGCGCCAAGAACGCGGCCCTGCCCATCCTGTGCGCCAGCCTGCTCACCTCCGAGCCGCTCGTGCTGGGCAATGTGCCGCAACTGAACGACACCTCCACCACGCTGCGCCTGCTGGGCCGCATGGGCGTGCGCGCCGTACGCGCCGGCGACGGCGCCGTCACCCTGCAGGCCGACCAGGTCGACAACCTCGAAGCGCCGTACGAACTGGTCAAGACGATGCGCGCCTCGATCCTGGTCCTGGGCCCGCTGCTGGCCCGCTTCGGGCAGGCCCGCGTCAGCCTGCCGGGCGGCTGCGCGATCGGCCAGCGGCCGGTCGACCAGCACATCAAGGGGCTGGCGGCGCTGGGCGCCGAGATCGAGATCGAGCACGGCTTCGTGGTGGCGCGCGCCACGCGCCTGAAGGGCGCCTCGATCCGCACCGACATGGTCACCGTCACCGGCACCGAAAACCTGCTGATGGCGGCGGTGCTGGCCGAGGGACAGACCGTGCTGGAAAATGCCGCGCGCGAACCCGAGGTGGTCGACCTGGCCGAACTGCTCATCAAGATGGGCGCGCGCATCCAGGGCCATGGCACCGACCGCATCGTCATCGATGGCGTCGAGCGGCTGCACGGCGCGCGCCACGACGTCATTCCCGACCGCATCGAGGCCGGCACCTTCCTGTGCGCGGTAGGCGCGGCTGGCGGCGACATCACGCTGCGCGGCGCCGCGCCCGACACCATGGGCGCCACGCTGGACAAGCTGGTCGAGGCCGGCCTGACCATCGAAACCGGGCCGGACTGGATCCGCGGCGCCATGCACGGCCGCCCCCGCGCCGTCGGCGCGCGCACGCACGAGTACCCCGGCTTCGCCACCGACATGCAGGCCCAGCTGATGGCGCTGGACACGGTCGCCGACGGCACCGCCGTCATCGTCGAAAACATCTTCGAGAACCGCTACATGCACGTGCAGGAGCTGTGCCGCCTGGGCGCCGACATCGACATCGACGGCCATACCGCCGTCGTGCGCGGGGTCGCCCGGCTGTCCGGCGCCACCGTCATGGCCACCGACCTGCGCGCCTCGGCCAGCCTGGTGATCGCCGGCCTGGCCGCCGAGGGCGAGACCGTGGTGGACCGCATCTACCATCTCGATCGCGGTTACGATCGGATGGAAGTCAAACTGCGCGCCCTGGGCGCGAGCATTCAACGCGTAACTGGCAAGGAAACGGCATGAGCACCGCCGCCGCCCCCCTGACGCTGGCCCTGTCCAAGGGCCGCATCTTCGAAGAAACCATGCCGCTGCTGGCCGAAGCCGGCATCGAGGTCCCCGAGAACCCGGAAAGCTCGCGCAAGCTGATCCTGCCAACCAGCGACCCGGGCCTGCGCCTGATCATCGTGCGCGCCTCCGACGTGCCGACCTACGTGCAGTACGGCGCGGCCGACCTGGGCATCGCCGGCAAGGACGTGCTGATCGAGCACGCCGCCCAGCAATCGGGGCGGCTGTACCAGCCCATCGACCTGAACATCGCCAAATGCCGCCTGTGCGTGGCGGTGCGCCAGGACTTCGACTACCAGGCGGCCGTGCACCAGGGCGCGCGCCTGCGCGTGGCCACCAAGTACGTGCAGTCGGCGCGCGAGCATTTCGCCGCCAAGGGCGTGCACGTCGACATCATCAAGCTGTACGGCTCGATGGAGCTGGCCCCGCTGGTCGGCCTGGCCGACGCCATCGTCGACCTGGTCTCGACCGGCGGCACGCTGCGCGCCAACGGCCTGGCGGCCGTCGAGGACGTCATGCCGATTTCCTCGCGCCTGATCGTCAACCAGGCCGCGCTCAAGACGCGCGGCGCGCGCCTGCAGCCGCTCATCGACGCGTTCCGGCGCGCCAGCGAACGCATCGCCTGAACCTCGCCGCCCGCCCCGGCGGGCGGCCTTCCTTGCAGTACCATGACGCCATGGCCTTGATCAATCGTCTCGACTCCCGCGACCCCGGGTTCAAAACCGCCCTGTCCCAATTGCTGGCCTTCGAGGCCGAGCAGGACGAATCCATCGACCATGCCGCCGCCGGCATCCTGGCCGACGTGCGCCGCCGCGGCGACGCCGCGCTGCTCGAATACACGCAGCGCTTCGACCGCCTGGCCGCCGCCGACGCCGCGGCCCTGGAAATCCCCCGGGCCGATTGGCATGCGGCGCTGGACGCGCTGCCGGCCGCCCAGCGCCAGGCGCTGGAAGCCGCCGCCGCGCGCGTGCGCGCCTACCATGAGCGCCAGCGCGGCGAAACCTGGACCTACACCGAGGCCGACGGCACCATGCTGGGCCAGCAGATCACGGCGCTGGACCGCGTCGGCCTGTACGTGCCCGGCGGCAAGGCCGCCTATCCATCGTCGGTGCTGATGAACGCGATTCCGGCCAAGGTGGCCGGCGTGCCCGAGCTGATCATGGTCACGCCCACGCCGGACGGCGTGCGCAATCCCATCGTGCTGGCCGCCGCCGCCATCGCCGGCGTGGACCGCGCCTTCGCCGTCGGCGGCGCCCAGGCCGTCGGCGCGCTGGCCTACGGCACCGCCACGGTGCCGGCGGTCGACAAGATCGTCGGCCCGGGCAACGCCTATGTCGCCGCCGCCAAGCGGCGCGTCTTCGGCACCGTCGGCATCGACATGATCGCCGGTCCGAGCGAAATCCTGGTCATCTGCGACGGCAAGACGCCGGCCGACTGGATCGCCATGGACCTGTTCTCGCAGGCCGAGCATGACGAGCTGGCCCAGTCCATCCTGCTCTGCCCCGACGCCGCCTTCCTGGCCGACGTCGAGGCCGCCATCGAACGCCTGCTGCCGACCATGCCGCGCGCCGACATCCTGCGCGTCAGCCTGGCCAACCGCGGCGCGCTCATCCTGGTGCGCGACCTCGAAGAAGCCTGCGCCATCGCCAACGACATCGCCCCCGAGCACCTGGAAATCTCCACCGAGCAGCCGGAGCGCTGGACCGCCCTGATCCGCCACGCGGGCGCGATCTTCATGGGCCGCTACAGCTCGGAAGCGCTGGGCGACTACTGCGCCGGTCCCAACCACGTGCTGCCGACCTCGCGCACGGCGCGCTTCTCCTCGCCGCTGGGCGTGTACGACTTCCAGAAGCGCTCCAGCCTGATCCAGGTATCGCGCGAAGGCGCCCAGACGCTGGGCCGCATCGCCGCCGAACTGGCCCTGGGCGAAGGCCTGCAGGCCCACGCCGCCAGCGCCCAGTACCGGCTCGACCAGCCATGACCGGCGTCGCGGCGTCCGAGCGCATCGCCCGCGCCGTGCGGGCCGACATCCGGGCGCTGACCGCTTATCCGGTGGCCGATGCCGCCGGCTGCATCAAGCTGGACGCGATGGAATGCCCGTACGACCTGCCCGCCGAAGTGCGGGACGATATCGCCCGGGCCGCCCGCGAAACGCCGCTCAACCGCTACCCGGCCGCCGCCAACCCGGCGCTGCAGGCCCAGGTGCGCCAGGCGTTCGGGGTGCCGGCCCAGGCGGGCCTGCTGTTCGGCAACGGCTCGGACGAACTCATCCACCTGATCATCCAGGCCTGTTGCGAGCCCGGCGACACGGTGCTGTCGCCCTGGCCCTCTTTCGTGTACTTCGACATGGCGGCGCGCCTGTCGCACGCCCGTTTCGTCGGCGTGCCGCTGACCGCCGGGCTGGAGCTGGACCTGCCGGCCACCCTGGCCGCCATCGAGGCGCACCAGCCCAAGGTCGTGTTCCTGGCGCTGCCCAACAACCCCACCGGCAGCCTGTGGCCCGACGCGGCGGTGCGCGCCATCCTGGACGCCGCCCCCGGCCTGGTGGTGCTCGACGAAGCCTACCAGCCGTTCGCGGGACACACCTGGATGCCGCGCATCATGGACGAGCCCAACGCCGTCGTGATGCGGACCGTATCCAAGATCGGCCTGGCCGGCCTGCGCTTCGGCTACCTGGCCGGCCATCCGGCGTGGATCGCCGAATTCGACAAAGTGCGTCCCCCCTACAACATGGACGTGCTCAGCCAGGCGGTGCTGGCGGCGGTGCTGCGCCACAAGCCGGTACTCGATGCGCAGGCCGACCGCCTGCGCGCCGACCGCCAGCCGCTGGCCGACGGCCTGGCCGCATTGCCCGGCGTCACCGTGTTTCCGAGCGCCGCCAACTTCGTACTTGCGCGCTTTTGCGGCAAGCTGGACGGCAACGCCGTGCATCTTGCGCTGAAAACGCGCAAAATACTGGTTAGAAACTTCTCGAATGCTCACCCGCTGCTGGCCGACTGCCTGCGTATCTCCGTAGGCACGCCTACCGAGAACGCGGCGGTCCTGTCAGCGCTGCAAGACATCCTGAGTGCTTAACATGCGTACCGCTGAAATTACCCGCAACACCAATGAAACGCGCATCCGCGTGGCCGTCAACCTGGACGGCACCGGCAAGCAGACCATCGACACCGGCGTGCCGTTCCTGGACCACATGCTGGACCAGATCGCCCGCCATGGCCTGATCGACCTGGACATCAAGGCCGATGGCGACCTGCACATCGACGCCCACCACACGGTCGAGGACGTCGGCATCACGCTGGGCATGGCCATCGCCAAGGCCGTCGGCAGCAAGGCCGGCCTGCGCCGCTACGGCCACGCCTACGTGCCGCTGGACGAGGCGCTGTCGCGCGTGGTGATCGATTTCTCGGGCCGTCCGGGGCTGGAATACCACATCGACTTCACGCGCGCGCGCATCGGCGACTTCGATGTGGACCTGACCCGCGAGTTCTTCCAGGGCCTGGTCAACCACGCCCTGATGACCCTGCACATCGACAACCTGCGCGGCTTCAACGCCCACCACCAGTGCGAAACGGTGTTCAAGGCCTTCGGCCGCGCGCTGCGCATGGCCCTGGAGGTCGACCCCCGCATGGGCGATGCCGTGCCGTCCACCAAGGGCGTGCTGTAACGCCCCGCACCCGCACCAGGCAGACACACTCGTGAGCACCATCGCCATTGTCGATTACGGAATGGGCAACTTCCATTCCGTCGCCCGCGCACTGCAATACGCCGCGCCCGATGCCGACATCCGGATCTGCAACCGCCCCGAGCAGATCGACGCGGCCGACCGCGTCGTCTTTCCCGGCCAGGGCGCCATGCCCGACTGCATGCGCACGCTGAACGAATCCGGCCTGCGCGCCGCGGTCGAGCGCGCCGCCGCCAGCAAGCCGCTGATGGGCGTGTGCGTGGGCGAGCAGATGCTGTTCGAGCGCAGCGAGGAAGGCGATACGCCTTGCCTGGGCATCTTCCCGGGCGAGGTGCGCCGCTTCGCCGGCCCGCAGTTCGCCGACCCCGTCGCCGCCGACCAGGACGCCGCGGCGGCCCCCGCCGCCGCGCAGGAACGCCTGAAAGTCCCGCACATGGGCTGGAACCAAGTGCGGCAAACGCGCTCCCATGCTTTGTGGGAGGGCATTCCGGACGGCACGCATTTCTATTTCGTGCACAGTTATTATGCGGCTCCTTCCGATCCGGCCCTGACCACCGGCGTGACCGATTACGGGGTCGCCTTTACCTGCGCCGTGGCGGCCGCTAACATTTTCGCAGTGCAGTTCCACCCCGAGAAGAGCGCCGAGCACGGTTTGCGCCTGTACCGCAATTTTGTAGACTGGCAACCGTAAACGCCTGTCGCGACGGCCTTGGGCCGATATTTCCAACGACTTTTTCAACGCTCGCTATCCACCATGCTGCTGATCCCCGCCATCGATCTCAAAGACGGGCGCTGCGTGCGCCTGCGCCAGGGTGACCTGGACGATGCTACGGTGTTCTCCGAAGACCCCGCCGCCATGGCAAGCCACTGGCTCGACCTGGGCGCCCGCCGGCTGCACCTGGTCGACCTGAACGGCGCCGTCGCGGGCAAGCCCAAGAACGAAGCGCCCATCAAGGCCATCCTGCAGGCCGTCGGCGACGACATCCCGGTGCAGATCGGCGGTGGCATCCGCGACCTGGACACCATCGAGCGCTACCTGGACGCCGGCATCTCGTACGTGATCATCGGCACGGCCGCGGTCAAGAACCCGGGGTTCCTGCAGGACGCCTGCGGCGCGTTTCCCGGCCAGATCATCGTCGGCCTGGACGCCCGCGACGGCAAGGTCGCCACCGACGGCTGGAGCAAGCTGACGCGCCACGACGTGCTCGACCTGGCCAAGAAATTCGAGGACTATGGCTGTGAAGCCATCATCTACACGGACATCGGCCGCGACGGCATGCTCTCCGGCGTGAACGTCGACGCCACGGTGCGGCTGGCGCAGCACGTGCGCATCCCGGTGTACGCCTCGGGCGGCATCGCCGGCCTGTCCGATATCGAAGCCCTCTGCGCGGTCGAGGACGATGGCGTGGAAGGCGCCATCCTGGGCCGCAGCATCTACGAAGGCGCGCTCGACTTCCAGGCTGCCCAGGCCCGCGCCGACGAACTCGCCAAATGAATGCCAGCCGCAGCACCGCCGCCGGCGCCAGCGCGCTGACGCGCCGCATCATCCCCTGCCTCGACGTGACCGCCGGCCGCGTCGTCAAGGGCGTGAACTTCGTCAACCTCACCGATGCCGGCGATCCGGTCGAGATCGCGCGCCGCTACAACGAGCAGGGCGCCGACGAGCTCACCTTCCTCGACATCACCGCCACCAGCGACGGCCGCGACCTCATCCTGCCCATCATCGAGCAGGTGGCCTCGCAGGTCTTCATCCCCCTGACGGTGGGCGGCGGGGTGCGGCAGGTCTCGGACGTGCAGCGCCTGCTCAATGCCGGCGCCGACAAGATCAGCATCAACAGCGCGGCGGTCGCCAACCCCGAGCTGGTACGCGCCGCGGCCGACTACCATGGCTCGCAATGCATCGTGGTCGCCATCGACGCGCGCCGCAGCTCGGCCGAGGGCGAGCCGGCCCGCTGGGAAGTCTTCACGCACGGCGGCCGCAAGGCCACCGGGCTGGACGCCGTGGCCTGGGCGCGCCGCATGGCCGCCTATGGCGCCGGCGAGATCCTGCTGACCAGCATGGACCGCGACGGCACCAAGTCGGGCTTCGACCTGGCGCTCACCCGCGCCGTATCCGATGCCGTGCCCGTGCCCGTCATCGCCTCGGGCGGCGTGGGCAACCTGCAGCACCTGGCCGACGGCGTGACCACCGGCCGCGCCAGCGCCGTGCTGGCCGCCAGCATCTTCCACTTCGGCCAACACACCGTGCGCGAGTGCAAGCAGTACATGGCCGAGCGCGGCATTGCCGTGAGACTGACATGAACACCGAAACCACCTGGATGGCCGACGTCGTCTTCGACGAGAACGGCCTGATCCCGGCCATCGCCCAGGATGCCGAAACCGGCCAGATCCTGATGGTCGCCTGGATGAACCGCGAAGCGCTGGCCGAGACGGCCGCCACCGGGCGCGCCGTGTACTGGTCGCGCTCGCGCCAGCGCCTGTGGCGCAAGGGCGAAGAGTCCGGCCATGCCCAGGACGTGCACGAACTGCGGCTGGACTGCGACGGCGACGTCATCCTGCTGAAGGTCCACCAGAACGGCGGCATCGCCTGCCATACCGGACGCGCCAGCTGTTTCTACCGCCGCCTCGAGGGAACCGCCAGCCAGGCCGAGTGGATCACCATCGACCCGGTGCTGAAAGACCCGGAGCTGATCTACAAATGACCATCCCGACCGCCGGCGACGACATCCTGTCGCGCATCGCCGATACCCTGGCCACGCGCCGCCCCGAGGCCGGCGGCGACCCGCAGTCGTCGTATGTCGCGAAGCTGCTGTCCAAGGCGCCCGACGCCTTCCTGAAGAAGATCGGCGAGGAGGCCACCGAGCTGGTCATGGCGGCCAAGGACGGCCAGCCCGAGCGCATCATCAGTGAAACCGCTGATCTCTGGTTCCACTGTCTGGTAGCCTTGACCCATTACAATCTGCGGCCCGAGGACGTACTGGCCGAACTGGCGCGCCGCGAGGGATTGTCCGGCCTCGAGGAAAAGGCCCGGCGGCCGCGAGACTGAGCACGGAACCTGACATGAGCGACAACTGTATCTTCTGCAAGATCGCCCGCGGCGAAATCCCGGCCAAGAAAGTGTTCGAGGATGACGAATTCATCGCCTTCCACGACATCAACCCGGCTGCGCCGGTGCACCTGCTGCTGATCCCGCGCCGCCACGTCGTGTCGTTGCAGGACATCGCCGAGGACGACGCCGGCTGGTTGGGTAGAATGACTGTACTGGCGTCGCGCCTGGCGGCCGGCAACGGCTGCAACCCCGGCCCCGACGGGGGCTTTCGCCTGATGGCCAATTCCGGGGCCGAAGGCGGCCAGGAAGTACCGCATCTGCATTTCCATATTCTGGGTGGTCCGCGTCCCTGGAAAGGCCGCGTGGCTCCCGCCGCATAAATTCGGAGAACCGTCATGGGTAGCTTCAGTATCTGGCATTGGTTGATTGTCCTGGTCATCATCGCGCTGGTGTTCGGCACCAAGAAACTGCGCAACGTCGGCTCGGACCTGGGAAGCGCCGTCAAGGGCTTCAAGGACGGCATGAAGGACGCCAGCGCCGACAAGCCGGCCGACCAGGTCACGCAGCAACGCGTGTCCGACGACACCATCGACGTGCAGGCCAAAGAGAAAAGCAACTCCTAGTCCCGGCCCGGGATCGGCCCATGACGGCGCCGGTCCTTTCCCATCGTTCCAGTTCCTACAAGCGGCAGCCGCATGTTTGATGTCAGCTTCACAGAGCTGATGGTGATCGGCGTCATTGCGCTGGTCGTCATCGGCCCCGAACGCCTGCCCAAGGTGGCGCGCACCATCGGCCATCTCCTGGGCCGGGCGCAGCGCTACGTCAATGACGTGAAGTCCGATATCCGGCGCGAGATCGAACTCGACGAACTGCGCAAGTTCAAGGACGAGATGGACGAGACCGCGCGATCGATGCAGACGTCCTTGCGCGAGACCGAGGATACGCTGCGCGACAGCACCCAGGCGCTGCGCGCGGAGCTCGACGAAACCGCCCGCGACGCCTCCAAGGCCGTCGGCGGCGCCGACGCCCCGGCCGGACCCGCGCCCGCCGTCGCCAGCGACGCCAGCACCGACACCGACACGCGCAGCATCGCGCCTCCCGCGGCGGCCACGCCCGCCGACAAGACCCCACCGCCTACCGGTAGCGCAACGTGAGCCAGGACGCCTCCACCGACAACCCCGACCAGCAGCAGGACAGTTTCATCTCGCACCTGGTCGAACTGCGCAGCCGCCTGCTCAAGGCCGCTGGCGCCGTGGTCGCCGTATTCATCGTGCTGTTCCTGTATCCCGGCGCCTCGGCCATCTACGACGTGCTGGCCCAGCCCATGCTGGCTTCGCTGCCCGAAGGCACCCGCATGATCGCCACCGGCGTCATCACGCCGTTCATGGTGCCCGTCAAGGTCACCATGATGGCCGCCTTCGTGGTGGCCCTGCCGGTGGTGCTGTACCAGGCCTGGGCCTTCGTGGCCCCCGGCCTGTACAAGCACGAGAAGCGCCTGGCGCTGCCGCTGATCCTCTCCAGCACGCTGCTGTTCATCATCGGCATGGCGTTCTGCTATTTCTTCGTGTTCCGCACGGTCTTTCACTTCATCGCCACGTTCGCGCCGCAATCGATCACGCCGGCGCCCGATATCGAGGCCTATCTCAGCTTCGTCATGACGATGTTCATGGCCTTCGGCATCACGTTCGAAGTCCCGGTGGCCGTGGTGCTGCTGGTCAAGACCGGCATCGTCGAAGTGGCCAAGCTGCGCGCGGCGCGCGGCTACGTCGTGGTGGGCGCCTTCATCATCGCGGCCGTGGTGACCCCGCCCGACGTGGTCAGCCAGTTCATGCTGGCCGTGCCGCTGTGCCTGCTGTACGAAGTGGGCCTGCTGTGCGCGCGCCTGGTCACGCCGAGGCGCCGCGGCGAGGAAGAATCCGAAGACGACCAGGCCCTGACCGAGCGCCACTAAGACAGGCTGACGGACAACCCGCGCCCGCGAAAAAGTGGACGGTTTCACGCTTGTCGCGGCCACCCGGCAAGCCTACATTGCGGGCATGAGCCAAGCAGACCGTCTGCGCGCCTCGATGCGATGGCGCGGAATTTCCAGCCAGAACCAATTGGCGCGCATTTCCGGCGTGCCGCAATCCACCATCCACCGCATCCTGGCGCGCGGCGACGCCTATGCGCCCACGCGCGCCACGCTGGAGCGGCTGGCGCGCGCGCTGCACACCACCGTACCCTGGCTCAGCGACGGCATGGTCGGCACCAGCGCCGCGCCCGAGCCCGCGCCGTCCTCCCCCGACGGCAGCCTGGCCGAGCTGCAAGCGCTCTGGGCGCGGCTGCCGCGCCCCGCGCGCCGCCACATGCTGGCCGTCGTGCGCCTGGCCGCGGCCAGCGCCAACCGCTAGCCGGCCCGGCTCAGCGTGGCCGGCTGGGGCGCACGCCCACCGTCACCTTCAGCTCCACCGGCTTGCCGGCGCGCAACACGCTGGCCACGGCCTGCCGGCCGGGCTCCAGCGACGCGATCTGGCCCAGCAGACCCCGCGTGTCGACCACCGGCGCGCCATCGAGCGCCTGCACGATGTCGCCCACCCGCATGCCTGCCTTGCCCGCCGGCCCGTCGCGCATGACGCCCGCGATGATCACGCCGCGCGCGTCGCGCGGCAGCTGGAAGGCACGCGCCAGCTCGGGCGTCATGTCCTGCGGCTCGATGCCGAACCAGCCGCGCCGCACGGCGCCCGTGCGCACGATGTCTTCCATCACCCGGCGCGCGCTGTCGACCGGGATGGCAAAGCCTATGCCCAGCGAGCCGCCGGTCTCCGAATAAATGGCCGTATTGATGCCGACCAGGTCGCCGCGGGCGTCGATCAGCGCGCCGCCCGAATTGCCAGGATTGATCGCCGCGTCGGTCTGGATGAAGTTCTCATAGGTATTTATCCCCAGGCCGTTGCGTCCCAGCGCCGACACGATGCCCTGGGTGGTGGTCTGGCCCACGCCGAAGGGGTTGCCGATGGCCAGCACCACGTCGCCCACCCGCGGCGCGCGCTTGTCGGCAAAGGTCGCGACCGGCAGCTCGCCCAGCTTGCCCGACAGCTTGAGCACCGCCAGGTCGGTCTCCGGATCCGCGCCCACCACCTTGGCCGCCGCCTGGCGCCCGTCGGCCAGGGCCACCTCGATGGCGTCTGCGGCTTCGACGACGTGATAGTTGGTCAGCACATAGCCCTCGGCGCTGACGATCACCCCCGAGCCCAGGCTGGTGGACGCCTCGCGGCGGCTCAGGCCCGGCACCTGGCCGAACAGCTGGCGCAACACCGGGTCGTCGGGCAGCGGCACCAGCGGCACGTTGACATGCTTGGTGGTGTAGACGTTGACTACCGCCGGCGCGGCGCGCGCCACCGCGTCGGCGTACGATGCCCCTGCCTGGCCGGCCGCGGGCGCGCGGGCAGCCGGCGCCGGGCCCGACAGCCGCAGCCAATCGGGGCGCAGGGTCGTGACGACGAATAAAATGGCCAGACTGACTGTCACGGCCTGAGCAAATATCAGCCAAAGACGGCGCATGATTTTCGATAGGGCGAGTAATGAAAACGATCCATATCCGCGAGCTGGCCGACTGGCTGGACGGCGCGCTGCAAGCGGCGCGATTCAAGGACTATTGTCCCAACGGGCTGCAGGTCGAAGGCAAGGCCGGGATCGCGCGCATTGTCACCGGCGTGACGGCCTCCGAGGCGCTTTTGCGCGCGGCGATCGAGCGCGGCGCCGACGCGGTGCTGGTGCATCACGGCTGGTTCTGGCGCAACGAGGACCGCCGCGTGCTCGGCCCGCGCCGCACCCGCCTGGCGCTGGCGCTGGGCCACGAACTCAACCTGCTGGCCTATCACCTGCCGCTGGATGCCCATCCGCAATGGGGCAACAACGCCCAGCTGGCGCGCGTGCTGGGCCTGCAGGCCGACACCGGCCCGGACGGCGCGCCGCGCACCTGCGGCGCCGACAACCTGGTGTGGCTGGGCAGCGCGCCCGGCGTGCAGACCGTGGCGCAGCTCCAGCAGCGCGTGGCCGAGCGGCTGGGCCGCGCGCCGCTGGTGGTGGGCGAGCCGGACCGCCCGGTACGGCGCGTGGCCTGGTGCACCGGCGGCGCGCAGGGCATGCTGGCCGATGCCGTGGACGCCGGCGCCGATGCGTACATCACCGGCGAGGCGTCCGAATCCACCGTGCACCTGGCGCGCGAGACGGGCGTAGCCTTCGTGGGAGCAGGGCACCACGCCACCGAACGCTATGGCGTGCAAGCGCTGGGCGAAGCCGTGGCGCGACAGTTCGGCATCCAGGTCGAATTCATCGATATCGACAACCCGGTCTGAATGGCCGTCCCGCCGCGCATGCCGTCACGACCCCTGCTTGTCCTTGAGCAGGTCGCGGATCTCACGCAGCACGGTGACGTCTTCCGGCGGCGCGGCGGGCGCTTCCGGCGCGGCCTCTTCCTTGCGGCGGGCGGAATAGATGGCCTTGACCATCCAGAAGATCACGAACGCCAGCAGGACGAAGTTGATGATGATGGTAATGAAGTTGCCCCAGGCCAGGACGTTGGCGCCGGCCTTGGTCAGGTCGGCGTACGTCATCGGGCCGGCATAGCCGTCGGGCATCGACAGCACCAAGAATTTGTTGGAGAAATCGACCGAGCCACCCAGGATGAAGTTGACCAGGGGCATCACCACATCCTTGACCAGCGAGTCGACAATCTTGCCGAACGCCGCGCCGATGATCACACCGACGGCCAGATCGATCGCATTGCCCTTGACCGCGAAATCGCGAAATTCTTTGATAAAACCCGTGGCTTTGCTCATGCGTACTCCTTAAGTAACATGCCCGGCATTAGGCAGGCGCTATAATACGCGGTTGCTATGTTGTTACATGTTCCCACAAAACCGGATGCTGCAAGCCCGATCCTACATGTAGAAAGGGCGCATCAACAAGGATAGGAAGATGAGTCAGGATACGCTGGTGCACGATGATGATGGCGCAGTTGACCCCAACCTGCCACCTGACCCATCGCGCCGTTTCTGGGTAACAACGGCCTGTGCCGTGGGCGGCGTTGCCGGCGTCGCGACCGCAGTGCCGTTCGTGAGTACCTTTGCACCGTCCGAGAAGGCCCGCGCCGCAGGCGCGCCGGTCGAAGTCGACGTGGGCGACCTGGCGCCGGGCCAGATGCGCACCGTCGAGTGGCGCGGCAAGCCGGTCTGGATCATTCGCCGGACCGATGACCAGCTCAAGGGCATCAAGTCGCAGGACGGCCTGATGGCCGACCCCAATTCCGAGCGTCCCGGCTTCACGCCGGCCTACGCCAAGAACGAGTACCGCTCGCGCAAACCCGAGCTCTTTGTCTGTGTCGGCATCTGCACGCACCTGGGCTGTTCGCCCACGGCGCATTTCGAAACGGGTGGCGGGGCAGGCATGCCCGGCAACTGGCAAGGCGGCTTCCTGTGCCCCTGCCACGGCTCCACGTTCGACATGGCCGGCCGCGTCTACAAGGACAAGCCCGCGCCAGACAATCTGGAAGTTCCGCCGTACCAGTACCTGAGCGACACCCGCATCATTGTCGGTGTCGACGAAGACAACAAGGCCTGACGCCCGCGTCGCCTTATCCTGACCTACGCAGAATACGCCACGTATAAAGAGAAGGAGCCGTTTCATGGCTGGCGAGAAAACCGTCGAGACGACAGGCTTGTTGGGCTGGCTGGACCAGCGCTTCCCGGTGACCTCCACCTGGAAGGCGCATCTGTCCGAGTATTACGCCCCGAAGAATTTCAATTTCTGGTACTTCTTTGGCTCCCTGGCGCTGCTGGTGCTGGTGATCCAGATCGTGACCGGCATTTTCCTGGTCATGCATTACAAGCCCGATGCCGAACGCGCGTTCCAGTCGGTTGAATACATCATGCGCGAAGTCCCGTGGGGCTGGCTGGTGCGCTACATGCACTCCACCGGCGCCTCGATGTTCTTCGTGGTGGTCTACCTGCACATGCTGCGCGGCCTGTTCTACGGCTCGTACCGCAAGCCGCGCGAGCTGGTGTGGATCTTCGGCGTGGCCATCTTCCTCTGTCTGATGGGCGAGGCCTTCTTCGGCTATCTGCTGCCCTGGGGCCAGATGTCGTACTGGGGCGCCCAGGTGATCGTGAACCTGTTCTCGGCCATTCCGTTCATCGGCCCGGAGCTGTCGATCTGGATCCGCGGCGACTACGTCGTGTCCGACGCCACCCTGAACCGCTTCTTCTCGTTCCACGTCATCGCCATCCCGCTGGTGCTGATCGGCCTGGTGGCCGCCCACCTGGTGGCGCTGCACGAAGTCGGCTCGAACAACCCCGACGGCGTCGAGATCAAGAAGGGCCCCAAGGACAAGTACGGCCGTCCCAAGGACGGCATCCCGTTCCACCCGTTCTACACGGTGCACGACATCATGGGCGTGGCGGGCTTCCTGATCATCTTCGCGGCCATCGTGTTCTTCGGCCCCGAGATGGGCGGGTACTTCCTGGAATACAACAACTTCATCCCGGCCGACCCGCTCAAGACGCCGCCGCACATCGCCCCGGTGTGGTACTTCACGCCGTTCTACTCGATGCTGCGCGCCACCACCGACGTGTTCACCTGGGTGCTGGCCGGCGCGGCCATCCTGGGCGCCATCGCGCTGCTGCTGCGCGCCAAGGGCGCCATGCGCATCGTGGCGCCGGTCATCCTGGTGGTGGTCGCGGTCCTGCTGCGCACCATCGACGCCAAGTTCTGGGGCGTGGTGGCCATGGGCGGCGCGGTCGTGATCCTGTTCTTCCTGCCCTGGCTGGACCACTCCCCGGTCAAGTCGATCCGTTACCGGCCGACCTGGCACAAGTGGCTGTATGGCATTTTCATCGTCAACTTCCTGGTGTTGGGCTATCTGGGTACGCAACCGCCTAGCGATGCGTTCAACCTGACCTCGCAGATCGGCACGCTGATCTATCTGGGCTTCTTCTTCCTCATGCCCGTCTGGAGCCGGCTTGGCACGTTCAAGCCCGTCCCCGACCGCGTGACGTTCCATGCCCACTGAGCCAACTATCCATAACGGAATGACCATGATCAAAAAGCTGATTGGTGCCGTCGCGTTGATGCTCACGTGCACCGCCACCCTGGCCGCCGAAGGCGGCTTCCCCCTGGAGAAGGCGCCCGATCGCATCAACGACGTCGCCTCGCTGCAAAACGGCGCCAAGCTGTTCGTCAACTACTGCCTGAACTGCCACAGCGCGCAGTCGATGCGGTACAACAAGCTGCAGGACATCGGCCTGACCGACAAGCAGATCCAGGACAGCCTGCTGTTCACCGGCGACAAGGTCGGCGACCTGATGAAGATCGCCATGACGCCGCAGGACGCCAAGAAGTGGTTCGGCACCACGCCGCCCGACCTCTCGGTGATCGCGCGCGCCAAGTCGGTCAACGCCGGCCCCAGCGGCGCCGACTACCTGTACACCTACCTGCGTACGTTCTACCGCGACACCTCCAAGGCCACCGGCTGGAACAACCTGGCGTTCCCCAACGTGGGCATGCCGCATGCGCTCTGGGATCGCCAGGGCCCGCGCGAGCTGACCACGGTTGCCGTGCACCAGGTCGAAGCCGCCGACGGCACCAGGAACTGGGAGCGCGTCACCACGGTTTATGATGCGCAAGGCTACGCAACCGCCAAGACCGAACCCCTGGCCGATTACCGCGGCCACGGCTCGCTGGAGACCCGATTCAAAGCTGTCAATCCGGCCCAATCCGCCGCCTACGACCAGGACGTGGCCGACCTGACCGCGTTCATGTCCTGGATGGCCGAACCGGTCCAGCTGTACCGCAAGCAGCTTGGCGTCTGGGTTCTGCTGTTCCTGGGCTTGTTCCTGGTGGTGGCCTGGCGCCTTAACGCCGCTTACTGGAAACACGTGCGCTAACCCGCATTGCCCCGCCAGGTCCGAACCCGCGCTGAGTTTCCCGGTAAGGTTCGGCATGTACCGATAGGGCTGTACGCCTATCCCGCCTGGCAATCGGGGCCAGCGCCTGCTAATTTGGCGGCGCTGGCCTTTCGCTTTTCATACAAGGACTTATCGCCATGATGGTGCTCTATTCCGGAACCACCTGCCCGTTCTCGCAACGCTGCCGTTTCGTGCTGTTCGAGAAGGGAATGGATTTCGAAATCCGCGACATCGACCTGTACAACAAACCCGAAGACATTTCGGTCATGAACCCGTACGGTCAAGTGCCCATTCTGGTCGAACGCGACCTGGTGCTGTACGAGTCCAACATCATCAACGAGTACATCGACGAGCGTTTCCCGCACCCGCAGCTGATGCCGGCAGACCCGGTCATGCGCGCGCGCACCCGCCTGTTCCTGTACAACTTCGAGAAGGAGTTGTTCGTGCACGTCTGCGCCCTGGAAGACCGCAGCGCCAAGCCGGACGACAAGAAGATGGTGCAGGCCCGCCAGAGCATCCGCGACCGCCTCGCGCAGCTGGCCCCGATGCTGCTGAAGAACAAGTACATGCTGGGCGATGAATTCTCGATGCTCGACGTGGCCGTGGCTCCGCTGCTGTGGCGCCTGGACCACTACGGCATCGAACTGCCCAAGAATGCCGCGCCCCTGCAGAAGTACGCCGAGCGTATCTTCTCGCGCCCGGCGTATATCGAAGCGCTGACGCCTTCCGAAAAAGTCATGCGCCGCTAAAAGGAAGTCCATGGGCGAAACTTCGACCAAACCGTACCTGATCCGCGCACTGCACGAGTGGTGCACGGACAACGGCTACACGCCGTACATCACCGTGCAGGTCGACGAGCACACCGTCGTGCCCGTCGCCCATGTGCGCGACGGGCAGATCACCCTGAACGTCGGCACGCTGGCCACCAACAAGCTGTCGCTGGGCAACGAATTCATCGAATTCCAGGCCCGCTTCAGCGGCGTCACCGAGAACGTCTATGTGCCGGTGGGCGCCGTCAGCGCCATCTACGCGCGCGAAACCGGCGCCGGCATGGGCTTCGAGGTGCAAGCCTACGAAGCGCCCGAGCACGAGGACGCCGCGGCCCCGGCGCCCGAGTCGGCCGAGGCCGGCGATGCCGCCGCCTCGCCGGCCGGCGACGACGGCGATGGCGACGAACCCAAGCGGCCGCATCTGACCATCGTCAAGTAGCCTGCCCGAAAGACTGCGGCGCGAAGTTTCACTACAATGCAGTCCCTCGCAAGCGGCCATGCGCCGCTTGCGTCCATGCCGGTGTAGCTCAGTTGGTAGAGCAGCTCACTTGTAATGAGAAGGTCGAGGGTTCGATTCCTTTCACCGGCACCATCGGCCATCCGGCCAGCCTCCCCACGGAAACATCCCGAATCGCCGGCCTCAGGCCTGCGCCGGACGCATCCCCCCGCACTGCCAGCAAGTCGTGAATTGCGGCTCCAGCCATTCGCCGCAGCCGTCGCAATGCCAGGGCGCGCGCAGGCCCGCCCCGGCGTCGGCCGGCCCCTCGATGAGGCGCATCGCAACGTCCCTGTCGCGCTCGTCTTCCAGCCACAGGTCGGGGCCGCACTGGTCCACCGGGATCTCTCCCGCGCCCCCTTGCAGGTACAGGCCGGTCAGGCGGCAGGCAATACCCGCCTGCCGCAACAGGTTGACCCAATGCTGCCCCAGCATGAGATCGGGCGCGCGCATCAATCGCATCATGGGTGCCACCTCTACGAAAGCGAAGACGGCACCATCATATCGCCTTGCGTCGCCGTCAGTTCGCGCCCATGTCGCGGGACTGGATGAAAGCGGATTCCTTGCTGAACTGCGCGGCGAGAAAATCCTTGAACGCCTGCGGCGATTCCTGCGGCGCCGCGTGGATGTACGCTTCCTCGAAACGGCGCCGCAGCCCCGGATCCTGCAGGCTTTCGCCGATTTTCCGCGACAGCACGGCCAGGCGGTCGGCGGGCAGCCCGGCGGGGGCCACCAGGCCATACCAGGACGTGGTGCTCAGGTTGGGCAGGCCCAGCTCGTCGAATGTCGGCGTGTCGGGCAGCCGCGGCAGCCGGCTCGGCCACGCCACCGCCAGCGCCTTCAGCTTGCCGGCGGCGATATGCGGGCCCAGCAGGGGATAGATGTCCATCATCATGTCCAGCGAACCGCCCAGCAGGTCCGAGGCGGCCGGCCCGGAGCCGCGGTACGGCACGTGCGCGATATGGCTGCCCAGCTCCTGGTTGAGGTGTTCGAGCATGACGTGGCCGAACGAGCACGGCCCCGCGGTGCCCAGGTTGTACTGCCCGGAGTCCTGCTTGAGCCTTTCGCGGAATTCGGCGAAGGTGGCGGTGCCGAAGCCTTGCCGCACCACCAGGATGTTCGGCATGCTGCCCAGCAATGCAACCGGCGTGAAGCTGCGCAGCGGGTCGTAGCGGAGATGCTTGTTGCACGACGGATTGACCACGTGGGTCGAGATGGTCGCCAACCCGATGGTGTAGCCATCGGGCGCGGCCTTGGCGATCGCTTCGGAGCCGATCGCGCCGCCGGCCCCGCCCTTGTTCTCCACGACGACGGTCTGGCCGACCTTCGCGCTCAGCGTCTCGGCGACGATGCGCCCGAGGATGTCGGTCGGCCCGCCCACTTCGAAGGGCACGATCAGCGTGATCGGCCGTTGCGGATAGCCGGCGCCCTGGCCCCGCGCGCCCGGCGCGGCCAGGAGCGCGGCGGCGGCCGCAAGCAATAACAGTCTGCCCAGTTTTTTCATGTGTTTCCCCTTGCCTGGTTTGATCGGAATGGCGGCTCAGGCGTCGAGCGGCAATTGCGCCTGCATCCAGGCGACGACTTGCGGCACGTACACCTGCTGGCTCGGATGAGCCGGATCGATCCAGTCGAGGTGGCCGGCGTCCTCGACGGCGATGAGGTGCTTCGGTTGGGCGGCGCGCTCGTACATGTCGGCCGCATGCTCGAACGGAAACTCATGGTCGTCGCGGGCGTGCACGATCAGCACCGGGCGTGGCGCGATGCGATGCACCACGGCGTCGGGCGCGAAATCGTACAGCGCTTCCATGGACTCCAGCGTGATCTCGTCCGGGATGCCCAGTTTGACCGGGTCGGCGGCGCGCTCGGGGCCGACCGCCGCAACCAGGCTGTCCATCCAGCCCTGGCGCTCGTGCCGCTCGGCGCGCCGCGCATCGGGACGGCCGAGGATCTCCGTGCGCGACAGCCGCGCGGACCGGCCCGTCAACACGCGCTGGCGCCGGTCGGCGGCGATCTGCTCCTGGCGTGCGGCCCAGGCCGCCTCGCTCATGCCGACCCGGCCGTAGCGCCCCCCGTTGGCCACGCCGCTGGCGCAGACGACCGCCTTGATGCGGTCGTCGTGCGCCGCCGCGCTGACGGCCACCCCGCCGCCCAGCCCCCAGCCCAGCACGCCGATGCGCCGGGGATCGACTTCGGGCTGGCATTGCAGATAGGTCAGGGCGTGCCGCGCGTCGCGCACTTCCTCATCGGGAATGATGCGCCCCGGCGTTCCTTCGCTCTCGCCCAGGTTGCGGTAGTCGAACACCATGCAGACATAGCCCGCGGCCAGGAAGTAGGGCGTCCAGCGCGACGGCACCCATTCCTTGATCGCGAAGCGGCCGTGGCAGACCAGCACGGCTGGCCGCTTCTGCCCGGGTTCGTAGTTGTCGGGCACCAACAGGGTGCCCGCGAGTTTCAGGCCGTCGCTGTAGAAGCGTGCGGATCGACTGCGCATTGCCGGATCTCCGTAGGTTCAGGAATAGAGTTGGGTAGGGGTGTCGACCAGGATCGAGCGCTGGGCGGACGGGTCCGGGCACCACAGCGCCAGGGCGTCGAGCAGCGCATGGGTGGCCGGCATGTCCTCGAAGCGGCCGACATGCGGCCAGTCGCTGCCCCAGACCAGGCGCTGCGGTGCCTCGCGCACCAGCGCCTGGGCGATGGGCGCGACATCGGCAACGTGCGATGCCCGCGCCGACAGCCGGTACGAGCCGGACAGCTTGACGTACGTCCTGCCCGCGGCCACGCGCCGCAACAACGTATGGAACCCCGGCCAGTCCGTACCCAGCTCGTACGGAAAATGTCCCAGATGGTCGAACACCACCGGCACGGGCAAGCGGGCAAGCCGGTGCTCGATCCCGGGCAGGATGCGCAGGTCGATCAGCAACTGCGCATGCCAGCCGAATGGCGCCACCAGGGCGGCGCTGCGCTCCAGCGCATCCAGCCCGGGGCCGCCCGGAAACAGCAGGTTGAGGCGAAAGCCGCGCACGCCGGCGGCGTGCAGCGCGGCCACCTGGCGCGTGTCCGCCGCCGGATCCAGGACGGCGACGCCGCGCCACTCGGGCCGGGTCACGGCCTGCGCCAGGAGGCGGTTATCGGTGCCGTAGACGCTGGGCTGCACCAGCACGCCGCGGCGCAGCCCCAGCGTCTCCAGAAGCGCCGCGTACTGCGCGGCCGGGCAGTCCGGCGGCGTGTAGCTGCGCTCGGCCTGCATGGGATACCGGTCGGCCGGCCCCAGTACGTGAGCATGGCAATCCCAGGCGCCGGGCGGAACCGTCACCGCCATGGGCGGGACGGCAGGCCGCGGCGCCAGGCAGACAGGCGCGGCGGATGCATGCGGGGCGGAATGGGCGCTCATGGCTCGATGGCAGATCCTGCTGTGATGGAACGTATTCTGCCCAGCCGCGAGCTAAACGATAAGAGCATCAATCTCTATATCAGTTATGCTTGTTTCGTATAGTCCTGCCACGGCGCGCCATGGATCTCCAGCAACTGAATTATTTCGTGCACGTCTGCGAAGCCGGCAGCTTCAGCCGCGCGGCAGCCAAGCTGGGCCTGACCCAGCCGACCCTGAGCCGGCAGGTCGGCCTGCTGGAAGAGGACCTGGGGCAACGCCTGCTGGAGCGGACCGGGCGCGGGGTCATACCCACCGCGGCCGGGCTGGCGCTCATGCCCAATGCGCGCGCGTTGCTCGACCTGGCCCGGCGCACGCGCGATGAACTGCGCGACCTGCAGGCCAGCCCGACCGGACGGGTGACCCTGGGCCTGCCGCCGCGCATCGCGCGTTGGTTGACCGTGCCGCTGGTGCAGGCCTTTCGCGAGCAATTCCCGCGCGCTGCGCTCTCGATCCAGGAAGGCCTGAGCATCCACCTGCGCGAGTGGCTGCTCGACGGGCGGCTCGACGCCGCCCTGCTGTTCGATCCACAGGCGTCGCCGCAGCTGGCCTGCGAAACGCTGCGCCGGGAGACCCTGCTGCTGGTCGCGCCGGTCGACGCGCCGGCGCTGCCCGCCTACGTGGACCTGCGCACGCTGGCCGAGCTGCCATTGATCATGCCTGCCGAGCCCAACGCCCTGCGGGTGCTGCTGGACGCGCTGCTGCGTCCGCACGGCCTGGCGCTGCACCCCGTCGTCGAGGTCGGCGCCGCGCAGACCCTGATCCCGCTGGTCGTGCAAGGCATGGGCTATACCGTGCTGCCCGAAGGCGCCGTGGCGGCCTACGCCGCCCGCAGCGACATCCAGGTCGCGCCGATCGGCCCGCAGCCGATCCGCAACTCGCTGGTGCTCGCCACGCCGCTGGCGCGCCCGGCCGACCGCCTGGCCACGGCCACGCTGGGCCTGCTCAGGACGCTGGCCGCGCATCCGGCGCGCTGAAGCGGCTAGGCGGTCCCTTCCACCAGCCAGCGCTGCGCATCCAGCGCGGCCATGCAGCCCGAGCCGGCGCTGGTGACGGCCTGGCGATAGACATGGTCCTGGACGTCGCCCGCCGCGAACACGCCGGGTACCGAGGTCATCGTCGCCAGCCCGGACAAGCCGCCGCGCGTGGCGATATAGCCGTTGCGCAGCGCCAGCTGGCCCTCGAACAGGCGGGTGTTGGGCGCGTGGCCGATCGCGATGAAGACGCCCGCGGCCGGGACGTCCCTGGCGGTCCCGTCGCGGTTGTCGCGCAAGCGCGCGCCCGTCACGCCGGAGGCGTCGCCCAGCACTTCATCGAGTTCGTGGAAATATTCGAACGTCACCTTGCCCAGCGCCGCCCTGGCCTGGAGCCGGTCGACGAGGATGGGCTCGGCCCGGAACCGGTCGCGGCGGTGCACCACGGTCACGGTGCGGCAGAGGTTCGACAGATACAGCGCTTCCTCGACGGCGGTGTTGCCCCCGCCGACGACCAATACGTCCCGGTTGCGGTAGAAAAAGCCGTCGCAGGTAGCGCAGCCCGATACGCCCTTGCCCATGAACGCGCGCTCGGAAGGCAGGCCCAGGTACCTGGCCGAGGCGCCGGTGGCGATGACCAGGGCGTCGCAGGTATAGGCGCCCTGGTCGCCCGCCAGCGCGAACGGACGCCGGTCCAGCCTGACCGTGTGTATCGTGTCCGAAACGATGCCGGCATCGAAGCGTTGCGCATGCCGCAGGAAGCGCTGCATCAAGGCCGGGCCCTGTACGCCGTCGGGATCGGCGGGCCAGTTGTCGACATCGGTGGTGGTCATCAACTGCCCGCCTTGCTCCAGGCCGGTGACCACCAGCGGCGCGAGATTGGCGCGGGCGGCATAGATGGCGGCGGTATATCCCGCCGGGCCGGAGCCCAGGATCAGGACTTTGGCATGCTTGGGTGGATTCACGAACCAGCCTCCGGCGTTGTTTGAACGCCGGCGATTATAGGTACGCGAAACGGCCGCGCACGCCGGCGCGCGCCTAGCGCTTGCATGGCGAAATGCACGCCGGCCGCGAGGCGGGAAACCCGCGGCGTGCGCCGCCCAGGCGCGGCTCAAGTACACTCGGAGCGCCCTCCGGAACGGCGTCGCCGCGGCGAAGATTTCGCATAGCGAACGATCGCAGCGCAGCAAGCGCCGGCCGGATGAGGAGAGGGCTATGCTTGGCCCAGGGCCGACAGGTCGTCGGTAGCGAAGGAGGTCGGATGACATGGACCAGCTCATCGACGCAATGGAAACCACGGACCGGCAGTTCGCGACGACGCTGCAACGAGGCCTGCTGGTGCTGGCCTGCTTCGACGTCCGGCAACCGTTTCTGACCAACAAGGAAATCTCCGCGCGCACGGGAATCCCCAGCCCCACCGTATCGCGCCTGACCTACACCCTGACGCTCATGGGGTACCTCAAGCATCACCGTCATCTGGGCAAGTACGGCAAGTATGAATTGGGCAATGCCGTGCTTTCGCTGGCCCACCCCTTGCTGGCCAACGTCAATGTGCGCCAGGTTGCCCGGGTACCCATGCGCGAACTGGCCGATTATGCCCACGGCTGGGTATCGCTGGGCGCGCGCGAACGGTTGAGCATGGTGTACCTGGAGACGGCCAGGGCCCGCAATGCCCTGGACGTCAAGCCGGATATCGGACAAACCTTCCCGATGCTCGTGTCCGCCATGGGCCGCGCCTATCTGGCGGCTTCGCAGCCGTCCGAACGCGAACGGCTGATGAACCAATTGCGCATCTACCATCCCGAGCTGATGGCCGAACAGGCCGAAGAGCTCGAACACAGCCGCGCCGACTACGCCGCGCATGGCTTCTGCCTGTCGCGCGGCGACTACGACCGCGGCACCTGGGCGGTCGCCGTGCCCATGCGCGTGCCGGAAAGCCAGGAGCTGCTGGTGTTCAACTGCGCCGTGCGCGTGAGGAACAGACAGGCCGATGAGCTGAGCCCGCATCTCATCGACGTGGTCGGGCCCCGCCTGCTCGACATGGTCGACGCCATCCGGCGCGCGCTGGAAGATTGAATTCGCGCAAGACGCGCCACTAGCTTTCAGTATGTGAACCTTAGGCGCGCGGCATGGCAATCGCGTTGTGATCGCCTGTTCGATCACAGATACTGCCTGCATGAAACTGTCCACCGTTTCCGAGCTGCGGGACTTGCGCGCCACCTCCGACGAGTATGCCCTGTTCGATGCGCGCGAAAGCGCGCAGGCGCACCAGGGCCACATCTTCGGCGCGACCTTCCTGCCGCGCCGCATGCTGGCGGCGCGCATCGCGGGCCTGGTGCCGCGCAGGTCCACACCCATCATGCTGTACGACGATGGCGGACCGGACGAGCGCGCACGACTGGCCGCGCAGGCGCTGGCCCGCTTTGGCTACACCGACGTGCGCGTGCTCGACGGCGGCCTGCGCGCATGGCTGGCCCAAGGCGAAGCGTCGTGCCGCGGCAGCAATGTGCCAAGCAAATGGTTCGGCGAAACCGTGCATGCGCACGCGGCCACGCCGGCCCTGCCGATCGCGGCCCTGCAGGCCTGGCGCGAGGCGGGCCGCGCGCATCGGGTCTGCGATATCCGCTCTCCCGAGGAATACGGACGCGCGCGCATTCCGGGCGCGGCCGGCGCATTCGGCAGCGACCTGGCCTGGCACGCCGGCGACCTGCGCCGCGCCGGCCAGCCGGTGGTGGTGCACTGCTCGGGACGCACGCGCAGCATCATCGCCTGCGAGAGCCTGCGCCTGCTGGGGGTGCGGGACGCCTATGCGCTCGAGAATGGCACCATGGGCTGGCGCCTGGCCGGCCTGGCCCTGGAGCGCGGCCCGGGCTCGGGCAGTCTCGCGGCAAGCGCCGCCAGCCGGCGTCATGGCGTGCGGCGCACGCAGTCCCTGGCGCGCACGGCGGGGGTCGCCCGCGTCGACGCCGCGACGCTGGCGCGCTGGCTCGACGACCGCCATGCGGGGCGTCTCAACCTCTACCTGCTGGACATACGCCAGGTCGCCGAATACCGGTCCGGACACCTGCCCGGGGCGATCGCGCTGCCTGGAGGCCTGGCCGTGCAACGCACCGATGAATTCGTGCCGGTGCGCGCAGCCCAGGTCGTGCTGGTCGATGACGACGAAGCGCGCGCCGCGCTGGCCGGATACTGGCTACGCGCCATGGGATTGCCCCGCGTGGCCATCCTGGCCGGCGGGCTGGCGGCCTGGAGCGCCGCCGGATACACCCTGGACAGCGGGCGCGAGCGGCCACCGCCGGCCGACCGTGCCGACGCCGCGCTGGCGGCGCGGCCGTGCCCGCCGCGCGACGTGCACGAAGCGGGCGCGCGCATGCAGCGCGCCTACGTCGATACGCAGGCCCGCTTTCTCGCCGGCCGCCCCGAGGCGGCCGAGTGGGTACCGTTCGGCGGCCTGGAATCGTGGCTCGCGGCCCGCGCCAGGCGGCACGACGAGCGCACCGTCGTGCTCATGGCGCACGACGAATCGCTGGCGATGTCGGCCGCCCTGAATGCCCGGCTCGCCGGCTTCGACACGGCCGTGCTGGCCGGCGGCGTGACGGCCTGGCAGGCACAAGGCCTGCCGCTCGTGTCCGGGCCGGGCGACGGCGTCGCGCAAGCCGCCGACGTCGTCGTGCAGCCGTATGACGCCGGCCTGCGGGCCATGCGCGATTACCTCGAGTGGGAACAGGCCCTGATGCGGCAGTCGATTCCCACGCTCCCGCTGTATACGGCGTACCGGATGCCCCGGCCGCCGGCAGCAGATATGGAAGACGACCAGGAGGCCTCATGACCACGCAACCGGGCGCAAGCCCCGCGCACGACGCCCTGCTGGCGGCCCGCAACGGCAGGATCCGCGCCATGCTGGCGCGGGTGCGCAAGATCGCCGAACCGAAAATCACGCGCGCGGGCCTGGCGCGCATCCGCGATGAATTGCTGGCGCTGGCGGCCGAGCGCCACCTGTTTCCCATCGAGGAGTTTCCGCCCATCGAAGGCGGCAACTCCAGCATGTATTGCCTGGCCGAAGATCCGGACCATCGCTATGCGCTTTATGTCGTGGCTCCGGCCGCGGGCGGTTTCGCGCCGCCGCACGATCATCGCACCTGGGCGGTCATAGCGGGCATGTACGGCCGCGAGCACAACAAGCTGTACCGGCGCCTCGACGACGGCTCGGATCCGGACCGGGCGCGCCTGGAACTCAGCGGCGAACTCGACATCGTCGCGGGAACGGCCGTGGCCCTGATGCCGCAGGACATCCATGCGATCGCGCTCGGCGAAGACGGCCCGCACGGCAGCCTGCACCTGTATGGCATGAGCGTCGAGCATTGCCACGATCGCCGGATGTACAGTCTGTCCAAGGGCACCTCCAGGACGTTTCCCGCGGCCACGGGCGTCGTGCCCGCGCGCGGCGCCCTGCGCGGCGGCCTGGCATGAACGGCGCCAGGCTGCCCCTGGAGGGCGTCCGCGTCATCGACCTGTCGCGGGTGCTGGCCGGCCCCGTGTGCGGCGCGCTGCTGGGCGACATGGGCGCCGACGTGATCAAGGTCGAAGACGTCGAGGGCGGAGACGAATCGCGGCACTGGGCGCCCCAGCGCGAAGGGCACTCGCCGGTCTACGTCGCCAACAATCGCAACAAGCGCTCGATCGCGGTCGACCTGAAGGCGCCGGAAGGCCGTGACATCGTCGCCGCCCTCATCGACACGGCGGATGTACTGATCGAGAACTTCGGCACCGGCACCATGGAGCGGCTGGGCCTGGGCTACGACGCCCTGGCGGCGCGCAACCCGCGTCTCATCTACTGCTCGATCGCGGCCTTCGGCCGGCAAGGTCCGCGAGCCGGCGAGGCGGGCTACGAAGCCCTGATGCAGGCGTTCAGCGGCGTCATGGCCATCACCGGCGAACCCGGCCGCCCGCCGGTCAGGTGCGGCGTCTCCGCCCTGGACATCTTCACCGGCACCCTGGCCGGCTTCGCGGTGAGCAACGCCATCCTGATGCGGCAGACGAGCGGCGTCGGCCAGCGGCTGGACGCCTCGCTGTTCGACTCCGCCGTGGGCTTGCTCAACTTCCAGGCGCAGAACTACCTGCTGTGCGGCCAGAAGCCCGCTCCCATGGGTTCGGCCCATCCCTCGCTGGTTCCTTACCAGTGTTTTCTGTGCCACGACAATCGCTGGATTTTCGTCGCCGCCGGCAACGACCGCCTGTGGCGCCGGCTGGCCACCGCCATCGGCCAACCGGAGCTGGCCGACGATCCACGCTTCCTGCGCAACATCGATCGCGTCGCGCACCGGCGCGAGCTGTTGAAACTGCTCGACGGTCGCTTTGCCTCGTTGCCGCTGGACGATGCCCTGCAGCGCTGCCGGCAGGCCGGCGTTCCCGCGACCCCCGTCAACTCGGTCGCCCAGGCGCTGGACGATCCGCAGGCGGCGCAGCTTGCCGCGTTGCGGCCCATGACGCATCCCGACCTGGGCGACATCGAGGTGGTCGGCCTGCCCGTGGCGTTCTCCGCGATTCCGGCCATGCCGTGCGCGCCCGCGCCCGCGCACGGCGCCGACACCCAGGCCATCCTGCGGACCGTGGGCATGGACGGCGATACCTACGAAGCATTGCGCCTGCGGCGCGTCGTCAAGGGGCCGCCGCGCGACGGAATCTGATTCCAACACAAGGGAGAAAAGCATGTCCAGGATCCTCCAGAAGATCTATGCAACGACCGTGCGCCTGGGGCTGGCCGCCGCGCTGGGCCTGTCGTGCGCGGCCGCCGCGGCAGCGCCCGCGAATCCCCAGGGCCGCACCGTCCAGCTTGTGATTCCGTTCGCCCCGGGCGGCGTCACCGACCTCATCGCGCGGCTGATCCAGCCGCGCCTTTCGGAAGCGCTGGGCCAGACCGTGGTCATCAGCAATCGCCCGGGCGCCGGCGGTGTCGTGGCAACCAGCTACGTGGCCAAGTCCGAACCTGATGGCCATACGCTGTTCCTGTCGTGGGACTCGCATACGATCAATTCGATCGCGATGAAGGACCTGCCATACGACATCTTCCGCGACTTTGCCCCGGTGACCCTGATGGTGCGCATGCCGCTCATCATGGGCGCGTGGGGCGGCCTGCCGGTGGACAACCTGCAAGGCCTGCTGGAGCTGGCCAGGCGCAACCCCGGCAAGTACAACTTCGCCTCGATCGGCGTGGGCAGCTCGAACCGCCTGCACGCCGAATTGCTCAATGCCACCGCGGGGGTCGATATCGTCCACGTCCCCTACGCCGGCGGCGGCCCGGCCACCACCGCGATCCGCAGCGGAGAGGTGGCCTACGGCTTCTTTTCCTATGGCGCCTTGCGCAACTTCATCCAGGAAGGGCGCATCAAGCCGCTGGCCGTGACAGGCGCCAAGCGCCTGCCCGAATTGCCCGACGTACCCACGTTGCAGGAATCGGGGTTCCCGGGGTTCGAGGCCTATTCCTGGGTCGGCATCTACGTGCCGGCGGCGACGCCGGCCGCCGAGATCCAACGCCTGAACCAGGCCTTCGTCACCGTGCTGCGGGATCCGGAGATCGAACAGAAGCTGCGCAAGCTCAGCGTCGAAGTGGTGGCCAGCAGCCCGCAGGCGCTACGCGATTTCGAACGCAGCGACTATGGCAAATGGCTGGCGTTCACGCGCAAGCGGAACATGAGCTTCGACTGAGATCCGGGTCGTCGGGTGCCTGTTCCCGCAGGAAAACCGGTGCCCGTCCCCGCAGGGACAGGCACCCGGGCCGGTGACGGCCGAGCAGACGCTCAGCCGGGCGCGGCGCACCGCGCGGCGCCGCTGGCAAGCAGCGCATCGATATCTCCCTGGCCGATGCCGGCTTCGCGCAATACCTCGAGCGTGTGCTCGCCCAGCTGCGGCGCATGGCGGCGATACCCGCCGGGCGTGCCCGACCATTCGACCGGCGGCGCGGTCGTGCGTATCGTGCCCTCGGTGGGATGAGGATGTTCCTGGAAATAACCGATGGCATTCAAGTGCGGATCGTCCAGGATGTCCTGCAGGTCGTTCATCTTCTGCACCGGAATGTCGGCCGCCTCGAACGCCGCTATCCAGTCCTGCGTATCGCGCCGCGCGAACTCCGACGCGAGCAGGCCGTTGATCTCGGAATATTGCTGGCTGCGGCTGGCCGCGGTCGCGTAGCGCGGATCGGCGGCCAGTTCCGGGCGTCCGATCAGCAGGCAGAACTCCTGCCATTGCTTGTCGTTGTAGATGAGCACGCAGATATGGCCGTCGCGGGTGGCGAACGGCCGGCGGTCCGCTGTCAGGATACGGTTGTACCCGAGCCCGTCGACCGGCGGCTCGAAACCGGCGCCGCCCAGGTGCTCGCCCATGACCAGCGCGAGCATGGCCTCGAACATCGGCACATCGATGCGCTGCCCCTGGCCGGTGCGCTCGCGGCAGAACAGGCCCGCGCACACCGCATTGACGATCTGCAGGCCCACGGTGCGGTCGGCCAGGTTGATCGGCGCGTAGTGGGGCCACTGCGAGCCCTGGCGCTGGAACAGATGCGGCAGGCCGACCGCGCCCTGGATCAGGTCTTCGTAGGCGGGCCTGGCGGCATAGGGCCCGCGCTGGCTGTAGCCGAACGCGCCTACGTACAGCAGGCGGGGGTTGTGCCGCGCCACCTCGTCGTACGAAAGCCCGATGCGCGCCATGGCGCGCGGCCGGATGTTGTAGATCAGCGCATCGGCCCCGGCCAGCAGCGCGAACAGGGCCTCGCGCGCCTGCGCGCGCTTGAGGTCGAGCACCACCGAGCGCTTGTTGCGATTGACGTTCATGAACATATGGCCCATGCCGGGATGGCGATAGGGCCATATCTGGCGCGACACGTCTCCATGGGGCGCCTCGATCTTGATGACGTCGGCGCCCATGTCTCCCAGCATCTGGGTCGCGAACGGCCCCATCAGCACCGTCGTCAGGTCGATGATTCTCACGCCATCCAGCGGCCCTTTCATGGCAGGCCCAGCAGCGCGGCCAAGGTGTCGGGCTGCAACTGTCCGCCGTGGTAATAGTGGCCGTCCACCTCAAGCACCGGCGAGGACCGGATGCCGAGGTCCTCCAGCTTCTCGGCGGCTTCTTCATCCATCATCAGGTCCACCGACCTGAACGGCACCTGCCTTTCCTGCAGGAACTTCTTGAGCCGTTCGCATGGCGCGCAGAACGGCGTGGCGTACACAACGATTTCGCGGGCCATGGTCACACCTTGCCTTCCTGTTTGAGTTTCTTGTAGAGCTCTTTCTTGCGCAGCCAGTCCTGTTCGGTTTCGCCGCTTTTCCAGGGTTGCTCGGGCGTGAACACCAGCTCCTTCCAGGCCTCGCCGGCCGACCAGCGCATGGGCGACTGCACGGTGGTGCGCGGCAGGAAGGCGCGTTCGAGCAACTGGAAACCGTATTCGAGGATCTCGCGCTGCTGGGCGGCGTTGCCGGGCTCGCCGCACGGATTGCCCAGCGGGAAATCGGTATGCACGACACGTGCGACGCCGACGTGCTCGACGATGTCGCGCGCCGCGGCCAGGATGACGGTCGGGATGCCGTTGGCCTCGAGATGGCGGCTGACCAGGCTGATGGTCTGGTGACAGACGGGGCAGACCGGCACCAGGATGGCCACGTCCGCGCCATCCTCCTTGCAGCGCTCCAGCACGAGCGGCGCATCGCGCTCGCGCGTGCGGCGCTGGCTGTAGGCGTTGAATACGCCGTGGAACCGTTCCGTCACCCCGGCGATGCGTCCGGCCTGCACGGCCGCATGCAGATGCGTGGTGGGAAAGAAGGCGTCCACGTCTTCCAGGGTGGTGGCGGCCTGGTCGAAACTGCGCGACGGACTGTAGAGCTGGCTGGCCGGCAGGCTGGACGGGATGGTGTAGGTGCCGCCGACGATACCCATGCGGGTTTCATCCTCGGGCTGCGCGTCTCCGGCGATGGAGATCTCGCTGGTGGAAATCAGCGTGACACGGCATTCGGACAGCGGCTTGCCCAGCGGGGTGAACGGCACGTCGTCGTACTGCGCCCATTGATACGGTTTTTCGTATCCCTGGGACAGATAGTAATCGCGGGTCTTGTCGATATAGCGAACGGGCGTTCCCATGCATGGCTCCTGGCGTTGAGCAACCATGTTCACGATTGCCGCCCGACGGTGTCAAGACGGCGCCCGGCTAGCGTTCGCATACCAAATCCTTGCCGGCGCCAAGATTTCAGTATGAGAAAGATAGGCGCTTATCCGCTGACCGCCGTTGCGGGCGCGAGGGCAATGCCAGATACTGATTTCGACCGGATGCAGGCGGTCGACGGCGCGCAATGCGGCGCGGACCGGCACCGGACCACAAGGCCCATGGCCATATAAAAGTTCGCGCAGGCGACGACCCGAGGAGACTTCCATGAACATGATCAGGCTGCTCGCCGTGATCGGCATTTTCATCGCCGCGGCGGGCATCGCGGCGCCTGTCGCGGCCGAAACCTATCCCGCCCGGCCGATCCAGATGATCGTGCCGTTTCCGCCCGGCGGCAGCACCGACGCGATGGCGCGCGTGCTGGCCCGCACGCTGCAGGATTCGCTGGGCCAACCCGTCGTGGTGCAGAACCGTGCCGGCGCCGGCGGCGTGATCGGCACCGACGCCACCGCCAAGGCGGCCGCCGACGGCTACACCCTATTGCTGTCGTCGTCGGCGCCGCTGGCGGTGGGCCTGAGCCTGATGCCCAGCATCCCGTACAAGGTGCTCGAGGACCTCGTGCCGGTGTCGATGGTGGGCGACGTGCCCCTGGTGCTGGTCACCAACCCCAAGCTCAAGCTGGACAGCCTGGACGCGCTCATCACCCAATGCAAGGCCAGGCCGGGCGAGGTCACGTTCGCGCTCAACGCGCTGGGTTCGCAGGCGCACCTGCTGACCGAACTGTTCCAACTGCGCACCGGCACCAACATCAACATGATTCCCTACAAGGGATCGGGTCCCGCCGTGGTGGACCTGCTGGGCGGCGTCGTGTCGGCCGATATCGAGAACATGCCCGCGGTGCTGGAGCACATCCGCTCCGGCAGCCTGCGCGCGCTGGCCATCCTGTCGTCGGAGCGCTCGACGCATTTCCCGGCCGTCCCCACCATGGCGGAGCTGGGTTATCCCGAATTCGTCGCCTCGCCCTGGTTCGCCGTCATGGCCCCCAAGGGAACCGACCCCAAGATAATCGGCCTGCTCAACCGTCACATCAACGAGGCGCTGCAGTCCAAGGCGGTCATCGAGGCCTTCGCCGCCCAGGGCGCCACGCCGGTGATCGCCACGCTGGAGCAGACCCGCGGCTTCATCGCCGAGGAGATCCAGCGCTGGGCCGGCGTCGTGCGCGAAACAGGAGCCAAGCTGAAGTAGCGGCAAAGACGGCCAACGCGCCATTGCCGCCCGGCCGCCATCATCCGGCGGCCGTATTGACGTACCGTCCACGGGCCCGTGCGCGGACGCGTCGCACGAAACCCCCGATTCTTCCGCACATTCCGCTGCTGCAATGCCACGTGGCGTCAACGCCGCTTCGTCGCAAGGCGTCTCGATGGTACCGGCCGCAGTCCGGATTCTGCCGACCCTCGCGCCATGAGGCCATCCGCAAAAATATGCGCCTTGGAAACGCAGAGGGAGCGAACGGAATGCGTTGCACGCGGGCAATTCGTCAAACCGCGAAAAAAAAGTGGCTGGCCTATCTGGCGATACTTGCCGTCACCGCGCCGATGGCCTCGCCGTCATGGGCCGACGACCCACCCACCACCGTATACCGCTATGACTCCCGCCCGCCCGAGGACGTATTCGAGAACGGATTCACGGCGTGGGGAAGCAACGACAATGTGGTCGAACACCTGATCGGACATTCCTGCCAGGTCGGCAACAGCAACAGCGCTTTCGTCTCCACCAGCAGAAGCCGGCGCTATACCGAAGTCTATCTCGAACATCGCATACAGGAAGCGGTCGAGGCCGAACGCGCCGGCAGAGGCACCGGTCACTTCATCGGCTACATCTACGAAATCCGCGCCGACAACAATTTCTACGGCGCCGCCAGTTCGTACTTCGAATACGTCGACACTTATGGCGACAATGCCGGCCGCATTCTCGCCGGCGCGCTGGCCACCTACCAGAGCGAATATCTGGCGCACCGGCGCATTCCGCCCGAGAACATCCGCACGGTAACGCGCGTCTATCACAACGGCATCACCGGCGAGACCACGACCACGGAATATCCGAACCTTCGCTACGTCAGCCAGCAGACTCGCGCCAATCCCAACCCCTATACATCGCGAAGGTCCACCGCGTCGATCGTCGGCACATTGGTGCGCATGGCGCCGGTGACGGGCGCTTGCATGGCGCGGCAGGCCGAGAACCCCGAGGCCATGGCAGCCTGGTCCGAGCGCGCCGGCAAGGAGATGGTTCTCGTGTACTACGAAAGCATCGCGTATTCGTTCTAGACCTGGCCCAGCCCCGTCCAATTCCGGTAAGTCAACAGCATGCCGATCAGCCGCAAGACGCTCTGCCATTTCCTGTCCGTTCTGCCCTTGGCCTGCCTCGGATTTCACGTGGCGCGGGCCTCCACGCCAGGTATCGTCATTCCGCCGCAGGAACAGATTACCTTTCACGGCGGCCCCTATGGACGCTGCGCGAACAAGACCCGCGCCCTGACCGTGGCGGAATTGCGCGGCAGCGGCGATCTGCAGGAGTACCTGCGTCATGTGACGCGCGGCTGGTCAATATTTGCGCTTTACGACGGCACCTATCTCGGCGGCGAATATGGCGGCGTGATCAAGGACGGAACACCCGGCGGGGCATTCAACCTGAAATCGACGTTCTGCATCATGACCACGCGCAACACGGGTCAACCCGCAACGGATCACTACTACAGCAACGTCACCGCCACTCGCCTGCTCTCCAGCACCAACAGCAGGCTATGCGCGGTCTTCGTCAGAAGCGGGCAACCGGTCATTGGCGCCTGCACCAGCCCGTATGACGGCAAGTACTGGAGCATGTACAGCCGGCTGCGGAAGATGCTTTACCTGATCTACGTGGCCGGCATCTCCGTACGCGTCCATGTCAGCAAGGAAGAACAGTATTACGACTATGAGGACGCAACGTTCGAGACTTACGCCCTTACCGGCATCTCAATCTGCAATCCTGGATCATCCTTATGCTGAGACGCTTCCCCACTCGAACCACCGCCCCGGGACAGGGCGGCGCCCGGCGGTCGCGCGTGCGCGCCCTGGCGTGGTTGCTGACATCCGGCGCGATGACGCATCTTTCCCCCGCCCTGGCCGACGTGCCTTATGTGCTGGTGAAGACCAATATGGTGGTCACCAGCGTAGCCATGAAGCCGTATGAAGTCACCCCGACGCGCATGCTGGTCTGCGGCATCGCCGCCAAGCTGGGCGCCGCGGCCAGCAGCCCGGACGCGCACGTGCCGTTCTGCTTCGGCAAGGATCTCAAGCGTTCCGGCAGCAGTCCCATGGAAGTCATGTTGCGCGCCGTCTTCATGCAACAACGGCCGCTGCGCATGTTTCTGGGTCCCAAGCAACTCACTTTCGAAGGCAAGCCCGCGCTCGAACTGATCCGGATGGTCGAATGCAGCGGCAAGCAGGATTGCCCCTGAAGGCGAACCCCATGCATACCATCGCATCCATCCTGTTGTCCGTGCTCGGCATATACAGCCCGGCCGACGTCGCCGGCCTGCCGACCCATCTGTACAAGAACTTCACTGTCCAGGAGCTGGCCTTGAAGCTGAAGGGCAAGAATCAGGAGTTCTGCCTGACCGCCTTCATGCCGGGCAGAAGCCTGGTCCGGGCGTGCCTGTCCGACGCGGGACACGAGCACGACACGTGGTTCGACACCATGCTTGGCTTTGCCATATCCGCGTATGCGCTCAAGAGCCGGATCGCGCTGACGGTGGAAGACTCGCCGTATCCGGGCACTCCCGGCGATCTGCTCGAACTGCAGATCTGCCCGCTCAACGGATATTGCGAATGAACCCTTCCGGAGGTTTCGACGTTTCCGCGCAATCCGCTTGAGACGATCTTCCGCCCTGGTTCCATTCCGGGAACACCGCAACATGCTGATCAACAACAAGAAGCTGCTTCATCACATTCTGCCCATTCTGCTGCTCGCCATCCCGGGCATCCGCACGGCCCAGGCCGTTGCGCCAGGCATCGTCATCCCGCCAAAGGCACTGTTCACCCAACAGGGCGGCGCCTATGGACGCTGCCCGAACGGAACCCGCGCCTTGACCGTGGCCGAACTGCGCGGCAACGCCGAATTGCAGACGTATCTGCGCCAGATAACCCCCGGCTGGTCCATATACGGTCTGTATGACGGTACGTACCTGGGCCAGGAGTACGGCGGCGTCATCAAGGACGCGCCGCCAGGCGCGGGGTTTATTTATCGCGAAACTTTCTGCATCGCGACCATGTACAAGACCGGGCAACCGGCTGCAGATCACTACTACAGCAAGGTCACGGCCACACGCCTGCTGGCCGGCACCAACAGCAGGCTGTGCGCGGTCTTCGTCAGGAATGGCCAACCGGTCATCAGCGGCTGCGCCAGCCCGTATGAAGGCAGGTACAGAGACATGTACGACGTGCTGCGGCGCCTGCTGTACATGATCTATATGTCCGGCCTTGCCGTACGCGTCCACGTCAGCAAGGAAGAGCAGTATTACGACTACGAGGACGCCACATTCCAGACCTATGCCCTCACCGGCATTTCCCTCTGCAACCCGGCAGCGTCGATATGCTGAGCCGCCGGCTCGGATCTGTTCGCCTGCCCATGTTTTTCCTTGACGGATACCGCGAATGAATCCCTTGAAAGAATTGAGAGCATCGCTACCGCGCCTGGCCTTCATGGCAGCCTGCGCCCTGTTGTCCGCCACGCTGCCCGACCTCGCCCAGGCCGGCGGCGGGCTGCAGCGCGTCAACGACTTCATGGCGAGCATCGTGGTCGTGCTGCGCGGCGCGTCGGTGGCCACGGTGACCATCGCCATTATCTGGGCGGGCTACAAGCTGCTGTTCCGGCACGCCGATGTGCTGGACGTGGTGCGGGTGGTGCTGGCGGGACTGCTGATCGGCGCATCGGCCGAGATCGCCCGTTATCTGCTGACCTGAACCCCCGGGCGTATCGAGCATGCGCGACCCGCTTTTCAAGGGATGCACCCGTCCCGCCATGCTGCTGGGCGTGCCGGCCACGTCCCTGGCGCTGTGCAGCGGCGCCATCGCGCTGCTATGCGTATGGATCAGCATTGCATTCCTGGCGCTTTTCCCCGTGTTGCTGCTGACCATGCGAATCATGATCCGGCGCGATGACCAGCAGTTCCGCCTGATCTGGCTTTACCTGCGCATGCGCTGGCTGAGCCTGGACCGCACCCATGCCTTCTGGCGCAGCGCCGCCTACGCGCCGCTACGCATGACCACGCGCCGTCGGCGCGTCCGCGTGCCATGATCCGGCGCCGCCTGACCGGCGCGGCATACGCGGCCCTTCTGGACAAGGAGCGCGCCATCGCCCCGTTCATCCCCTACAGCAGCCACCTGACCGCCGACACCCTGGCCACCCGGGACGGAGATCTCGTGCGCACCTGGCGCGTGCGCGGCGCGGCCTTCGAAAGCGCCGAGCCCGCTCACATCGCCCAGCGCCATGAACAGCTCAACGGCCTGTGGCGCGCCATATCCGGCGAGCGCATCGCGCTTTGGGTCCATTGCATCAGGCGCAGGACGCACGCCAGGCTCGATTCGCGCTACGACAATCCCTTCTGCCGCGCACTCGACGCCACGTACGCCGCCCGGCTTGCCGCGCAGCGGGCGATGACCAACGAGTTCTACCTCACCCTGGTGTATCGGCCCGACCACCGAGCGTTCGGCAAACGCGCATTTCGCGGCCAAGCCGATGTCCGCCGCCAACTGCTGGCCGATGTGCGGCGCGTGGACGAGATCGGGGCCCTGATCGAAACCACGCTGCGCAGCCATGGCGCGGAGCATGAACAGGCCGTCACCGTACTGGGCTGCGACACGGACGACGCGGGCCGGCAGTATTCCCAGCCGCTTGCCCTGTTCGAATTCCTGCTCACCGGCCGCTGGCAGCCGGTGCGAGTGCCCGCCGGGCCGCTGGATGCGTACCTCGGTTCCAGTCGGATCCTCGTCGGCGCCGAAATGATGGAGTTGCGCTCGCCGACCTGCCGCCGCTACGCGCAGTTCATCGACTTCAAGGAGTACGGCACGCACACGGAACCAGGGATGCTCAACGCCTTGCTGTACGAGGATTATGAATACGTCATCACGCACTCGTTCAGCGCGATCGGCAGGCGCCAGGCGCTGGCGTACCTGCAACGGCAGCGCGCCCAGCTTGCCAACGTACAGGACGCCGCGTACTCGCAGATCGACGACCTCTCGCATGCCGAAGACGCCCTGGTCAATGGCGATTTCGTGATCGGCGAGTATCACTTCTCGATGATGATCCATGGCGTCGACCCCCAGCAGCTACGGCGCGACGTCAGTTCGGCCATGACGCGCATCCAGGAGCGTGGCTTTCTCGCCGCGCTGGTGACCCTGGCGCTGGATGCCGCCTTCTATGCCCAGCTGCCCGCCAATTGGACGTACCGGCCGCGCAAGGCCCTGCTGACCAGCAGGAACTTCGCCGGATTGTGCAGTTTCCATGACTTCTACGGCGGCAAGCGAGACGGCAACCCCTGGGGCCAGGCGGTCAGCATCCTGTCAACGCCCTCCGGCCAGCCGTTCTATTTCAATTTCCACCACTCCAGGCCCGACGAGGATTGCCGCGGCCAGATGATGCTGGGCAACACGCGCATCATCGGCCAATCGGGCAGCGGCAAGACCGTGCTGCTCAACTTCCTGCTTTGCCAGTTGCAGAAATTCCGCGCCGAAGGGGCCGATGGTCTGACGACGGTTTTCTTCGACAAGGACCGGGGCGCAGAAATCTGCATCTGCGCCATCGATGGACATTATCTCCAGATACGCGACGGCGAGCCGACCGGCTTCAATCCTCTGCAGCTGCCCTGCACCGACCGCAACGTCATGTTCCTGGACACCTGGCTTGCGGTGCTCGCGCGCGCGCACGGCACGCCGCTGACGGCCATGCAGCATACGGCGCTGGCCACGGCCCTGCGCACGGTGCTGCGCATGCCGGCGCCGCTTCGGCGACTGTCCACGCTGCTGCAGAACATCACCCAGGCCAGCGCCGAACAGCGGGAACTGGTCAGGCGCCTGGGGCGCTGGTGCCGCGACGACGGCGCCGGCGGCACGGGCATGCTCTGGTGGGTGTTCGACAACCCGGACGACCTGGTCGATTTTTCCCGGCCCGGCAACTACGGCATCGACGGCACCGCCTTCCTCGACAATGCCGAGACGCGCACACCGATCTCGATGTACCTGCTGCATCGGATGAACGAGGCCATGGATGGGCGGCGCTTCGTCTATCTCATGGACGAGGCCTGGAAATGGATCGACGACCCGGCCTTCGCCGAGTTCGCCGGCGACCAGCAGCTGACCATACGCAAGAAGAACGGCCTGGGCGTTTTCTCCACCCAAATGCCAAGCAGCCTGCTTGGCGCGACGGTCGCCGCATCGCTGGTACAGCAATGCGCAACCGAGATCTATCTGCCCAACCCCAGGGCCGACCGCGCCGAATACCTGGACGGTTTCAAGTGCACCGAAACCGAGTACCAGTTGATCCGCTCCATGGCGGAGGACAGCCATCTCTTTCTCGTCAAGCAAGGCCAGCAGGCCGTCGTCGCGCAACTCGATCTCTCCGGCATGGACGACGCACTCGCCATCCTGTCCGGCAACGCCAGGAACCTGCGTCATTTCGAGCAAGCGCTGGCATTGGCGCGCGATCGCGGCCCAAACGACTGGATCGCGCTATTCCATCGACTTCGACGCGACGCGAATGCCGGTCTCGCCTGAAACCGCCATGGCCAGCTTGCCACGAATCCTGCTGATTGGCGCGCTTTCATGCCTGCTCGCCGGGCAAGCCGCCCAGGCGTCCGTGGGCGGGCCCGCGCGGTCTGCCGGCGACGATAGCGTACGGAGGCTACGCGATGACCCGGCGCGGCGCGGCGTCTTGCTCGCCGCCTGCCGCGACGACCCCGGTCACCGGCGCGGTGAACCGGATTGTGTCAACGCCGAACGCGCCCAGGCGCTGCAGCAGTGGGAAGCGGCCGCCAGTGCCGGCCTGGAGGCCGCCTTCTCCCATTTTTCCGGGGCGCTGCGCAGCGCGGCGCCCCGGCGGATGGAGGCCGCGATCGTACGGCTGACGCGGGCGCTCCAGCCGCTGGCCTATACCATGGCGACGCTGCTGGTGTTGCTGACCGGCTACGCGCTGCTGGCGCGACGCCACCGTCCATTCGAATGGCATATCCGGCACAGCCTGCTGGCCGCGGTCGTGATCTCGCTGGCACTGTCTCCCGACCGCTACCTGTCCACCGTGGTGGCGGGCGTCCAGGACGTCGCGAGCTGGCTGAGCGGGCCCTGGATAGCGCCGGGCGGCGCGGCGGCGCGCGGCGGACTCGCGCAACTGGACCAGTTCGCCACCCAGGCCCAGGGCTGGGTCGCGCAACTGGCCGGCCAGGCCGCCAACGACGCCAACCCGGGCAGCGCCGTCAACTGGCTGCTCTGCGCCATGATCGTGGCCGTCAGCGCGGGAAGCTGGCTTTGCCTGGCGGCGTCCCTGCTGATCATGCCGGGCCTGATCGTCACGCTGCTGCTGTCGCTGGGACCGCTCTTTCTCGTGCTGCTGCTGTTTCCCGCGCTGCAGCGCTGGACCAACGCCTGGCTCGGCGCGCTGGCCGGCGCGCTCGTCTTCATGGCGCTGGGCGCGCCGGCCGTCGGCCTGCTGTCCGATGTGCTGGCTGGCGCCTTGCCGGCCGGCCTGCCGCAGCGGTTCGCCACCGACCCGCTGCGCTCGGCCATGCTGGCGGCAATGCCATGCGCCACGGCGACACTCATGCTGTTGGCCCTGGTCCCGCTGGCAAGCAGCGTCAACGCGGGCCTGCGGCGCCGCCTGTGGCCCGACGCGGCCCATTATTGCGGGCTCGCGCAGACTCATCGACAGGCCGCCCCGCGCCATCACGCCCCCCCTCTGGCCGCGGCAGCCGCCGCGGGGCCGCACCAGGCCGGTACGTACGCAGCCGCGGCCACGCCGACCCGCCCGGCCCCATCCTCCCCGGCGCACGCCTATCGGCAGTACGCCCTGGGCGGCGCGAGAAGGCCGCCGCCCAGGGTGCGACGCGACGACCGCCCTGCGCCGGCGCCCGACCGACGGGTTCGTCCCCGCAAACCCAACCTGCCATGATCCACGCACACACCAACGCCAGGCTATTGCGCTGGGCCATCCTGGCCATCGCCCCCGTCGCGCTGACCGCCTGCGCCCCGGGTGGGCCGCCCGGCCTGCCATATCCCGACGGCAAGCCCCTGATTCCCATCAATACCGCCGGCCCCGAGCGAGAACCGTCATGCCAGACCCGCGCACCCTGACCCCTGGCGATGCGCACGACAGCCCGCATGCCGAGGCTGTCGTGGACTGGGAAGCATCCCGCCTGTACCGGCTGGCGCAGTCGGAACGCCGTGCGTGGACGGTGGCGTGGGCGGCGCTCGCCGTGGCCGTGCTGGCATTGATCGCCATCGCGACAATGCTTCCGCTCAAGACCACCATTCCGTACCTGATCGAGGTGGAAAAGAGCAGCGGCGCGGCCTCGGTCGTCACGCAATTCGAACCCGCCAGTCTCACGCCGGACACCTTGATGAACCAGTACTGGCTGACGCGCTATGTCTCGGCGCGCGAACGCTACGATTGGCACACGATCCAGCACGATTACGACTACGTGCGCCTGCTGTCCGCGCCCGCCGTCAGGCGCGATTACGAAGCCGGCTACGAGGCGCCCGATGCGCCGGACCGCAAGTACGGCGCTGGTACGACCTTGGCCGTGAAGATCCTCAGCGCCATCGACCATGGCAAGGACGTGGGCACGGTGCGCTTTGTCCGGACGCGGCGCGACACGGGCGGGCAGGGCCCCGCCGAATCCTCGATATGGGTAGCGACCGTGGCGTTCGCCTACGATCAGCCGCGCGCGCTGACCCAGGCCCAGCGCTGGCTCAATCCGCTGGGCTTTACCGTCACCAGCTATCGCGTCGACGCGGAGGCCGGACAGCCATGACGGCGCGGGCGATGGTTATCGTCATGGCGGCCGCGGCGCTCCCGGCGCATGCGTTCCAGGTACCCACGCCGGGCGAGCAGGACGCCCGCATACAGACCGTGCAGTACCGTCCGGACGACGTGGTGCTGGTGCGCGCCTGGAACGGCTACGTGACGCGAGTGGTGTTCGGCGAGCAGGAAAAGATCATCGACGTCGCCGCGGGGTTCGCCGACGGCTGGCAGTTCAGCCCGGAAGGCAACGTGCTGTATATCAAGGCCAAATCCTTCCCCGCCCAGGGCTCGCCCGCGCAGGCGCCGGAGCCGGGATTGTGGAATACCAATCTGCTCGTCAAGACCGACCGCCGGCTCTACGACTTCGACCTGGTGCTTGCCAGCGCGGACGCGGCGACACCGCAGGCGCTGCAGCGTTCGCGCATGGCCTATCGCCTGCAATTCCGCTATCCGGCCGCGCCGCGGGCGGCATCCCGCGCCAGCCCCGTCGGCGCGGCTGTTCCCGCCGGCGCATTGAACCGGCGCTACGCCATGCAGGTGGGAAACGGGTCGGACGGCATCGCACCCATCGCTGCGTACGACGACGGCCGGCATACCTGGCTCACGTTCAGACCGGATCAGCCGTTTCCGGCCGTATTCGCGGTGGCGCCGGACGGAACGGAAACCCTGGTCAATCTGCATGTCGACAACCAATCACTGGTCATACACCGGGTAGCGCCGGTCCTGATGCTGCGGTCCGGCGCCAGCGTCATCCGGATCGTCAACCAGAACGGCGATGCGTCCGCGTCCCCAGCCTTCGAATGCCATGCTGAACCGGCCCTCTAGTCCCGATGGCGGCGACGCGCACGCTTGGCCGCCGGACCCCGAAATCCCTGTTTTCGCCAATGCCGAGCGTGCGCATCGGCGTCCGCGACGCTGGATGTTCGCCCTTGCCGCCGTGGTCCTGTCATGCCTGCTGGCAACGGGGATATGGCGCAGCCGCGCCGCCCCGCCGCGCGCCGCGACGCTGACCGTCGCGCCGGCAGGGCAGGCCCTGCCGCCGGGGCGCATATTCCCGGTCCACCCACGCGAACCCGAGCCGGCGCCGCTTCCGGCAATGCCGGCGGCTCCCGACCCGGTCCCGCCGCAGCCGGAGCCAGCGCCGCCCGTCCCGCCCTCGCCAATCGGCGCGCCGTACGACTACGATGAACCGGCGCCGCGGCGCGACAGCGCAGCGCTCAAGTCCGGCCCGGCCATGATGATCGCCACGGCCGCGCGCCTTGGACAAACCGAGCAGGCGGGTATGGCGGACGACGGCGTGTCCGCGGATGCGGCCACCCTCATCGGCAGGAACGTCAGCCACGCGACCCGCTCCGGGGACCGCGATTACCGGCTGCTGCCCGGCACGTTTATCGATTGCATCCTGCAGACCCGGATCGTCACCAACGTCCCGGGGCTGACGACCTGCATCGTATCGCGGGATGTCTACAGCGCCAGCGGCAAGCGCGTCCTGGTGCCGCGCGGCACGACAGTGGTGGGCGAATACCGCGCCGACCTGGCGCAGGGCTCGCAACGCCTCTACGTCGCATGGAGCCGGCTTTTCATGCCGTCCGGGCTCACGATAGAGTTCGCATCGCCGGCCGTGGACGGAACCGGCGCCGCGGGGCTGCCCGGCGTGGTGGACGACAAATTCGCGCAGCGTTTCGGCGGCGCCTTGCTGCTGAGCGTACTGGGCGACGCCACCTCGTACATGCTGGCGCGCGCCACCGATGCGCGCCACGGCGTGAACGTGAACCTGACCGCCGCGGGAACGATGAATTCGCTGGCCGCCAGCGCCCTGAACAACACGATCAACATCCCGCCCACGCTCTACAAGAACCACGGCGACCAGATCGGCATCCTGGTCGCCCGTCCATTGGACTTCTCCATACTCAGGGGGACGAATGAATGATGCCGCGCCGGATCGACAGGCATCGGTCGACTTCCACCTCCAAGCGCTGCATCCGTGGCTGAGCCGGCAGGATATAGCGGAAATCTGCGTGAACCGTCCGGGGCAGCTCTGGTATGAAGACCGCAACGGCTGGAACCGCCAGGAGTCGGGCGCGCTCACGCTTGATCATCTGCACGCCCTGGCTACCGCGACGGCCCGGTTCTGCGACCGCGACATTTGCCCGGAGCGTCCCTTGCTGGCGGCGTCCCTGCCTGGCGGCGAACGGGTGCAGATCGTCGTCCCTCCCGCCTGCGAACCGGGCACGCTGTCGCTGACCATCCGCAAGCCCGCCCGGCGCATCTGGCCGCTGGCGGAACTGTTGCGAGAGGCGCTCGAGCCGCCCACGGCCGGGGACGCCGGACAAGCGCCGCCGGACCCGTTGCGCGGCCTGTGGCAGCGCGGCGCGTGGCACGACTTCCTGCGCCAGGCCGTGCGCGCGGGCAAGGCCATACTCGTCGCCGGCCAGACGGGCACGGGCAAGACAACCCTGATGAACGCGCTGGGCGCGGAAATTCCGCCGCACGAGCGTATCGTCACGATCGAAGACGTGCGCGAACTGCGGCTGGATCCCGCCACCAATCATGTGCACCTGCTGTACGGCCACCCGACACACGACACGCAGGCCTGCGTGTCGGCTTCCGAGCTGTTGCGCGCGGCGTTGCGCATGGCGCCCACGCGCATCCTGCTCTCGGAACTGCGCGGGGGAGAAGCGTTCGACTTCATCCAGGCATGCGCGTCCGGACACAGCGGCGGCATCAGCACCTGCCACGCCGCCAATGCCGCCATGGCATTGCAGCGGTTGACGCTGATGTGCATGCAGCACCCGAATTGCCAGGCGCTTCCCTATGCCGCGCTGCGCTCGCTGGTCGAATCCGTGGTCGATATCATCGTGGTGGTGGAGCGCCGAGCCGGGCAGGGGGCCCGGCGGCGGATCGCCGATATCTGGTATCGGGACGCCCTGCCGGCTCCATGAGCGGGCCATCTGCACGCTTCGCGATTTTCGTGCATAATTGCGCCCCTCTACCTTTTCCCCGATAGCTCAGTCGGTAGAGCGACGGACTGTTAATCCGCAGGTCGCTGGTTCGAGCCCAGCTCGGGGAGCCAGATTCCAGAAGGCCCGGTTCACGCGAACCGGGCTTTTTGCTGCGCGGACGCCGGCGCCCGCCGCCGCCCGTCAGGCCGCCCGGGCGCGCCAGCGCGCGAACACCAGCACGTTGCCCAGCATGACCAGCGCCAGGCCGCCCAGCGCCTGCGGCGTCCAGCGATAGCCCTCGACGAAGGTGGAGATGGTCAGCGCCACCACCGGGAACAGCACCGTGCAATAGGCCGCACGCGCCGGCCCCATGCGTCCGACCAGCGTCAGGTACGCGGTGAAACCGACGATGGAGCCCGGCACGGCCAGGAACAGCAGGGCGCCCACATAGGTGGGCGAGGGGTCGAACGCGAACGGCACGCCGGCCGCCAGCGTGCCCGCCAGCAGGATCAGCGCGCCATAGGTCATGCTGTAGGCGTTGCCGGTCAGCGGCCGGATGCCGGCGCGCTGCTGGGCGGCCGACAGCATGTTGCCGGTGGAAAAGCACAGCGTGCCCAGCAGGGCCAGGCCCAGCCCCTTGAGCGTACCGGCCTCGGCGGCGTGGCCGGCCAGTTCGGGCCAGAACAGCAGCAGCAGGCCGGCCAGGCCACAGGCGCCTCCCAGCATGACGCGCGGCGCGATGGGCGTGCCGAACCACAGGCGCGCGTTCACCGCATTCCAGATCGTGGCGGCCGAGAACACGACCGAGACCAGGCCGCTGGGAATCCATTGCGTGGCCGCGTAGAAGCACAGGAAATTCAGGCAGAACAGGAACAGCCCCTGGCCCAGGCACAGCAGGTGGCCGCGCAGGTCCAGCCTCTGCAATTTGCGCAGCAGCGCCAGCGCCGCCATCATGATCAGCGCGGCCAGCGCGAAGCGGTAGAAGATGGAAACGGGGATGGCCACCACGCCAAGCTGCAGCTTGATGGCGATCCAGGTCGTGCCCCAGATGAGCACGGTGAGCAGGTACAGGGTCAGGTTCACGATAGTGGGCAGGACAGGACGCCGCCGGAGCGGACGGCGCCCGCAAGTATGCGCCAGGCGCGGCCGGCGCGATTGCCGGATCTTGCGCTTCTTTGCCGGGACGCGCGCCGGCGCCCGGACTATGGCGTAGCATAGGGCGCATGAGTCTCGCCGCATCCGATCCGGCCGGTTTTTCGGTCTTTCGCACCCTGGCAGGCGTCGGCACGGCGCGGCTGGAACGCGCCGTCACGCTGGGCGATGGCGTGGCCGCGGCACAATGGCGCCGCGGCGGCCACGAAGTGGTCGACTACGACCATCCCGGCCATCACACCTTGTCCCTGTACCTGCATGGCGGCGAAAAGTCGTTCCGGGTCGGCAACGACGGCTATGGCGGCGCGGGCAAGTTCTGCGTCCTGCCCTCCGAGCACCGCTCGCGCTGGAACATGAACGACACGGTGCGGTTCCTGCACCTGTACATCGCGCCGCAGCGGCTGGCGCGCGAGGCGGTCTGGCGGCTGGACTGCGAACCGCGCGAACTGGCCTTGCGCGACCGCACCTATATCCAGGATCCGGCGCTGCGCCAGGCCTGCCGCGTCCTGCTGGACGCCGACTGGACCGATCCTTCGCAGCGCCTGGCCGCCAGCGCGGCCTCCGAGACCGTGCTGCACCATCTGCTGATCCAGGGCACCGGACGGCGCGCCGGCATGCCAGCGCGCGGCGGGCTGGCGCCGGCGGTGCGGCGGCGGGTGCGCGACTACATCGAGGCCCATCTGCACGAGCCGCTGACGCTGGAGCGGCTGGCCGCCCAGGCGGCCCTGTCCACCTACCATTTCGCCCGCATGTTCCATGTTTCGTTCGGCGTTCCGCCGCACCTCTGGGTGCAGGCCCGGCGGCTGGCGCGGGCCCGGGCCCTGCTGCGCGCCCCCGGCCAGGCGGGGCTGGACGCCGTGGCGCAGGCCAGCGGGTTCGGCAGCGCCAGCCACTTGAGCAGGGTGTTCCGTCAGGCCACCGCCGCCACCCCCGGCCAGTATCGGGCCAGCGCGCTGGCCCATTGAACCCCTGGCCCCCCGGACAGTCTAAAATACGGACATCGCCCGTAGGCGCGGCCCGCCGCGCCCACCCTGTCCGGGAGACGATATGCCTATTGCCACCTCTGCTTACGAACACGCCTATTCCGACCGGCGCTTCTGGCGCAAACTGCGCGGCCATGCCGCTGGCGCGGGCCGCCAGGCGCTCGAAAAGGCGCTGTGGCTGTACTTCGCCGTGCAAAACCCCGCCACCCCCAAGTGGGCGCGCCGCGTCATATACGGCGCGCTGGGCTACTTCGTGCTGCCGCTGGACGCCATCCCCGACCTGGCGCCGCTGGTGGGGTACACCGACGACCTCGGCGTCATGACCGCCGCGCTGGCCACGGTCGCCTTTGCCATCACCGACGATGTCAAGGCGCAGGCACGCGGCAAACTCGATCAATGGCTGGGCCCCGCCGCCAATGACGCCGCCGGCAACGGGTAGCACGCACCGGTCGGCCGTCTGGCTGGCCGAAACCGTCCGCCTGCGCGAAGAACACTGGGGCCCCCTCGAAGACGCCGACGCCGTGCGCCAGGCGCGCCAGCTGGCGCCCGACTTCACGCTGCGCATCCTGGCGCGGGCCCAGGCGCTGGGCCGCCGCGAGGGCCTGCAGGATCTGCTGGTCCACTGGCGCCAGGGCGCCGCGCTGACTTTCGTGGTGCTGGCCGTCGCCGCCCTGCTGGCCGGCATCGGCGCCGCGCTGGGCGCGCTGGGCTCGGGTGCGCGGCCGGTCAACGTGCTGTGGGCGCTGGGTGCGCTGCTGGGTCTGCATGCGCTGACCTTCGTCCTGTGGCTGGCCAGCTTCGCATTGCGCCCCCGCGCGGCGGGGCTGGGCGGCATCTGGCTGTGGGCCACGCGCAAGCTGGCGCGCGGTCCCGACGCGGCCCGGATCCCGCAGGCGCTGCTCGATTTGCTGGCGCGCGCCGGCGCCCTGCGCTGGCTGCTCGGCGCTGTCAGCCACATCCTGTGGCTGGCCGCCTTGTGCGCGGCGCTGGCCACCTTGCTGATCGTGCTCTCGACCGCCAGCTACCGCTTTGTGTGGGCCACCACGCTGCTGCAGCCCGAGACCTTCGTGAGCCTGACCCAGGCGCTGGGCTGGCTGCCGGGCCAGTTGGGCTTCGCGCTGCCCGACGCCGCGCTGGTGCGCGCCAGCGACGGCGCGCAGGCCCTGCCCGCCACCGCGCAGGTGCAATGGTCGATCTGGCTGCTGGGCGCCCTGGTCTGCTATGGCATCGCGCCGCGCCTGCTGGCCGCGCTGTACTGCCTGGCCATGGCCGCGCGAGCCCTGCGCGGACTGCGCCTGGACACCAGCCTGCCCGGCTATGCCGTCCTGCGCGACCGCCTGCTTCCGCCGGCTCAATCCACCGGCGTCGACCGGCCAGCCGACCCCCTGCATGCGCCGCGCATGGTCGCCGCGCAGATGCTGCCCGACCTGGCCAACCGGCCTGTGCTGGCCGCCCTGGAGCTGGCGCCCGACCAGCCATGGCCGCCGGCCGGCCTGCCAGCCAGCGTATTCGACGCCGGCAACCTCGATACCCGCGAACAGCGCGGCGCCTTGCTCGACGCGCTGGCGCGCAGCGCGGCCTCACGCCTGCTGATCGCCTGCGACGCACGCCAGACGCCGGACCGCGGCACGCTGGCCCTGCTGGCCGAACTCTCCGACAAGGCCGCGCAGACTCGCGTATGGCTGCTGCATGCCGGCGCGGCCGGCGCCGAACAGGGACGCGGTTCGTTGTGGCAGGCGCGCCTGCTCGACGCCGGACTGCCCGAGGCAGCCATCCTGCGCGACGCCGACCATCCCTTGCAATGGCTGGAGGCCGCCCATGGCTGAGGCCGCGCTGCGCATCGCCGTCGTCGGCCACACCAACACCGGCAAGACTTCGCTGCTGCGCACGCTGACGCGCAATCCCGATTTCGGCGAAGTGGCGGATCAGCCCGGCACGACGCGCCACGTCGAAGGCGCGCGCCTGGCCATCGACAATGCGGCCTCGATCGAATGGTTCGACACGCCCGGCATGGAAGACAGCATCGCCTTGCTGGAATACCTCGAGCGCCTGCAGGCGCCCGGCGAGCGGCTCGACGGACCGGCGCGCGTGCGCCGCTTTCTCGAATCGCCCGAGGCGCACCGGCGTTTCGAGCAGGAAGCGCGCGTGCTGCGCAAACTGCTCGAATGCGACGCCGGCCTGTATGTCATCGATGCGCGCGACCCGGTGCTGGGCAAGCATCGCGACGAACTCGCCATCCTGGCATCGTGCGCGCGGCCGCTCCTGCCGGTGCTGAATTTCGTCAATGCGCCCGAGCACCGCGCCGGCCAATGGCGCGACGCCATGGCCCGCCTGGGCCTGCACGCGGTGCTGGAGTTCGACACGGTCGCACCGCCGCTGGATGGCGAGGCGCAACTCTATGCGCGGCTGGCGGCGCTGCTGGACCGTCACGCGGCGATGCTGCAACGCCTGGCCCAGGCGCTGGCGCTGCAGCGCGAACAACGCCGCCAGGCCGCCTGCGGCCTGGTCGCCGACCTGCTGGTCGACGTCGCGGCACTGCATGTGTCCAGCCCGGGCGACGAGGCCTCGCTGCAGGAAGCGGCCGCCGCGCTGCGCGAGCAGGTCCGGCGGCGCGAGCAGGCCTGCGTCGACGCCTTGCTGGCGCTGTACAACTTCCACCGCGACGACTACGACGGCGCCGAGCTGCCATTGCAGGGCGAACGCTGGAGCATGGACCTGTTCCACCCGCAGGCGCTCAAGGACATGGGCGTTCAGCTTGGCGTAGGCATGGCCGCCGGCGCCATGGCCGGCGCCGCGGTCGACCTGCTCAGCGCCGGCCTGAGCCTGGGCACCGGCATGCTGATCGGCGCGGCCGCCGGCGGTCTGTGGCAGGGCGTGGAACGGCTGGGCAAGCGCGTGGCGGGCAAGCTGCGCGGCTATCGCGAACTCAGCGTCGACGATCCCATCGTGCGCCTGCTGGCGGTACGCCAGCGCCAGCTGATCGAAGCCCTGGAGCGGCGCGGGCACGCGGCGCGCACGCCGGTGCGGCTGCAGCGGCCCGACGACCGCGCCTGGCAGAGCGGCCCGATGCCCGACGGCCTGAAAGAAGCGCGCAGCCGGCCGGAATGGTCCGCGCTGGGCGATCGCTACCAGGAAGACGAGCGCCGCAAGCGCGTCGTCGCGCAACTCGCGCGGCAACTGGCGCAAGCCGGCGACGCCTGATCCCGCCGTCCGCGCCGCGCCGGCGCGCTACCGGGTGATAACCCCAATCCAAAAAGATTGACGCTTAAACGATGGCGTCTATAAGATTCGACTACGCCGCGTAGGGCGGCCGCTGCATCGACACTCCCTGGGAGCTGGTCCATCGTGAAGCCGAAGTCCCGCGTTCTGATGTGCCTGCTTGCTTTGCGTACCAGCGCCCGTCGCGCCGCGCCGCAATCTTCCCGCCGCCTTTCGCCTCACTAAGCAGTACGCCTTACCCCGGCCGCCTTACCCAACGACCGGGGCCCTGTCACTTCCGGCGCACACCGCGCGCCGCACACGGAGCACGAGGGCTATGCGTATTTCTCCATTCATCAAGCACACGGCACTGGCGCTGGCCATCGCCGCGGCCGGCCTGTCGGCCACGGCCAACGCCAAGACTTTCCGCTGGTCGTACCAGGGCGACGCGACGTCGATGGATCCGATGGCGTTGAACGAAACCTTCACGCTCGGCTTCCAGGGCAATATCTACGAGACGCTGGCCGGCTACGACGGCGAGCTGAAGCTGGTGCCGCTGCTGGCCGAAAGCTGGGAGAACACCGAGCCGACCAAGTGGGTGTTCAAGCTGCGCAAGGGCGTCAAGTTCCACGACGGCTCGCCGTTCACCGCCGACGACGTGATCTTCTCGTGGAAGCGCAGCCTGACGCCGGGCTCCGACATGAAGGGCTACGGCGCCAAGGCCTCCGAGATCCGCAAGATCGACGACCACACCATCGAGGTCATCACGGCCACGCCCAACCCCATCCTGCCGCGCGAATGGGTGTTCCTGTACATCATGAGCAAGTCGTGGTCGGAAAAGAACAAGACCACCGAGGCCACCAACGTCAAGGGCGACAACCAGGGCAATTACGCCAACCTGCACACCAACGGCACCGGCCCCTTCATGGTCACCGAGCGCCAGCCCGATGTGAAGACGGTCCTCAAGCGCTTCGACGGCTACTGGGACAAGAACATCAAGACCAATATCGACGAGGTGATCTTCCAGCCCATCTCGCAGGAAGCCACGCGCGTGGCGGCCCTGATCTCCGGCGAGATGGACCTGGTGCAGCCGGTTCCCGTGCAGGACTGGAAGCGCCTGGACGATGCGCCGGGGGTCAAGCCGCTGACCGCGCCCGAGGCGCGCGCCATTTTCATCGGCATGGACCAGGCGCGCGACGAACTGCTGTTCTCCGACATCAAGGGCAAGAATCCGTTCAAGGATGCCCGCGTGCGCGAGGCGGTGGTGCTGGCGGTCGATACCAAGGCCATCAACGACAAGATCATGCGCGGCGCGGCCAAGCCGCTGGGCTCGCTGATCGCCACCGCCATCAACGGCTACGACGACTCGTTCGGCGCGCCCATCAAGCCGGATGTCGAGCGCGCCAAGAAGCTGCTGGCCGAGGCGGGCTATCCCAAGGGCTTCACGGTGACGCTGGATTGCCCCAACGACCGCTACGTCAACGACGAGAAGGTCTGCCAGGCGGTGGCCGGCATGCTGGCGCGCGTGGGCATCAAGATCAACCTGCTGGCGCAGACCAAGTCGAAGTACTTCGGCAAGATCCTGCTGCAGGCGGGCAACCAGACCAGCATGTACATGCTGGGCTGGACGCCAAGCTCGATCGACGCGCACAACGCGCTGCTCAACCTGGCGGCCTGCCGCGACGCCAAGACGGCCGCGGGGCAATTCAACCTGGGCGGCTATTGCAACAAGAAGGTCGACGAGCTGACCGCGCAGATCGGCGTGGAGACGGACCAGGCCAAGCGCGATGCCATGATCAAGGAAGCCTTCGAAATCGTGCGCAAGGAATACGGCTACCTGCCGCTGCACCAGCAGCCGATGTCCTGGGGCGTGAAAGACAACATCAAGCTGATCCAGCGCGCCGACGACGTGCTGGACCTGCGCAACGTCGTGATGCCGTAACGTGAGGACCGGCGCGGGCCATGACGGTCCGCGCCATGGGCGACCCGCGCCGTACACGCCAAACCAGGGCACGCGATATGCTTGCTTTCATAGCGCGACGACTTTTTCAGTCGCTGCTGGTCATGCTGACCGTGGCATTGATCGCCTTTTCGATGTTCCGCTATGTGGGCGATCCGATCGCCAGCATGGTCGGGCAGGACACCACGCCGCAACAGCGCGCGCAGCTGCGCGTCGACCTCGGGCTGGACGATCCCTTCGTCGTGCAGTTCGCGCGCTTCGTCGGCAATGCCGTGCGCGGCGATTTCGGCGTTTCATATCGCCAGCGCCGCCCGGTCGCGGAACTGCTGGAGGAGCGCCTTCCCGCCACGCTCGAACTGTCGTTCGTCTCGGCGCTGATGGCGCTGGTGTTCGGCATTCCCATGGGCATCTACACGGCGCTGCGGCGCCACGGTGTGCTGTCCAAGACGTTCATGGCGCTGTCGCTGGCCGGCATCTCCCTGCCCACCTTCCTGATCGGCATCCTGCTGATACTGGTGTTCGGCGTGCAATTGCGCTGGCTGCCCAGCTTCGGGCGCGGCGAGGTCATCTCGCTCGGATGGTGGTCCACCGGGTTGCTCACGCGCTCGGGCCTGGCGGCGCTGATCATGCCGGCCATCACGCTGGCGCTGTTCCAGATGACGCTCATCATGCGGCTGGTGCGCGCCGAAATGCTGGAGGTGCTGCGCACCGATTTCATCAAGTTCGCGCGCGCCCGCGGCCTGCCCGAGCGGCTGATCAACTTCCGCCACGCGCTGAAGAACACGCTGGTTCCGGTGATCACCATCACCGGCCTGCAGCTGGGCTCCATCATCGCTTTCGCCATCATCACCGAAACGGTCTTCCAATGGCCGGGCATGGGCCTGCTGTTCATCCAGGCCATCAGCATGGTGGACATCCCGGTTATGGCCGCCTACCTGGTTCTCATCGCCTTTTTCTTCGTCGTCATCAACCTGATCGTCGATATGCTTTATTTCGCCGTGGATCCGCGCCTGCGCGTGCAAAGCAAATGAAGGAAGCGCCATGATCGCCCGCCTCGCTCCCTATTTCGCCCGCGCCAGCGACAGCGATATCTGGCACAGCTTCAAGCGCTCGCCCAGCGCCATCATCTCGGCCATCGTCACGCTGGTCATCGTGCTGGGCGCGCTGGCCGCGCCCATCGTGGCGCCGCACAACCCGTTCGACCTGGCGTCGCTGAACATCATGGACGCCAACACGCCTCCGGCCTGGGAAGCGGACGGCAACGGCGCCTTCGTGCTGGGCACCGACGACCAGGGCCGCGATATCCTGTCGGCCATCCTGTACGGCTCGCGCGTCTCGCTGCTGGTGGGCTTTGCCTCGGTGCTGTTCGCCATGGTCCTGGGCGTCACGCTCGGGCTGATCAGCGGCTATGCGGGCGGACGGGTCGACAGCATCATCATGCGCATCGCCGACGTGCAGCTCTCGTTTCCCGCCATCCTGGTGGCGCTGCTGATCGACGGCGTGGCGCGCGGCCTGCTGCCGCGCGACATGCACGACCAGCTGGCGCTGTACGTCCTGATCTTCGCCATCGGCATTTCGGGCTGGGTGCAGTACGCGCGCACGGTGCGCGGCTCGACGCTGGTCGAGCGCAACAAGGAATACGTGCAGGCCGCGCGCCTGATCGGCATCGGCCCCTTCACCATCCTGCGTCGCCACATCCTGCCCAATGTCATGGGCCCGGTGCTGGTGATCGCCACCATACACCTGGCCATCGCCATCATCACCGAAGCCACGCTGTCGTTTCTCGGCGTGGGCGTGCCGCCCACCGCGCCGTCGCTGGGCACGCTGATACGCATCGGCAACAGCTACCTGTTCTCGGGCATGTGGTGGATTTCGATCTTCCCGGGCATCGCGCTGGTGGCGCTGGTGCTGTCGGTCAACCTGCTGGGCGACTGGCTGCGCGACGCCCTCAACCCCAAGCTGCGCTGAGACGCTCATGGCATTGTTGGACATCGACAGCATACGCATCGAATTCCCGAGCCGGCGCGGCACGCTGGTCGCCGTCGACGGCGTCTCGCTGTCGCTGGAGAAAGGCGAGATCCTCGGCGTGGTGGGCGAGTCCGGCGCCGGCAAATCGACCATCGGCAACGCCGTCATCGGCCTGCTGGAAGCGCCCGGCCGGCTGGCCGGCGGCGAAGTGCTGCTGGAAGGGCGCCGCATCGACACCTTGAGCAACGCCGAACAGCGCAAGGTGCGCGGGCGCCGCATCGGCATGATCTTCCAGGATCCGCTGACCTCGCTCGACCCCTTGCAGACGGTGGAAAGCCAGCTGGTGGAAACCATGCAGGTGCACCTGGACCTGAACCACGAACAGGCGCGCAAGCGCGCCGTCGATCTGCTGCGCCAGGTCGGCATCGACGAACCGGAACTACGGGTCAAGCAGTATCCGCACCAGTTCTCGGGCGGCATGCGGCAGCGGGTGGTGATCGCCCTGGCGCTGTCTTGTGGGCCGGAGGTCATCATCGCCGATGAACCGACCACCGCGCTGGACGTGTCGATCCAGGCGCAGATTCTCGACCTGCTGCGCAAGCTGTGCAGGGAGAAGCAGGTCGGCATGATCATCATCACGCACGACATGGGCGTGATCGCCGACGTCACCGACCGCGTGGCCGTGCTGTACCGCGGCAAGCTGGTCGAACAGGGACCCACCGCCAAGATACTCGGCAACCCCGACCATCCCTACACGCGCAGCCTGATTTCCGCCGTACCGCGCCCCGACGTCAAGCTGCGGCGCTTTCCCGTGGTGACCTACATCGAGGACGTCAAGCACCCGACCGTGGAGCTGGACATCGCCACCCACTGGCTGGGCCAGCGGCGCGAGTTCGCCCGGCGCGCCGAGGGGCCGCTGGTGCAAGTGGAGGACCTGGGCATGCGCTTCGTGCTGCGCAACGCCTTCCTGGCGCGCAACCGGCGCACGCTGGACGCGGTCAAGCAGGTCGACCTGTCCATCAACGAAGGCGAGGTGTTCGGGCTGGTGGGGGAGTCGGGTTCGGGCAAATCCACCGTGGCCCGCCTGATCGCCGGACTGTACACGCCCACGAGCGGGCGCGTGCTCTTCAACGGCGTCGACCTGACCGGCCTGAAGGACGAGAAGCGGATGAACGCGTTCAGGCGCCAGATCCAGATGGTGTTCCAGGATCCCTACTCCTCGCTCAACCCGCGCATGCGGGTACAGGAAATCGTGGCCGAACCGATCCGCTTTCACCGCCTGGCCGAAGGCGAGGCGCAAACCCGCCGCGTGGTGGCCGACCTGCTCGACGTGGTCGGCCTGGGCGCCTCCGCCGCGCAGCGCTATCCGCACGAATTCTCTGGCGGGCAGCGCCAGCGCATCTGCATCGCGCGCGCGCTGGCCACCCGGCCGCGCTTCCTGATCTGCGACGAGCCGACCTCGGCGCTGGACGTGTCGATCCAGGCGCAGATCCTGAATCTGCTCAAGGATCTGCAGGAACAGCTGGGGCTGACCATGCTTTTCATCAGCCATGACTTGCCGGTCATTCGCCAGATGTGCGACCGGGTTGGCGTCATGCTGCATGGCGAACTGCTGGAAGCGGCGGCCACCGAGACGCTGTTCACGCATCCGCTGCACGATTACACCCGCCACCTTCTCAGCCTGATGCCCCGGCTGCAGTCGCTGCAACCGGTGCCGGCGGCCGGGTAGGCCGGCCTACCAGCGGCCCGAGGCGCCGCCTCCGCCGCTACGTCCGCCGCCGCCGCCACGGAAGCCGCCGAACCCGCCGCTGCCCGAGCCGCCGCGCCAGCCGCCGAAGCCGCCCCCGCCGCCGCCCCCGCCGCCGCCGCCGCCGCCACCGCCACCGCCACCGCCGCTGGGC
>Ga0182740_1000224_pt1 | contig 89948 bp, 79 predicted proteins | sample eDN5th37CKraftBY_FD_128872 | JGI IMG/M metagenome (GOLD analysis project Ga0182740, IMG submission 128872) | Enriched backyard soil microbial communities from Emeryville, California, USA - eDNA 5th pass 37_C Kraft BY (version 2) (version 2) | ecosystem: Environmental > Terrestrial > Soil >...
AGCCACCATTCGCAGGCAAGTCGAGGCAAGCGATGAGCTCGCCCGGCGGGCCGACCAGCTGATGTCGGCGCCGGGCGTCGGGCCGGTCACGGCGCTGACGCTTCTGGCCCACATGCCGGAACTCGGGCGGCTGTCGCCCAAGACGGCGGCGGCGCTTGCCGGGCTTGCGCCGTTCAACGCCGACAGCGGTCAGAAGCGCGGCCGGCGCGCCATTGCCGGCGGCAGGCCGCGGGTGCGCAAGGCACTCTACATGGCAGCGCTTGGAGCCATCCGGGCAAAACCAGCGCTTCAAGGATTTCTACAGCGCCATTGCCCGGCGCTCCGGATCGAAGAAGGTCGCCATCATCGCCGTTGCCCGAAAGCTCGTCACCGTGCTCAACGCCATGCTCCGAGACGGCAAAGCCTTCGCATGACAAACACAGTTGCCATGCCGGAACACCTCAACCGCATCAGCAGTGAAGGCAAAACGATCAACTGCCCTGCACGGCACATCGTAGCCCCGCCCCGAGCTCCGCGGACGCCCCCCCCTACCTCTCGTACTTCTCCACCTTTTGCTCGATCGCGCCGAAGATGGAGTGGCCGTCCTTGTCCTTCATCTCGATGCGCACCGTGTCGCCAAAGTGCATGAACGGCGTCTTTGGCGCGCCGTGCTCCAGCGTCTCGATGGTGCGGATTTCCGCGATGCAGGAATAGCCCGCTCCACCTTCCGCGATCGGCTTGCCGGGGCCGCCGTCGAGCTTGTTCGACACCGTGCCTGAACCGATGATCGTGCCGGCGCAGAGCGGCCGCGTCTTCGCCGCATGCGCGATCAGCGTCGGGAAGTCGAAGGTCATGTCGACGCCGGCATTCGCGCGGCCGAACGGCTTGCCGTTGTATTCGACCAAGAGCGGCAGATGGACCTTGCCGCCATCCCAGGCCTCACCGAGTTCGTCAGGCGTCACCGCCACGGGCGAGAAGGCCGATGACGGCTTCGACTGGAAGAACCCGAAGCCCTTCGCCAGCTCGCCGGGAATGAGCCCGCGCAGCGAGATGTCGTTCACCAGCATGACGAGCCGGATCGCCGCGCGTGCCTCGTCGACAGTGGCGCCCTGCGGCACGTCGCCGACGATGACGGCGATCTCGCCCTCCATGTCGACGCCCCAGGTGATGTCCCCGATCAGGATCGGGTCGCGGGGGGCAAGGAAGGAGTCCGAGCCGCCCTGGTACATCAGCGGGTCGGTCCACAAGTTGGCCGGCATTTCGGCGCCGCGCGCCTTGCGCACCAGCTCGACGTGATTGACGTAGGCCGAGCCATCCGCCCACTGGTAGGCGCGCGGCAGCGGCGAGTGGGCATGGTGCTCATGGAAACGGTCGTAGGGGATCGAGCGGTGTTCGACCCCCTCGTAAAGCGCCTCGAGATGCGGCGAAATTCGCTGCCAGTCATCCAGCGCTGCCTGCAGCGTCGGGACGAGAAAGGAAGCGTCTGCGTAGCGGGTCAGATCCCGCGACACGACGACGAGTTTTCCGTCGCGCATGCCGTCCTTCAGTGTGGCAAGTTTCATGCTGTCTCCGTCCCTGACCAGCGAAGTTTCCGCTGCAGTATTGCAGCAGAACGCATCAACTCCAATCGCCTTCCGGCGTGCCGTTGAAACGCTTCTTCAGCCCGGACCAGCAGTTGAGATAGTTGTCCTGCAGAGTATCGAGCGCTGCCGCGTAACGCGTGACCATCTGCGGGAAGCGAGTCTCGAACATGAAGGCCATCGTGTTCTCCAGCTTCACCGGCTTGAGTTCGACGCGCGATGCCTTCTCGAAGCCGCTCGCGTCCGGCCCGTGCGCCAGCATCATGTTGTGCAGGCTGATGCCACCAGGAACGAAGCCTTCTTCCTTGGCGTCGTACTGGCCGCGGATCAGGCCCATGAACTCGCTCATGATGTTGCGGTGGTACCAGGGCGGGCGGAAAGTGTTCTCAGCGACCAGCCAGCGCGGCGGAAAGATGATGAAGTCGACATTGGCCGTCCCCTCCTCGCCCGAGGGCGAGGTCAGCACGGTGAAAATCGACGGGTCCGGATGGTCGAACAGGATCGCGCCGACCGGCGAGTAGGTCGAAAGGTCGTATTTGTAGGGCGCGTAGTTGCCGTGCCAGGCGACGACGTCGAGCGGCGAGTGGCCGATTTCGGTGACGTGGAAGCTGCCGCACCATTTGACGAAGATGCGGCAGGGCGTCTCCTTCTCCTCGAACCAGGCAACCGGCGTCTTGAAGTCGCGCGGATTGGCGAGGCAGTTGGCGCCGATCGGGCCACGGTCCGGCAGCGTGAACTTGGCGCCGTAGTTCTCGCAGATGTAGCCGCGCGCCGGCCCGTCGATCAGCTCGACCTTGAACACCAGTCCGCGCGGCAGGATGCAGATCTCTCCCGGCTGAATCTCGATGACGCCCATCTCGGTGCGGAAGCGCACGCCGCCCATTTGCGGCACGACCAGCATTTCAGCGTCGGCATTGAAGAAGTGGTCGTCGATCATGTCGGCGTTGGCGACGTAGACATGCGCGGCCATGCCGGCCTGGCCGTATACATCGCCGGCAGTGGTGACGGTCCGGATGCCGTGGATGAAGTCGGTCGGCTCCTCCGGCATCGGCGTCGGATTCCAGCGCAGCTGGCCGAGCGGCAGCTCGTTGTCGCCGGCATTGGGCGCCGACTTCCAGAGCGGCAGCGCATACGGCCTGAACCGCTGGTGGTGCCGCACGCTCGGGCGGATGCGGTAGAGCCAGGAGCGCTCATTGGCGCCGCGCGGCGCGGTGAAGGGCGACCCCGACAGCTGCTCGGCATAAAGGCCGTAGGCAGGACGCTGTGGCGAGTTCATGCCCTGCGGCAGGGCGCCCGGCAGGCTCTCGGTCTCGAAGTCGTTGCCGAAGCCCGGCATGTAAGCAAAGGCGGTCGTCTGCTGCGCAGCGCGCGCGGCTGAAGGCGTGCTCAGGTCGTTCATCGTTTCCTCCCGGTTGCCTCCCGCCCTCCCCGGATCAGGCAACCTGTTGACTTCTGCTGAGATAGTTACATCTGTAACCGTCGAAAATGTAACTATCAACGAAGACGCCGATGAACGACGATGCCGTTCTTTCGCTGGAAGAGTTCCTGCCCTACCGGCTCAACCGGCTGGCCGATGCGGTTAGCCGCGAATTCTCCCAGCTCTATCGCAGCCGCTATGGCCTCACCCGGCCAGAGTGGCGGCTGCTGGCAACGCTAGGCCAGTACGGGACGATGACGGCAACAGCCGTCGCGCGGCATTCGTCGATGCACAAGACCAAGGTGTCGCGCGCGGTGCTGGCGCTGGAAAAACGGCGATGGCTGACGCGCGAGCCGGACGGTCAGGATCGCCGGACCGAGCACCTGACGCTGACTCGCGCGGGCCACGAAGCCTATCGCGAGATGGTGCCGGTTGCGCGACAGTTCGAGGCGAAACTGCTTGCAATGCTCACCGAAAAAGACCGCAAATCGCTGGTCGCAGGCCTCGCAGCGCTTGAAGGCAAGGTGATCGCCGCCGGTTAAACCGACAGGGTCTGGCCCTCGGCCGTCCGGCTCTTGCGCGGCATGCGCGCCTGCAGCCAGTCGCGGGCCTCGGCAGGCGGCATCGGGAAGGCGACCGCGTAGCCCTGCACCTCGTCGCAGCCAAGCGTCATCAGCGCTGTCAGTTCCGCTTCCGTCTCCGCGCCCTCGGCCACGACCGAGATGCCGAGCGAACGGGCAAGCTCCGCCAGCGCGCGGACGATCTTGGCATGATCGCCGTCTAGGTCGATGTTCTGGACGAAGCGGCGGTCGATCTTGAGGCGGTCGATCTCCTGCGGGTTGACATGGGTCAGCGAGGCGTAGCCGGTGCCGAAGTCGTCGAGTTCGAGATGCACGCCGGCTGCGCGGATCTGGCGCAGCTTCGAGGCGACACCGGTCTTGTCGTCGTCAAGAATGACGGACTCGACGATCTCCAGCGACAAATGGCTCGCCGGCAGTCCGGACTTCTCGATGACCGAGAACAGGAAGGTGGTGTAGTCGCTCTCGCGCAGTTCGGTTCCGGAGACATTTATGGCGACGCGGCCGAATTCGATGCCGCTGCGATACCAGTTGGCGGCTTCGCCGATCGCCTTCTTCATGATGATGCGGCCGATTGAGTGCATGATTCCGGCGCGCTCGGCCACGGGAATGAATTCGCCCGGCGAGACGATGCCGCGCTTCGGGTGACGCCAGCGCACCAGCGCCTCGACGCCGGTCGTGCGGCCGGTCGACAGCGACACCTGCGGCTGGAAGTAGACCTCGAACGCCTCCGCCGCGATTGCCTCGATGAGGTCGGCTTCAAGCTGGCGCTTGTGCTCGAGGTCCTGGCGCAGTTCGTCGGAGAAGAATTCGACCGACGAGCCGCCATTCTTCTTGGCCGCATAGAGCGCAAGGTCCGCATGAACGACGAGGACCGTGGGGTCGATGCCATCCGGTGGGCAGATGGCAACGCCCGCGCTTGCCCGGGAGAAGATGGTTGATCCCTTGTAGACGATCGGCTCGTTCACCCGCTCGAGGACGCCGCGCACGAAGCGCTCGATGTCGCTGCGGGTGCCGGCATCCGGCAGGACGATCAGGAATTCGTCGCCACCGAGACGCGCGCAGACATCCGAGGGCCTGCAGCTTGCCTTGAGGCGGCGCGCGGTAGTGGCGAGCACATAGTCACCGGCGGCGTGGCCGAGCGTGTCATTGATTTGCTTGAAACGGTCGAGATCGAGCTGGACCACGGCGAGCTGCTTATCGCGGCTCAGCGTCGCGTCGATCAGTTTCGTGAATTTCTCGCGCATGAAGCTGCGGTTGTAGAGACCGGTGAGGCCGTCATGGACGGCGAGGTAAGCCATCGCGTTGCGCGCCTCGACCAGCTGGGTCGTGCGGCGGCGGATGAGCTCGGCCATCGGGCTGAAGATGAACAGCGCGATCATGCAGATCACGCCGATCGTCGCCAGGAACAGGTAGCGGTGGAATTTGAGCATATCGTCGAGGCCGGCCCGCGACTGCTTCTGCAGCTCCGTCTCCAGTGCCTCGAAACCGTTGAGGGTGGCGTTGGCGCCGGATTCGTCGAGGTGCGCCCGCTCCCTGCCCCCGACGTAGACTCCATCTGACCGGCGTAGCCCGAGCATCGTCTCCAGCGAAGCAATCAATCTCTGAGCATTTGCCACCAGGTTCAGCGAGAAGAATTCGAGGTGGAAGGGTTGCCGGTAGAAGATCTCCCTGATCTGCGGGGCATCGACGCTGTCGACCCACTGCGCAAGCCAGGCGTTGTTGGTCTCGAACTGGCGTGTGGCGTCGCGCAGCAGCCCGACCAGCGGTCCGGTCCGCTCCGGCTCCCGCAATGTGGCCGCGTTCGCCAGGAATACGATGCGCTGCGACAGCGCCTTCTGGGAGCCGATCAGGGCGATGACTTCCTCATAGCGGCGGTGGTCGGCCATCATGCTCTGCAGCATGACGTAAGCAGCCAGCACCATCGCGACGATGATCATCAGCGCCAGCCAATAGGCCGCCTTGATCTTCGCGACCAGACGCTCCGCACCACCGGCATTCCCGCCCGCCATGTATTGACCCCAAACTTCTTGGCCCCAGCGCACCATGCAGGCAACTGGTTAACACCGGGGGAACCGTGCTACGGCAGAGCGTGCAACCATAGATTCCGGTAAATGAAGTCTTACAGAGAAATGGTGGTACAGCGACTTAGCCGGGGGCTATGCCACACAAGCTGGTTGCCAACGGCCTGAACCTCTTTAATCTGGCGATCTGGAATTAATTTTTCTTGTGGTGAGTGAATGAACATGAATGCCCCGCTCCACGACAAAATGGGCTCTTTCGCGTGGGACGATCCGTTTCTGCTGAACGACCAGCTGACGGAAGACGAGCGCATGATACGTGACACAGCGGCGGCATTCGCGGCTGACCGGCTCGCACCGCGCGTCGAAGAAGCGTATCTCGAGGAAAAGACCGATCCGGCGATCTTCCGCGAAATGGGCGAAGCCGGCCTCCTCGGCGTCACCATCCCCGAAGAGTATGGCGGCGTCGGCGCCGGCTACGTTTCCTATGGCCTCGTCGCGCGCGAGGTTGAGCGCATCGATTCCGGCTACCGCTCGATGATGAGTGTGCAGTCTTCGCTCGTCATGCACCCGATCTATGCCTACGGCTCGGAAGAGCAGCGCAAGAAGTACCTGCCGAAGCTCGCCTCCGGCGAGTGGATCGGCTGCTTCGGCCTGACCGAGCCGGATGCCGGTTCCGATCCCGGCGGCATGAAGACCCGCGCCGAGAAGATCGACGGCGGCTACCGCCTGATCGGTTCGAAGATGTGGATCTCGAACGCGCCGATCGCCGACGTCTTTGTGGTCTGGGCGAAGTCGGCCGCTCACGACAACCAGATCCGCGGCTTCGTGCTCGAAAAGGGCGTGAAGGGCCTGTCCGCGCCGAAGATCGGCGGCAAGCTTTCGCTGCGCGCTTCGATCACCGGCGAGATCGTCCTCGATAATGTCGAGGTCGGCGAAGATGCGCTGCTGCCGAACGTCTCCGGCCTCAAGGGCCCGTTCGGCTGTCTCAACCGCGCCCGCTACGGCATTTCCTGGGGCGTGATGGGTGCGGCTGAGGACTGCTGGTTCCGCGCGCGCCAGTACGGCCTCGACCGCAAGCAGTTCAATCGTCCGCTCGCGCAGACGCAGCTCTTCCAGAAGAAGCTTGCCGACATGCAGACGGAGATTGCGCTCGGCCTGCAGGGATCGCTGCGCGTCGGCCGGCTGATGGACGAGGGCAAGTTCGCGCCGGAGATGATCTCCCTTGTGAAGCGCAACAATTGCGGCAAGGCGCTTGACATCGCTCGCATGGCCCGCGACATGCACGGCGGCAACGGCATCCAGATCGAGTACCAGGTCATGCGCCATGCGCAGAACCTGGAAACGGTCAACACCTACGAAGGCACGCACGACGTCCACGCGCTGATCCTTGGCCGCGCGCAGACCGGCCTGCAGGCGTTCTTCTAGGCGTCCGGCAAACACCATGAAGGGTGCCTCCCAAGAGGCACCCGCCAGATGAGATTCGGGGATTTCAACAAGGGGAGCATCCCCAGGCAAATGGGAGCATTCACATGAAGACCAAACTGGCAGTTCTCGCCGCGGCAGTGGCGATGCTGGCTTCGCCTGCACTCGCCGGCGAGACGCTCGACCGCGTCATGAAGACCGGCAAGCTGACGATGGCTTCCGAGGCTGATTACCCGCCGCAGTCGTTCCTCAACGACAACAACGAGATGGACGGCTTCGACGTCAGCGTCGGCAAGGAAATCGCCAAGCGCCTCGGCGTTGAGTTCGCCAGCGTTACGCCGGCGTGGGAGATGATGGTTTCGGGCGGCTGGTCGGGCCGTTGGGACGTCGCCGTCGGCTCGATGACCCCGACCAAGGCGCGCGCGGAAGTCCTGAACTTCCCGGCGATCTACTACTACACCCCGGCTGCGTTTGCCGTGCATACCGACTCCAAGGTCCAGAGCCTCGACGAGCTTAACGGTAAGGTGATCGGTTCCTGCGGTGGCTGCACCTATGACGCCTACCTGATGCAGGACCTGGTGATCGACGCCGAGGGTACCCCGCCCTTCGAATACCAGGTCAAGGCCGGCGAGCTGAAGACCTACGAGTCCGACACCAACGCCTTCGACGACCTGCGCCTCGGCGACGGGGTGCGCCTCGACGCCGTGTTCTCGGCGCTGCCTACGATCCAGGAAGCGATCAAGAACGGCTATCCGATGCGCGTCGTCGGCGAGCCGGCCTTCTACGAGCCGCTGGCCGTCGCAACCGATAAGGGCGACCCCGAATTCGACGCGAAGATCGCCGAGATCATCGCGGAGATGCACAAGGACGGCACGCTGAAGGCGCTGTCGGAAAAGTGGTACGGGGTGGATCTTACCACGGTCAAGTAAGGTGACGGTTCCACTTACACACGATGAGCTGCGCGGGGACGACCCCGCGCGCTCGATTCTCGAAAGGCTGAAGCCCTCGCGCGCCGAAGCGATCGTCATCTGCTGCCTCGCGGTCGCGCTGATATGGCTGCAACTGGGCGGAACCCGGCTCGGCGGGCTGATCGCGCCGCTGACAGCGGGAGCGACCGGGCCCGATACGGAGCCCGGCTTTTTTCTGCACGCCCTCACCGGAATTCTGATCGCCGCCGCCGTCTGGATCAACCTGATGCTGCTGCGGCTGCTGCCGTTCAAGTATCAGGTACCCATCGTCTGGGTCGAACTCCTGATCGTTTTCGTCGCCTTCGTCAGCAGCTTCGACCGCGACTTCTCGATATGGTTCCAGCGCAGCCAGGACGGCCAGACCAATTTCGCCTACCTGATCACCACTGGCGCGGTGACGACGCTGTACGTGTCGATCATCTCCATCGCCTTCGCCAGCGTGCTCGCGATGGCCGCGGCCCTCGCGCGCCTGTCGAACAACGGCCTCGCCTACGCTGCCTCGACCTTCTACACCTCGTTCTTCCGCGGCACGCCGCTGCTGCTCCAGGTCTACGTGATCTATCTCGGCCTGCCTCAGCTCGGGCCACAGTTCGCGCTGAATGCGGTGCCGTCGGGCATCCTTGCCCTGTCGCTGTGCTACGGCGCCTATCTCGCTGAGATTTTCCGCGCCGGCATCCTCGGGGTCCCGCACGGCCAGCATGATGCCGCCGCCGCTCTCGGCCTCAACAAGAGCCTGACCTTCCGCAAGATCATCCTGCCGCAGGCGATGCGCTTCATCGTGCCGCCGACGGGCAGCCAGTTCATCGCCATGCTGAAGGACTCGTCGCTCGTCTCGGTGATGGGCGTGTGGGAGCTGACACGCACCGCGCAGATCGTCGGCCGCCGCGACTTCCGCGTGTTCGAGATGCTGATCGCAGCCGCGATCATTTACTGGGTGCTGTCGATCTGCTTCGAGCTGATCCAGTCACGGATCGAGCGCTACTACGGCAAGGGCTACGCCAACCGCCGCAACTAACCCTCCTCCGGTTGATGACGGACCTCAACACCTGACGTTCCAGCCCGAATCCCTCTAGGATGAAGGGATGCGAATCCGTCACCTCTCAGAGACCGTCATCAACCAGATTGCCGCCGGCGAGGTGATCGAACGCCCTGCCAGCGTCGTCAAGGAACTCGTCGAGAACGCGCTCGACGCGGGCGCGACCCGCATCGAGATCGCGACGGCTGGCGGTGGACTCACGCTCCTGCGCGTCACCGACAATGGCAGCGGCATGGACGCCGAGGACCTTGCCCTCGCCGTCGAGCGGCACTGCACCTCCAAGCTCGGCGAAGACATCCACGACATCCGCTCGCTCGGCTTCCGTGGCGAGGCATTGCCGTCGATCGGCTCAGTCGGCAAGCTGACGATCCGCTCGCGCACTGCCGATGCCGACAGCGGCCACGAGATCACCGTCGAGGGCGGGCGCGTCTCCTCCGTGCGGCCGGTTGCGGCCAACCGTGGCACGATGGTCGAGGTGCGGGACCTGTTCTACGCCACCCCTGCCCGCCTCAAGTTCATGAAGGGCGAGCGCGCCGAAGCAGGCGCCATCACCGAGCTGGTGCGCCGCATCGCCATCGCCTTCCCGCAGGTGCGTTTTACTCTGTCGGGCACCGACCGCTCGACGCTGGACCTTCCCGCCTGCGACACGATCGAGGAACGCATTGCGCAGATCCTCGGCCGCGAATTCGTCGACAATGCCCTTCGCATCGACGCGAACCGGGAAGGCGCGGCCCTCACCGGCCTTGCCTCGATCCCATCCTACACCCGCGCCAATGCATTGGCGCAGTATCTTTACGTCAACGGCCGTCCGGTGCGAGACCGGGCACTGGCAGGGGCGATCCGCGGCGCCTATGCCGACGTCCTGCCGCGCGACCGCCACGCGGTGACGGCGCTGTTCCTCGATGTCGAGCCGATGTTCGTCGACGTCAACGTCCATCCGGCGAAGGCCGACGTGCGCTTCCGCGACCCGGGCCTCATCCGCGGCCTGTTCGTCGGCTCGATCCGCCAGGCGCTTTCGGGCGCCGGCATCAGGCCCTCCACCTCGGCGGCAAGCGCCATGGTCGACGCCTTCCGCCCCGGTGGCTCCGGCAACAGCTATGCTAACACCAGCCCCGGCGGCAGCAACGGCTACAACTGGCGGCCGCAGCCCTCCCCTGGCTTCAATCCGCAGACCTCGTTCCACCGGCCGATGGAGTTCGCCGAGGCTGCGCAAGCGGCCTTTGCGGAGGCGATGCGCCCGTCCGCCGATGCGCGCGCGGCTACCGTCGAGCCCGCGCCCGAGCTGAAGGCGATGCCGCTCGGTGCGGCGCGCGCGCAGATCCACGAGAATTACATCATCGCCCAGACCGAGGACTCGCTGATCATCGTCGATCAGCACGCGGCACACGAGCGGCTGGTCTATGAGGCGCTGAAGGGGGCGCTTGCCTCCCGCCCGATGCCAGCGCAGATGCTGCTCCTGCCGGAGATCGTCGACCTGCCGGAAGAGGATGCCGACCGGCTGGCGAGCCATGCCGACATGCTGCGCAAGTTCGGCCTCGGCCTCGAGCGCTTTGGCCCCGGCGCCGTGGCCGTGCGGGAGACGCCGGCGATGCTGGGCGAAGTCGACGTACAGCAGCTGATCCGCGACCTCGCCGACGAGATCGCCGAGCACGACACCGTCGAGACGCTGACCGAGCGTCTCAACGCCATTGCGGCAACGATGGCTTGCCATGGTTCGGTGCGCTCCGGCCGCCGGCTTCGGCCCGAGGAAATGAACGCGCTGCTGCGACAGATGGAGGCTACCCCAGGGTCAGCCACGTGCAATCACGGCCGGCCGACCTATGTAGAACTCAAGCTTGCCGACATCGAACGATTGTTCGGCCGGCGCTAGACATGGAGACTGAGAAGCCGGAAGCTTGACCGCGAGGCGCTTTGGTGGTGGAAGGCTCTCAGAAAGGTGACGCAGAATGATGAACCGTTTTGAAGGCCCTGGCGGCAAGGAAGCACGTATTCGCTATCTGGACGGCGACTTTCAGGTCCTGACGCCCGGTTCGTTCGTTCGCTGCGCCGTCACCGGCGAGATCATTCCGATCGACGAGCTGAAGTACTGGAGCGTCGCGCGGCAGGAGCCTTACGTGAATGCCGAGGTCTCGCTGCAGCGCGAGCTCGAGATGAACCCGGAGCTGCGCCAGCGCCGCAAGGGCTGACGCCCTACCTCCAATTAATTGCCGAGCCGCCGGCGGCGCCAGGCTTCGAGCGTCGACTGGATGATCGTTCGCGGCGCCCGATCCAGCTCGAACACGGCCTCGATTTCGATCACCTTCGAGCGCCGGCGCAATTCCTCCAGCGCCGGGCCCGAATGATCGAGGCGCACGTAGTCCTTCGCGGTCGTAACCACCTCCAGCCCTTGCTCGTCGGCAGTGGACAGAAGTTCCTGCGCGTCGAACTCGCTGAAGAAGTAGTGGTCGCCGAAGGACTTCGCGACCACGAGTTCCGTGCCTGAACCGCGGACCGTGTCGAAGAATTTTGACGGATCGCCGATGCCGGCATAGGCAAGGCAGCGCGAGCCAGCCAGCCCCTCGGGATAAAACGGCTTAACGGACGCCTGGAAGAACGGGCGGCCGGCACGTGCGGCCTGGCGGACGACGATGTCGGCGGCGTTGCCCTTGCCCATTTTCAGCACGCCATCGGCAAAGCGCATCTGGTCGATCAGCGGCGCGCGCATCGGACCGCCGGGAATAGTGTGGCCGTTGCCGATCCCGCGCCGCGCATCGACGACGATCAGCGCATAGTCGATGTGAATGCGCGCGCTCTGGAAGCCGTCATCCATAATGAGCAGGTCGCAGCCGTGGTTGATCAGCAGCCGAGCGCCCGCAGCACGATCAGGCGTCACCGCGACGGGTGCGGCGCGTGCGAGAAGCAGCGGTTCGTCGCCGACATGGCGGGCGCTGTCATGATGCGGATCGACGAGATGCGGATGCGGGCCGACCGACCCGCCATGGCCGCGTGACAGGATGCCGGGGTTGAGGCCCATCTCCCGCGCCGTCTTTGCCAGCGCCACGGCGACCGGCGTCTTGCCCGAGCCGCCGACCGTCAGGTTGCCGACGCAGAGCACCGGCGCCTGCATCTTCTCGCGCTTTGCATTGACGAGGCGCTTGCGGGCGACTGCGCCATAGATGGCCGATGCTGGCCACAGCGCCCATGCGCGCCAATCGGCCTTCGTCCACCAGAAGGGAGGCGCCTCGCTCACCATCCGCCGTCAGCGCCCGCCATGGGAACCCGCGCCGAGGCGCGACTGGACGATGAGCGGGTCGATGTAGGGCTGCAGCGCCTGCAGTGTCTTGACCAGCGCACCGCGCATTTCCTCGACGGTGCTTATGCCTGCCTGCATCATCTTCTCGCGCTCGGCATCGTTGATCAGGAGGTAGTTGACGGCACCCGCCAGCACCTCCTTGTCGCGAACGAAGCGGGCGGCACCGGCTGCGGCGAGCTTCTGGTAGGACTCGCGGAAATTCTGGACGTTGCGGCCCGACAGCACCGCCGTGCCGAGCATGGCAGGCTCGAGCGGGTTCTGGCCGCCTTGTGCGGTCAGCGAGCGGCCCACGAATGCGATCTCGGTGAGGCGCAGGTAGAGCCCCATCTCGCCGATGGTGTCGCCAAGGAAAATGTCCGTCTCGTCGGTGATTTCGTCACGCCGGCTGCGGCGGGCAACCGACTGCCCCATCGCAGCACATGCTTCCTCGATGGCGTCGGCGCGGTCGGGATGGCGCGGGACGATGATCGTCAGAAGGTCCGGATGACGGGTCCGCACCAGCCGGTGAACTTCCGAGGCTGCGGCCTCCTCGCCGTCGTGGGTGGAAACGGCGGCCCAGGTCTTGCGCTCGCCGATCGAGCGGCGCAGGCGCTGCAGCTCGGCCTCGTTGACCGGCGGCGGAACGGTATCAACCTTAAGGTTGCCGGAGACGGAGACGGGCCGCGCGCCGAGCGTGTGGAAGCGCTCGGCATCGGTGTCCGATTGGGCGACGACATGCGCGAAATTCTCGAACAGGGCCTCGGCGAGATAGCTGCGGCGGCTCCAGCTTGCAAAGGAGCGGTCGGACATGCGGCCGTTCACCAGCACCTGCGGGATGCGGCGCCGGCCGAGCTCCATGATCGTCATCGGCCAGATTTCGGACTCGGCGATGATGGCAAGATCCGGGGTCCAGTGGTCGAGGAAGCGGCTGATCGCCGGTTTCAGGTCAAGCGGCACGTACTGGTGGATGACGACGTCGGCGAGCCGCTCCTGCACGACCTGCGCGGAAGTTACCGTGCCGGTCGTCAGGATGATGTTGATGCCGTAGCTGTGGATCTCGCGGATCAGCGGCGTCACGGCAATGGTCTCGCCGACGCTCGCCGCATGCACCCAGATCAGTGGGCCATCGGGCCGGTCGTGGCTCGCACGGCCATAGCGCTCCCGGCGGCGGCTGCGGTCTTCCTTGCCCTTGGAGGCGCGCCAGGCAACGTAGCCGCCGACCATCGGGTAGGCGGCAGCGCCGGCCCAGCGGTAGGCCCCGAGGATGAACCGTGCCCAGCGCTCGCTCATCGCGGATTGTCGACCAGTCTGTAGGCGCGCTCGGTAACCGCGTTCAGCGCCGCCGTCACCTCGAGGCGTTTCGCTTCCATCATTGCCTCGTCGGCCTCCGGTGGCACATGGATCGGTTCTCCCAGCGCGATCGCCTGCCTGCCGAACGGCAGGTTGATCGTCGTCTTGTCCCAGCTCCTTTCAAGCACCTTGCGGCGGCTTGTGGCAATCGCGACCGGCAGGATCGGCCGGCCGGAATGCTTTGCCAGCGTCACGATGCCGAGGCCAGCAGAACGGGGCGTGCCGTGCGGGATGTCGGCGATCATCGCGACATTGATGCCCTGGTCCAGCGTCTTCTTGAGCGCCAACAGCGCACGCGCGCCGCCCTTGCCTGCCGAGGCTGCGTCCTGTCGGCCGCCCGAGCCGCGCACGACACCGAAGCCGAGCTTTTCGGCAACGCGGGCATTCAGCTCCGCGTCGGCGCTGCGGGAAAACAGCGCGACGATCTTGTTCCTGCGCGGATTGAAGGCCGGGGCCAGCAGGTGCTGGCCATGCCACAGCGCCGCGATCGCCGGCGAGTATTTGGTGATCGCCAGCTCGACGTCATCGGAATCCCGGGCAATGCGGTTGGTCTTGTAGACCAGCTTGACGGCGAATGTGATGAGATAAGTCAGCACGGTGCGCGCGAACGGCGACTTGGTCAGAGGGTGACGTACCTTCTGCCAGAAGCGCTTCAGGGGACGCTTGCTGCGTTTCTCCTGGGTGTGCGCGGTCACTTCCGCTGACGGCAAATTCTCTCTCATCCGCTGGTGCACGCCTCAGGCTGTCTGCGGGTCGAGCAGACGGTGCAGATGCACGATGAAGTAGCGCATGTGCGCGTTGTCGACGGTCGCCTGCGCCTTCGCCTTCCATGCGACTTCCGCCGACTTGTAGTCCGGATAGATCCCGACGATGTCGAGCTCATTCACGTTCCGGAACTCCGTGCCGGAAAGCGACTTCAACTCGCCGCCGAATACGAGGTGCAAAAGCTGTTTGTTTTCTTTCTCATCAGCCATGATGAATAACGCCCGCCGGTTGATTGAGGTTGCCAGGCGAACAGGGATTGCCCGCGCGCTGGATCGGAATCAATTTGCGCAAATATGTAACCATTTAGGTAACATCACGTCCAAATGTCACCAATTGGGCAACAGTCGAATCGCTAGGATTCCATGCCGGAAATCACTCCGGCCATATCACCCAGAAGCTTGCCGCTACCTGCCACCAGCGCGCCATGACGCGGATTTTCGCCCGCGTAGAGCGGTGCGGCCCCGTTGGTGTCGAGCACCTTTCCGCCCGCCCGGCGCAGGATCACGTCGGCAGCGGCAAGGTCCCAGTCATGCGAGTTCGGCTTGACGAAGGTAGCGTCGAGCTGCCCGTTCGCGACCATCGCGATGCGGTAGGCCAGCGACGGCACGTAAGGGATAACCGGCCCCTGGCGGATATAGGGAGGAGCGAGCGAGATCATCTGCTTTGGGCCCGCGATGCGAGGCTCGACGGGATTGGCTGAGACAGTGATCTTCTCGCCGTTCAGCAGCGCATCGCTCGCCAGCGTCGCCTCGTAGATTTCCTGCTTGGCCGGACAGTCGAGCACGCCCACCAGCGAGATGCCATTTTCGACCACCGCGATCGACACGCACCAAGTCGGCTTGCCCTCGATAAAGGCACGGGTGCCGTCGATCGGATCGACCACGAAGGTGCGGCGCGCCTTCAGGCGCTCGCGGTTGTCGGCGGTTTCCTCGGAGAGCCAGCCATAGTCCGACCGCGCCGACAAAAGTTCGCGCCGAAGGAATTCATCGACGGCGATGTCGGCTTCGCTGACCGGCGAGGAGCCTTCCTTGAACCAGGTCTCGGGATCGTTGCGGAAGTGGCGCATGGCGATTTCGCCGGCTTCGCGCGCCGCATCCCGGATCAGCCGGAGATCTGCCTCAAGGTCGGCCAGAAGTGCGTCATTCGCCGGCAAGCGTCATGCCCTCGATCAGGAGTGTGGGAGCGGCGGTGCCGTAGTTGCGGTCGAGGTCGTTCGCGGGAAGCATGTTCATGAACATGTCCTTGAGGTTTGCCGCGATGGTGACCTCGGCGACCGGGAAGGCCAGGTCGCCGTTTTCGATCCAGAAGCCCGACGCGCCGCGCGAATAGTCGCCCGTCACCATGTCGACGCCCTGCCCGAACACCTCGGTGACGTAGAAGCCGGACTTGAGCGAGCGGATCATCTCTTCCGGCGACTGCTCGCCCGGCTCGATCGCAAGGTTGGTCGAGGACGGCGATACGGAAGACGCCGAACGCGAACCGCGGCCGTTGGTGACGAGGCCTAGCTCGCGTGCGGCCGATGACGACAGGAACCAGTGGTTCAGGACGCCCCGGTCGATCATCGTCAGCTTTTGGCCTTCAATACCCTCGCCGTCGAACGGACGCGAGGACTGGCCGCGGATCTTCAGCGGCTCGTCGGTGACGGTGATGGCGGCGGAAGCTACCTGCTGGCCCATGCGGTCGCGCAGGAAGCTGGTCTTGCGGGCAACAGAGGCGCCGTTGATCGCACCGGCCAGATGTCCGGCAATGCCGCGCGCCACGCGCGGATCGTAAATGACGGTAACCGGGCCGGTCTTCACCTTGCGCGCGCCAAGGCGGCGCACCGCGCGCTCGCCCGCACGCTTGCCGATCTCGGCGCTGGCGTCGAGGTCGGCAAAGTGCAGCCGCGAGGAATAGTCGTAGTCGCGCTCCATGCCGGTGCCCTCGCCTGCGAGGACGCTGACCGAACGCGTGAAGCGGGTCGCCATGTACTGGCCGAGGAAGCCGTGTGAGGTGGCAAGCACCAGCCCGCCCATGCCGGCCGAGGCTCCGGCGCCGCCGGAGTTGGTGACGCCGTTCACGGCAAGGGCCGCCTCTTCCATCGCCAGCGCGTCCTCGCGCAGCCGGTCGGCGGAAACCTCAGTCGCGTCGAACAGGTCGAGATCCTTCGGCGCGCGGGCAAGCAGCGCTTCGTCGGCGAGCCCCTGGTAGGGATCTTCAGGCGAGGCCTGTGCCATGGCGACGGCGCGCTCGACGAGCCTGTTCACATCGGCGGACGCGTTTGCGGACACGCTTGCCACCCGCTTGCCGACGAAGACGCGCAGGGCGACGTCGTCGCTTTCGGACGACTCGGTTCCCTCGACCTTGCCGAGGCGGACGGAGACGCTGGTTGAGCGCGAGCGAATGGCGACAGCATCACACGCAACGGCGCCTGCCTTGCGCCCAGCTTCCACGAGGCGCGCCACGAGATCAACGAGGCTGCTTGAATTGATAGGTCCGCTCATTGTCACTCTCATCTGCGCCCGGAAGGGCTAGGCGGGATTATCTTTCCATCTATGGCCCGGGCCGCCCGGATGCAATGGCCGGACGGTTGCTCCGCGCCGAAAGCACCGGCTTCAGGCAAGGTCCTCGGCGTTGAAGCGCTCGACAGCCTGCTCGATGGCGAACTTGAGCTCGTCGCGGATCGCCGCCGTCTCCTCCAGCACCTGCTTTACCTTCAGGAAGTCGAGGATGCGGAATTTCGACACCGGCGGGCGCAGCATGATGTGCGGGCGCGAGCGCTGCAGCTTCAGCGAGGTGATCGACTGCATCATGATCTGGCCCGCGCCTAACACCAGATCGATCGAGCCGGGGCGTCCCTCGCGGTTGGGGTTAGGCGTGCCGACGACATCGATGGCGATGACGATGTCGGCCTTGTCCATCAAAAGGTCGAACGGCACCGGGTTGGAAATGCCGCCGTCGATCAAGAGCTGCTCGCCGCGCTCGACCGGCCGGAAGATGCCGGGTACCGCCGCCGATGCGGCCACGGCCGGCAAAAGCTCGCCGCTGTCGAAGACGATCTCCTCATTGCCGTAGAAGTCGGTCGCCGTCACCGCGAGCGGGATCGTCAGATCCTCGAAGCGTTCGGGCAATGCCGCGGGCAGGAAGGCCCGCAGGATGCGCGAAATGTCGAACTGGCCGATGCGCACGCCACCGCCGAACACCCCGGCGATGTTGCTGGGACGCGAGCGCCAGACCCTTGCCGCCACTTCGGCCGGCCGCCCGAGGGTTTCGACCGTATACTCGCGGATTTCGCGGCCGCTCATGCCGGCGGCAACGCCCGCGCCGACGATGGCACCGATCGACGAGCCGGCAATCGCAACCGGGCGAATGCCGAGCTCATCCAGCGTTTCGGCGATGTGGATGTGCGCAAGGCCGCGCGCGCCTCCGCCGCCGAAAGCGATAGCGAAGGTGGGGTCGCGCGGCCGTGCGTCCATCTACTCTTCCTTCTTCAGCTCCGGTCCGATGATGAGGATGGCGGGCTCCGACTTCAGCAGGCGCTGCGCGGCGGCCTTCACCTGTTCCTTCGTCACCGCCTCGATATAGCCGACGCGGCGGTCGATGTAGTCGATGCCGAGGTTGTCGCGCTGCAGCTCAAGCAGCGTGGAGGCAACGGCGGACGAGGAGTCGAGGTTGTTGATCGGGTAAGCGCCGATCAGATATGTCTTCGAGGTAGTCAGCTCGTCCTCGGTAATGCCTTCCTCGGCGAGCTTTGAGATCGTCTCGCGCATGACCGCGAGCGCTTCCTCAGCCCGGTCGGCGCGGGTCGAGGTGCCGATCACCAGCGCATCCGAATAATCGGAAGTCTGCAGGCCGGAGCCGACGCCATAAGCAAGGCCGCGCTTTTCGCGCACCTCGTTGAACAGGCGCGACGAGAAGGTGCCGCCGCCAAGAACATGGTTCATGATGTAGGCGGCAAAGAACTCCGGATCCTCGCGTTCGAGGCCGGGATAGACCAGCTGCAGCGTCGCCTGCGGCAGGTTGTACGGATGGTGCACCACCTGGCCGAGCTTCGGCTGCGTACGCTCGATCGGCACGAGATCCGGGTCCTGCGGCAGCGGACCAAACACGCGGTCGAGTTCCTTTTTCAGCGTCTCGGCATCAATGGCGCCAACGACGGCGACATGCAGGTTCGAACGAGCGAAGATGCGCTTGTGGAGTGCATGCAGGTCGTCCGGTGTCACCGAGCCAAGCGACTCCAGCCTGCCATCCGAGCGGCGGGCGTAAGGGTGGTCGCCGTAGAGCGCCTTGGCAAACTTCTCCATGCCCTGCTCGTTCGGATCGCGCAGCGCGCGTTGGATCTGGGTGTTGAGCTGGGCACGGATACGGTCGACTGGCTGCTGGTCGAAGCGCGGCGAGTTGACCGCAAGGCGCAAGAGGTCAAACGCGTTGTCGCGCTCCTCGGCCAGCATGCGCATCTGGCCGTAGATGGCATCGCGCGTCGCGCTGAAGCTCATCTCGGCGCCGACCTCATCGAGGCGCTGCTGGAAGGCGTCAGAGTCTAGGTCGCCCGCACCCTCATCAAACAGGCCGGTCATCAGGTTGGCGATGCCTTCCTTGCCGGCAGGGTCCTGCGTGGTACCACCCTTGAAGGCGAAGCGAACGGTGATGATCGGGACCGTATAGTCTTCGACCAGCCACGCGGTCACGCCGCTGTCGGACTTCACCTCCTGGATGTCGACGCCCGCACGCGCGGCCAGCACCGCCGGCATGGTCACGAAGGCGACCGCGAGCAGGACAGTCGCGCAAAGCTGCGTCAGGCGGCTCGTGCCCTGCCTGTTCTTCATCATAATGCTCGCCATCAGTTCGCCTCCTCGGGCAGCAAGTAGCCGGCAACCGAGCGCCGGTCATCGAGGTACTTCTTCGCCACCTTCTGCACTGCCTCGGGGGTGACTTCGCGGATCCTGTCGGTCCACTTGGCGACGTCCTCGACGGTGCTGCCCGTGGTCAGGGCCGAACCGTAGATGCGCGCCATGCCGGACTGGTCGTCGCGGGCAAAGATCATCGAGCGGAGGTAACGCTTCTTAGCCTTTTCGACCTCGTCTTGCGTAACTCCCTCGTCCACGATCTTAGCGATCTCGGCATCGATCGCCTTCTCGACCTGTTCGAGCGTCGCCTCGCCGCGCGGCGAGCCGTAAACGCCGAAGCTGGTGTCGTCGAGCGAGACGCCCTGGTAGAACGCCCCAGCCGACGAAGCGATGCCCTGCTTGACGATCAGTTCCTGATAGATGCGGCTGCGCAGGCCGCCGCCAAGAACTTCGGAAAGGATGTCCAGCGCCTCGGCCTCGCCCGGCTCGGCGGTACGGTACGACGGCACCACCCAGCGCTTGGAGAAGCTCGGCACCGCGACGCGGTCGTCCGTCAGCTGGACGGTACGCTTGGTGTTCTGCTCCGGCTCGGTTGGGCGCACGCGCTCCTCGAGCTTGGGACCACGCGGGATTTTGCCATAGATCTCGGTCGCCATCTCGCGCACTTCGCCGGGATCGACGTCGCCGGCGACGACCAGCACCGCGTTGTTGGGCGCGTAGTAGCGTTTGTAGAAGTCGATCGCGTCCTCGCGGTTCAGCTGCTCGATCTCGTGCATCCAGCCGATCACCGGGATGCGATAGGGATGGTTCTGGTAGAGGGTCGCCGAAACCTCTTCACTCAGAAGTGACGACGGATCGTTCTCGACCCGCGAGTTGCGCTCCTCGATGATGACGTCGCGCTCGGGCCCGATCACCTCGTCGGTGAGGACGAGATTGACCATGCGGTCGGCCTCGAACTCCATCATGGTGCGCAGCTCGGTCGGCGCGACCTGCTGGTAATAGGCGGTGTAGTCGTAGGAGGTGAAGGCGTTCTCGCGGCCGCCAACCTCTGCCACGCGCGCGGAGAACTCGCCGGGGGCGTGGTTGGTCGTGCCCTTGAACATCAGGTGCTCGAAGAAGTGGGCGATGCCGGACTTGCCCGGATCCTCGTCGGCGCTGCCCACCTTATACCAGAGCATGTGCGTGACCACCGGCGCGCGCCGGTCGGGAATGACGACAACCTCAAGCCCGTTGTCGAGGCTGAAATAATCTACGCTGGGTGCCTGCTCGGAAAATGCAGTGACGGGCACTGTCATGAAGACCGCTGCGATTGCGGCTCGCCGCACCGCGCCGGGAATCAAATTCATCTGATCTTCCTTCTGCTGACGCCATGGAAGACATAGCGCCTCCACCGTCGCGCGCCTATCCCCGCGCGACTGCCACCGTCTTCGCGGCGAAGAGTGACGAAAGTCAGGCGTTGCGGCAGAACGTGACCGTCGTGTCGCCGTAGTCGCGGCGATCGACGAGCTTCAGGCCCGCAACCGGCTGGAAAGGCGTGGCGGAAGCTTCTTCCACCACGATCAGCGCGTCAGGCTCGAGCCAGCCACCCTTGATGGCCTCAGCCAGGGCAAGTTCGCCAAATCCTTTGCCGTAGGGCGGGTCGGCGAAGACGAGCTTGAACGGCTGCAGCGTTCCGGCGCTGCCGAGCGTCGTCGCATCGCGCCGGAAGATCTTTGTCCGGCCCTGCAGGCCGAAGGTCTCGACATTGGTGCGGATGAGGCCGCGTCCTTCCGCCGATTCCTCGACGAAGACGCAGTAGGAAGCCCCGCGCGACAGCGCCTCGAGGCCGAGTGCCCCGGTGCCCGCGAACAGGTCGAGGACGCGCACGCCCTCGAGATGCTCCGGATAGCTATGGGCGATGACGTTGAACACCGCCTCGCGGGTGCGATCGGTCGTCGGGCGGATGGCGCTGGAACGAGGTGTTGCCAGCGCCCGTCCACGCATATCCCCGCCAACGATCCGCATCGCCTGCCCCGCTTCTTCCCTCTGGATTTACTTGTCGCCGCGCGGCTTGCGCGGGCCGGAACCCGGCTTGAACGGGCGACCGCCCGCCGGCTTGCCCGGCTTCCCTGACTTGCCCTGCGGGCGCGGCTTGCCGGCATAGCGGCGCTCGGAAAGCTCCGACGCCTTCTTTTCGCCGACGGGACGCGCCCCCGGCGCCATCCAGACATTGGCTTTGCGCGGACGCTGTTCGACGATCTCATCCTCGCGGCGGCGCGACGGCTTCCTGCCGGCACCTGCACCTCTGCCGGCGCCTGCGCTCCTGTCGCCACCGGCGCGCGGCGGCTTGCGCGTGTCGAGACGGCCAAGTGCGTCCTCGCGCTTCTGCTCGCGCTCGCGCTTACGGTTCGGTCGCTCGACCGGCTCCGCCGCCTTCTCTTCCTGCTGCTGGGTCTTTGCGGATACCGGCTTGTTGGAGAAGACGTTGATGATCGGCGCGTCGAAGTTCGCGCCCGATTCCTGGATCAGACGCTCGCCGAGCTGGTCGCGCAGTGCCTTGCCCTTCAGCTCGCGGATCTCGCCTTCGGCAAGCTCGCCCAGCTGGAACGGACCGTAGGAGACGCGAATCAGGCGCGTCACCTCGAGGCCGAGCGCGCCCATCACGTTCTTGACCTCACGGTTCTTGCCTTCGCGGAAGCCAACGGTGAGCCAGGCGTTGGTGCCCTGCTCGCGGTCGAGCGTCGCCTCGATCGCACCATAGAACACGCCGTCGATGGCAATGCCGTCCTTGAGGCCTTCGAGCGCCTTCGGCTCCACCTTGCCGTGGACGCGCACGCGGTAGCGGCGCAGCCAGCCGGTCGACGGCAGCTCGAGCACGCGGGCGAGACCACCATCATTGGTGAGCAGGATCAGGCCCTCGGTGTTGATGTCGAGGCGGCCGACCGTGACGAGACGCGGCAGCCCTTCCGGCAGCACGTCGAAGATGGTCTTGCGGCCTTCCGGATCGCGACTGGTCGTCACCACCCCGGCCGGCTTGTGGAACAGGAACAGGCGCGTGCGCTCGATCGGCGGGATTTCCTTGCCGTCGAGTTCGATCTTGTCGGTCGGCTTCACGTTGACTGCCGGGCTGGTCAGCACCTTGCCATTCACCTTGATGCGGCCGTCGACGATCAGGCCCTCGGCGTCGCGACGCGAGGCAATGCCCGCGCGCGCAAGGCGCTTGGCGATACGCTCGCCGCCATCTGCCGCGGCTGGGGCATCTGCATTGTCGCGCCGGAAATTGTCACGCTTGAACGGACGCGGCTTGTCGCCGCCACGGCCAGCGGCCGGACGCTTGTCGCCGTCGCGCTTCTGGAAGCGCGGGCGCTCGCCAGCCGCGCCTGCCACCTCTTCCTGGCGCTCGCGCTTGCCGGGGCGCGGCTTTCTCGGCGCGCTGCCGTCCTTGCCGGCAAAGGCACGCTTGGCGCCATCCTGGCGCTGGAACGGCTTCTTGTCGCCGTTACGCCCACCGGCAAACGGCTTCTTGGGGCCACGCCCCTTTCCGCCTGCGCCGGCGGGTTTGTTTTTGTCATCAACCATGGTGGCAATCGCCTTTCAGCGCGGGTAACTATCAGAGCACGTTGGCCCTTGCGAGTGAAATGTCATCGACACGTTGTCTATGAAACCTGTGTCCTTCATGGATGCCGCCTTCGCCGAGGCGGAGGCCGCTGCCATGCGGGGAGAAGTACCGATCGGCGCCGTCGTGGTTCTGGACGGGCAGATTATCGGCAGCGGCGGCAACCGGACAAGGGAACTGAACGATCCGACCGCCCATGCGGAAATCCTTGCCATCCGGGAGGCTTGTGGCAAGGAAATGAGCGAGCGCCTGCCCGGCGCGGATCTCTACGTAACCCTCGAACCATGCCCGATGTGCGCTGCTGCTATCTCGTTTGCGCGGATTAGACGGCTCTATTTCGGTGCGGCTGACGAAAAGGGCGGTGCCGTCGTGAGCGGCGCGCGGCTCTACAACCTGCCGACCTGCCATCACGCGCCCGAAGTTTATTCGGGCATCGGCGAAATCAGATCAGCCGAAATGCTGAAGTCCTTTTTCAAGGAAAGGCGCTGAGTCTACAGGTTCAGCGCCGGTAGTCAGGCAATCAGCCTAGAGCCACGGAACGTAATCGCGCCAGGACGACTTACCCGCAGCGCGCTTGGCATCGCGCGCCTTCTTGGCCTCGTCGACACCGATGTCACCTGCGGCGGCGCCGGCCTCTGGCTGGCGGTAGGTGAGCGGCGGTTCGCTGAGGTAGCGGCGGTTGGTCGCCTCGCCCTGCTGGCCCTCGCGGATGCGGCGCTGCAGCTCGATGCGCTGGTCCTTGGTATTGACGACCGACGGGCTTGCGCCGTTGTTGGCGTCAGCCTCGGCGCGGATGCGGCGGCGGCGCTCCTCCGGCGATTCCGGCCAGGCCGGGTTCTCGGCGGAAGCGACTTCCTGCTGCGGCTCCGGCAGCACCGTGGTGGTGGGCGGACGCACCAGCTCGCCGCGCGGCGTGTAGCGGATGTCCGGCTTGTCCTGCGGACCGAGCGCGAGGATGCCCGTGACGTCTTCCATCAGCTGCTGGTTGGCGGTCTTTCCGGTGCCGTAGGTCGGCGAGGACATGCAGCCAGCCAGAAGAACAGCAGCGCAGGACGCGGAAAGGCCAATCATCAGCGGGATGCGCCCGCGCGTCTCAATGCGATCGATCTTCACTGCACAGCCTCTCAAACCGGCGTTGAACGCCTAAACTGACCTGTTCTTGCCAGACAATCCGGCGACAACAAGGCGGCACCACCGCGCCGCCTTTTAACCTATAGCTAACCCATAGCGCAATTGCGGACAACGCGCTGAGGATTTGTCTACAGGCGGCCGAGCGCCTTCAGTTCGCGAAGTGCCGCAGCGTCGCGGGCCGAAACGTCCGGGAACTCCGGATCGGAACCCACGTCCGTCGTATAGCGCCAGGAACGGGCGCACTTGGTGCCCTTCGCCATGGCCGGCACGACGGCAACGCCCTTCACATCGTCGAGCGTGAACGCGCCTTCCGGCGCATCGCTGTCGAGGATGGTGATGTCGCTGGTGATCGAGACCTCGGCCATGTCGATGTCGGCGATCGCGGCGCGCAGCTCCGCGTCGGTGACATAGACGACCGGGGCAGCCTCGAGGGACGAGCCGATGCGCTTCTCGCGCCGCTCGATTTCCAGCGCGCCGGTGATGACGCGGCGGACCTGACGGACCTTGCGCCACTTGGCGGCAAGCTCCTCGTTCTTCCACTCGGCGGGAATGTCGCGGAACTGCTCGAGATGCACGGACACGGCGTTCGGGTAGCGGGCAAGCCACGCTTCCTCGGTCGTGAACGGCAGCATCGGCGCCAGCCAGGTGACGAGGTTGTCGAACAGGTGGCGGACAACAACGATCGATGCCTTGCGGCGGATGCTCGACGGTGCGTCGCAGTACAGCGCATCTTTGCGAACGTCGAAGTAGAAGGCCGACAGCTCGACGACCATGAAGTCGATCAGCGCGCGGGTGACGCGCTTGAAGTCGAATGCGTCGTAACCCTTGCGCACGACCTCGTCGAGCTCGGCGATGCGGTGGAGCATCAGGCGCTCCAGCTCCGGCATCTCGGCCAGCGGCACGTCCTCGCCCTCGTCATGCGCAAGCGTGCCCAGCATCCAGCGGATGGTGTTGCGCATCTTGCGGTAGGCGTCGACGTTGGTCTGGATGATGTTCTTGCCGAGGCGCTGGTCTTCCCAGTAGTCGGTCGTCATCACCCACAGGCGCAGGATATCGGCGCCCGACTGCTTGATGACTTCCTGCGGGACGACCGTGTTGCCGAGCGACTTCGACATCTTGCGGCCTTCCTCATCCATGGTGAAGCCATGGGTGATGACCGCGTTGTACGGCGCGCGGCCGCGGGTGCCGCAGCTTTCGAGCAGCGACGAGTGGAACCAGCCGCGGTGCTGGTCCGAACCCTCGAGGTAGACGTCGGCCGGCCACTTGAGGTCCGGTCGATCTTCCAGCGTGAAGGTGTGGGTCGAGCCCGAGTCGAACCAGACGTCGAGAATGTCCGTCACCATCTGCCACGGCTCGCCGGCGCGCTCGCCCAGGAAGCGCTCGCGCGCACCTTCTGCGAACCAGGCATCGGCGCCCTCGGCCTCGAATGCCTCGAGGATGCGGGCGTTGACCTTTTCGTCGTTCAGCACGTTGCCGTCGGCATCGACGAAGACGCAGATCGGCACGCCCCACGCCCGCTGGCGCGACAGCACCCAGTCCGGACGGTCCTCGATCATGGCGCGCAGGCGCGTCTGGCCTGCCGGCGGCACGAAGCGGGTCTCGTCGATCGCCTTGAGCGCACGGGTGCGCAGCGTGGTGCCATCGCCGAGGTCCTTGTCCATGTAGACGAACCACTGCGGCGTGTTGCGGAAGATGACCGGCTTCTTCGAGCGCCAGGAGTGCGGGTAGGAGTGCTTCAGGCGGCCGCGGGCAAACAGCATGTTGGCGCCGATCAGCGCCTCGATGACGGCCTTGTTGGCATCGCCCTTCTTGCCGTTGTCGTCGATGACCCGTGCGGCACCGCCCTCGCGGTCCGGACCGAAGCCCGGCGCGTCCTTGGTGAAGTAGCCGGCATCGTCGACCGTGAACGGGATGCGGGTGTCGATGCCGCGCGCGGAAAGATCCTTTGCCGCATCCATCCAGGCATCAAAGTCCTCGCGGCCGTGACCCGGCGCGGTGTGGACGAAGCCGGTACCGGCATCGTCGGTGACATGGTCGCCCGCCAGCATCGGCACGCGGAACTGGTAGCCGCCGCCAAGACCCTTGAGCGGGTGGGAGAGCTCAAGCGCACCGAGCGTTTCGCCGGAGACATCGGCGAGGCGCTTGTACTGCAGCTTGGCCTTGGCGAAGGACTCTTCGGCGAGCGCATCGGCGAAGATCAGCTTCTCGCCCGGCTGCGGACCGAAATCGTTCTCGGCAGCGGTGACCTCGTAGAGGCCATAGGCAATGCGCGGCGAGAAGGCGACGGCGCGGTTGCCGGGGATCGTCCACGGCGTGGTCGTCCAGATCACGACATGGGTGCCGGCGAGTTCGTCCGAACCGCTGACGACCGGAAACTTCACCCAGATCGTGTCGCTCTCATAGTCGTGGTACTCGACCTCGGCCTCGGCGAGCGCGGTGCGCTCGACCACCGACCACATCACCGGCTTCGAGCCGCGATAGAGCTGGCCCGACATCGCGAACTTCAGCAGCTCGCCTGCGATGCGCGCCTCGGCGTGGAAGTTCATCGTCGTGTAGGGCTTCTCGAAATCGCCCTCGATGCCGAGACGCTTGAACTCCGCCGTCTGCACGTCGATCCAGTGCTGCGCGAATTCGCGGCATTCCTGGCGGAATTCGTTGACCGGAACCTCGTCCTTGTTCTTGCCGGCTGCGCGGTACTTTTCCTCGATCTTCCACTCGATCGGCAGGCCGTGGCAGTCCCAGCCCGGCACGTAGTTGGAGTCATAGCCGCGCATCTGGAACGAGCGGGTGATGACGTCCTTGAGCACCTTGTTCAGCGCGTGGCCGATGTGGATGTTGCCGTTGGCGTAGGGAGGGCCGTCGTGCAGCACGTACAGCGGCCGGCCAGCGGCGCTCTCGCGCAGCTTCTTGTAAAGATTGATGTTCTGCCAGCGTTCAACGAGCTTCGGCTCGTTCTCCGGCAGCCCCGCGCGCATCGGGAACTCGGTCTGCGGCAGATAGAGGGTTTTCGAATAGTCGATCTTTTCGGCGGTGGTCATGGTCTCATCGCATCGTCAGCCCGGGCAGCGGCTCGCGGGCAAGGCTATGGTCAAACGGCAGGGCGCGTGGAAGACGCGCAAGAATCCCGGACCTTCCGGCGACCTTCAGGCCGCCCGGAAAGCCGGGCCACTAATTCGTATCGACGCGAAGATAGGTGCGCGCTGGGTCATGGCCCGCGCTTTTAGCCGAGCCTGACCGGGGAATAAAGAGGCGATTCGCCGAAGGCGCCGCTTACTGGAACGAAAAATCAAAGCGGTAGGTCGCCGAAGCGCCGACCGTGACCTGGTTTTTCGATCCGCGCTCGCGCACGAGGCTCGACTTGGCGGCGGGGCCGACCAGCCGCTCGTACTCGAGGAAGACGCTGGTGGTGATCTCGTCGGTCGCGCGCCAGTTGACCGCGCCGCCGGCACCAAACGACTTCATGCCGCCGCCCGGCTTGTACTCCGAAAGGCCCGAAGCCGCAGACTCGGCTGCGTTCACGCCGTAGTAGGTCTCGAAATAATCCTTGGTCGCAAAGGACATGCGCGGACCGGCAGAAATCTGCACGGTGTCGGTCATGTCGAAGAAGGCGTCGGCAGCAACGTCGAGCACGACCGCGTCGTGCGTGCGGATGCCATGGCGCACCTCGCCGCGGATGCGCGCGAAGTCGGTCGGATACACTTCGGCGAAGGCACCAGCCTCGCCGCCGAACTTCACCTGCGACAGGCCGCGCAGATCGCGGTGGTCGTCCTCATCGCGCTTGAAGATCAGCTTGCCGGTAGCACCTGCGCGGAAAGTGCCCGTGTCGATCAGCGACAGCGAAATGTTGTCGTTGCGCGAGGTGAACCGAGCCGAGCCGCCGGACTTGCCAAGCGAGATCAGCGGCTGGAACGCGAACTTGTTCTTCGACGCGCCGTCGAACTTCGGCTTCGACATGATGGCGCCACCGACCTTGAGGTACCAGTCGCCTTCAAACAGGTTCTGGGCTGATGCCTGGACCACGCCGAGGCCCAGTACGGCCACGGTGCAAATCAGAGTTCCAAATTTCATGATAACCCGCCTACGCAATACAATGGGGTGACCCACAGCACTGCGCAGATTGAGTAAAATTTAAATGAATCGACGTTACGTCAGAACGCGATTTTGAGGTCGATTTCCGACAGGGGCCTCACACCCGAAAGAAGCGCCCTCGCCTCCTCCTCGTCGCGTTTCATCTGCACGATCAGCGGATCGAGCCCGTCGAACTTCACCTCGCCGCGCAGATAGCCGAAGAACGACACCGAGCAGCATTCGCCGTAGAGGCTGTCGGAAAAGTCGAAGACGAAGGTTTCGAGCAGCGGCGCACCATCATCGTCAACGGTTGGACGCCGGCCGAAGCTGGCGACGCCGTCATGCAGCGAGCCGTCCGGATGTCGCAGGCGCACGGCGTAGATGCCGTGCTTCAGGCCGTTGCTGGCCGCAAGCTCCATGTTGGCGGTGGGGAACCCCAGCTCGCGGCCGAGCTTCTTGCCGTGGCTGATCTCGGCCATGACCGTATAGCGGTAGCCAAGCAGGCCAGCGGCCTGGGTCACGTCGCCTTCTGTCAGCAGGCCGCGGATGCGGCTCGACGATATGACACCGGAGCCCTCGTCGCAGAAGGCGTCGACGAGCGTCACGCCGAAGCCGCGCGCGTTGCCCTGCTCCAACAGGAAGGCAGGGGTTCCCTCGCGGCCTTTGCCAAAATGGAAGTCGTAGCCGGTGACGACGTGGCTGATGCCGAGTTCCTTGAGCAGCACCCGCTCGACGAACTCGATCGCGGTGCAAGCGGAGAATTCCTGGTCGAAGTGCTGCTCGACGACGCCATCGAAGCCCAGCGCATCGAGAAGCCTTGCGCGCACCGGCGCGGTGGTGAGGCGAAACAGCGGCGTGTCGGGCCTGAAGGTCTCGCGCGGGTGCGGCTCGAAGGTCAGGACCAGCGCCGGAACGTTCTTCCTGCGCGCCTCATCCAGCGCGCGTTCCAGCACGGCCTGATGCCCGCGATGCACACCGTCAAAATTGCCGATTGCCACGACGCCGCCGCGCAACGCTGCCGGCAGCGCAGTCGTCGAGGGTATGCGCTGGATGCGAGTTTCGGTCATCAGCTATCTCAAGCGTGGAATGACGGCCACCGGCGCGAACCCATGCTTGTCAAGGAAGGCTGCGAGACGCACCGGGTCCGGGGACAGCGTGTCGCCATAGTCGGCGGCGTGGATGCCGCCGGAGACGTAGAGGACGTCAATGCCGTTGGTCACGCCGCCCTTGACGTCGGTCAGGACGCCGTCGCCGATGGCGACCGCTTCCGAGCGGGAGACCTCGCGCCCGAGCACCTCGCTCGCGGCGGCAAGTGCTGCCTCGTAGATCGGGCGGTGCGGCTTGCCGGCGATCTCGGTGCGGCCGCCAAGCTGGCCGTAGTCGCGCGCAAGGGCGCCCGCGCACCAGATCAGCTTGTCGCCGCGCTCGACCACGATATCCGGATTTGCGCAGATGAACGGCAGGTTGCGCATGCGCAGACGCTGCAGCATCTCGGCATAGTCTTCCGGCGTCTCGGTGTTGTCGTCGAACAGGCCGGTGCAGACGACGGCGGCCGCCTCGAACTCCTCGACGATCTCGACGTCCAGGCCATCATAGAGCGTCAGGTCGCGGTCGGGGCCGATGTGGAAGATTTTTCGCGGGGCGTGGCGGATCAGCTCGCGCGTCACGTCGCCCGAGGTGATGATGCGGTCCCAGGCATCGTCCGGTACGCTGAGCGAGGCGATCTGCTCGCGCACGTCCGGGCTCGGGCGCGGCGCGTTGGTGATGAGGATGACGGGAAGCCCCTTCTGGCGCGCCCGCTGCAGGGCCGCGACCGCGGAAGGGAAGGAGGCGACGCCGTTGTGGATCACGCCCCAGACGTCACACAGGATAGCGGAATAGTTCCCGGCGATGTCGTCCAAGCTCTCGATCAAATTCGCCATGAACCCGCTCATTCTCCTGTCATCACCAGCCTCGCCGCCGGCGTCAGGGAATTAGCTTAACGTGCCGCTGGTGTCACCCGCTTTCGCGTGCATGCGTCAGACGGGACGGCGGAAGGCCGCGCGCTTCTGGTCGATCCGGACGCGGCAGACGCAGCCCTCGATGTGGTCGTTGACCAGCCCCATCGCCTGCATGAAGGCGTAGACGGTGGTCGGCCCGACGAAGCTCCAGCCGCGCTTCTTCAGCTCCTTCGAGATGCGAATCGAGGTCGGCGTCTTGCCAAGGGTGCGCAGCGTCGCCCAGTCGAGCACCTGCGGCCGCTCGTCCGGGCCCGGCTCGAACGACCAGAAGAAGCGCGCGAGAGAACCCTGTTCTTCCGCGAGCTCCACCGCGCGGCGGGCGTTGTTGTAGACCGAGGCGATCTTGCCGCGATGGCGGACGATGCCGGCATCCTGCAGGTTCCGCTCGATGGCGGCCGCCTCGTCTTCTTCCGCCAGCTTGCGGAAGTCGAAGCCGTGGAAGGCGGCGCGGAAATTCTCGCGCTTGCGCAGGATCGTCAGCCAGGAGAGGCCGGACTGAAAACCTTCGAGGCACAGCTTCTCGAACAGGCGGATGTCGCTGTCGACCGGATGGCCCCACTCCTCGTCATGGTAGCGCAGATAGTCCGGCAGGTTGCCATGCCATGCGCAACGAAGCGCGCCATCCTCGCCTGCGACCAGCCCCTCGCCGATGCTCATCCCGCAATCCTTCCTTTACCAAGCCGCGAAACCCGAAGGTAACCATGCGGAAAGGTTTATGCGATGGCTGGCAATTTATGGAAGGTTGTTCACACTTTTTGCGGCGCTTCTCCTGACAATCCGCGTCACGACGATGGGTTTGAGGGTACGTCGCATGAGATTGACTTTGTCCTTCCTGATCGCGACTGCGATCTCGGGTCTTGGCTTGCAGCAGGCAGCAGCAAGCGACCGCTACCGGGAGGCGCCGCCGCTGCTCGTCAGTCCCGATCTTTCCGCGCCATGGGTCATCCAGCTGCAGCGGGCCCCGCAGGGCCGCCCTGTTCACCGGGCAGAGCCCCGCCGCCAGCCGCAGCCGGCACCTACGCTCCGCGCCCGCGTTGCACCCGATCCGGTGGTGCGCTCGGGTGCCACGCCGAAGCCGAATATCGTTGCCCGCGAGCGCAAGCCGGACGAGGTGCGGACCGCCGCGCTGCCGAGCGCGCCGCGCGACATCCCAAAGCCGCGGGAGATCGATCCAAAATTCCTGCCGCAGGTTGTCGATTATGACGGCCCGCACAAGCCAGGCACGATCGTCATCAATACGCGCGAGCACTTCCTCTATCTTGTCGAGGAAGGCGGCAAGGCGCGCCGCTACGGCGTCGGCACCGGCAAGCCCGGCTTCGAGTGGGCGGGTACCCACAAGGTCACCCGCAAGGCCGAATGGCCGGACTGGCGCCCGCCCGCCGAAATGATCGCCCGCGAGAAGAAGAAGGGCCGCATCCTGCCGACCTTCGTGAAGGGTGGCCCTGAGAATCCGCTTGGCGCGCGAGCGCTTTATCTGGGCTCGACACTTTATCGCATTCATGGCACCAATCAGCCGCACACGATCGGCGGCAACGTGTCGTCCGGCTGCATCCGCATGCGCAACGAGGACGTGATCGACCTCTACGACCGCGTGCCGGTGGGGGCGACGGTGATCGTGATCTGAATATCCCGGAGGGGGGATGGCCGGTCAGGTTCGGGGACAAGCCTGACCGGGGCGCAGCGAAAGCTGCGACGCCAAGGGGCGGAATGGCATCGGCCATCCGTCCCTTTTCGTTTTTTGTGCCGGGGTTAAACGTCTTGGAGCGTCGCGATTTAGCGCAAGCTTGAGCCTGCCATGGTTCATGCCAGACGCCCCCTCCGCCGCCTTCGGCGGCACCTCCCCCGCTTCGCAGGGGAGGATCCCGGAACCGTTGCGCAAAGTTCTGCACGGCCGCGAGAGCATCAGCGTGCCGGCATGGATGGCCGGGTCAAGCCCGGCCATGACGAAGCGGAAATGATGCAGCGGTCCGATCCCTAGCTGCTGAAACGTTGCTGATTTTCCGGGCCCCTTCCTCTTCGTCATCCTCGCCAAGCCCGCGAAGCGGGCGCGAGCAGGGGATCCATGCCAGAGACGCTCCAAGATAAGCGGGGCCTGGCCGTGAGCTGCGACCTCAGGATCCTCCCCTGCGAAGCGGGGGAGGTGCCGCCGAAGGCGGCGGAGGGGGCTGCCGGATGCTGCATTTCAGATGCAGACGCTGCTTCTCAGCTGCTCTGCGCTTGCATTCAATGCACAGCGCCAACGACAGCTGCGGACCGTCGACCGTCCCTACCCCGCCGACGGCACACCCTCCGGCTTCCTTCCGCCATAGGCCCAGTCGAGCAGTTTTACCGTATGCACCACCGGCAACCTGGCCGCCGAGGCGATCTGGGTGATGCAGCCGATATTGCCGGTGGCGACGAGTGCAGCACCCGTCGCCTCGATGTTCTTCACCTTGCGCGCCTTGAGTTTTGCCGAAATCTCCGGCTGCAGGATGTTGTAGGTGCCGGCCGAGCCGCAGCAGAGGTGCCCTTCCGCCGGTTCCTTGACAATGAACCCTGCCTTCTGAAGCAGCTCCTTCGGCTGACGCACGACCTTCTGGCCGTGCTGCATCGAGCAGGCCGAGTGATAGGCAACGGTGAGGCCCGGACGGATCGCGGGCTCCGGCAATTCGATCGAGGCAAGGTACTCGGTGATGTCTTTCGCCAATGCAGACACGCGCGCGGCCTTTTCCGCATAGGCCGGATCGAGGCGCAGCATGAAGCCGTAATCCTTGATCGTCGTGCCGCAGCCGGAGGCGGTGATGATGATGGCGTCGAGCCCGCCATTGTCGATCTCGCGCGTCCAGGCGTCGACGTTGCGGCGGGCAGCTGCAAGCGACTCCTCCTCGCGGCCCATGTGGTGCACCAGCGCGCCGCAGCAGCCCTCGCCCTCAGGCACCACGACCTCGACGCCGATGCGGTTGAGCAGGGAAACGGTCGCGTCGTTGATGCCTGGCTCCAGCACCGACTGCGCGCAGCCGGTAAGGATGGCAACGCGGCCACGCCTCGTGCCGGCGGCGGCATGGGTCGCAGGCTCGGAGATCTTCGAGGCCGCCGGAACCGTCTCGGGCGCCAGCCGCAGCATGGCACCAAGCGGGCGCAGCGGCCGGACCTTGTCGAACAGCCCCGTGAACGGGCGTCCGAGCGCCGCCAGCTTCAGCGCTGCGCGGAACCGCGACGGGTAGGGCAGCACCGCCGCCAGAAGCGACCGGATCATGCGGTCGATCAGCGGGCGCCTGTAGGTCTTCTCGATATGCGTGCGGGCATGATCGACCAGGTGCATGTAGTTCACGCCCGACGGGCAGGTCGTCATGCAGGACAGGCACGACAGGCAGCGGTCGATGTGGGTGACGATCTCGTCATCGGCCGCACGACCGTTCTCGAGCATGTCCTTGATCAGGTAGATGCGCCCGCGCGGGCTGTCGAGCTCGTTGCCGAGCGTGACGAAGGTCGGGCAGGTCGCCGTGCAGAAGCCGCAGTGGACGCATTTGCGCAGGATGGATTCGGCCTCCGCGACGTGCGGATCGGCGAGCTGGGCGAGCGAAAAGTTGGTCTGCATCAGAAACCCATCCTGCCGGGATTGAGGATACCCTTAGGGTCGAATTGTTCCTTGAGGCGCTGCGACAGGGCGGCAAGGCCCCGCGCCGGCGGCTGGAACAAGGGAACGCCGTCGCGAACCATCGGATGCGCGCGAATGAGCGTTGCGTGCCCGCCGCCGAACTGCGCGATGAGGCGGCGCACGGCCTCCGCTTCCGGATAGGCCTCCATGCGCAGCCAGATCAGGCCGCCCTGCCAGTCGTAAAAGGCATCGACGGCTGCTTCCATGCGCAGCGCCATCACCATGCGGTGGCCTTCCGACGGCGTCATCGACACCCGCCAGACAGGGCGCGGGGTGCCGTCGGCGAAGGGCCGGCAGTCGCGGATCTCGCGCCAGAGTTTTCGCGACCCATCACCATCGATGCGCCCTTGCGTGCCCCTGCCCTGCAGGAGGGCGGCCAGGCGCTCGAAACGGTAGTCGACCGAGGGGCCAAAGCCTTCGAGGCGCAGCAGGGTCGAGCCCTTGCCGCGCAAGGCGCCGTCGAGCACGCGGCCGGTGACGCTTTCGGGCAGATGCGCGGCGGACGCGACCTCGCCGCTCGAGCCCATCGCGATCGACATCGCTTCCGCCGCCTGTTCTTCGGTCAGGCCGCGCAGGACGAGCGTTGCTTCCGTCTCCGCGCGAGGCATGACCTTGAAGGTGACGTCGGTGACGACGGCAAGCGTGCCCCAGGAACCTGCCATGGCCTTGGAAAGATCATAGCCGGTGACGTTCTTGACGACGCGCCCGCCCGACTTGAACGCTTCGCCTCGACCGGAGACGGCATGAATGCCGAGGATGTGGTCGCGCGCGGCACCCGCCTTCAGCCGGCGCGGGCCGGAAAGGTTGGCCGCCAGCACGCCACCGATCGTACCGCGGCCCTCAGCCTCGCCGAGCAGCGGGCCGTAGTCGAGCGGCTCGAACTGGAGCTCCTGGTTGTGCTCGGCCAGCAGCGCCTCGATCTCGGCGAGCGGCGTTCCGGCGCGCGCCGAAAGCACCAGTTCCTCCGGCTCATAGAGCGTGACACCTGTCAGCTTCGACAGGTCGATCTGGTGCTCGGTCTGGGTGACATGGCCGATCCCGCGCTTCGACCCGTGCGCCAGCACCTCGACGGGTGTTTCCTCTGCGGCCGCCCAGCGGACGGTCTCGAGCACTTCTTCCGGTGTGGTTGGCGTGAAACGGGTCATCAGAATCTCGGAATGTCCGGAAAGGCGATCTGGCCGCGATGCACGTGCATGCGGCCAAGCTCGGCGCAGCGGTGCAGCTGCGGGAACACCTTGCCGGGGTTGAGCAGATGGTTGGGGTCGAAGGCGCACTTGACCCGGATCTGCTGGTTGAGGTCGTCCTCGGAAAACATTTCTGGCATCAGGTCGCGCTTTTCGACGCCAACGCCGTGCTCGCCAGTCAGAACACCGCCGACCTTCACGCAGAGCCGCAGGATGTCGGCGCCAAACGCCTCGGCACGCTCCAACTCGTCGTCCTTGTTGGCGTCGTAGAGGATCAGCGGATGCAGATTGCCATCGCCGGCGTGGAAGACGTTGGCGACGCGCAGGCGATGCTTTTCCGAGAGCTCGCGCATACCAGCCAGCACCTTCGGCAGTTCCTTGCGCGGAATGGTGCCGTCCATGCAGAGATAATCGGGCGAGATGCGGCCGACTGCCGGGAACGCGGCCTTGCGGCCGGCCCAGAAGGTCATGCGCTCGGCTTCGGAATTCGAGACGAGACAGGTGGTCGAGCCGTTCGCTCTGGCAAGCGTTTCGACGCGCTGGATCAGGTGGTCGACCTCGGCCGCCGGGCCGTCGAGCTCGACGATCAGCAGCGCCTCGACATCGAGCGGATAGCCGGCGTGAACAAAGTCTTCGGCCGCGTGGATCGCGGGCCGGTCCATCATCTCCATGCCGCCGGGAATGATGCCCGCGCCGATGATGTCGGCAACGCACTGGCCGGCCTGCTCACTCGACGGAAAGCCGAGCAGCACGGCGCGCGCCGTCTCCGGCTTCTTGAGGATACGGACCGTGACCTCGGTGACGACGCCAAGCAGGCCTTCCGAGCCGGTCATGATGCCGAGAAGGTCATAGCCCTCCGCGTCGAGATGCTTGCCGCCAATGCGCACCACCTCGCCGTTCATCAACACCATCTCAATGCCGAGCACGTTGTTGGCGGTGAGGCCGTATTTCAGCGAGTGCACGCCGCCGGAATTTTCGGCGATGTTGCCGCCGATCGAGCAGGCGATCTGCGACGACGGGTCCGGCGCGTAGTAGAAGCCCTCGTGCTGGACGGAATTGGTGATGCCGAGATTGGTCACGCCCGGCTGCGCGGTCACCGTGCGGTTGGCGTAGTCGATGTCGAGGATGCGGTTGAAGCGGGTCATCACCAGCAGCACCGCGTCGCCCAGCGGCAGCGCACCGCCCGACAGCGACGTGCCCGAGCCGCGCGGCACGACGCGGATATTGCGGTCGTGGCAATATTTCAGGATGCGCGAGACCTGCTGTACCGTCTCCGGCAGGACAACGACCAGCGGCATCTGGCGGTAAGCGGTCAGCGCGTCCGTCTCGAACGGGCGCATGCCGTTCTCGGTGTGAACGACGCCCTCGCCCGGGACGATGATCTTCATGTCGGCGATGATTTCATCGCGGCGGGCGATTGTCTGCGCGTTGAGCGCGGGCATGACGAGACCGGACATCGGCAAACTCCGAAAGTGGTAAAATCTCTTTACCAGTGTGCGCCGCAGACGGCAATCCACGAACGCATTCATGCACCGCGACGCCGTGACGCTTCGCCAACCGGATAATAAATTTGACCGGTCGGCACCCACTTCTTATACTTGGCCACAAAGAACGGGCCTCATAAGCCGTGAACGAGATATTCTCCCGCGTTACCCACTCCCGCACCGCCGACGACGTGATCGGCCAGGTCGAGATGCTGATTCTCGAGGGCGTCGTGCGCCCCGGCGACAAGCTGCCGGGCGAGCGCGAGCTGGCGCGGCAGTTTGACGTGTCGCGGCCCATTGTACGCGATGCGCTCAAGGAACTCGAACAACGCGGGCTGGTTGTGACGCGGCCGGGCGGCGGCACCCACGTCGCTGACGTCATCGGCGAGGTGTTCGCGCCGCCGGTGATGGACCTCATTGCCGGCAATCGCAAGGCCGCGGCCGATTATCTCGAATACCGCCGGGAAATCGAAGGCGTCGCAGCCGAGTTCGCCGCGCGCCGTGCAACCGAGGACGACCGTGCCCTGCTTGCACGCATCATGCAGCGGATGGAGGAGGCCAACGCCAGCGGCAATTTCGAGGACGAGGTTGCCATCGACGTCGAGTTCCACAACGCGGTCGGCGAGTGCGCGCACAACATCATTCTCCTCCACACGCTGCGCTCCTGCTACCGGCTGCTGGCCGACGGCGTCTTTCTCAGCCGCACCTTGATCTACAAGACCCCGGCGACGCAGGAGGTGCTGCTTGCCCAGCACCGAGCGATCTACGACGCCATCGTCGCCGGCGATCCCGATGCCGCGCGCGCGGCGGCGCGGGCGCATATCGACTATGTCGAGCGGGCAATGAATGAAGCCGAGCGGAGTGGCGAATGGCAGCGCGTCTCGCGCCTGCGCCTTCGCCAGCGCGGCGGTTAGGCGAGCGGCAATGGGGCTATCAGAAAACCTTCGTCCGCGCGTGGGCCTGTTCACCACGTGCCTGGTCGAGTCGTTCCGGCCGGCCGTTGGCTACGCCGCGATCAGGCTGTTGCAAGAGGCCGGTTGCCGGGTTGAAGTGCCAGAGGCGCAGCACTGCTGCGGCCGCCCTGCCCTGCGAGCGGATGACCTCGACGATTTGCGTGGCCATGCCGAACGGGTGATCGACACCTTCGACGGCTATGATTTCGTCGTTGCGCCTTCCCCCTCCTGCGCGAGCGTTTTGAAGCGCTATGCCGCGCTCCTTGCCGATGAGCCGGAATGGGCGGAACGCGCCGCACGCTTCTCCGAAAAGGCCTATGAGCTGACGGCGTTCCTCGCCGACGTGATGCAGGCTGAACCCGGCTCGACACGCGTCGATGCAAGCATTGCGCTGCACGACAGCTGCACGGCACTCGGAGAACTCGGCATCCGCGAACAACCGCGCGCGCTGCTTTCGGCAGTCGAGGGCGTCGCGCTCCGGGAGCTTCCCGGCGCCGCAAAATGCTGCGGCTTCGGCGCCAGCGCCTGCTCATCCTCTTCCGCCGCGCTCACCGACGACATTCGTGACGCAGGCGCCGGCATGCTGGTTTCCAGCGAACTCGGCTGCCTGCTTGGCATTGCCCGCAAGCTCAAGCGGGATGGTTCGGCAATCGAGGTTCGGCACATTGCCGAAGTTCTTGCCGGCATGAACGAGACACCGCCGATCGGCGGCGCGACCAGACAAATCCGAACATGAATGAGGCAAGGATGGACAAGTACCTGACTATCGCCGACCTGAAGGAGTGCGCGCGCCGCCGTGTGCCGAAGATGTTCTTCGACTACGCCGACTCGGGCGCATGGACGGAAGGCACCTACCGGGCCAACGAGGAAGATTTTCAGAAGATCAAGCTGCGTCAGCGCGTACTGGTCGACATGACCAACCGCTCGCTGAAGACGACCATGGTCGGCCAGGAAGTTTCGATGCCGGTCGCGCTCGCGCCGACGGGCCTCACAGGCATGCAGCACGCCGACGGTGAGATGCTCGCGGCCCGGGCCGCTGAGGAGTTCGGCGTGCCGTTCACGCTGTCGACCATGAGCATCTGCTCGATCGAAGACGTCGCCTCGGTCACGAAGAAGCCGTTCTGGTTCCAGCTCTACGTGATGCGCGACCGCGACTTCGTGGCCGACCTGATCGACCGCGCCAAGGCGGCGAAATGCTCTGCGCTGGTGCTCACCGCCGACCTGCAGATCCTCGGCCAGCGCCACAAGGATTTGCGCAACGGCCTGTCCGCGCCGCCCAAGTTCACGCCCAGGCACATCTGGCAGATGGCGACCCGCCCAGCCTGGTGCATGGGCATGCTCGGCACCAGCCGCCGCACCTTCCGCAACATCGCCGGCCACGTGAAGAACGTGACGGACCTGTCCTCTCTTTCATCGTGGACCGCCGAGCAGTTCGATCCGCAGCTGTCGTGGAAGGACGTTGCCTGGATCAAGGAACGCTGGGGCGGCAAGCTGATCATCAAGGGCATCCTCGACGTCGAGGACGCGAAGATGGCGGCCAACACGGGCGCCGACGCGATCATCGTCTCCAACCATGGCGGCCGCCAGCTGGACGGCGCGCCGTCGTCGATCTCGGTGCTGCCGGAGATCGTCGATGCGGTCGGCGACCGCATCGAGGTCCATATCGACGGCGGTATTCGCTCCGGCCAGGACGTGCTCAAGGCGCTGTGCCTCGGCGCGAAGGGCACTTTCATCGGCCGCCCGTTCCTCTATGGCCTCGGCGCCGGGGGCAAGGCGGGCGTCACGCGCGCGCTCGAGATCATCCGTCGCGAGCTCGACATCACGCTGGCACTCTGTGGCAAACGCGACATCCGCGATGCAGGACCAGACATGCTCTACAAGCCGAGGGAACGCGGCTAGACTGGGGGCATGAACCTCGGCAAGGGCATCGACTATACGAACGCGACAGGTCCCGATGGCATACGCATCTATGCCATCGGCGACGTGCATGGCCGCTTCGATTGCCTGAGCCGGATGCACGAGATGATCGCGGACGAGATCGCCCGCGATCACATCGCTGACTGGCGCATCATCCATCTTGGCGACTATGCGGACCGTGGGCCGCAGTCACGCGAAGTGCTGGATTTCCTGGCGAGGGCTTCAGCGCGCGACGAGCGGATCATTGCCCTCTGCGGCAATCACGATGAGGGCTTCCTCGACTTCCTCGCCAATCCGCAGGACGCCTATCTCTTCATCGACTATGGCGGATTCGACACGGCCGCGTCCTACGGCGTGGAGCTAAGAACGATGCGGCGCGACGAGCTCTTCGAGAGCCATTGCCAGCTTCTTTCGGCGATGCCGGACTCGCACCTGCAGTTCCTGCGCGACCTGAAGCACTCCGTCACGTTCGGCGACTTCTTCTTCTGCCATGCGGGTGTGCGGCCGGGCGTCGCGCTCGACTCGCAGTCGACGCACGATCTGTGCTGGATCCGGGGCGAGTTCCACAACCACCGCGGCCTGTACGACAAGGTCATCGTGCACGGGCACACGCCGTGCCGCGAGCCGGAGGTGCTGCCCAGCCGCGTCAACGTCGACACGAAGGCATTCGCCACCGGCAGGCTGACGGCACTGGTGATAGACGGAAAGGAAAAGCGCTTTATCGCGACCGATCTCGGCCGCTAGCCAGGCTCAGCGATCAGCGGGCTTCCGCGACCCCGTAGCCATCGACCACGCGGTGGCCGCTTGCGGCATCTGCGGAATAAATGGCTGCGCCCCACATCAGAATGCCGGACAGCATGAACACGGACAAAAATGCGGCTTTCACGGGGGTCATCTCGGTTGCTTCTCAGCGGAGTTTTAGGGCGCCTTGGTTACGATCCGGTTAGGACGTGGCGCGAGGTTGGGGGGCTCATAATCCTGCTTTGAGGCAAACTCCATAGCCCCCGCTTTGGTTTCATCTGGATATTTTGCAGAGTTGCTGAAATGCAACTGCGTCCTCTCCTTGCCGCTCTTCCTCTTATCGGGTAGGAAACCGGCGCTCATTCGGCACAAGATCTCCAACACAGAACGGACGGAATACGGCGATGGCTGAGAAGGCGGAAAAGATGAAGGCGCGGCTCCCGCGGGGCTTCGTCGATCGCCATTCGGCCGACATCCGCGCGGTCGACGCCATGACCGCGAAAATCCGTGCGGTCTACGAGCTCTACGGCTTCGAGCCGATCGAGCAGCCGATGATCGAATACACCGACGCGCTCGGCAAGTTCCTGCCCGACCAGGACCGCCCCAACGAAGGCGTCTTCTCTTTCCAGGACGATGACGAGCAGTGGCTGTCGCTGCGCTACGACCTGACCGCGCCGATGGCGCGCTTCGTCGCCGAAAACTTCGAGTCGATCCCGAAGCCGTTCCGCTCCTACCGCTCCGGCTACGTGTTCCGCAACGAGAAGCCGGGCCCGGGCCGCTTCCGCCAGTTCATGCAGTTCGACGCCGACATCGTCGGAACGCCGGGCCTCGCCGCTGACGCCGAAATGGCGATGATGATGGCAGACACGCTCGAGGCGGTCGGCATCAAGCGCGGCGACTACGTGATCCGCATCAACAACCGCAAGGTGCTCGACGGCGTGCTCGAGTCGATTGGCCTCGGCGGCGACGAGAACGCAGGCCGCCGCCTGACCGTCCTGCGCGCCATCGACAAGCTCGACAAGTTCGGGCCGGAAGGCGTGCGCCTGCTCCTCGGCAAGGGCCGCCTCGACGAAAGCGGCGACTTTACCAAGGGCGCCCAGCTCGACGACGACGCCATCTCCAAGGTGCTCGCCTATATCGAAACCGGCGAGGTTGCCGGCAACGAGGGCGTTGAGGAACTCGCCCAGATCCGCGAGCTGATCGCGGCTGCCGGCTATGATGACGGCCGCATCAAGATCGACCCGTCGGTCGTGCGCGGCCTCGAATACTACACCGGCCCGGTCTACGAGGCCGAGCTGCTGTTCGAGGTGCCGAACGACCAGGGCGAGATCGTCCGCTTCGGCTCGGTCGCCGGCGGCGGCCGCTATGACGGCCTCGTCTCGCGCTTCCGCGGCGAGCCCGTCCCGGCCACCGGTTTCTCGATCGGCGTGTCGCGCCTGACGGCCGCGCTCAAGAACCTCGGCAAGCTCGAAAACACCGATGTGACCGCTCCGGTCGTTGTCCTCGTCATGGACAAGGACACCGAGTCGCTTGGCCGCTACCAGAAGATGGTGTCGGCGCTGCGCCAGGCGGGCATCCGCGCCGAGATGTATCTCGGCGGCTCGGGTATGAAGGCGCAGATGAAGTACGCCGACCGTCGCGGCGCGCCGTGCGTCGTCATCCAGGGCGGCGACGAGCGCGCAAATGGCGAAGTGCAGATCAAGGACCTTGTTGCCGGCGCCAAGGCCGCGGCCAAAATCACCGACAACACCGAATGGCGCGCCAGCCGCCCGGCCCAGTTCTCCGTCAAGGAAGAGGAGCTGGTCGCCGCAGTCCGGGGCGTTCTCGAAGCGCAGAAGGCCGAGCAAAGCGGGGCGCAATGATCCAGCGCCTGCCACCCTTTGCCGCCGACATCCTCGCTCTGTTCGATGAACGCGGCGCGACCCGCACCGAGGTCGCCGTGCTGCAGCCGGCAGACCCCTTTCTCGACATGGCGGGCGAGGACCTGCGCCGCCGCATCTTCCTGACCGAAAGCGAGACCGGGCAGACGCTCTGCCTGCGTCCGGAATTCACCATTCCGGTCTGCCTCGACCACATTGCCTCGCAGGCCGGCACCCCGCGCCGTTATGCCTATCTCGGCAACGTGTTCCGCCAGCGCCGCGACGGCGAGGCGGAATTCCTGCAGGCCGGGATCGAGGATCTCGGCGAGACGGACATTGCCAAAGCAGACGCCCGTTCCGTTGCCGACGCGCACGCGCTGATCTCGCGCACGCTTCCCGGCGTGCCGCTGAAGATCACGCTTGGCGACCAGCGCGTGTTCGAAGCGGTGCTTGCTGCTCTTGGGCTGCCGCGCGGCTGGCAGAAGCGCCTTGCGCGCGCCTTCGGTTCGGCACCGCAGCTTGCCAGCGCGCTCGAAGACCTTGCGAACCCGTCGCACTCGGCGACCACCGACCAGAAGGCGGCGGAACTGATCGCCATGGGCGACCACGACGGGCTGGTGCGCTATGTGACCGAGCGAATGGAGGAAGCAGGGCTTTCCGCCTCCGCCGGCCGCACGCCGCAGGAAATCGCCCAGCGCCTCACCGAAAAGCAGCAGCTGCGCAGCGTGCGCCTGTCGAAGGAAGCGCTCGACGCGCTGAAGACCTTCCTCGCCATCCGCGCGCCGCTGGAGCAGGCGACCGACGCGCTCGAAGCCTTCGCGAAGGACACCGGCGTGTCGCTGGGCTCGGCGATGGAGCTGTTCTGCGCCCGCGCGGCGGCGATCGCCGCGCATGAGTTGCCGCAAGGACTGGTCGTCTACGACGCCGCCTTCGGCCGCCCGCTCGACTACTACACCGGCCTCGTCTTCGAGATCACCTCGGGCGACGGACGCCCGCTGATCGGCGGCGGCCGCTACGACCGCCTGCTCACCATGCTGGGCGCGAAGGAGCCGATCCCCGGCGTCGGCTTCTCGGTGTGGCTCGACCGCATCGCCAACCTCAGGGGAGACGCGGCATGACGATCACGATCGCCCTCCCCTCCAAGGGCCGCCTCAAGGACGAGTCGATCGCCTCGCTCGAACGTGCGGGGCTGAAGGTCAACGCGCCGACCGATGCACGCAGCTACCGCGCCACGGTCGAGGGCCGCAGCGACGTTGAGATCGCCTTCATGTCGGCCTCGGAGATCGCGCGCGAGCTTGGCGCCGGCACGATCGACCTCGGCGTTACCGGCGAGGACCTGGTGCAGGAAACCATCGCCGACTGGGAGAACCGCGTCGCCATCGGCGCACGGCTCGGTTTTGGCCGTGCCGACGTCATCGTTGCGGTGCCGGAAGCCTGGCTCGACGTCGACACAATGGCCGACCTCGATGACGTGGCAGCAGAATTCCGCCAGCGGCATGGCCGCCGGCTGCGGATTGCGACGAAGTACTGGCGGCTGACGCAAAGGTTTTTCTCCAGCCAGCACGGAATCCAGGTCTATCGCATCGTCGAAAGCCTCGGCGCGACCGAGGGCGCCCCGGCGGCAGGCTCGGCAGACGTCATCGTCGACATCACCTCGACCGGCTCGACGCTGCGCGCGAACAAGCTGAAGATTCTCGAGGATGGCGTCATTCTGCGCTCGGAAGCCTGCCTGGTGCAGTCGCTCAAGCCGCGCAACGCCGAGGACGAGGCAACGATCACCTCGGTCTTCGCGGCGCTGAACGGCAGGTAGTCTCCACCGCTTCGTTCTACGGCAAACGTTCCGGCATGGATCCTCGGCTCAAGGCCGAGGATGACGAAGGCTGAGATCTGGCGCGCAAAAGCCGTGAGATGAGCGCACCCCTCTCCACTACCGACCTTCACGCCTGCCTCTCCTTCTTCGTCATGCCCCGGCTCGACCGGGGCATCCAGGCCTGAACCTCTCCACTCGCAACGCGTCCGAAGCCAGGCGCAAATCAGACCCGCGCCCACAGACAAAAAAGGCCCGGATCGCTCCGGGCCTTTCGTGTTCAGTGCTGCAGCCGCCTAGCGCTTGTCGACCGACAGCGCGCCGGGGCCTGCGGCGATAAGGGCGAGGAAGCCGCCGGCAACGGCAATGTTCTTCCAGAACACCGTCATTTCCGCCGGGAAGTGGCCGATGAAGGCGGTGGCGACACAGAAGGCGATGAACGCCCACGAGACGAGGCGCGTCTGGAAGCCGATGACGAGGGCAATGCCGCCGAGGACCTTGAGGGCGATGACCAGCCAGGTCACGACCAGCGGCATCGGCATGCCGAGGCTGCCGAGGTAGCCGGCAAATCCAGCCGCACCGAAGATCATCGGGAAGCCCGAGACGAGGAACATCAGCGCCAGCAGAATGCGGGCAGCAAGAAGAAGAATATCGTTGGCGTTGGACATGCAAAGGCTCTCCGTTTGGTCCCGCCGGAAATAAAGCTTTCCGACGCAACAACAAGCCAGCTAATGCCGAACTCATCGTTCACAAAAAGAGAACGGCAGGTAAACGGTCGTTCACAGATTTTTGTGTTGCTCAGCCCGGACGAGTCATCGCCTCCGGGCGCACGATCGCGTCATACTCTTCCGCCGTCACCAGCCCGGTCGCCAGCGCTTCCTCGCGCAGCGTGGTGCCATTCTTGTGCGCGGTCTTGGCGATCTTTGCCGCATTGTCGTAGCCGATCTTCGGCGCCAGCGCCGTGACCAGCATCAGCGAGCGCTCGACGCCTGCCCGGATGTTGTCCTCGCGCGGCTCTATGCCAACCACGCAATTATCGGTGAAGGAGACGGCCGCGTCGGCCATCAGCCGCACCGACTGCAGGAAGTTGTAGGCCATCACCGGGTTGTAGACGTTGAGCTCGAAATGGCCCTGGCTGCCGGCGAAGGTGAGCGCGGCGTGGTTGCCGAAGATCTGCACACAGACCTGCGTCATCGCCTCGCACTGGGTGGGGTTCACCTTGCCCGGCATGATCGACGAGCCCGGCTCGTTTTCCGGTAGCGCCAGCTCGCCGAGACCCGCGCGCGGGCCGGAGCCGAGGAAGCGGATGTCGTTGGCGATCTTGAACAGCGAGGCCGCGACCGTGTTGATCGCGCCGTGCGAGAACACCATCGCGTCGTGTGCCGCCAGCGCCTCGAACTTGTTCGGCGCCGAGGTGAACGGCAGGCCGGTGATCGACGCGATCCGTTCCGCCACCTTCTCGGCAAAGCCGATCGGCGCGTTGAGGCCGGTGCCGACAGCGGTGCCGCCCTGCGCGAGCTGCATCAGGCCGGGAAGCGTAGATTCGATGCGGGCGATGCCGTTCGCGACCTGCGCCGCGTAGCCCGAAAACTCCTGGCCGAGCGTCAGCGGGGTCGCGTCCTGCGTGTGGGTGCGGCCGATCTTGATGATGTGGTTCCAGGCCTGCGCCTTGGCGTCGAGCGCGGCGTGCAGCTTCTTCAGCGCCGGCAGCAGGCGGTGAACGATCTCCTCAGCACAGGCAACATGCATCGCTGTCGGATAGGTGTCGTTCGAAGACTGGCTCATGTTGACGTGGTCGTTGGGATGGACCGGCTTCTTCGAGCCCTTCTCGCCGCCAAGCATCTCGATCGCGCGGTTCGAGATCACCTCGTTGGCGTTCATGTTCGACTGCGTGCCCGAACCGGTCTGCCAGACGACCAGCGGGAAATGATCGTCGAGCTTGCCGTCGATTACCTCCTGCGCCGCGGCGATGATGGCGTCGGCAAGTTGTGCGTCCAGCTTGCTGAGCTCGCGGTTGGCTTCGGCGGCGGCGCGCTTGACGATGCCGAGCGCACGGATGACCGGCTGCGGCTGCTTTTCCCAGCCGATCTTGAAATTGCCCAGCGAACGCTGCGCCTGCGCGCCCCAGTAGCGATCGGCGGGAACCTCAATCGGGCCAAAGGTATCTGTTTCGGTGCGGGTACTGCTCATGTCGGTCTCCAGTTCAGAGCCGTCCTTGGCTTGCTCGTCCGTTGGCTGGCGAGGCCGGCAGTGGGTGGTCAAATCTGGTCGATCAGCCACAGTACTGCTGCATACCGCGCCGTCTTGGCGATTGCCACCACCAAAAGAAACACCGGAAACGGCGTGCGCAGCAAGCCGGCAACGACCGTCAGAGGATCACCTATGACCGGCAGCCAGGAAAGCAACAGGCTCGGCCAGCCGTAGCGGCGGTACCAGCCACTCGCGCGTTCCAACTGGGCGGGCGAAACCGGGAACCAGCGGCGGTCCGAAAAACGGGAGAGATAGCGGCCGAGAATCCAGTTGACGCACGATCCGGTGATGTTGCCGATGCTGGCGATTGCAAGCAGCATCCCCGCAGGCCGCACTTCGGCGGCATGCATTGCCGCCAGCACCGCCTCCGACGCACCGGGCAGGATCGTCGCCGAGGTGAAGGCGGAAAGCGCAAGGCCAATGAGGGAAGCGTCGGTGAGCACCGGACGTGGTTAGCTGGCAGGCAGCAGCAGGTCCACCGCGAAATATAAAAAGGAGCGAGCCGCTAGGATCGCTCCTCAGTTTACGTTGCCTGAGTGGGACGCCTCAGAGCGCCTTCTTAACCTTGTCCTTCACGTCGCCGTAGGCCTTCTGTGTCTTGCCAGCGACCAGATCTACCTTGCCTTCAGCTTCCATCTTGCGGGAGCCGGTCGCCTTGCCGGCTGCTTCCTTCACCGCACCTTTGGCCTGCTTGGCCACACCTTTGACCTGATCTGTATTGGGCATGTTTTCCATCCTTCATAACAGCCGATCGCGGCCGTGCAGGAAAACGGGCTCATGTCGCTTTGGTTGCGCGCGGGCACAAAAAAACGGGGCGGCATCGCTGCCGCCCCGCTGATAACTGGCTGGTAGCCGGACTTATTAGAAGTCCATGCCGCCCATTCCACCCATGCCGCCCGGCATTGCCGGAGCCGGGGTGTCCTTCTTCGGAGCCTCGGCGATCATGGCCTCGGTGGTGATCAGCAGGCCGGCAACCGAAGCAGCGTCCTGCAGAGCGGTACGGACGACCTTGGTCGGGTCGACGATACCGGCAGCGATCATGTCGCCGAACTCGCCGGTCTGGGCGTTGTAGCCGAAGGTGGACGACGCGTTCTCGAGGATCTTGCCGACAACGACCGAAGCCTCGTCACCAGCGTTCGTGGCGATCTGGCGAGCCGGAGCCTGCAGAGCGCGACGGATGATGTTGATGCCGGCTTCCTGGTCAGCGTTGGCGCCCTTGGCCGAGAGGTTGGCCGAAGCGCGCAGGAGCGCGGTGCCACCACCCGGAACGATACCCTCTTCCACAGCGGCGCGGGTTGCGTTCAGAGCGTCGTCGACGCGGTCCTTCTTCTCCTTGACCTCAACCTCGGTCGCACCGCCGACGCGGATGACGGCAACGCCGCCAGCGAGCTTGGCGAGACGCTCCTGGAGCTTCTCACGGTCGTAGTCCGAAGTGGTCTCTTCGATCTGCTGCTTGATCTGGGCAACGCGGCCCTCGATCTCGGCCTTCTGGCCAGCGCCGTCGACGATGGTGGTGTTCTCCTTGGAGATCTGCACCTTCTTCGCACGGCCGAGCATGTCGACAGTGACGTTCTCGAGCTTGATGCCGAGGTCTTCCGAGATCACCTGGCCGCCGGTGAGGATCGCGATGTCCTCGAGCATGGCCTTGCGGCGGTCGCCGAAGCCCGGAGCCTTGACGGCAGCGATCTTGAGGCCGCCGCGCAGCTTGTTGACGACGAGCGTGGCAAGAGCCTCGCCCTCGACGTCCTCAGCGATGATGACGAGCGGCTTCGAGGTCTGGACGACAGCCTCGAGGACCGGCAGCATCGACTGCAGGTTGGAGAGCTTCTTCTCGTGCAGGAGGATGTAGGCATCCTCGAGATCGGCGACCATCTTCTCCGGGTTGGTCACGAAGTACGGCGACAGGTAGCCGCGGTCGAACTGCATGCCCTCGACGACCTCGAGCTCGGTCTCGGCGGTCTTAGCTTCCTCGACGGTGATGACACCCTCGTTGCCGACCTTCTGCATGGCCGACGCGATCATCTCGCCGATTTCCTTCTCGCCGTTAGCCGAGATGGTGCCGACCTGAGCAACCTCTTCCGAGGTGTTGATCTTCTTCGTGGCAGCGGCCAGCTGTGCGACGACGTCAGCGACAGCGAGGTCGATACCGCGCTTCAGGTCCATCGGGTTCATGCCGGCTGCGACAGCCTTGTGGCCTTCCTGGACGATCGCCTGAGCGAGAACGGTCGCGGTGGTGGTGCCGTCACCAGCGAGGTCGTTGGTCTTCGAAGCGACTTCGCGGACCAGCTGGGCGCCCATGTTCTCGAACTTGTCCTCAAGCTCGATTTCCTTGGCGACCGAGACGCCGTCCTTGGTGATGCGCGGAGCGCCGAACGACTTGTCGATGACGACGTTGCGGCCCTTCGGGCCGAGGGTAACCTTCACCGCATCGGCGAGGATGTTGACGCCGCGCAGCATGCGCTCACGAGCATCACGGGAGAAACGTACTTCTTTAGCAGCCATATTCAGCTCCAATTTTCACGGCCGTTCGCGAAACGAACCAGCCGGAATGAGAAATGAGAATTCGAGAGGGGGCGGCCTGAAATCAGCCGATGATGCCCATGATGTCGGATTCCTTCATGATCAGGAGGTCCTGACCATTGAGCTTGACCTCGGTGCCCGACCACTTGCCGAACAGGACGCGGTCACCAACCTTGACGTCCAGCGGAAGCAGCTTGCCGGTCTCGTCGCGAGCGCCCGAGCCAACCGCGATGACTTCGCCTTCCTGCGGCTTTTCCTTGGCAGTGTCCGGAATGATGATGCCGCCAGCAGTCCGCTCCTCGGACTCAACCCGGCGCACAACGACACGGTCATGGAGCGGGCGGAAATTCGTATTTGCCATCTCTTGGTTCCTCAACAGGATAAAGGTTCCCTCTTCCGGCAGGGCGCCGGCTGTTTAGCACTCACCGAGGGAGAGTGCTAACATGCCGCGAGAGATAGTGAGGGGCCCAAGGGGAGTCAATATCGAGGGCAACGTTTTGGTTACCGGGCGGAAGAACGCCTGATCGTCGCCACCCAGTTGCGGGCGATCTTCAGGCCCACCGCATCGGCAGCCGGGCCGAAACGCGCGGCATCCTGCGGGTGGCGCTCGGGCCAGTCGGGCTGCTTCTCCGCAATCCAGTCGGCGAACTCGGCGCTCCACTGCTCGACGACCTTGCGGTCAGCCTCGAAGTGAAACTGAATGCCATATGTGGCGCGGCCAAGGCGGAACGCCTGATTGTGCACCTTGATCGAGCCGGCAAGGCGGGTGGCGCCGCGCGGCAGGATGAAGGTGTCATCGTGCCACTGGAAGATCGGGAAGGACGGGTCGACGCCCCTGAAGATCGGATCCGACTCACCCTCATCGTTCAGCTCGATGTTCTGCCAGCCGAATTCCGTCGCGCCACCGATGATGTTTTCCGCGTTGTAGGCTCGGGCGAGCAGCTGGCTGCCGAGGCAGATGCCGAGCACAGAGCGACCCGCGTCGGTGAACTTGCGGATCAGCTTGAGCAGGTCCGGGAAGTAGGGATGGGTGTCGTCCGCGAGCGCATTCTGGCCTCCGCCGAGCACGATCAGCGCATCGTGCGCCGAGGCATCCTTCGGCAACGGGTCGCCGAGATAGGGGAAAATCGTCTCTATTTGCGCTTTGGCCTCATCCAGTGCTGTTCCGAGAAGACCAAGACCAGTGCCCTGGAAATTCTGGACGACAAGGACGCGCATCAAAGCCTCTTCTTCATGTGGTGCAAAAAGCGCTGCGAGCGATAGCATGAGGCTCGCGCGACAGAAAGAGAGATGGCCTGTGCCACTGCAAAATCGGGTGGATCCGTACGGACAAATTCATGCGGCACAGCAGCGCGGGATATTCACCGGCAATCGAGGCGTGATCCACGATCCTGAAACCCGGACGTTGCTTCGGCGGCGATGGACGACGAAGGCCTGGATCATCTGCACGCTGGAACATCCGCGAGGCATCCGCCGCGAGCCCATGGGCAGGAACTCGCCTTCCGGCGGCGCGGGCTGGACCGAGCTTTTCTTTCTCGATGAGCCGACCGCCCTTGCTGCCGGGCATCGCCCCTGCTTCTACTGCCGGCGCGAGGCGGCGAAGCTGTTTCGCCGGTGCTTTTCCGGCTCGCCGTCCGCGCCGGAAATGGACGCCGTCCTCCATGCGGAACGACTCGCAAGCGGCGGCACTGCGCAGCAGCTTACGCCCGCCAAGGTCGCCGTCCTGCCGGACGGTGCATTCGTTGCGGACAGCGAAAGAGCATTTGCTGTTCGCTCCGGCCAGCTGCTTCCATGGAGCTTCGGCGGGTACGGCGGCCCGATGCCCGTTCTTCAGAGCGCCGACTGCTGGTTGCTGACGCCACCATCGACCGTCGCCGTGCTGCGCAACGGCTACTCCCCCACCTGGCATCCTACTGCCGCCGAACGCTGACAAGGGAACTCTCAACGGGGAACGCGCCAGGACTTGACCCGGCCGCGCGCGCGCCGCATCACCAGCCGATGCGTGCAAACTATCGTCTTCAGCGGCTGTTCGTGCCGCACGACCTCAGCTCCGGCGTCTCCTTCGACGCCGACAAGAGCCAGAGCCACTACCTCGCTCACGTCCTTCGCATGGCCGAAGGCGCGGAGCTGCTCGTCTTCAATGGCCGCGACGGCGAGTGGAAGGCCACGGTCAAGGCGGTGGGCAAGAAGGCGGTGCAGCTCGCCGTCGAGGAGCAGACGCGCCCGCAGCCCGAAACGCCGGACCTCATCTACGCCTTCGCGCCGCTGAAGGTGGGCCGCCTCGACTATCTCGTGCAAAAGGCAGTCGAGATGGGCGCGGGCGTGCTGCAGCCGACGCTGACCCAGCACACGCAGGCGCCGAAGGTGCCGGTCGAGAAATACGAGGCCAACGTCATCGAGGCAGCCGAACAGTGCGGCGTACTGGCCGTCCCTGCGGTGCGCCAGCCGGTGAAGCTCGAGCGGCTGCTCGCCGAATGGGAGAAAGACCGGCGGCTGATCTACTGCGACGAGAGCGCGGCGGGCGACAATCCGCTGCCGATCCTGCAGACGATAGAGGAAAGGAAACTCGGCCTGCTGGTCGGCCCCGAAGGCGGCTTTTCGGACGAGGAGCGGAAGATGCTGACCGCCCTCCCCTTCGTCACAGCTATCCCGCTCGGGTCGCGCATCCTGCGCGCCGATACGGCTGCGGTTGCAGCGATGGCGGTGGTGCAGGCGACGCTGGGCGACTGGCGGTAGAGGTTCAGGATCAACTTCCTGTCATCGAACGCTCAGGATTTTTCACTTGATCGCCAGCCTCTCTTGCGGTCAACACTCGCCTCGCTGCCGTATATTGAGGGCGGCCCCACGAGTTGAGGAAACGAAATGGCGCGTGACACGACCGATTTTCGGCCGATTGAGGGGTTTGACGAACTCGTTTCCTACCTCGCAGCCGGCAACAAGCCCAAGGAAGAGTGGCGAATCGGCACCGAGCACGAGAAGTTCCCGTTCTACGTCGACGGCAACCGGCCGGTCCCCTATGGCGGCGACAAGGGCATCCGTGCCCTGCTCGAAGGCATGCAGCGCCTGCTCGGCTGGGAGCCGATCATCGATGCCGGCCACATAATCGGCCTTGTAGAGCCGACCGGCCAGGGCGCGATCAGCCTCGAGCCCGGCGGCCAGTTCGAGCTGTCCGGCGCACCGCTGAAGACGATCCACCAGACCTGCCGCGAGGGCAACGCCCACCTTGCGCAGCTGCGCGAAATCGCCGAGCCGCTCGGCATCCGTTTCCTCGGCCTCGGCGGCAGCCCCAAATGGACGCTGGCGGAAACGCCGCGCATGCCGAAGTCGCGCTACGACATCATGACCGCCTACATGCCCAAGGTCGGCACCAAGGGCCTCGACATGATGTACCGCACCTGCACGATCCAGGTGAATCTCGACTTCTCCTCGGAAGCCGACATGCGCCGCAAGATGCAGACCTCGCTGAAGCTGCAGCCGCTTGCGACGGCGCTGTTTGCGAGCTCGCCCTTCACCGAGGGCACGACGAATGGCCTGCAGAGCTGGCGCGGCGACATCTGGCGCGACACCGACAATGCACGCGCCGGCATCAAGGAGTTCTTCCTCGCGCCGAACTTCGGCTTTGCCGACTATGTCGAGTGGGCGCTCGACGTGCCGATGTACTTCATCATCCGCGAGGGCCGCTATTTCGACGCTACCCACGTTACCTTCCGCCAGTTCATGAACGGCGCGCTGAAGGACGAAATCCCGAACGGCGTCCCGACGATGGGCGATTGGGCGAACCACCTGTCGACCCTGTTCCCCGATGTGCGCCTCAAGCGCTTCCTCGAGATGCGCGGCGCGGACGGCGGCCCGTGGCGGCGCATCTGCGCGCTGCCTGCCTTCTGGGTCGGCCTGCTCTACGACGACGCCGCACTCGATGCCGCCGAGACGTTGACCAGCGACTGGACCTACAACGAAGTCATCCAGATGCGCGACGAGGTGCCGGCACAGGGGCTCGCCACCAAGCTGCGCAATCGCACGCTGCGCGAAGTCGCGCGCGAGGTTCTGGAAATTTCCCGTTCGGGCCTTGCCGCCCGCAACCAGAAGAACCGCGAAGGCTACGACGAGACCGGCTATCTTGCCCCGCTTGAGGAAATCGTCGCGCGCGGCAGCACCAGCGCCGAGGAAATGGTCAAGGCCTTCCACACCCGCTGGGGCGGTTCGATCGAACCGGTGTTCCTCGAATTCGCCTATTGAGTCCGGCGCGATTGCGCTACGCTCCCTCGGATCGACAACGAGGGAGAATGCCATGTCGTCACTATTCGACATGCTGACCAGCGCGCAGAACGGCCAGGCCATCCAGCAGATGGCCCGCCAGTTCGGTCTTTCGCAACAGCAGGTTGAGGCCGCGCTGGAAGCCTTGCTGCCTGCTTTCAGTCAGGGGCTTAAGCGCAACGCGTCGAACCCCTACGACCTCGGCTCCTTTCTCCAGGCGCTCGCATCCGGCCAGCACGCCAGGTACTTCGATGACGCGACCAACGCTTTCTCGCCGCAGGGCGTCGCCGAAGGCAACGGCATCCTCGGCCACCTGTTCGGGTCCAAGGACCTTTCGCGCGCAGTCGCCGCGCAGGCCTCGCAGATGACCGGCATCGGCCAGGGAATCCTGAAGCAGATGCTGCCGGCGCTTGCCACCATGATCATGGGCGGACTGTTCAAGCAGACCGCCGGCCAGACGCAGGCGGCGGCCGGCTTTGGCGGTCAAGGCAATCCGCTGCAGGAAATCATCGAACAGATGATGCGCCAGGCAGGCGGCGGGGCATCTCCCCAACAGCAGCGCCGCGCGCCGGAGCCTGAACCCGAGCAGGCTTCTCCCTTCGACAATCCGCTTGGCAAGATCCTTGAGGGCATGTTCGGCGGCGGCCAGGCAAGCGAGCCGCAGCGGCCGACCTCGCGGACGCAACCGCAGGACCCGTTTGCCGACAATCCGCTCGGAAGGATTTTCAGCGACATGCTGCGCGGCGGACGCCAGGCCGAGGAAGAGGAGCCTGCGCCGCGCCAGACGACGCAGCGCGCCCAGCCGCGCGCGAACCCCAGCGGGCGCCAGCGCAGTCCTTACGACGACCTGTTCGGCGACATGTTCGAGGCCGGCCGCAAGACGCGCGACGACTACGAGAAGAATGTCGGCTCGATCTTCGACCAGTTCCTGCAGGGCATGAGGCGCAACTAGGCTTCAATAAAAAAGCCCGGCCATCTTGCGACGGCCGGGCAGGCTGCAGGCATTCCGAAGGGGACATCGGGGCTTGGGAGCTCTGTGCCTGCGTAAACCTTTGTCAGCAGACATGCCGTGCGGCGGCCATGATCTGCGCGCGCTCGTGTGCGAGGCGGCCAAGCTGGGTTGTCGGATCGACATGCAGCGGCATGTTCATTGCCGCGCGCAGGTCTTCGCGGTCCAGGCCGATGTCCTCGAGCTGAATATCCGTCATGTCATTGAGCTCGCTGAGATGACGACGATTGATGAGAGCACGCATAATGGCGCGCAGGCCGTTGAATACCTGCTCCCAGGTCGTAACCGGGCGCGCGGGTGCGGCGGCTACCTTCGGGGCGGATTCCAGGGCGATCATCGTCTTTCTCCTCTTTGACGAAGGCACGAGCAGAGCCGCTCTCCGGGACCATCCCGCAGCGCTAAAAAACTCTCTCAATGCCAGCTGTTGTGCGAATTATGGATCGCACAGGCGCATTGATTAATCCAACGAATGTTTTTAATGTTTGGGGTCAGCATTTTTGATGGATTGCTCAAATGCCCGCGCCGCTCGACCTCGACCAGTTGCAGACATTCGTCGCCATTGCCGACTCCGGCAGCTTCACCAAGGCTGCGGAAGAGGTTCACCGCACCCAGTCGGCCGTCTCGATGCAGATGCGCCGGCTGGAGGAGCGGATCGGCAAGGACCTCTTCGTCAAGGAGGGACGCACCAACCGTCTTACCGAAGAAGGCGAGCGTCTGCTGACCTATGCGCGACGCCTTTTGCGCCTCAACCGCGAAATCCTTGCCGCCTTCGATGACACCAGCCTGGAGGGCAGCATCCGCATCGGCACGCCGGACGACTATGCCGACCGGTTCCTCCCCGAGATCATGGCGAGATTTGCCCGCTCCAATCCTCGCGTCGAACTTTCGGTAACGTGCGAGCCGACGATCAACCTGCAGGAGCAGATCCGGCGTGGCCAGCTCGACATCGCCATCGTCACGCATGACAACGATCGCGGCACCTCCGAGGTCGTCCGGCGCGAGCCGCTGCTGTGGGTGACTTCGGCCAACCATTCGATCCACAAGGAAGAGGTGCTGCCCATCGCCGTCGGGCGCACCACATGCATGTGGCGTCGCGCTGCCTGCGACATGCTCGACGCGATGGGGCGCGACTACCGCATCCTCTTCACCAGCTGGTCGGCGACGGTCATCATCGCAGCGGTGCTGTCCGGCCAGGCGGTGTCGGTGCTGCCGGAATGCGCGCTCCGTCCCGGCATGCGCGTGCTCGGCGAGGCGGACGGCTTCGGCCAGCTGCCCGACGTGCGCATCGGCATCATGCGCGGTCACACCAGCCAGCCGGAGCTGGTCGACGCGCTTGCGCGCCATATCGCCGAAAGCCTCGACAACATCTCGCTGCCGCAGGTCGACGAGGCAGGCCAGTTCGACTTCGCCGGCGTTACCTACGGCCGGGGAAAACGCCTGCGCCCCAGCCACATATTGCCGGGATGGTGACTTGACCTCACCTGCTTGGCTCTGCCCAATCAGCGGATGAGCGATTTCTTCCCCGGCAACGATTCGCCGACCAACGCTGCCGAATACACGGTCAGCGAGATCTCCGGCGCGCTGAAGCGCACCGTCGAGGACACGTTTGGCAATGTACGGGTGCGCGGCGAAATCTCCGGCTATCGCGGACCGCACTCATCGGGCCACGCCTATTTCGCGCTGAAGGACGAGCGTGCCCGCCTGGAGGCGGTGATCTGGAAGGGCAGCTTCGCCCGCCTGAAATTCCGGCCCGAAGAGGGCATGGAAGTGATCGCTCACGGCAAGCTGACCACCTATCCGGGCTCTTCAAAATACCAGATCGTCATTGAAAGCCTCGAGCCCGCCGGCGCCGGCGCGCTGATGGCGCTCATCGAAGAGCGCCGCCGCAAGCTTGCCGCCGAGGGCCTGTTCGACGACACCCGCAAGCGGCGGCTGCCATTCATGCCGATGGTCGTCGGCGTGGTGACCTCGCCGACGGGCGCCGTCATCCGTGACATCATCCACCGCATCTCCGACCGCTTCCCGCTGCACGTCATCGTCTGGCCGGTGCGCGTGCAGGGCGAGACGACCGGCGCGGAAGTCTCCGCGGCTGTTGCCGGCTTCAACGCGCTCGACCCGAACGTGCCGATCCCGCGCCCCGACGTGCTGATCGTGGCGCGCGGCGGTGGCAGCCTTGAGGATCTTTGGGGTTTCAATGATGAGGCGGCGGTGCGGGCAGTCGCTGCGTCTGCCATCCCCGTTATTTCCGCGGTGGGTCACGAAACCGACTGGACCCTGATCGACCACGCTGCCGATGTGCGTGCACCGACACCGACGGGTGCGGCCGAGCTTGCGGTCCCGGTGAAAGCAGAACTCGAAGCCACGGTGGCGAGCCTTGCGGCGCGCCTCAAAGGCGCGATCTCTCGCTGCACGGACCGCAAGCGGCAGTCGCTGCGCGCGGCCGCGCGCGCCCTCCCCTCGCCCGACCAGTTGCTTGCTCTGCCGCGCCGCCGCTTCGATGAAGCGTCAAGCCGGCTGGAACGTGCGCTCGTTGGCAACACCGAAGCAAAACGGCTGCAGCTGCGGGGCCTGCGCCTTTCACCGGCTATCCTCGACCGCCGCGTTCGGGAAGCACGTCGCCGCTTCGACCGCGACGCGGCCCGGGTTTCGCCGGAAGCGCTGTCGCGCCGACTTTCCCAGCATGCACAGTCGCTTAGCCTGCTGACGCGCCGGGGCGACGCCTGCCTCGAGCGCCGTCTGGAACGCTCTGCCGAGCGCCTGCATCGCGCATCGCTGCGCCTGCGCATCGAACCCATCGAAGTCCAGCTGCGCGAACGCCGCCGCCGGCTCGAACAGGCCGGACGCCTGCTGCGCAGCGTTTCCTACCAGTCGATCCTCGACCGTGGCTTTGCGCTGGTGACAACCCCTTCCGGCGAACTCGTCCGCCGCGCCGCGAACGTTACGCGCGGCGACGAGCTGGCTCTCGAATTCTGTGACGGCAAGGTCGCGGTCATCGCCTCCGGCGGCGGCCAGCCCCCAAAGCCGAAGGTAAAACCCGCCGCAAAAGCGCCAGGTGGCGAGCAGGGCTCGCTGTTCTAGGCCGAGCTATCCCTTATCCGGGCAGTTCTCGGCCTGATCTGCGGCCTTGGCTGCCGCGGTTTCCTCGCCTTCCTGCTGCGCTTCCACGTCCTGCTGCGAGGTGGCGATGTCGGTGTTGCCGCCACCTTCTTGAGAGGCCAGCGGCATGGTGCCGCCGTCCTTCTGGGCCGATTCTTCCTGAGCGGGCGGATTTGCGGTCGTGGTGGAGTTGCTGGTTGCCTCGGTTTCGAGCGGCGCGGTCGAGCCGTCCTTGGCGACCGGTGCCGTCTTCGGCTGGTCTGAGGTGCTGGCGCTGGTGGTTGGATCGACACAGTCGGCTATCGCCATGCCCATTGGCAAAGCCGTGAGCGCAGCTGCGAGCGTCATCGTCTTAAAACGTTTCATGTCGGAGCCCTTTCATCCTGGGAGCACCGAACAGATTAGCGTCGCCTAATGTTCCTCGCCTTGCCTCCGTCCGCTCCGGGATCACCATGGAGGCGAGCCACGCACGACCAAAGCCAGGAAATGCCTTGGAAAAACTGAATGTAGGGGGAAGAGATGGTACGGTTGGCTGGGATCGAACCAGCGACCTCCGGATCCACAATCCGGCGCTCTAACCAGCTGAGCTACAACCGCACACGGCAGCCTCACGGGCTGGCTGGCTATTACGGGCTATCGGATCAGATTTCAAGCCCGTTCCGCACGAAGTTTGTAGAGAAATAGAAAAAGGCCGGGGGGAGGAGGACCCGGCCTTTCTCTGTGAGAGACCGGCGGGAGGAGGAGCCGGCCTTCTATCCTGCGATCGGGAGGGAGGAGGATCCGTCTCGCAGGGAACTTGTCGAACTAATGCCTCAGGCGAACTTAAGTTCCGCCAGGGTGGTGTCGAAAGCGTCCTTCATTGGCTTGGAGACGTCCGCCGCAGCTTTCTGGGTCAGCGACTGGAACTCCTTGGCCTGCTCGGCAACCGATTCGGCCGACTTGCGGAAGTACGAAGTCTGCAGCTCGATCACTTCCGAGAACGTGCGGGCCTTCGCCAGCGCCTCGAGGTGCGAGAAACCAGCCTCGGTGTTGGCGCGGGCGGCGGCAATCGACTTCAGGGAAATCTCGGTGCCGGCGTTGCGTGCGGTCTCGAAGGTCGATTCGAAGGCCTTCTGTGCGGTCTCGACGCCGGACTTGAACTTGGCGTAGGCTTCCTTCGACTGTTCGACGCTCTGCTCGGTGAAAGCACGGAACTGTTCCGTGGTCCTGGCGGCGTCGAAAGTCGGGAATTCGATAGTCTCGGCGGTATTGGCAGTGGCTTTATTCATAGCTCTGTCCTTCAAACTCTCTGTGTCAACAGCAGGATAGGCGCCGCAGAACATGTTGAATGCTATATAGGACATTTTTTGCTGCATTGCAACAATGATGTTGCGACGCACAAAGCAGCAACCGTGCCGGCGTTAACCAACACGCGAGAATTGAAGGCGCACAACAGCGCGTTTTCTGGACGTTGGGGCCTGGGCCCTTTATTAACAATCAGTTAAGTGTCGGGGGCCCTGCGGCCCGAGCAGTTCAGGTTCGTGAATGGCGTCTGGTGCAGTCTCGTTTATCGACATCGCCGTCCTGGAAGATGTACGGGCGCGCTTTGCTACGGGCGATGCGCTGGCGATTCTGTCGATCGACCTTGAGGAGGTGATCTGGGCCAACGGCCCGGGTGCCGCGCTGCTCGGCTATCCCGACATCGAAACCGTGATGGGCGCTTCACCCGGCCTCGCGCTCGCCGCACGCCGGCAGATCGAGGCCACGCCCGGCTTTCCGCGAATCGGCCGCAACCGGCCTGTTGCCGTGCGCCTTGCCAGCGGGACCGGCAGCCGGCTCGTGCCCTTCCTTGCAAGCGGCATCACCCTTCCCGACGGAACACCGGTGATCCTGCTGGCGGAGCCCGCGAAGGTCAGCACCTCGCTCGACGAATCGGAAGCGGCCGCGCGGGCGATCCAGGGTTTTGGCGAGGCCGGCTATTTCGCCGCGATGCTGGATGCATCCGGCAGGCTGTCAGCCTCGTCCCCCGGCTTCGGCGAGCTCGGTATTGCACCCGCGACGCTGGAGACACTGGTCGCCGACGTCGCGCAGGAGCGCGACCGGCTGGTCAAGCGTCTCATCCCAGCTAGGGGCGGGATGATTCCGGCGGGTCTTGCCCGCCTCACCGACGAGCCGGCGACTCACCTGTTGATCACGGCACAGACGCCGGTGGAGACGGAGGCGGAGATCCCCGCCCCCGCGCAGGAAGCGGCAGCCGCGCCGGTCGAGCCGGTTTCCGAATCAGAGCCGGTGGACGATCTTCCCCTCCCTTCCGATGCCGACCTTCCCGATCTCGTTGCAGAGGCTGCACCGGCTCCGGAAGCGCCGCGTTTGGAAGCTGCGGCCCCCGGCGAACCCGACGACTGGTACTTTGCCGGCGACAAGCAGGGAGCGGAACCGGACGCTGAAGCGGACGACACCGTCAGTTCTTCGCCCGCCCCTGCCCCGGCAAAGCCGGACCCGGTCCGCTTCGTCTGGCGCACGGACGCGAACGACGCGTTCAGCTCTATATCCGATGAGTTCGTGCAGGCAGTCGGCCCCGAGGCGGCGAACGTGATCGGCCGCCCGTTCGGGGAAGTGTCCGAACAGCTGGCGCTGGACCCGTCCGGCGAGATCATCAAGCTCTTGCAGCGGCGCGACACCTGGTCGGGCCGCACGGTGCTGTGGCCAATTGCCGGCACTGACCGCGCCGCACCCGTCGATCTCGCAGCGCTGCCCGTCTACAACCGCGACCGGGTGTTCGAAGGCTTTCGGGGGTTTGGCGTGGTGCGTATCGGCGATGCCGTGGAGGATCCGGCAGCGCGCGGCCTGAAACTTCGCCCCCCGGCGTTCGAGATCCCGCAAACAGCCGAGGGAGAGCCGCCGGCTGGAACAGAGCAGCCTGCGGTTACGGCCGACGCTGCGCCTGAAGAAACAGCGGCACCGCAGGTTGTGCAGACCAACGACAACAAGGTGATCCGCCTCGCCGAGCACCGCTCGCAGCAGCGGCATGAACGCCGTCTGTCGCCCTCTGATCGCTCGGCGTTTGAAGAAATCCGCGCGCGGCTGCAGCAGGATTTCTTGGCCAGCGAGGCCGAGAAAAAGGCTGAGCAGGAGACCGCGAAAGAAGCTGAGGCTCCGGCTGAGGAACCAGAGGCCGCGACGATCACGGAGCTTCCCGAGGAAATCCAGCCCGAGACTCTCGCGCCGCAGGAAGAGCACACATCTCCCGCGCCCGAACCCGTCAATCACCTGACCGAGATGGACGGCGGCTCCGACGCGGAAGTTACCGAGGAGCCCCTGTCGGCAGAGCTTGCAGAAGAGCCCGTCGAGGCCAAAGACGCCGAAGAGTCAGCCGAAACCGTAAGAGCGGAGTCTGAAGAGACTAGAGAAGCCGAAGCGGGCGAACCGGCTGAGGCAGAGGACGCAGAGGCGGAGCCCGAAGCCGTCGCCGAGGAACCGGTCCAGCCCGAGCCTGTCCGCCCGCAACCTGTTGAGGCCGAGACGCAGACGCCGCCAACGCTCCAGGGCCTGATCCCGTCAGCCTTCGCCAGCAGTGGCGGACGGCCGAGCGTCGATCCCGAGCTGGTGGCCGGGTTGCCGATCCCGCTGCTGATTCACGCCGGCGACGAGCTCTATTTCGCCAACCGCGAGTTCCTGTCGCTGACGGGCTACGCCAGCCTCGACCAGATCCGCCGCGAGGGCGGGCTCGACCGGCTGTTCGTCGACTGCAATGGCGAGGAGCGCGAGGGCCACGCCGGCCGCGTCACCGTCCGAACGCTCGGCGGCGAGGAAATTCCCGTCGACGCGCACCTGCAGTCGGTGCGCTGGTACGGCCGCTCGGCGCTGCTTTTGTCGCTGCGCCGCAAGGAGCCGGAACAGGTGATCGTGCAGCAGCCCGAGCCGGCGCGCGCGGCGGAGCCGCGGCAGGAAGACGTCGACCGCGAGGTCGCGATGCTGCGCACCATCATCGACACGGCCACCGACGGCGTCGTCCTCATCAATGCGGACACGACGATCCGCTCGATCTCGAAGCCCGCCGAGGCCCTGTTCGGCTTCGACAGCGCGCAGGTCGAAGGCAAGCCATTCCACACGCTGTTTGCCATCGAAAGCCGCAAGGCGGCGCAGGACTACCTCGCCGGCCTCTACGGCAACGGCGTCGCCAGCATCCTCAATGACGGGCGCGAGGTGATCGGTCGTGAGGCACAGGGGCGCTTCATCCCGCTGTTCATGACCATCGGCAAGCTGCCGGAAGACAGCGGCTACTGCGCCGTTCTGCGCGACATTACCCAGTGGAAGCGCGCCGAGGAGCAGCTGACCCAGGCCCGCGCTCAGGCCGAACGCGCCTCCTCACAGAAGACCGAGTTCCTGGCGCGAGTCAGCCACGAGATTCGCACGCCGCTGAACGCCATCATCGGCTTTTCCGAGCTGATGATGGACGAAAAGTTCGGGCCGATCGGCTCCGACCGCTACCGCGACTACCTGCGCGACATCAACCGCTCGGGCAATCACGTGCTCGACCTCGTCAACGACCTCCTCGACATCTCTAAGATCGAGGCGGGCGAGCAGGAGATGCACTACGAGGCGGTGTCGCTGAACGACTCGCTCGCCGAGACGGTGGCGATGATGCAGCCGCAGGCCAATCGCGAGCGCGTCATCATCCGCTCGTCGCTCGCCTCGAACCTGCCGGAAGTGGTGGCGGACCTGCGCAGCGTGCGCCAGATCGCGCTGAACCTTCTCTCCAACGCGATCCGCTACACGCAGGCGGGCGGCCAGGTGATCGTCTCCACCTCCTACGAGCCGTCGGGCGATGTGGTGATGCGGGTGCGCGACACCGGCATCGGCATGACGCTCGCCGAGATCGACCAGGCGCTGAAGCCGTTCAAGCAGATCAATGCGCTCAAGCGCGGCCGCCGCGACGGGACCGGCCTCGGGCTGCCGCTGACGAAGGCCATGGTGGAAGCCAACCGCGCCCGCTTCACGATTACCTCGACGCCGGGCGAAGGCACGATGGTGGAAGTCGTCTTCCCGTCGACCCGCGTGCTCGCAGAATAGCGAGCCTTATCTGCGGCCCTCGTGGCGCAGGATCAGTCCCACGAACAGGCTGGAGAACAGCACGATCATCAGCGCGTGCGGAGCCGCCTCCGCCATCATGCCTTCTGACGTGCGGGAGAACACGGTCGTTGCCAGCGTGCTGTAGCCAATAGGCGCGAGCAGGAAGGTGATCGGCAATTCCTTCACGATCATGATGAAGACCAGCAGCGCGCCGGACAGCATCGAGGTGCGCAGTAGCGGGAAGGTCGTCAGCATGAAGGACGCGAACGGCCCGTGCCCCAGCGAGCGCGACACTTCCTCGTAGCGCGGGCCGATCTGCAGCAACCGGCTGCGCACCGGGCCGATCGCAAGCGCAAGGAACGTCATCACATAGGCGAAGATCAGCAGCGTCGCGGTCTGGTAGAGCCAGGGTGCTGCACGCAGGGCGAAGAACGCCATCGACAGGGCGAAGGCGAGCGGCGGGACCGCGTAGCCGAGATAGACCAGTCGGTCGAGCGCGGAGGACGCAGGCGACGGGAAGCGGACGGTGAGGTAGACCACCGGCACCGCGAGGGAGATTGCAATCAGTGCCGCCGGCACGGCGACCAGCGCGGTCCGGTAGAAGGCAGTCGCGACCTCGCCAGGGTCGACGAGCGGGCCGGCGCGCCAGATCCAGTAGCTCAGCACCATCAGCGGCAGGCCGATCGAGGCAATGTAGACTGAGGTGAGGAACAGCCAGACGAGCGGGCGCGCCCGGCCGAGGGGAATCGGTGCAGCCCGTCGCGCCGCGCCCTTGCCGGTGCGGACGTAGCGGCGCCCGCGCAGCCGCGCTTCGATCAGGATGAAGGAGAGCGTCACCGCCATCAGCATCAGCGACAGCCAGGCCGCATAGACGCGGTCGAAGGCGCCGGAATACTGCGTGTAGATGGCGTAGCTGAACACCTCGTAGCGCATCAGTGCGATGACGCCGAAGTCGCCGAGGACATAGAGGCCGATCACCAGCCAGCCGGACAGCAGTGCCGGCACAAGGTGCGGCACGACCACCGCGAAGAAGGTCTGCCACGGCGTGCGGCCGAGGCTGCGGGCGGTCTCCTCGAGACCGGGATCGAGACCGAGCAGTGAGGCGCGCAGGTTCAGGAAGAGATAGGGGAATGTGTAGAGCGACAGCGCCAGCACCGAGCCCGTCAGGCCCTCCGGGCGCGGCAGGCGGATGCCGAAGAAGTGGCTCGCAAAGCCGTAGTAGCCCGACAGGCCGATGAGCGCATAGGCCATCACATAGCCCGGCACCGCCAGCGGCAGCACGCCCATGGTGGCGTGGAACTTCTTGAACTTCAGGTCGCTGCGCACGACGAGCCACGCCAACGGCAGCGCGATCAGCGTCGTCATCAACAGGACACCAAGCGTGAGCGCCAGCGTGTTGCGCAGGAGAAGCAGATTGCGCTCGCGGAAGACAATCTCGGCAAGCGTCGCGGCGTCGGCCTCGAGTGAGCGGGCAACGAGGTAGACGAAGGGCAAAAGCATCCCCACTGCTACAATCACGGCAGGGACCAGCAGAAACAGATGCGGGCGCCGCTTCTGCGACGCCCGCGAGGATGCAAGCATGGTTGTCAGAGCAGGCCTACTTCACGCAGCAGAGCCAGCGTTCCTTCAAGGTCGCTGATCTGGTCGATGTCGATCTTGGGGCTGATCTCCTGCACGGTCGCGAAGGATTCCAGCGTCGTGTTGACGATGAGGCCCGGGATCACCGGATACTCGTTGCCCTGCAGCGTGATGTACTGCTGCGCGACCGGCGACAGGAGATATTCGAGGAATTTCTTCGCGTTCTCCTGGTTGTCGCTCGCCTTGACGATGCCGGCCCCGGCGACGTTCAAGAGGTTACCGATGTCACCTGCCTTGAAGTGCGTCATCGCCACCGGATAGTCCGGATCCGTCGCGAGGTAGCGGCCAAGGTAGTAGTTGTTCACCAGCCCGAAATCGACCTCGCCATTGGCGATGCCCTCGATCTGCGCGCCGTTGTTCTTGTAGACCTTGGCCTCGTTGGCGATCATGCCTTCGAGCCACTTCTTGGCGGCGTCGTCGCCATTGGCGACGCGGTAGGCGGTCACGAACGCCTGGAACGAACCATTCGTCGGCGCCCAGGCAACCTTGCCCTTGTACTTCGGGTCGGTCAGGTCGTCGATCGAGGCCGGAAGATCGGCCTCTTGCACGCGCTCCTTCGAGTAGACGAGCACGCGCGAGCGGCCGCTGGTCGGAACCCACTTGTTGTTGACGTTCCTGAAGGCCTCGGCCACGCCCTGGTTCATCTCGGGCGGAAGGTCAGCAAACAGCGGGGCAATGGCACCAAGCGCGCCGCCATCCTGCGCCCAGAACACGTCGGCCGGCGACTGATCGCCCTCTTCCTGCAGAAGCGTCGCGAGCTCGGCCGTGCCGGCATAGCGGACGTTGGCCTTGATGCCGGTATCTTCCTCGAACTTCTTGATGACAGGGCCGATCAGCGCCTCGCCGCGACCGGAATAGATCGTCAGTTCCTGCGCCTGTACAGCAGCCGGAATACTTAGCGCCAGCGCAATAAAACCTGCGATAAGGCTCCTCATGCTCATGCTCCAGTTCAAGGTTGAACAGATGACATTGGGAGCATCACGGCGGGACAACCATCCTCTCCTTTAGATGCCCTGAAAGACCGGTACATTAGATGAGCGAGAAGTTCAAGTTTTATTCGGAACGGCCCATTCTGCTACCAGAACTACTTGCTTAACCCGCTAAGCAATAAAAAAAAAGCGCTCCCGAAGGAGCGCCGAAAAGTTTTCTCAGAAAGGCTGTCACACAAGGGCTTGAGCGACCCTTCGCCGGAGCGACGGACAACAATGTCCCTCAAGTTGTGTGCGACTATCGGGCCGCCGGAGTTAACAAATCCTTGCCGGGGTCCTGACAGTTTTACCGATCGATAGTCTCCCTGAAATCTAGGTAAATTCCGGGGCAAGGAACCGTTAACCCTTAGTTCTGCAGTTCCGGCAGGTCGCGGAAAAGCTCCAGCGCCTCGGGATTTGCCAGCGCCTCCTTGTTCTTCACTTCGCGGCCGTGAACGACGTCACGTACCGCCAGCTCAGTGATCTTGCCGGACTTGGTGCGAGGAATGTCGGCGACGGTAACGATCTTCGCCGGCACGTGGCGGGGGCTCGCCCCGGTGCGGATTTTCGTGCGGATCTTCTGTTCGAGCGCCGCATCGAGCTTCACGCCCGGCGCCAGCCGCACGAACAGGACGACGCGCACGTCGCCCTCCCAATCCTGACCGATGCAGATAGCCTCGAGGATCTCGTCGAGCTGCTCGACCTGGTTGTAGATTTCCGCCGTGCCGATGCGCACGCCGCCGGGGTTGAGCGTCGCGTCCGAGCGTCCATGGATGATCATGCCGTCGTGCTCGGTCCATTCGGCGAAGTCGCCATGGCACCAGACATTGTCGAAGCGCTCGAAATAAGCCGACCGGTACTTTTTGCCCTCCGGGTCGTTCCAGAACATCACCGGCATCGACGGGAACGCCTTCGTGCAAACGAGCTCGCCCTTCTCCAGGCGCACCGGCTTGCCGTCGTCATTCCACACGTCCACCGCCATGCCGAGGCCCGGCCCCTGGATCTCGCCGATCCATACGGGCAGCGTTGGCACGCCGAGCACGAAGCAGGAGACGATGTCGGTGCCGCCCGAGATCGAGGCAAGATGCACGTCTTCCTTGATGCCCTCATAGACGAAGCGGAAGCACTCGGGCGCAAGCGGCGAGCCGGTCGAAGAGATGACGCGAACCGACGACAGGTCGTGCGTGTCGATCGGGCGCAGGTCCGCCTTACGTACGCTGTCAATGAACTTCGCCGAGGTGCCGAAGTAGGTCATCTTCCAGTCGCGGGCGTAGTCGAAGATGGCATTGCCGTCCGGATGAAACGGAGAGCCGTCGTAGAGCAGCAGCGTCGCGCCGGAGGCGAGGCCGGTGACGAGCCAGTTCCACATCATCCAGCCGCAGGTGGTGAAGTAGAAGAAGCGGTCGCCGTCGCGAATCCCGGCGTGCAGCCGGTGCTCCTTCACATGCTGCAGCAGCGTGCCGCCGGCCGAGTGGACGATGCACTTCGGCACGCCAGTCGTTCCCGACGAAAACAGGATGTAGAGCGGGTGGCTGAACGACAGCCGCTCGAAGGTGAGTTCCGCAGGCTGATAAGGTGCAAGCGCCGCCTCAAGCGCCTCGGCCTTGTCGATTTTCGCAGCAACGCTTGCCGCCGCTCCCAGATAGTCAACGACAAATGCCGCGCGCACCGTCGGCAGCTTGTCGAGCACCGCCGCAATCTTGGCGCCGACGTCGATGCGTTTGCCGGCATACCAGTAGCCGTCGGGCGCAATGAACAGCACCGGCTCGATCTGGCCGAAGCGGTCGAGCACGCCCTGTTCGCCGAAGTCGGGCGAACAGGACGACCAGATCGCCCCCAGCGATGCAGCCGCCAGCATGCCCGCAACCGTCTCCGGCATGTTCGGCATCATCGCCGCTATGCGGTCGCCCGCCTTGACCCCATGAGCGCGGAACAGCTGCTGCATGCGCGAGACCAGCGCGCGCAGCTCGTCCCACGACAGTACGCGTTCAACCTTGTCCTCACCGCGGAAGACGATCGCCTCCGCGCTGCCGCTCTTCTTCAAGAGGTTTTCCGCGAAGTTCAGCTTCGCGTCGGGGAAGAACTTTGCGCCCGGCATCTTGTCGCCGTCGACCAGCACCCGCTCGCCACGCTCGCCGACGATGCCGCAATAATCCCAAATGAGCGACCAGAAGGCCTCGCGGTCGTTGATCGACCAGTCGTGGAGGGCCCGGTAGCTGTCCAGCTTCGTGCCGCTTAGCTGTTCTGCCCGCCTTGCAAACTGGCTGATCGCGGCGCTTGCGATAGCCTCGGGTGACGGACTCCAGAGCGGGGATGCTTGCGACATATGCCTTCCTCCAAATGCATGTCGCGTCGGACTAAGCACAGGCCGAACGGACTACGCAAGCACCCGACCGGCAGATGTCCTGTTGGAAAACGCCACCTCGGGGCCACAAAAGGTTGAAATTGCCTATAGGTGGGAACGAAAGGGCGTAATACGCTCCACGCTCAGGGTGAATGCGAGGTCGGATGGGCTTGTCTACGGTCAAGAAGGGTATCGCTGCGCTCGCACTGCTCCTTCTGCTCGCGTTGCTGTTCGTGACTATCCTGCCATGGATCGCGTCGACACAGATCGTGCGCGACCGCATCGCCTATGAGCTCTCCCTCTGGAGCGGTTATCGCGTCGCGCTCGGCGAGGCGCCGCAGCTCGAGGTGTGGCCCGCCTTCCGCGCGACCCTGCGCGACGTCTCGTTCCATGAATGGTCGGGCGAATCGCAAGCGGTCCTGGACGCTGACCGGCTCGTCGTGTCGCTGTCGCCGCTTGCTGCGGTACGCGGGCGCATCGAGATGTCCGCGATCGCTATGTACCGTCCGTCGCTGCGGCTTACGCGTACCGAGACCTCACTGGAGCTCCCCGCTTCCCCCGGCGGCGGCCGCATTGTTCAGGCGATCCAGGCGGCCAAACGGCTGATCACCGCGGATCCGAAGAACCCGGATGTCACCTCCCTCCCCTCTGACGCCTTCGGCACCGTGGAATTCTCTGACGGCAGGATCGCCCTCGTTGACGGCGACAATATCGAGAGCCTGACGAACCTGACCGGCAAGATCACCTGGCCGGCGCTCAACCGCACGCTGCGCATCACTGCAAACGGCGTCTGGCGCGGGGAATCCGTTAATGTCGAGGCGTCGGCGGCTACGCCGCTGATCCTGATGGGCGGCGGCAACGGCGACGTGACGGCATCGCTCAAATCGGCCTTGGTGGAGGCCTCATTCGAGGGCAAGGTCAACTTCAGCGGCGAGCGCTTCTTCGAAGGCAACGGGCAGATCAACACGCCGGCGCTGCGGCGCATGCTTGATTGGGCGCAGATACCGATCACGCCGAGCGGCACCATCGGCCCGGTTACGCTGACCAGCAACATCCGGGGCAACGCCCAGCGCGTGCGTCTTGAATCTGTCGCGCTCAACTTCGGCGGCAATAACGGCACCGGTGTCATCGACATCGCCTTTGCCGATCCCGTTCCCGCGATCTCCGGCACGCTCGCCTTCGACAAGCTGGACCTTCGCACCTACCTCGCCGGCTTCACCTCCATCGCAACCGGCAGGGGCAGCCTGTCGCAACCGCTTGAGACCGGCATCGCCCACCAGATGGCCCTCGACCTGCGGCTGTCTGCGGCAACGGCCACGCTCGGCAACGCCGAGCTCACCGACGTCGCCGCCTCGACGCAGGTCAAGGGGCCGCTGATGGCGCTCGACCTGTCGCACGCCAACGGCTTCGGCGGCGAGTTGCAGGCGGGCCTTCGCATCGACAAGGCCGACGACAAGAAGACAGTCGAGATCCGAATGATAGCCACCGAGGTGGAGGCGCTGCAGCTTGCAAAGGCGGCGGGAGCAGAAAAGCTGCTGCCGCAGGGCCGTACCAATATTTCCGTCATGCTCAAGGGCACCGGAGATGACTGGAACGCCGTGCTTGGCTCGGCGGAAGGCTCCGTCACCACAACCCTTGGCCAGGGCTCACTCGGCGGCCTCGACCTCGCCAAGTTCCGCAACCGCTGGGCGGCCGGCGGCTTCTTCGCGCTGTCGGAAGTGGCGGGCGGTCCCATCGCCCTCAAGGGTGCCGACTTCAAGGCCAAGGTGACCGGTGGCGTTGCGCGGATCGAGAAGGCGGACGTCTTCCTCGACGACCAGCGCGTCTTCTCCTTTACTGGCATCATCCCCTATTTCGGGCGCGCGCTTGCAATCTCAGGCAAGCTCGAGCCGATCCTGCCGGACGGCACGCGCGGCCTTGCCGAGCTGCCGTTCTTCATCGGTGGGGCTTGGGATTCGCCTTATGTCGCGCCGGTCGTTCCCTCTGAGCAGCAGGAAGAGGCCCGGCCACAACCGCAGGCAGAACAGCAGCAGTAGAGCGCAGGCCTAGTTTGCCTGCGCCGCCGCCTGCTCGTCGCGCTGGCGCTGGATGTCGCGCCGCTTGTTGACGATCGCCGCCGCCAGCACGCCGATCGTCACCACCCCGATCAGCAGCGTGCAGACCGCATTGATTTCCGGCGTCACGCCGAGGCGGACCTGGCTGTAGATGCGCATCGGCAGCGTGGTTGCGCCTGGACCCGAGGTGAAGCTCGCGATCACCAGGTCGTCGAGCGACAGGGTGAAGGCCAGCATCCAGCCGGAAACGACCGCAGGCAGGATCACCGGCAGCGTGACATGGATGAAGGTCCTGAACGGCGTGGCGCCAAGGTCCATCGCCGCTTCCTCGAGCGAACGGTCGAAGCTCATCAGGCGCGACTGCACCACCACCGCCACGAAGCACATGGTGAATGTGATGTGCGCGAGAACGATGGTCAGGAACCCGCGATCGAGGCCGACTGCCACGAACAGCAGCAGCAGCGACAGGCCGGTGATCACCTCCGGCATCACCAGCGGCGCGAATACCATGCCGGAGAACAGGAAACGGCCGCGGAAGCGTGTGTAGCGCACGAGCGCAAGGGCCGCGAGCGTGCCGAGCACCGTGGCAACCGTCGCCGAGATGAAGGCGACGCGCGCCGTAACCCATGCCGCATCCAGCAGAAGGTGGTTCGACAGCAGCGAGGCGTACCACCTCGTCGAGAACCCTCCCCAGACCGTGACCAGCTTGGAGTCGTTGAACGAATAGATCACCAGCAGCACGATCGGCAGGTAAAGGAAGGCAAAGCCGAGGACGAGCGCGGTGATGTTGAAGCGGCTGAGCTTGCCCTGCATGTCAGCGCTCCTGTTCCTGAGAACGCGCCTGGGCACGCTGGAAGAACATCATTGGCACCACCAGGATCAAAAGCAGGACCACCGCCACCGCCGATGCCACGGGCCAGTCGCGGTTGCCGAAGAACTCGTTCCACAGCGTCTTGCCGATCATCAGCGTCTGCGAGCCGCCGAGTAGGTCGGGGATGACGAACTCGCCGACAGCCGGGATGAACACCAGCAGGCAGCCCGCGACGACGCCCGGCAGCGACAGCGGGAAAGTGATCTTCCAGAAGGCGGAGATCGGCGGACAGCCGAGGTCCTGCGCCGCCTCGATCAGCGAGAAGTCCATCTTCTCGAGCGTAGCGTAGAGCGGCAGCACCATGAACGGCAGGTACGAATAGACGATGCCGATGTAGATCGCCGTGTGCGTGTTCATGATCTGCAGCGGCGAGTCGATGACGCCGGCCCACATCAGGAACTGGTTGAGGAGGCCCTCCGGCTTGAGGATGCCGATCCAGGCGTAGACGCGGATCAGGAAGCTCGTCCAGAACGGCAGGATGACCAGCATCAGCAGCACCATGCGGATCGAGCTCGGCGCGCGCGCCATAGCATAGGCCATCGGATAGCCGACCAATAACGCAAGGAAGGTCGAGATCGCGGCGATGACGACGCTGGAGATGTAGGCGTTGAAGTAGAGCGGATCGTCAACCAGCCACAGATAGTTGGCGAAGGACAGCTCCTTCACGTTCTCCCAGAAACCCGAAAGCCCGTCCTCCCAGCTGAACACCGGGAAATACGGCGGCATGGAGATCGCCGTCTCCGACAGCGAAATCTTGAAGACGATCGCGAAGGGCGCGAGGAAGAAGACCAGCAGCCAGAGATAGGGGACGACGATCACCAGCCGGCTGAGGATAGCCGACAGGACGGTTCCGCCCGGCCCGTGCGAAGCACTTGCCTCGCTCGCCGGTCGGGTCACTGCGCTCGCCTGGGACATGTCATCTACTCCAGGCTAGCGGGTCAGAACCACGCCGGCATCCGGCGCGAAGGAAATCCATGCCCGATCGGACCAGGTCAGCGGGTCCTCGCTGACGCGGGCGCTGTTAAGCGCGCTCGCCTTCACGACCTGACCGTCGCCGAGCTTGATGTGGTAGACCGTCATGTCGCCGAGATAGGCGATATCCCAGACCTCGCCTTCCATCGCGTTGGCGGCGGTCTCCGGCCGCTTGGACGTGACCCTGATCTTTTCCGGACGGATCGCAAACGCGACGTCCGCGCCGGGGGCGGCGTCGCCGGCGTTCTCGACCGAAATCTGCGCGCCGCTGTTACCCTTGATGACGACGCTGTTGCCGTTGCGGCTGGTGACGGTTCCTTCCAGCATGTTCACGCTGCCGACGAAATCGGCGACGAAGCGCGAGCTCGGCGCTTCGTAGATTTCGGCGGGCGTTGCGACCTGCATCACCTTGCCCTTGTCCATGATGGCGATGCGGTCGGCCATGGTCATGGCCTCCTCCTGGTCGTGCGTGACGACGACGAAGGTAAGGCCCAGATCCTGCTGCAGGTCCATGAGTTCGAACTGGGTTGCCTCGCGCAGCTTCTTGTCGAGCGCGCCGAGGGGTTCGTCGAGGAGCAGCACCTTCGGGCGCTTGGCGACCGAGCGGGCAAGCGCGACGCGCTGGCGCTGGCCGCCCGACAGCTGATGTGGCTTGCGCTTGGCGAACTGCTCGAGCCGGACGAGCTTGAGCATTTCGGCGACACGTTCGGCAATCTGAGCCTTCGGCATGCCGTCCTGCTTGAGGCCGAAGGCGATATTGGCTTCCACGGTCATATGCGGGAAAAGCGCATAGGACTGGAACATCATGTTGACCGGCCGCTTGTAGGGTGGAATGCCGGCAAGGTCCTGGCCGTCGAGCAGGATGCGACCCGAAGTCGGCGTCTCGAAGCCGGCCAGCATGCGCAGCAGCGTGGACTTGCCGCAGCCGGACGCGCCGAGCAGCGCAAAGAACTCGCGTTCGTAGATGTCCAGCGACAGGTCGTTGACCGCAGTGAAGTCGCCAAAACGCTTGGTCACATTCTGGAACGAGATGTAGGGCCGCGCCTGTGGATCATTCCAGGGTGCGAAGCTCCTGCGGATGCTACCAAGCGATTTCATTGTCGAGGTTCCCCGTCCCGATCATTGCGCTGGCAAGGCAGCGCCGGCAGCTTGTGCCGGCGCCGCGCTATGTTGCTTACTGGCCGGTGACGACCTTGGTCCACAGGCGCGTCACCAGACGCTGCGTGCGGCTGTCATACGGCAGGTGCGTGAAGAGCGTCTTCTTCGCCTCGTCGTCCGGATAGATCGCCGTGTCTTCGAGGACTTCCTCGTCGATGAATTCCTGCGAGGCGAGGTTGCCGTTCGCGAAGTAGACGTAGTTGGTCGCCTTGGCGATGACTTCCGGCTCCATGATGAAGTTCAGGAACTCGTGCGCTTCCTCGATGTGCGGCGCGTCGGCCGGGATCGCCATCTGGTCGAACCACATCTGGGTTCCTTCCTTCGGCGCCACATAGGCGACGGTCACGCCCTGGTCGGCCTCGGCGGCACGGTCGCGCGCCTGCAGCACGTCACCCGACCAGCCGACGGCCAGGCAGATGTCGCCATTGGCGAGCGCGTTGATGTATTCCGACGAGTGGAACTTGCGGATGTGCGGACGGATCGACAGCAGCACTTCCTCGGCCTTGGCCAGGTCCTCGGCCTCATGGCTGTTCGGATCGATGCCGAGATACTGCAGCACGATCGGCACCATGTCGCTCGGGGAATCCAGCATGTAGACGCCGCAGTCGGCGAACTTCGCCGCGTTCTCCGGCTTGAAGAGGACGTCCCACGAGTCGATCTTGTCGGTGCCCATGATCTCGGTCATCTTCTGGACGTTGTAGCCCAGACCGATCGTGCCCCACATGTAGTTGATCGAGTAGTCGCCGCCCGGATCGTACTTGTCGGTCTGCTGGCTGACGAAGTCCCACATGTGCTTGAGGTTCGGCAGCTTGTCCTTCTGCAGCTTCTGGAACACGCCCGCCTGAATCTGGCGCGAGAGGAAGTTGCCGGTCGGCACGACGACGTCATAGCCCGAGCCGCCCGACAGAAGCTTGGTTTCCAGAAGCTCGTTGGAATCGAACACGTCGTAGACGACGCGGATGCCGGTCTTCTCCTGGAACTCGCTGATGATGGAATCGTCGATGTAGTCGGACCAGTTGTAGACGTTGACGACGCGGTCCTGTGCCTGAGCTGCCGCCGAAAAAGCCACAGCGGCGAGTGCAGCCGACGAAAGCAACAGCGCTTTGCGGATCATGATGTTCTCCTCTGAAAAGTGTTTTTGCCCCGGGCCGACACCCTGCCCTCCCGCTGCATTTTGTGGAAAGCCTATTGACGTTTTTGCAGTGCGACAAGCGGGAAAAACGTCATTCAACTTCAAAGATAAGTTGTTCGTTCCAGCGGAGTGATTTCGCCCCAAAATGCCATGATTTCCGTACGCTTAAGGTCCTTGTACACCTTGGCTAGCAGCGGCCCGAGAGCCCGTTCGGCAAAGTCTCCCTTCTCCATCAGCTGAAGCGCTTCGTCCATGTCGTCGGGCAGATGCAGGCCTTCGTCGTCATAGGCATTGCCCTGGATCGGCGGCGGCGGGACCTGCTTGTTCTCGATGCCTTCGATCATGCCCTGGATGACCGCGGCCATGACGAGATAGGGGTTGGCATCCGCACCGGCGATGCGGTGCTCGACACGCCGGTTCTCGTCGTTCGACACTGGAATGCGCAGCGCGACCGACCGGTTGTTCTCGGCCCAGACTGCACGGGTCGGCGCATACGAGCCGGGGGTGATGCGGCGGAAGCCGTTCCACGTGTTGATGAAGAGAAGCAGCGACTCCGGCATGGTCTTGAGGAGCCCGGCAACCGCCGACTCCAGCACGGGGCGCCCTTCCTTGCCGGCGAAGATGTTCTTGCCTTCGGCATCGAGGATCGAAGCGTGCACATGCATGCCGTTACCGGCATATTCCAGGAAAGGCTTCGCCATGAACGTCGCGGTCAGCCCATGCGCGCGGGCGCAGCCCATCACGATGCGGCGCAGCAGGATGACGTCATCGGCCGCCTTGAGCGGATCGGCGCGGTGCTTGAGATTGACCTCGAACTGGCCGGGAGCCGCCTCCTTGATGATCGTGTCGATCGGCAGTTTTTGCGCCTGGGCCGCGTCGCGGATCATCTCGAACAGGTCGGCATGCTCGGCGAGATCGTCGAGGCCGTACATGCGCAACCGGTCCGGGCCTGCCATCGCGCCCACCGGCGCCGGCATGCCGTCGTCCCAGTCGGTTTCCGGATCGAGGAGATAAAATTCGAGCTCGAAGGCGACGACCGGGTAAAAACCCTTGGCGTTCACCTCGGCAACCTTCTTCTTGAGCACCTGGCGCGGGTCGGCCAGGAACGGCTCGCCCTCGGGCGTGAAGGTCTGGAGAAGGACCTGAGCAGTCTTGCGCTTGGCCCAGGGAACGATGGCGAGGGTGTCTCGCGTGGCACGGCAGTAGCCGTCCTGGTCGCCAGTCTCGATATGAAGCCCTGTTTCGGTAACTTCGCGGCCCCAGACGTCGAGGCCATGCAGCGACATCGGGAAATTAACGCCCTCCCGGAAGGCCTTCTTGAGCGCGTCTGCGGGCGCCCATTTCCCCCGCATGACCCCGTTCGGGTCAACGAGCAGAAATTCTACCGCCTCAAGGTCAGGATGTTCCTGCATGAAGGCGTGATATTCGTGCTCATGTTCGCACATACCCGGACCGCTTGAGCCGCCGGGATCGACGGTTTTGGTATTTTCTAGTTCAGGGGCTTTTCTCTCTATTTCCGCAAGTTTCAGACTCCCGCTTCCAGGAGCCCCAGCTAAAGTTTCTCGCAAGATAAACCTGTATCGTTGTTGCCGATTATAGCAGGGTGCCCGTGCGTCTTGCGGCTGTCAACGGGGCAAACCTTTGCTACTTCGGCCCCGCAATACCGGTTACGCCGGGACGTTGCGGACGAGACATTCGCGCGAACTGAAGCAGGATATGCGACATGAGTGCGCCGAGCACGATCGCGCCGCCGATCAGCGTGCGCGTCGCCGGCACCTCGCCATGGACCAGCCAGACCCACACGGGACCAAGCAGCGTCTCGAAGGTGCCAAGCAGCGCGGCATAGGAGGCAGCGATCATGCGCGCGCCCGTGGCGAACAGGGCAAGGCCGAGGCCAAGCGTCACCGCGCCGAAGGCGAACAGTAAGCCCATGTCCTGGCCGGATACCGCAAGTCCTGACGCCTGGCTCGCTGCAAACGCGCCCGCCAGCGCCGTTCCGAGGCACATCGCCGGGGTCATGCGCACGTTGGAGAAGCGGCGCGTCAGCACGGTCACGATGGCGAACATGATGACGATCAGGACCGCAAGCCCGTTGCCGATCAGCGAAGTGTCGGAGCCGAGCGAGTCCGATACCATGACGCCAACGCCGAAGATCACGGCGAAGATCGCGATCCAGGTCGAAAGCGAGATACGCTCGCCAAGGAAAATGAACGAGAGCAGCGCGGCAACCAGCGGTGTGCCAGCCTGGATGAGAAGGATGTTGGCGACCGTGGTATGGCCAAGCGCCACCACGAACGAGGAAGTGCAGACGGCAAGGCACGCCGCCACCGCGACGCCGACGAGCCCCATGCCGCGAAACAGGCTGAGCGTGCCGCGCAGACCGTCGCGCCAGACCATGAAGCCGAACAGGAAGGAAGCAGCCCAGAAAGAGCGCCAGAAGATCACGGTCCAGGAGTCACCCGTCTCGATGAAGCGAGCCACCGTGCCGCCGAAGCTCCAGCACAACGCCGAAAGGAAGACGAGGACGAACCCCAGCCGCTCATCCTGAGTGGCAGGCGCCGGTGTCGGGGAGACTACGCTGGTCATCGGAGGGGCCCGGATCGAGAACTATCGGGACGATCGCTAGCGAGTTCCACGGTCGCCTTGGTGGTCCAAAAGCGACCGGCGGATTGGCACACGCGACGGGGCCGAAAATTCCCTGCTGCGGGCCACTCGCCCGCTTAGTCGGAAATGCGGACGAGGAGGCTCTCGATGACGGGCTGCAGGCGTTCGGGCGTGATCGGCTTCACCACGACGGCGTCGAAGATGGTGTCATTGTCCGCGGCGCGCGGACAGTGCGGCGAGGTGCAGAGGATGATCACATAGGGAAGCTTTTGTGCTCGCTCGCGCCGGCGTTCGGCCAGCGGGGTCAGAAGATGCTTCCATTCCTTTTCGTCTTGACCGGCGTCAATTATGACGAAGCCTGGCTCCTTTGCCGGAAGAACAAGCCGCGCCTTGTCAGGTGATTCGCTCAGTACTTTCAGACCCGCGCGCTCGGCGATCTTGGCGACGACGATCTGATTTACCCGCGAAGACCCGACGATAAGCGCGAGCTTCGTATCTGGCAGAGGAAAACGCGGTTCCTTTATATCGGAACCCGCCATGTTTTGGTTCGGCATGAGACTGCCACCACTTCTTCTGAACTCGTGATTGGGATTCTACTCAGACGGAATGGCGGCATTGTTTTCACGGGTGACGTAAAGTCAACCGTTCGTATTTGCGAATATGAACATTACTTAACAATAAACAGGCAAGAGCAGCATGGATGACATGCCGCTCCTTGGGTGCTCCTCATACCCTACCTGCCGGCAATGGTGCCGGGACGCATGTGCACAGGCCGTTTTCAGGCCGCGTTGCGCGATTGGGTTACGATCACCGGGATCAGAAGATCTCCCCAGTTGCCTTCGCCGCTGTGATGACGGGCGGAGCGCACCAGCTCGACGGACACCCCGGCTTCCACCGCCTTCATCACCGACTGGTTCAGGCGATGGAGGTCGTTTGCCACCATGCGGATGACCACCTGCTGGTCCTCGTTCATGGCCGAGGCCTGTTCCTCCGCCCTTTCCCTGACGCGTGTCCTGGGTGTCGTGTTCATGATGCTCTCCTTCCTGGAGCTTGTTACTCCGCCGCCGGGCGGAACTGTTCGTGTTCGGTGGATTCCTTCATCGCCGTGGTCGAGGACTGACCGCCGGTGATGGCGAGCGAAACGGCGTCGAAGTAGCCGGTGCCAACCTCGCGCTGGTGCTTGGTCGCGGTGTAGCCATAGGCCTCGGCCGCGAACTCGGCTTCCTGCAGTTCGGAGTAGGCCGCCATCTGGCGCTCCTTGTAGCCCTTGGCCAGCTCGAACATGCCATAGTTCAGCTGGTGGAAGCCGGCGAGCGTGATGAACTGGAACTTGTAGCCCATCGCGCCCAGCTCCCGCTGGAACTTGGCGATCGTCGCGTCGTCGAGGTTCTTCTTCCAGTTGAACGACGGCGAGCAGTTGTAGGCGAGCTTCTTGCCCGGATGCACCTTGTGCACGGCCTCGGCGAACTTGCGCGCCTGCTCGAGATCCGGCTTGCCGGTCTCCATCCAGATCATGTCGCAGTGCGGCGCGTAGGCGATGGCGCGGGCGATGCACGGCTCGAGACCGTTCTTCACCTGGTAGAAGCCTTCGACCGTGCGGCCGGCATCGTAGTCCACGAACGGACGGTCGCGCTCATCGATGTCCGAGGTCAGCAGCTTCGCCGCTTCCGCATCGGTGCGCGCAATGATCAGCGTCGGCACACCCATCACATCAGCCGCAAGACGCGCCGCGTTGAGGTTGCGGATGTGCGCCGCGGTCGGGATCAGCACCTTGCCACCGAGGTGGCCGCACTTCTTTTCCGAAGCCAGCTGGTCCTCGAAGTGAACGCCAGCGGCACCGGCCTCGATGAAGGCCTTCATGATCTCAAAGGCATTCAGCGGGCCGCCGAAGCCGGCCTCCGCGTCGGCGACGATTGGCGCGAACCAGGTCTCGACCGACAGGCCCTTGCCCTCCGAAACCTCGATCTGGTCTGCGCGCTGCAGGGTGCGGTTGATGCGCTTCGCCAGCTCAGGAGCCGCGTTCGCCGGATAGAGCGACTGGTCCGGATACATCGCCGACGCGGTGTTGGCGTCAGCAGCGACCTGCCAGCCGGAGAGATAGATCGCCTTGAGGCCGGCGCGAACCATCTGCATCGCCTGGTTGCCCGACAGGGCGCCCAGCGCGTTGACGAAATCTTCCTCGTGAATGAGCTTCCACAGGCGGTTCGCCCCCTGCTCCGCGAGCGTGTACTTGATCTGGACCGAGCCGCGCAGCCGCTCGACATCCGCCGGCGTGTACGGCCGCTCGATGCCGTCGAAGCGGCCTTCAGCTGCACCCGGGATCAAGTTGTAAAAATCAGTCATGATGAAATTACTCCGTCGCTGGCGTTCGTCGTCGGAAGCGCCCTTGCCCGCGCCTCTCTCGTGCCTTGATTTACATTGCGGTGCGAAAACCAACGAGGAAAATGCGATCTCGGCTCCGAAAATTCGGGTGAACTTGTATTGCGGTTCACAGATGCCGGTTGTAAATTTGTGAAAACTGTAAAACATGAGCATCAGCCGCAGCTGTAAAACGCTCATACAAAAGGCGTCGTTATGGCCGAGCAGAAGATCTTCGCGGGCCCCCGCATCCGCCGCGTGCGCCTCGCCAAGGGGCTGACCCAGACGGCGATGGCCGAGGGGCTGGGCATCTCGCCCTCTTATCTCAACCTCATCGAGCGCAACCAGCGGCCGCTCACCGTGCAGCTGCTGCTGAAACTCTCCTCCGTCTACGGCGTCGAACCCGAGGAGCTGCAGGGCGAGGCTGGCGGCACGGTCACGGCGCTGCGCGAGGTGTTCGCCGATCCCCTCCTGGTCGGCGAACTACCCGGCGACCAGGAGCTGATCGAGGTGGCCGACTCGGCACCCAATGCGGCGGCGGCGATGGTGAAGCTCTTTCGCGCCTACAAGGAGCAGGCCGAGCGGCTGTCGGACCTCTCCGAAATGCTTGCGCGCGAGGGCCGCGCGACGTCGCTGATCTCGGCGCGGCTGCCGGTCGACGAGGTGCGCGAGACGTTCGAGCGCCGGCCCAACTATTTCCAGTCGATCGAGGAAGAGGCCGAGGCCTTCGTCCAGCTGCTCGATCCGGGCGATGATTTGTTCGGCGCGCTGAAAGAATGGCTGAAGCGCGAATACGGCATCGTCGTGCGCACGCTCCCAGTCGCCACAATGCCGAACTGGCGTCGCCGCTATGACCGCCACTCGCAGCGCCTGTTCATCTCCGAGCGGCTGTCGCCGTTCGATCAGCTGCGCGAAGTAGCGATGGAAGCGTGCCTCATCCGCATGCAGGTGGCGATCGCCGCCGAACTCAAGGCGCTGAAGCTATCGAGCGATGAAGCACGGCGCCTCGCCCGCTTCGAGCTCGCCCGCTACGCCGCGCATGCGCTGATGATGCCCTACCAGCCGTTCCTCTCCGCTGCCCAGCGCGCCCGCTACGACATCGACGTGCTGCGCTCGCGCTTCGGCGTCTCGTTCGAACAGGCCGCGAACCGGCTGACGACCCTGCAGCGCAAGGGCGCGTCCGGCGTTCCGTTCTTCATGCAGGAGGTCGACAATGCCGGCAACCGCTTTCGCCGCGCCGGCGCGGAGGGCTTTCCGCATGGCCGCTTCGGCGGCGGCTGCCCGAAGCTCGCCGTGCATGCTGCCTTTGCCCAGCCGGGCCAGGTGCTGGTCGAGGTGGTCGAGATGCCGGACGGAGGGAAGTTCCTTACCATCGCCCGCACCCTCGAAGGCCCGCAGGGCGCGTTCAACGAGCGGCCGCGCCGCACCGCGATCCTGATCGGCTGCGAGATCGAGCACTGCGACGAAATCGTCTATGCCGCCGCCCTGCCCTTTGCTTCGCCGCCAACGCCGATCGGCCCGGCCTGCCGGCTGTGCGAGCGTGTCGGCTGCCTTGCCCGCGCGGAACCGCCGGTGACGCGACCGTTGGGGCTTGATGAAATGGTGACGGGACTGAGCGCTTTTGACTTCCAGTAGCGCGGTTTGTCACCCTTCCCTTTCCTCGCATGCCGCGTTTATAGTCGCATCATTCCAACTCTATTGGTGATTGATGTCAGTCAAGAAAAAGGAAATCCGCTCCTCAAATCGCGGTGCCCGTCCGCGCGTCCCGGAATTCGTCGAAAAGCAGCGAGGCGTGAAGAACTGGCAGGAAGCCTCGTCCTGGCTTGAATGGCGGGGCATCGAAGACATCGAGTGCATCACGCCCGATCAGGCCGGTGTGGCCCGCGGCAAGATGATGCCGACGAAGAAGTTCACCTCCAATACCTCGCTGGCGCTTCCTTCGGCGGTCTTTATGACCACGATCTCCGGCCGCTATCCGGAGGATGGCGACGGCTTCGTCTATCCGGAAGACGACGGCGACCTGAAGCTGATGCCGGACCTGTCGACGCTGTCGGTAGTGCCGTGGGAGACGGACCCGACCGCGCAAGTGATCTGCGACCTCGTCCACCAGGACGGCCGCTTCGTCGAATTTACGCCGCGCAATGTGCTGCGCCGCGTAGTCGATGCCTATGCAAAGCGCGGCCTGAAGCCGGTCGTCGCGCCGGAGATTGAATTCTATCTCGTGCGCATGAACCCCGACCCGGACTATCCGCTGGAGCCGCCAGTGGGACGCAGCGGTCGCGCCATCGGTGGCGGACAGGGCTATTCCATCGCCGGCGTCAACGAGTTCGACGAACTGATCGACGACATCTACCACTTCTCGGAAGGCCAGGGCCTCGAGATCGACACGCTCATCCATGAAGAAGGCGCCGGACAGCTCGAGATCAACCTACGCCATGGCGACCCGATCGAGCTCGCCGACCAGGTATTCATGTTCAAGCGCACGATCCGCGAAGCGGCGCTGAAGCACGGCACCTACGCGACCTTCATGGCAAAGCCCATTCAGGGCCAGCCCGGTTCGGCGATGCACATTCACCAGTCGATCGTCGACATCAAGACGGGCCAGAACATCTTCACCGGCCGGAACGGCGAGGAAACCGACGAATTCCGCAACTTCATCGGCGGCATGCAGAAGCATATCCCGAATGCGCTGGTGATGCTGGCTCCGTACGTGAACTCCTACCGCCGCCTCACCCAGGCAGCATCAGCACCGGTCAACACCAAGTGGGGCTACGACAACCGCACGGTCGCCTTCCGCGTGCCGCGTTCGGACCCGGCCGCGCGCCGCGTCGAAAACCGCATCCCGTCGTCGGACGCCAATCCGTATCTGGCGCTCGCGGCATCGCTCGCCTGCGGCCTGATCGGCATGGTGCTGAACGAGGCCTGCGACCAGCCGGTGCAGTCAGCCGCCAACGAGGACGCCATCGACCTGCCGCGCGGCCTGCTCGAAGCGGTCGAACTGTTCGAGAAGGACACGACGCTGCGTGAAATCCTCGGCGACTCGTTCGTCACCACCTACGCCGCGATCAAGAAGGCCGAGTTCGAGACCTTCATGGAGGTCATCAGCCCGTGGGAGAGAGAGTATCTGCTGCTGAACGTGTGATGATTTAGGGGAGTAGGGGCTTAGGGGGCTAGGGGCGTTAGGGAGTGGCTGGAAGCGTCGAGAAGATCAGGTCATACAAGGATCTTCTGGTCTGGCAGCAGGCCATGCAGCTCGCCGCCGACACCTACCGCCTCACTGCCCGCTGGCCGAAGGAAGAACTGTACGGCCTGACCAGCCAGGCCCGGCGAGCAGCAGCTTCAGTTCCGGCCAACATTGCCGAGGGCTTTGGACGGGGGAACCGCGGTTCCTACGTCCAGTTCCTCCGCATTGCGCAGGGATCGCTGAAGGAACTGGAGACACACGTGCTGCTCGCTGTCCGCGTCGAAATTGCTCCTGAGGCCGAAATTGAGCCGCTGCTGGCCCAAACGGAAAGTGTCGGCAAGCTACTACGACTTCTGATCTGGAAACTCGTGCCCGATCAGCCCTAGCTACCTAATTACATAAGTCCCTAAGCACCTACTCACTTATTCACCTAAGCCCCGAAGCACCTAATGTCCCATTCACCCAAGTACCTCTCCCCAATCTCGCCCGGCTATTCCTGGTACGAGGACACCGTCGGCGAGCGGCCGGAATATCCGCCGCTCGACGGCGATGTGACCGCTGACGTCGTCATCATCGGTGGCGGGTTTACCGGACTGTCCGCGGCTGCTCATCTCGCCAGAGCCGGCACAAGTGTCGTCCTCATCGAGGAACATCGCTTCGGCGACGGCGCGTCGGGCCGCAATGGTGGTCAGATGGGCACCGGCCAGCGCGAATGGGCCGAGGATACGGAAGCCGCGCTCGGCTTTACCCGCGCCAAGGCGTTGTTCGACCTTGCTGAGGAAGCCAAGTCGCACCTCCTCTCCTTTGCGCAGAGCAACGGCATCGATATCGACTTCATGCCGGGCCAGCTTTCGGTCGCGCACAAGCCGCGCTACGTGCGCCACTACCGCGAGCATGCCGAAGTCATGGCGACGCGCTACGGCTACCCGCACATTTCCTTCATGGACCAGAAGGAGACGGCGGAGCGGCTGGGCTCGACCCACTACTATGGCGGCATTCGCGACACCGGCACCGGCCATATCCACCCGCTGAAGCTGCTCGTCGGAACGGCCGAGGTGGCCGCGGCGGCCGGCGCGCGGCTGCATGAAAAGACGCGTGCCAACGGTATCACTTCGCAGGGCGGCAAGGTGCGCGTGACGACCGCGCGCGGCACCATCGCTGCGTCAAAGGCGCTGATCGCCGTCAACGCCTACAACGAGAAGCTCGAGCCGATCACCTCCGCGCATGTGATGCCGATCGGCTCCTTCATCGGCGCGACGCCGCCGCTCGGCGACGACAGTCCGATCCTGCCGGGCTTCGAATCCGTCGACGACTCACGCTTCGTCGTCCGCTACTTCCGCCGCTCGAAGGACGGGCGGCTGCTGTTCGGCGGCCGCGAGATCTACGCGCCGGGCGATCCGAAGGACCTGCACGGGCCGATCCGGCGGCAGATCATCGAGGTCTACCCGCAGCTCAAGGACGTCGAGCTCACTCACACCTGGGGCGGCTATGTCGGCATCACGATGCCGCGCACGCCGTTCGTGCGTGAGGTGATGCCGAACGTCATCTCGGTCGGCGGCTATTCGGGCCACGGCGTGATGCTGTCGAACTTCGTCGGCAAGCTGTTCGCCGAGACGGTGCTGGGCAACCGCGAGCGGCTGAAACTTTTCGAGGAACTGAAGATCCCGCCATTCCCCGGCGGCACGAAGCTGCGCACGCCGCTGCTTTTCCTAGCGCTCAACTGGTACGCCCTGCGCGACAGGTTCTGAGAAAAATGGGCCACGCCCGCAGGCACGGCCCATCGCAATCTTGCAAGTTTAGATGCAGCGGCCGCCGTCGACCTCGAGCGCAACGCCAGTGATGAACGCCGCTTCTTCCGAGGCCAGCCACAGCGCAGCGTTTGCAATGTCGAGCGGGGTCGACAGACGGCCTAGCGGGATCGACGACCTGAACTTCTCGCGAAGCTCCGGCGTGTCGGCGCCCATGAACTGCGCCAGCATGCCGGTCTCGCCCGCCACCGGGCAGAGGCAGTTGACGCGAATGTTCTTCGGGGCGAGCTCCACCGCCATCGACTTGGTGGCGGTGATCACCCAGCCCTTGGAGGCGTTGTACCAGGTCAGCCCCGGACGCGGTCGCAGGCCCGCCGTCGACGCCGTGCTGATGATCGAACCGCCGCCCTGCTTTTCCAGGATCGGCACCACCGCCAGCGTTGAGTAGTAGATCGCCTTCATGTTGACGGCATTGATGAGGTCGAAGGTGTCCTCGCTGACGCCCAGCAGGTCGCCGTTGCGGTGCGTGAAACCGGCATTGTTGACCATGATGTCGATGCGGCCGAAGGCGTCCATCGCCTTGGCGACCATCTCGTCGATCTCGGACTTCATGGACACGTCGGTCTGCACCCAGACGGCATTCTCGCCGATTTCCTCGGCCACGCGTTCCGCGCCCCTGGCGTTGAGGTCCGCCACCACCACCTTCGCGCCCTCTTCGGCAAAACGCTTGGCGATCCCCTCTCCGAAGCCGGACGCACCACCAGTGACGATCGCAACCTTGTCTTTCAGACGTGCCATTAATTCCCCCTAGCCGTGGTTGAACACGACCGTCTTGGTCGCGCTCATGTCATAGAGTGCTTCAAAACCCTTCTCGCGCCCGAAGCCGGACTTCTTGAAGCCGCCGAACGGCAGTTCGATGCCGCCGCCCGCGCCGTAGCCGTTGACGAAGACCTGTCCCGCGCGCACGCGCTTGGCGACGCGGTGCTGGCGCGAGCCGTCCTTCGTCCACACACCGGCGACGAGGCCGTAGTCGGTGCCGTTGGCAAGGCGAACGGCCTCCTCCTCGCCCTCGAACGAGAACAGCGACAGCACCGGCCCGAACACTTCCTCCTGCGCGATTGTCGCGTTCGGGTCGACCGAGCCGAACAACACCGCCGGGTGGTAGAAGCCGCCTTCCGGCGCATCCGGATGGATCGAGCCTTCGGCGAGCACCGCAATGCCGGCCTCGCGCGCGGCATTCACCATGCCGGCGACGCGGTCGCGCTGCTTGGCGTTGATGAGCGGGCCAAGGTCGAGATCGGCCTCATGCGGACCGGCGATCAACTTCGAGAAGCGGTCGGCCAGCGCCGAGGCGACCTTTTCGTAGATCGGCTTTTCGATCAGCACGCGGCTGCCCGCCGAGCAGGTCTGGCCGGCGTTCTGGATGATCGCATTGACGAGCACCGGCAGCGCCGCCTCGATGTCTGCATCGGCAAAGACGATCTGCGCCGACTTGCCGCCGAGCTCCATCGTCGTCCCGCGGTTGTTGACCGCAGCTGCCTGCTGGATCGCCGTGCCGGTCACGGTCGATCCGGTAAAGGTGACGTAATCGACGAGCGGATGCGAGGAAAGCGCCGCGCCCGCGTCGCGGCCATAGCCGGTAATAACGTTGAACACGCCCTCCGGCACACCGGCTTCGAGCGCCAGCTGCGCGATGCGGATCGCCGTCAGCGAGGCATCCTCGGCTGGCTTCACCACCAGCGTATTGCCCATCGCAAGTGCCGCGCCCGCAACGCGCGCCAGAATCTGCATCGGGTAGTTCCAGGGGATGATACCGGCGACGACGCCGTGGGGCTCGCGCAGCGTCAGCGCCGTATAGCCATCTAGGAACGGTATCGTGTCACCGTGGATCTTGTCGCCCGCGCCCCCATAGAACTCGTAGTAGCGCATGGTGGCTACGACGTCTGCCTTGCCCTGGCGCACCGGCTTGCCGGTATCGCGGGATTCGAGTGCCGCGAGCTCGTCGCCGTGCTTCTCGACCAGATGGAAAAGCCGCGTCAGGCACCGGCCGCGCTCAACCGCGGGCATCTTGCTCCACGGGCCTTCATAGAACGCCTTGTGCGCGGCTTTCACCGCGCGATCGACGTCTGCGGCACCGGAGGCCGGGATCGAGGAAAACACCTTGCCGTCGGACGGGCAGACGACGTCGATTCGCTCGCCGGACAATGCGTCGACCGGCTTGCCGTCGATGAGGTTCATGAAGGCCACGCCTTCGGCGACGGTCTGCGAAAGGGCTGTACTCATGCCAATATCCTCCCGTTGTCCCTGCCCATAGCGGCTTGAAAGCCGGCGGACCATGGACCAGTTCTTACTCGTGACAAAACCAGCGCACGCCGTAGTGTCAAGAAAAAGACCGGGACCTAAGGCGCTCAGGCAATTGGCTCTGGCCTTATTAAATCGATTAGATTATACCGCAGTGCAAATGCGGAAGCAGGATTCACGACCTACATGAGCAGCCAGATCATCCCCGTCGACCCGTTCGACTTCGTCATCTTCGGCGGTACCGGAGACCTCGCCGAACGTAAGCTGCTGCCGGCCCTTTACCAGCGCCAGATGGCAGGCCAGTTCCAGGAACCGACCCGGATCATCGGCGCTTCGCGCTCGCCGCTCAGCGACGACGCCTACAGGGATTTTGCCCGCACCGCCATCACTTCCTTCGTGAAGAAGGAAGAGATCGACAATGGCCAGCTCGAATCCTTCCTCGCAAGGCTGAGCTACCAGCAGGTCGACGCCAGGAGCGGCGAGGGTTTCGACAATCTCAAGCAGGCGCTCGGCACCAGCGAAGCTGTTCGGGTATTCTACCTGGCCGTCGCGCCAAGCCTGTTCGGCGACATCGCGAAGAACCTTGCCGCGCACGAACTCAACCGGGGCAATGTCCGCATCGTCGTCGAAAAGCCGATCGGCCGCGACCTTGAGACCGCCAAGCAGCTGAACGACGCCATCGGCAGCGTCTTCAGCGAGCACCAGATCTTCCGCATCGACCATTATCTCGGCAAGGAGACGGTGCAGAACCTGATGGCGCTGCGCTTTGCCAACGCGCTCTACGAGCCGCTGTGGAACTCGGCGCATATCGACCACGTGCAGATCACCGTCGCCGAGACCGTCGGCCTGGAGGACCGCGTCAGCTACTACGACAAGGCTGGTGCGCTGCGCGACATGGTGCAGAACCACATGCTGCAGCTGCTCTGCCTCACGGCCATGGAGCCGCCGTCATCGATGGATGCCGATGCGGTGCGCGACGAGAAGCTGAAGATCCTGCGCTCGCTGCGCCGCATCTCCGAGCGTGACGCAGCCAAGCTCACCGTGCGCGGCCAGTACCGCGCCGGCGCTTCGGCGAGCGGCGTCGTTAAGGGATATGCCGAGGAGCTCGGCGCCCCCAGCGACACCGAAACCTTCGTCGCCATCAAAGCCGAAGTGGGCAACTGGCGCTGGGCGGGCGTTCCGTTCTACCTGCGTACTGGCAAGCGACTTGCCGAGCGCGTCTCGGAAATCTGCATCCAGTTCAAGCCGGTGCCGCACCTGCTCTTTCCGGAAAGCGCCGGGGTGATGCAGGCCAACCAGCTGGTCATCCGCCTGCAGCCGGACGAAGGCGTCAAGCAGTGGATCATGATCAAGGATCCGGGCCCGGGCGGCATGCGCCTGCGTCACGTCCCGCTCGACATGAGCTTTGCCGACGCCTTCGAGGTCCGCAATCCGGATGCCTATGAGCGCCTGATCATGGACGTCGTGCGCGGCAACCAGACGCTGTTCATGCGCCGCGACGAGATTGAGGCTGCGTGGGAGTGGATCGATCCAATCCACGCTGCCTGGGCGACCAACCAGCAGAGTGCGCAGGGCTACACCGCCGGCACCTGGGGCCCCTCCTCGTCGATCGCGCTGATCGAGCGCGACGGCCGCACCTGGCATGAGAGTGTCTGAGATGCAGGTGAACTGGCAGACCTATCCGGATTCCGCGGCGCTCGCCGAGGCACTCGCCTCGACCGTGGCCGCGAAGCTCGGCGAGGCCATCGCCACGCGCGGCAGCGCGTTCATCGCCGTCTCGGGCGGTTCGACGCCGAAGAAGTTCTTCGCGGCGCTGTCGCGCAAGCCGCTCGACTGGGCGAAGGTGACCGTCACCCTCGTCGACGAGCGTTTCGTCGATGAAGCGTCCGACCGTTCCAACGCCTCGCTGGTGCGCAACAACCTTTTGCAGAACGAGGCGGCGGCGGCCCGCTTCATCGGCCTCTACCACAATGCGCGCGACGCCAATTCTGCCGCGCATCAGGCATCCGAGGACCTCGTCGTCCAAAATTGGCCACTCGACGTCGCGATCCTCGGCATGGGCACGGATGGCCACACGGCATCGTTCTTTCCGGACGCGCCAAACCTTGCCACCCTGCTCGACCCGGCGCGTCCGACGCTAGTGGAAGCGGTCGACACGGTCGCGGGAGGAGAGCCGCGCCTGACATTGCCGCTTGCCCGGCTGATCGATGCCGGCTTCGTCGCATTGCATATCGAAGGGGAGGAAAAGCGCAGCGTGCTGGACGCGGCAATGCAGCCGGGATCGGAACTCCCGGTCAGCGCCGTCCTGAGGCACGCACGGGAACCCTTGCCGGTCTACTGGGCCGGCTGAGCAATCGGTGACGCCATGACAGTCAGACAGGAAATCGCAGCGATCACGGCCCGCATTGCCGAGCGCTCGAAGCCAACGCGTGAAGCCTATCTTGCGCGCATCGACGCCGCGATCGAGCAGGGCCCGCATCGCACCACCCTTTCATGCGGCAACCTCGCCCACGGCTTTGCCGCCTGCGGCGCCGTTGACAAGGCGCTGCTTGCCGCCGACCGCGTGCCCAACCTCGGCATCATCACCGCTTACAACGACATGCTCTCGGCGCACCAGCCGTTCGAGACCTTCCCGGCGCTGATCAAGCAGGCAGCCGCGGAAGCCGGCGGCGTCGCGCAGGTCGCGGGCGGCGTGCCCGCAATGTGCGACGGCGTCACCCAGGGCATGCCCGGCATGGAGCTGTCGCTGTTCTCGCGCGACGTGATCGCGATGGCGGCGGCTGTCGGCCTGTCGCACAACATGTTCGACGCGGCCGTCTTCCTCGGCGTGTGTGACAAGATCGTGCCGGGCCTCGTCATTGCCGCGCTCACCTTCGGCCACCTCCCTGCCGTGTTTATCCCCGCCGGGCCGATGACCTCCGGCCTGCCGAACGACGAGAAGGCGCGCGTGCGCCAGCTTTACGCCGAGGGCAAGGTCGGACGCGCCGAGCTGCTCGAGGCCGAGTCGAAGTCCTATCACGGCCCCGGCACCTGCACCTTCTACGGCACGGCCAACTCCAACCAGATGCTGATGGAGATCATGGGCCTGCACACGCCGGGCTCGTCCTTCGTCAACCCGAACACGACTCTGCGCGATGCGCTCACCCGCGAGGCGGCAAAGCGCGCGCTCGCGATCACTGCGCTCGGCAACGAGTTCACGCCTGTCGGTCGCATGATCGACGAGCGCTCGATCGTCAACGGCGTCGTCGGCCTTCATGCCACCGGCGGCTCGACCAACCACACCATCCACCTGATCGCGATGGCGGCTGCTGCTGGCATCCGGCTGACCTGGCAGGACATTTCTGATCTCTCCGACGTCGTGCCGCTGCTGGCGCGCGTCTATCCGAACGGCCTTGCCGACGTGAACCACTTCCACGCGGCCGGCGGCATGGGCTTCCTGATCCGCGAATTGCTCGACGCGGGTTACCTGCACGAGGACGTGAAGACCGTCTGGGGCGATGGCCTGCGCGCCTACACGATCGAGCCGCACCTTGCCGACGACGGCACCGTCGCCCGCGTGCCGGCACCTGCTGTCAGCGGCGATCCGAAGGTGCTTGCGACCGCCAGCGCGCCGTTCCAGCCGACAGGCGGCCTCAAGGTGCTCAGGGGCAATCTGGGCGCCGCGATCATCAAGACCTCGGCCGTGAAGCCGGAGCGCCGCATCATCGAGGCGCCTGCCCGCGTTTTCCATAGCCAGGAAGAGCTCAACGCCGCCTTCAAGGCGGGCGAGCTTACCAGCGACTTCGTCGCGGTGGTGCGCTTCCAGGGCCCGAAGGCGAACGGCATGCCAGAGCTGCACCGCCTCACCACGGTGCTCGGCGTACTCCAGGATCGCGGCCTCAAGGTCGCGCTCGTCACCGATGGGCGCATGTCGGGCGCCTCCGGCAAGGTCCCTGCGGCGATCCACGTCACGCCCGAGGCGCTCGACGGCGGCCCCATCGCGCGCATCCGAAACGGCGACATCATCCGTCTCGACGCGGAAGCCGGCACGCTGGAAGTCATGGTCAACGAGGCCGAATTTTCCGCACGCGAGCCTGTCGTCGCTGACCTTTCCGGCAACAGCTTCGGTTTCGGCCGCGAGCTCTTCGCCGGCATGCGCGCCCTTGCCTCCCGCGCCGATCAGGGCGCCTCGGCATTCGGCGAGGCGGCGTGACGAGGGGTAGTGACGTGGCCTGAAAAGCCGTTATGCCGGCGCAGCGGCAATCCGCGAGCTTCGGGTCGCGATCCCGAAAACGCCGCCGCACCGCGGTCATACCTGCCCCGCCGGTTCACCTTTGCCCTTCAGGCATGGGCCCTCGTGTCAAGCCCGAGGGTGACGAGCGGGGAGGAGCTGCAACCCTCATCTGACGCAGCGGGGGAGAAGCCGCAAATGTAGTTTCGGTCGGGAGCCTCTAACCCCTTGACTCCCGAACGCCCATTGGGACGCGCCGACGCTGCCGACTTGTTCCGAAACATTCTTCCTATCGTCACCCTCGGGCTTGACCCGAGGGTCCATGCCGGAACGCTTCGGCAGCGTGCCAGCGTTGCGGGATCGGCTACCGCAGCCCGCGAGTGACGGAGCAGGGAAGGCCCCAAACCCTTATCAAGTTCTCACCCGCTAAACTACCTGATGGAACGCGCCAACGCCGCAGACCTGTTCCGAAACTTTTTTCCCTCGTCACCCTCGGGCTCGACCCGGGGGTCCTGTGTGTTTGCGGAGGTGTAGAATGGTTGCGGGAAGGAGGCCGAGGGGATCCTGGTCGCCTCCGCTTGGGAAAGCAGACCGTGGCATGGCCTGGCCCCTTCCCGCAGTGCTGCTTTGAAC
>Ga0182740_1000231_pt1 | contig 87724 bp, 84 predicted proteins | sample eDN5th37CKraftBY_FD_128872 | JGI IMG/M metagenome (GOLD analysis project Ga0182740, IMG submission 128872) | Enriched backyard soil microbial communities from Emeryville, California, USA - eDNA 5th pass 37_C Kraft BY (version 2) (version 2) | ecosystem: Environmental > Terrestrial > Soil >...
CCTCGGCCTGGTGCGCTACCGTTCCATGACCTTCCGCACACTGGCCAAGGCGAGCTTCGACACGATCGAGACCACGGCGTCCGTGCTCTTCATCGTCACGGCCGCCTCGATCTTCGCCTGGCTGCTCACCGTCAGCCAGGCCGCGCAGGCCTTCTCGACCTTCATCTTCGCGCTCACTGAGAACAAATGGGTGTTCCTCATCCTGGTGAACATATTGATGCTGGTCGTCGGCTGCTTCCTCGACACGATCGCGGCGATCACCATTCTGGTGCCGATCCTGCTGCCGGTCGCCGCCATCTATGGCATCGACCCGATCCATTTCGGGCTGATCATGACGCTGAACCTGATGATCGGCCTGCTCCACCCGCCGCTCGGCATGGTGCTGTTCGTGCTGTCGCGCGTGGCCAAGCTTTCCGTGGAGCGCACCACCATGGCCATCCTGCCTTGGCTGGTGCCGTTGATCCTGGCGCTGCTCCTTATTACCTTCGTACCGGCGATCACGCTGTGGCTGCCGCAGCAATTGGGGCTGATCCGATGAAGACCATCGCCGCGACGCTTTACGGACCGGAGGATCTCAGACTCGTCGAGCGTACCCTGCCTCCGCTTTCCCCCGGCATGGTGCGGATCAAGTTCGGCGCCGGCGGCATCTGCGGCTCGGACCTGCACTATTTCCGTCATGCCAGGACCGGCAATTTCGTCGTGACCGAGCCCCTTACCCTCGGCCATGAGATCGCCGGCACGATCGTCGAAACGAGAGGCGACGTCGGCCAGCTGAAATCCGGCGACCGCGTCGCGGTCAACCCGTCGCGCTGGTGCCGATCCTGCGCCCGTTGTCGCGAGGGGCGGCCGAACCTCTGCGAGAATATCTATTTCATGGGCTCGGCCTCGAAGACGCCGCATATGCAGGGCGGCTTCGCCGAGTTCTTCGACGCCGTGCCGGCGCAATGCGCGATGCTGCCGGGGAGCGTTTCGCTCGCCGATGCCGCGCTGGCCGAGCCCCTGGCCGTGGCTCTGCACGCCGCTGCCCGGGCCGGCGCGCTGGACGGCGTCCATGTCGCGCTGTTCGGCGGCGGGCCGATCGGCCTCCTCACCATGCTCGCCGCGAAGCTCGCCGGCGCCGGGGCCGTCACGGTCGTCGACATCGCCGAGGCGCCGCTCGCCTTCGCGACCAAGCTCGGCGCGGATCGCACCGCCGACATTTCCGGCGGCGAAGGCGAACTCGAGACGCTCGCCGGGGATCATGCCATCGACGTCGCCTTCGAAGTCTCCGGCACGGCTGCCGGGCTTGCCTCGGCGATCCGCCATGTTCGGCGGGGTGGAACCCTCGTCCAGATCGGCAACCTGCCGGGTGGGGATATCCCCGTGCCGGCCAATTCGATCATGGCCAAGGAACTGGATGTCAGGGGCACATTCCGCTTCGGCGATGAGTTCACGCATGCCGTCGAACTCATTGCGTCCGGCGTGGTCGCCGTGAGCCAGCTCGTCACCGCCAGCCGCCCCCTCGCGGCAGCGCCGGAAGCTTTCCGCCTCGCGCTCGACCGCAGGCAGAGCGTCAAGGTGGTGCTGACGGCGTAACCCCCTTCGATTTCAGTGCCCACAAGGTGTGCTGGTTTGACAGTGGACCATGTGCAATTTATGGTTGATTCTAGATCTAGGGGGGCAGAATGGCGTTGGCATCGGCAGCCAGTCCGGAGAGTTTCGCGATTGGTAGGGTGCTTCGCGACACGTTCGGCATTATCGGCCGCAATATCGGCCTTTGCCTGGGGCTGCTCTCACTGCTTTGCGGATTGCCCGCCCTGATTCTCGAATATTCGGTACCAGGCACGCTGGCGCCAGGCTCGGATATGATCGAAACGTCTCCGACTGTCGCATTCACTGCATTGGTCATCTACACGATTGTCGCGTTCGTGCTGGGAATATTTCTGCTCGGGGCGCTGCCGCGGATGGCCATTGACGATAAACAGGGAAGACGGCCGTCCTTTGACGGCTGTCTTTCGACAGGGGTCGCCGTCGCGTTGCCGGTCGCAGTCATCGCCATCCTCACCTACCTACCCGTCGTACTTGGCATCTTCCTTTCAGCCTTTGCCGGAACATTATTGCCCTACGGCTCCGGCATTGGCTTCATGCTCACAATCGTCCTCTGGACCATGCTGCTGCTGCGCTGGTTTCTCGCTATCCCCATTCAGGTCCAGGAACGGCTTGGGGTATTCGCCAGTCTGAAGCGAAGCGCTACTTTGACCAAGGGAAGACGCTGGTCTCTCTTGGGCCTGTCCGTCGTTCTGATCGTCGTCTTGACGATCGCGCAGATTGCCCTTGGACTGGTTGCCATGCTTCTCCCGGCTAACGGGGTCGCGTTTGGCCTTGCGGTCGCTTCCACGGCATGGACAGTCGGGATGGTCGTCGCCAGCACGGTAGCCTATTTGGAATTGCGCGCGGCCAGGGAAGGAAGCCGCGCCTAGAATCGACGGAGATATTCTCCAGAACCGCTGAAGCTCCGAGCGGACGCGGGCACGCATCAATCGCTGGTACGGCACAGCCACTTCGCCTATCTTCCGGCAATGAAATCCTTCAAGCGGAACGAACATGGCTCGTAGGGCGGGAAGCGCTGACCTGCCGCTACATGGCGGGCGGGTGCCGCCCTGGCTCGCCAACCGCATGACGCGGCTCGGCTCGGTCATCACCGAGGCCATCGTCCACCATTATGGCCGCGACGAGCTCCTGCGTCGCCTCGCCCATCCCTTCTGGTTCCAATCCTTCGGCGCCGTCATGGGCATGGACTGGCACTCCTCCGGCATCACGACCAGCGTGCTCGGCGCGCTGAAGCGCGGGCTCGGTCCGCTGTCGGGCGAGCTCGGCATCCATGTCTGTGGCGGGCGCGGCAAGCATTCCAGGCAGACGCCGCACGAACTCGTCGCGATCGGCGACAAGGTCGGTTTCGATGGCGCAGCACTTGCCCAGGCGAGCCGCCTCGTCGCCAAGGTCGACAGCGCCGCCGTGCAGGACGGCTTCGATCTCTACCTCCACGGTTTCGTGGTGACCGACGAAGGGAACTGGGTCGTCGTCCAGCAGGGCATGAACGACGACAGCCGCAAGGCCAGGCGGTATCATTGGTTGTCGGAAGGGTTGAAGAGCTTCGTCGACGAGCCGCATTCGGCGATTGACGGCGAAAGACAGGGCAAGATCGTCAACCTGACCGATCATCGCGCCGAAGCCTCGCGCCGGGCCCAGCTCGACCTCCTCGCCGATCTCGGCCCCGACGGAATCGCCCGCGAATTCGCAACGCTCGAAGGGCGGACGGAAAAGCCCAGGTCAGAGCAACTCGTCCTCCCGCATCTCGTCATGCCGGCCCACCACGACGTCCGCGCAAAGGACGTGCTGGCGCCGCGCCTCCACGCGACGCTTGCCGCCGCTGCCGATCGCGGCCCGGCTGATTTCGCCGACCTGTTGTTGGTGCCCGGCGTCGGCGCGCGCACCGTGCAGTCGCTTGCCATGGTCGCCGAGGTCGTCCATGGCGCGCCCTACCGCTTCACCGACCCTGCCCGCTTCTCCTTCGCCCATGGCGGCAAGGACAGGCACCCCTTCCCCGTGCCGACCCGCGTCTACGACCAGACCATCGACGTGCTGAAATCGGCCGTGTGTAAGGCCAAGCTCGGCAATGACGAGGAACTCGCCGCGCTGAAACGCCTCGACGACCAGGCCCGGCTGCTCGAGCGCCGCGTCTCCGGCCCTTCGGTCGAGCAGCTCATCGCCGAGGAGCGGTTCCAGTCCCATGCGCTGGGCGGCCGTAGCGTATTTGGGTGGGAGCAGGAGCCTGGGACAGACGCGACGCGCAGGCGGACATAGCCCCTCCCCCGGCCTCCGCCTCGCCCAGCCGATCTCTCCCCTAGGGGAGAAAAGGTTTTCTGCGCGGGCGCCAAGCTGGCGTTCCAGAAGTCGCAAACGTTGCAGATGGATCCAGGCCACGGGCAAGCCTGTGGATGGGGTCACGTCGCCATCGCTTCGCTCGGTGCCGGCCCGAGGATGATGAAGCTTCCATGTCGATGCCAATCGCCAACGTTGGCGATTGGCGGCAGGTCTTCAACGCGATCGTCATCCTCGGACGGGAGCCCGCGCCAGCGGGCGAGCTGATCCGAGGATCCATTCCGTTACGTGTGGGCAACCCACCCAACGTTGCAGAACGAAGTGGCCGAACGGCAGTGATAGCAGCCATTATCCGACCCTATCGTACAGCTCCAGATGTGCGAATCCGATAGCCTTGGGGAGAGGGTGGCCGAGCGAAGCGGAAGCCGGGTGAGGGGCCTGCCGACAGCAATACTGGAATTTGGTTTCTTCTCACATTAGCCTCCATGCCATGCCGCAGGGGAAACTCAAGACCTATCGCGAGAAGCGCGACTTCTCGAAAACCACCGAGCCACGGGGCGGCTTCGGCGATAGCGGCAACCGTTTCGTCGTGCACAAGCACTCCGCCACCTCGGATCACTATGATCTCAGGCTCCAGGTCGGCGACGTCCTGAAGAGCTGGGCGGTACCGCGCGGGCCCTCGCTCAACCCGGCCGACAAGCGCCTTGCAGTGGAGACCGAGGATCATCCGCTCGAATATATCGATTTCGAAGGCGTGATCCCCGAAGGCGAATATGGCGGCGGACCCATGATCGTCTGGGACACCGGCACCTGGGCGCCGATGGACGATGTCGAGAAGAGCCTGAGAACCGGTGCCTTCAAGTTCCGTCTCGCCGGCGAGAAGCTGAGAGGCGGCTGGATGCTGACGCGCCTCAAGAAGAGCCAAGGCGAGGAACGGAACAACTGGCTCCTCTTCAAGGAGTACGATCTCGCCGCGGACGAGAAACTCGACATCCTCGCCGCGCGGCCGGAAAGCGTGAAGAGCGGACGACGCATCGAAGAGCTCTTGGAAACGCCAAAGCCTGCCGTCCCCCGGCCCGAGCCGGGCAAGCTGGCGGGCGCCGTCCGCGCGCCCATGCCCGCCCGCATAGCGCCGCAGCTCGCGACAGCGGTCGACGAGCCGCCGCATGACGAGGACTGGCTGCACGAGATCAAGTTCGACGGCTACCGCACCATGGCCCATGTCGCGGATGGCACGGTCAAGCTGATCACCCGCAACGGGCTCGACTGGACCAGGCGCTACGGCGATCTCGGCACGGCTTTCGCCCGGCTGCCTTGCCGCGAGGCTATCGTCGACGGCGAGGTGGTGGCGCTCGACAAGACAGGCGTCAGCCGCTTCGCCGCGTTGCAGGACGCGCTCTCGGAAGGTGCGGGGAACCGGCTGGTCTTCTACGCCTTCGACCTTCTTTATCTCGACGGCTGGGACCTCCGCCCCGTGCCGCTCGCCAGGCGCAAGAAGGCGCTGGAAGGCCTGCTGGCCGCCCATGTTTCGCGCAATTCGGCCATCCAGCTCAGCGATCATATCGCGGGGGACGGTCGCGCGTTCTACATGCAGGCGGCCGAACTCGGACTGGAAGGGGTCGTCTCCAAGAAATCGGACGCTCCTTACCAGGAAGGCCGCACGAAGAGCTGGGTGAAAGCGAAGGCTCCGGAGATCGAGAATTTTGTCATCGCCGGCTACACGATCTCGCCTGCCACCGACGGTCTAGGCGCGCTAGCGCTCGGCGAATGGGTGGATGACGAGCTGCATTATCGAGGCAAGGTCGGGTCCGGTTTCGACGCGACGTCGTTGCGCGATCTCCTGGCGCGGCTCGAACCGCTGGCCGCAGGCGCCGCGCCGCTGGAGGGCGCGCCCAAGGGCACGATCTTCGTGCGGCCGGTGCTTTCGGCCCGCATTCGCTACGCCAACCGCACTCATGACGGCCTCTTGCGCCACGCCGTTTTCCTCGGCCTACGCGAAGCCGATATCTCCGGCGCGGCCCCTGTGGAGCGGAAGCGGCTGATCACCGACGCTGACCTCGCCTCGATCTGGGTGACCAACCCGACACGGCGTCTCCTCGGCAAATCCGGCCCGACCAAGCTCGACATCGCCGTCTACTACGCGCTTATCGGCGACTTCATGCTGCCGCACATCATGGGGCGGCCGGTCTCGCTGTTCCGCTGCCCGACGGGAAGGTTGCAGGACTGCTTCTTCCAGCGCCACGCCTTCACCGGCATGCCGCCGACGGTGGCGGTGATCAACACCACCAACTCCGACAATGAAGAGAAGACCTACATCTCCGTCGAGGACGCGAAGGGCTATCTCGCGCTCGCGCAATTCGGCGTGGTCGAGTTCCATGCCTGGGGAGCGTTGCGCCAGAGACTGGAGAAACCCGATCGTATCGTCTTCGACCTCGACCCAGGCGAAGGCATCGGCTGGCGCGAGGTGGTCGAGGCCGCCGTCCATCTGCGCGGCGAGCTCTCCGCGCTCGGCCTCGTGCCTTTCGTGAAGACCTCCGGCGGCAGGGGCATCCACGTCGTCGTGCCGGTCGTGCCGCGCCTCGGCTGGAAGGAGGTGCACAAGGCCACCAGCGACATCGCCACGCGTATCGCCGCCGCGGAGCCCGGCACCTTCACCGCCGTCATGGGCAAGGAGAACCGCAAGCGTCGCATCTTCATCGACTTCCACCGCAATGCCAGGAGCGCGACGGCCGCCGCTCCCTACTCGCTGCGGGCCCGCACCGGCATGCCCGCCTCGACGCCGCTTTCCTGGCAGGATCTCGAAGCAATCGACGCGCCGGAGGATTTGAACTATTCTTCGCTTCCCGCGCTGGTGGCCAGCTCCGGCGATCCCTGGGCCGAGATCGACGAATCCGCCCGGGAACTGGCTGCGCCGCGCGGCGCTCGACGCCGTTGAATCGCTCCGGGGCGGCGCAGAGCGTCAGGATTGAATCCGGGGAGAAATGCCCGCCGAGAATGATCAGAACGTTTTCTTAAAGCATCCGGCCCGAAACTGGGATGGGGTTTGGGGGCCGGTGCGAAACCTAGGTATCGCGTAGGAGTGACCCATGGCGCCGAGAGCCAGTTGGAAAGGTTATCTGAAGCTCAGTCTGGTGAGCTGCCCGGTGCGGCTTTATCCCGCCACCAGCGCAAGCGAGCGCATCACCTTCAACCAGCTTCACAAGAAGACGCATAACCGCATCAACATGAAGCCGGTCGACCCGGAGCTCGGGCTTGTCGAGCGCTCCGATCTCGTCAAGGGCTATGAGTACGAAGCCAAGCAATACGTCATCATCGACGACGCCGATCTCGAAGCCGTCAAGATCGAATCGAACCATACGATGAACATCGAGGCCTTCGTCGAGGAAGGCTCCGTCGACGTCATCTACCAGGACGCGCCCTATTATCTGGCGCCGGACGGGGCGATGGCCGAGGAAACCTTCATCGTGCTGCGCGAGGCGCTGCGCCGGACAGGCAAGCTGGCCATCGCACGCCTCGTGCTCTCCAGCCGCGAGCGCGTCGTCACCATCGGGCCGCGAGAAACCGGCATGTTCGTCTCGACCTTGCGCAACCCCAACGAAGTGCGCGGCACGGCCGAATATTTCGGCAACATCCCCGTCGGCAATCCGGATCCGGAGATGCTGCAGCTCGCCGAGGCGCTGATCGAGCAGAAGGTCACCACCTTCGATCCCAAGACCTACGAGGATCGCTACGAGATCGCGCTCATGGCGATGATCAAGGAGAAGCTCAAGGGTCACAAGCCGATCATCGCGGCCGCGCCCGAGCGTGGAAATGTCGTCAACCTGATGGACGCGCTCAAGGCAAGCCTGTCCCAGACCAAGCCGCCGGCGAAGAGCAAGTCCAAGGCGCCGGCCGATGCCAAGCCGGCCGCGAAGGCAGCGGCAAAGCCGAGCCGGAAGAAGGCTTGATGAGGGGTCTGCGACGCGCGGCGGGGAGCAGGCCCCGCCCATGACCACCGCCCCCCTCTCCGGCGCCATGGTCGGCCTCGTCGGCGCCCTTGCCGCTTTCCCGCGACGGCTGGCAGCGCGCGAGGTCGAGCGCCAGCACGGTCAGCTGCAGCGCGGCGTCACGCGCCGCACCACGCATGTCGTCTTCGGCCGCAGCCTGCTCGAGCATTGGAGCGACGCCGATATCGCGGCTCGTTTCGAAGCCGAAACGAAAGCAGGTAGGCAAATCTTCTCCGAAAACGGCTTCCTGCGCCTCCTCGGTCTTCTCGACGCACCCGAGGCCTCGACCCTCCCTCGCCAGTCGCTCATCGACCAATCCGGGCTCACTCCGCGCGCCTTCGCGCTCCTCACCCTGTTCGACGCCTTCGAGCATGACGCCGAACCCTATTCCTTCCGCGACCTCATCCTGGCCAGGAAATATGCCGGGCTGATCGCCGGGGGCGCGACCTGGAGCGCGATCGCCCGCTCCGTCCATCGCTCCGGCCCCGTCGCCTCGCTCACCGCCCTGTCGCTGCAGGCGCAGGGCCGCGATGCCATCTATGCGCGCCTCGGCGACAATCTCAGCGAGCTCGACGGCCAGATGCTTCTGCCGATCCCCTCGCCCGACGACACCGAGATCGAAGAGCTTTTCGCCACCGCCGAGGCGCTCGAGACCGAGGAACGTTTCGAAGAGGCAGCGGCCGCCTATCAGCGCTGCCTCGCGATCGACCCCCGCGATTCCGTGGCCGCCTTCAATCGCGCCAATTGCCTGCGCATGGCGGGTCTCGCCGCCGAGGCGGCGCATGCCTATAAGCAAGCGCTGAAGCTCGATCCCGATTTTGCCGAGGCCTGGTTCAATCTCGGTGGGCTGCAGGCCGAGCGCGGGCATGTCGACAGTGCGCGGAGGACACTCGCCAGGGCCATTGCCCTGGACCATACCTATGGCGATGCCGTCTTCAACCTGGCCAAGCTCGAATACGACGCCGGCCATCTTCTCGAGGCGCGGCGCTGGTGGATACGCTACATGGAACTCGACCCGGACTCCGAATGGGCGCGCACCGCCGCGCGCGGCGTGCAGTATGTCGACCTGCACCTCGCTCACAAATCGGCGGGCTAGCGCCGGCACCGGTGGCGGTGCTGGTGCCGGGCAGTCATGACATCGTCATCCCCGGACTCGAAGGCGAGCGAAGCGAAGCCGGAGGTGATCCGGGGATCCATTCCGTGACGTTGCAGACGGGTGTTACGGTTCAAATATAAGCTTGCCAAGTTCTGCGGATCCCGGTGAAAAATTGAAACGTGGGGAGCCGGCAAGAACGTACGGAATGGATTCTCGGATCACCTCGCCCTTCGGGGCTCGGGTCCGAGAATGACGAAGAGGCTGGTGTGATCCCAAGATTCCTGTTCGACGGCCCGGATACCGCTGGCGTCACCATCCTTCTCGCCCATGGCGCCGGAGCGCCGATGGATTCGGGCTCGATGACCGCGACGGCCCAGGCACTCGCCGCCCGGGGCTTCCGCGTCGCCCGCTTCGAATTCTCCTATATGGCGAGCCGCAGGCAAGGCGCGCGCAAGCCGCCGCCGCGGGCCGAGACGCTCAATCCGGAATATCGCGAGGCGGTTGCAGAACTCGGCGCCGCGGGACCGCTGATCATCGGCGGCAAGTCGATGGGCGGTCGCATCGCCAGCATGGTGGCCGACGACCTCCACCAGCAAGGCGCCATCGCAGGCCTGCTCTGCCTCGGCTATCCCTTCCATCCGCCGGGCAAGCCGGATCAGCTTCGCACGAAACACCTGGCCGGGTTGAAGACGCCCACGCTGATCTGCCAGGGCACGCGCGACGAGTTCGGCACGCGCGACGAGGTGGCGGGATATACTCTTTCCCCCGCGATCGAGATCCTCTGGCTGGAGGACGGCGACCATGACCTCAAGCCGCGCAAGAGCGTCTCGGGCTTCTCCGCCGCCGACCATCTCGCGACGCTTGCCCGGGCGGTTTCGGGCTGGTCGGCGCGGATCGCATGAAGATCGCGACCTTCAACATCAACAACGTCAATCGCCGGCTGGAGAACCTGCTTGCCTGGCTGGAAGCCGCCCAGCCGGACGTGGTGTGCCTCCAGGAGCTCAAGGCGGCCGACAACCAGTTCCCGCGCTCGGCCATAGCGGCCGCCGGCTACGGCGCGGTCTGGCGGGGTCAAAGGACGTGGAACGGGGTGGCGATCCTGGCGCGGGGCGCCGACCCCGTGCTCACGCGTGACGCGCTTCCCGGCGATCCCGCCGACGGCCAGGCCCGTTACATCGAGGCGGCGGTGGAAGGCATCCTGATCGCGTCGCTCTATGCGCCGAACGGCAATCCGCAACCCGGCCCAAAATTCGACTACAAGCTCGCCTGGTCGGAGCGCCTGATCGCCCATGCCGCGGAGCTCTTCGCGACCGGCGTGCCGGTGGTGCTGGCAGGCGATTACAACATCGTCCCGGAGCCGCGCGACATCTATCCGACGAAATCCTACGACAAGAATGCGCTGGTGCAGCCGGAGAGCCGAGCCGTCTTCAAGCGCCTCCTCGACCAGGGCTGGGTCGACGCGATCCGCAAGATCCATCCCGACGAGACGATCTACACCTTCTGGGACTACATGCGGAACCGCTGGCCGCGCAACGCCGGCCTGCGCCTCGACCACCTGCTGCTCAGCCGCAAGGCGGCCCGTCGCCTGGAGGACGCCGGCGTCGACAAAGAGGTGCGCGGCCTGGACGACGCCAGCGACCACGCGCCGGTATGGGTGGAGTTGCGCTGAGATAGATGGCCCGTTGATTGACAGCCCCTCATCTGCCTGCCGGCATCTTCTCCCCGTAATACGGAGAGAAGAACGCTATCATCTCTGATTTCGCCAACATCCAACGCTCAGGATTTGCGAAATCCAAGCGGCAGGCCACTCTCTCCCCGCGTGCGGGGAGAGATGTCCGGCAGGACAGTGAGGGGCGAACAAGCAGGCCTACGCCCTCTCCTCCCACACCTTCGCCAACTCCACGATGGTCGCCACCGCCTTCTCCATGTCCTGCCGGCTGACCCATTCGAGCGGGGAATGGAAGGCATGCCCCCCGGCGAAGAGGTTCGGGCAGGGCAATCCCATGAAGGAGAGGCGGGAGCCGTCCGTTCCGCCGCGGATGCTGCCGCGCACCGGCGTCATGCCGGCGCGTCGGATCGCCTCGACGGCGTTCTCCACCACTTCGGGATGGCGGTCGAGGACGCGTTTCATGTTGCGATACTGTTCCTTGACCTCGAATGTGTAGGTGGAGCCGGGAAAGCCAGCCATGACATCCCTGATCAGGGCTTCGAGCATGGCTTCCTTTTCCGCCAGTCCCTCGTCGCGGAAGTCGCGGACGATGAAGGTCAGCGTGGCTTTCTCCATCGACCCGCTCATCGCGATGGGGTGGATGAAACCGTCCCGGCCAGACGTCGTTTCCGGCGCCATCTGTGGGGGAAGCCGATCGACGATCGCCCCCGCGATCTTGATCGCGTTTTCCATCCTGCCCTTGGCGAATCCCGGATGGATGGCCACGCCCTGGATCGTCACCTCGACGCCGTCGGCCGAGAAGGTCTCGTCCTCGACATGGCCGGCCGTTTCGCCGTCGAGCGTGTAGGCGAAGGCGGCGCCGAGTTTCTCCAGATCCACTCTGTCGACGCCGCGGCCGATCTCCTCGTCGGGCGTGAACAGGAGCTTGATGGTGCCGTGCCTGATATCGGGGTTGTCGAGCAGGAACTGCGCCGCGGCCATGATCTCGGCGACACCCGCCTTGTCGTCCGCGCCGAGCAGCGTCGTGCCGTCGGTGGTGACGATGTCGTTGCCGATCTGATCCTTGAGGGCAGGGTTGTCGGCGACGCGGATCACCTGGAGCGGGTCGCCCGGCAGGCTGATGTCGCCGCCGCCGTAGTTTCGCACGACCTGCGGCTTCACGTCCTTGCCGCTGAAATCCGGAGCCGTGTCCACATGGGAGCAGAAGCAAATGACCGGCACCTGCTTTTCCGAATTGGACGGGATGGTGGCGTAGACATAGCCGTGCTCGTCGAGATGGGCATCGGAAAGCCCCATGGCGAGGAGCTCATCCACGAGAAGGCGCCCGAGATTCCTTTGCTTCTCCGTGGAAGGCTGCGTCTGCGATGCGGGATCCGACTGCGTGTCGATGACGACATAGCGAAGGAAGCGGTCGAGAACGGTGTCGGTCATGAGCCAGGTCCGGAGATGTTCGTGGGACCACAGCTTTACAGCATCGCGGCCCAAAATGGACATGGGTTTTGCCGCTCGCCCGCGCGTCGCGGGCCTGCGCCTCCCGCTCGCGAGTTGGCCGCGCCATCCAGTCGCTCATTGTCATCTTTGGTATAGTATTCGGTTGGCGCGATTCAACTTCGACAAGACAATCCTGGAAAACCCGATGGACGCAATATCGACCCCCAAGCCCATCTTGGAACTTGTACTCGGAACATTTGGAATGATTGTCATAATCATCGTCCATGGGGCGGGGATCAGGATCATCAACCAGCGCTTCAGCGCTTCCTGGATCCACATGGACGAGTTTACGGCGCATTGGCGCATCAACGCGCTGCTCGCATTCACGATCGGATCGCTGGCAGCGCTTCACTTCGCCGAGACGCTCCTGTGGGCCATTCCCCTGTCGGCGGCAGGCCTGATTCCCTCGATGCGCGACAGCTACTACTATGTGCTCGAGAACTACACGACGCTGGGCGAAGGCTCGATCAGCCTGCCCGATCGATGGCGCCTGATCGGACCCGTCATCGCCATGTCGGGCCTGTTCACCTTCGGATGGACGGGCAGCGTTCTCGTAAGCATCATGACCGAGTTCGGGAAGGTCGACAGGATAAGGGCCAAGCAGAAGAGCGACAGCGGGTCAGACGAGGGATCGACCCTGTGACGCCGCTGATCAATCGTCGAACCGCTCTACGGCGCGGCGCTTGCCGAGCATGAAGGCGTCGGCGACGTGCTTCAGCGGAGAGAGGTCGACATCCGACACGCCTGCGCGAACGACCTCGGCGAAGCGTCGATAAAGCATCGGATACTCGGCTTCCGGCTGGCGATCGACGATCATTCCGTCGACCGCCAGTTGCGAGCCGCCACCGGAGAGGAGCATGGATCCCGCGTCGGTGTCGGCCGTTATTTCCCAGCTCTGCGGGCCTGTCTGACGCCAGTCGAATTCCGCCGTCACCGCCACTCCGTCCAAGGTCCTGAAGGCGATTTGCGCGGCGATCGGCGCATCGCGGTTTTCCGGGAAATCCAGCGTGGCGGCCGTGACGAACATCCTCGGAAGAATATGCGTGGCAATGGAGAGCGCATTGATGCCGGGATCGAAGACGCCGAAGCCACCGGGCTCCCAGATCCATTGCTGGCCGGGATGCCAGCGGCGCACGTCCTCCTTCCAGTTGATCCCTGCCGATTTGAGCCGGGTCGAGGCCAGAAACGTTCTGGCGGCCTCCACCGCCGGTGCATAGCGCGAGTGCCAGCTGGCGAAGAGAGACACGCCTTTTGCGGCGGCAAGTTCCGCCAGGTGCTCGACCTCGCTCACCGTCGCCCCCGGCGGCTTTTCCAGGAAGACATGCTTGCCGGCTTCGAGCGCGACGCGGGCGGCGTCCGCACGGACCTGCGGCGGCATGCAGAGCGAAACGGCGTCGAGCTCCGGAATGGCGTCGAGCATCGCCGCGATGGAGGGATAATTCGCGATGCCGTCGACCTCGGCGTGTCGGCTTGCCGCGGCGACCAGACGATAGTCGGGATTTGCAGCCAAGGCCGGCAGATGCTGGTCGCGGACGATCTTGCCCACACCGACGATGCCGATCTTGATGGGGGATGAAGGCATGTTGCTCCACCGCTTTGTGATGCGCATTCATAGCAGAGGGCAAGCGACGGACAAGCCGGTTTCCTGCCTGCACCGTCGGGTGGCCGGCCGCAATGGAACGGAATGGATACTCGGATCACCTCGCTTCGCTCGGATCCGAGTATGACGAAGCTTCTGTGTCTACGCCAATCGCCAACGCAGACGATCGGCGCTTGCCCTCAACGCAGTCGTCATACTCGGACCCGAGCCCAAAGGGCGAGGTTGATCCGAGTATCCATTCCGTGACCTTGCCGTACCCACGGCGCTGAAGAAACGCATCACGACCCGGAAGCGTCGGGGCCGGCTACTCCTCGACCACCGGCTCCAGGCCCAGATCCCGCTTCGGATCCTTTCCCGTCTCCAACAGCGCGAGTTCCCGTTCGTCGACGTCGTAATACTCGCCGTCGACCAGAACCCGTGCCGACATGCGGCCGTGAAAATAACGTTGGCTGGCAATGTGGAGCTTGTGCCGTTCGAGGGCCCGCCGCACCGCGGCGCGGGCCTTCACCTGGTTCTCGACGGCCTGACGTCTTTCCCTCATGCCTCTACGTTAGCACGCGCCTGGCTTCGAGAAAACCGGAGAGGGGGTACCCCGAGCATCCTTGTCGCTCGCCCGCCTCGCCGCCGCGCACGCCGGGCCGGACATCAGGCCGCGGCGGCGAGGCCGGTGATCATCGAGACGATCTCGTTCTTGTCGGTCTCCGCCGTTCGGCGGATGCCGATCTGGCGGCCGCGCCGAAGCACGCAGATGCGGTCGGAGAGACGGAAGACCTGGTCGAGACTGTGGCTGACGATCAGGATCGGCAGGTTCCGCGCCTTGAGCCCACGGATGATATCCTCGACCTTCGCCGTCTCCGCGACACCCAGCGCCGCCGTGGGCTCGTCCATCAGCACGAGATTGGTCGCCCAATGCGTCGCCCTCGCGATCGCCACGCCCTGGCGCTGGCCGCCGGAGAGATCGCGGATGATCGACTTCGCGGAGGGAATGCGCACATCGAGCTCGCGCATCAGCGTCTCCGTCTCGGCGATCATGCCGGTCCGGTCGAGCTTGCCGAACGGTCCCCTGGTCTTCTCGCGCCCGAGGAAGAGGTTCATGTAGACCGTCTGGCTGTCGGCCAGCGCGAGGTCCTGATAGACCACCTGGACGCCCTTGGCCTGCGACTGGCTCGCATCGCTGAAATGCACGAGCTCGCCGCCGAGCCGGATCTCGCCGGAAGTCGGCTGGTACATGCCGGAGACGATCTTGACCAGCGTCGACTTGCCCGCGCCATTGTCGCCGACCAGCGCGACCACCTCGCCGCGATCGATGTCCAGGCTGAAATCCTCGATGGCGACGATGCCGTCGAAGGATTTGTGGATGTTGCGAAGGCTGAGGGCTGAGGTGTTGCTCATGGCGCTCACCATTCCGGCCAGGCGATCGGCCGCCCATAGGCATCGTGGATCGCTTCGACCTTGGGAGCTCCGGAGGCCAGGCCGGACACGCCGACGACATAGGCCCGCGTGACGAAGGCCTGCGCGCGGAAGCCGAACACCACGCTGTCTCCGACGCGCGGCGCGGCGGCGCCCGATGCATCGACCATGCCGTAATAGTCGATCGCGGCGGGCGGCGGGATTTCGACGCTGCGCAACGCCGAGGCTGCGGAAGTCGGCTCGCGCGAAACGATCGCCTTCACGTCGTAGTCAGGGAAGACCGGATCGATATAGAGGCCACCGCCGAAGCAATAGGCCCGACCGCCATGGAGATGCGAAACCTCGCTGAGATAAACGACGGCGGGCATTTCCGGCAGGTCCTCGAGCGCGTGCAGCGGCGTCGTTCCAGTCAGCCCGTGGCCAGGCTCGCATTGCGTGGCCCCGACCTCCGCGAGAGCCGGGATCATCACGGACGATGTGGTGCCGGGCGCGTTGATTTCGATGTCCCGGCGTCCAGCGGCCGCGAGCGCGTCCGCCGCCCGGCGCAGCGTCTCGGTGTTGTGGGTCGGCTCGATCTTGCGCGTCGCGGCATCGAAGAGCTGGGCCGGAAAGGTCGTTATGCCGCCGAAGCGCCCGCCGCCCAGGCGATCGATGCGTTCGGCGACGCCGACGATGTCCGCGGCCGGGAAGCCGCCCTCATGGCCTCGGTAGAACGTGTCGCCCTCGGCCTGGATGCGCGCGAGCAGCCGCCCCTCATGGCCGGCGGCTTTCAGCGCGCCATCGGCTTCGGCCGCCTTCTCGTCATTGAAGACCGTCCAGTAGCGCGGCTTCATCGCCGCGGCGGCGGCTGCCTCGGCGCGCGGCACCTGGACGAGATGGCCGAGATGGCCGAGGCCGAGTCCGGCGCGATGCGTGGCCCGGGCGCATTCCATGTCGACCGCGACAGCCTCGTCGATGCCGCCTCGCCGGACGGCTTCACAGAAGGAAGCGTTGCGGCCCATCTGCTTGGTCATCGCGAAGACCTTGATGCCATGGCGGTCCGCCGTCTCGCGAATGGTCCGCGCATTGGCCTCAACGGCATCGGTGTCGATGACATAGGCATTGGCAGGCAGCCTGCCTTCCTGGTGGAGCCCGATCGCCGCCTCGATGAGCCGGGGGTTGCGGCGGCGAAGTACGTCGAGAAACATCGTCTTATCCTCGCTGAGCATTTGCAGCCAAGTGGCACCACTTGGCATTGCGCAATGCGGCCAAAACAATCAGCGCTGCGGTTCGCGCAGCGTCAGCGCCACGGCCGCCAGGATGATGAGGCCGCGCACGATCATCTGTTCGGAGACGGCAAGACCCATCAGAATCAGGCCGTTGTTGAGCATGCCCATCAGCAGCGAGCCGACGAGTGCGCCCACGACGGTGCCCGTGCCGCCATTGAGCCGGGTGCCGCCGACGATGACGGCGGCGATCACCGTGAGAAGGTCGGTCTCGCCGAGCGTGTAGCGCGCGCCCTGGATGCGGCCGAGATAGAGGAGCCCGGCGAGGGCCGCGCACATCGAGCCCAGCACCAGCACCTTGAGGCGCAGCCTGTCCACCTTGATGCCGGCCGCGCGCGCCGCTCTCGGATTGTCGCCGGTCGCGAGCACATGCGCGCCGAAGCGCGTCTCGCGATAGACATAGTGGCCGATGGCGACCGCGAGCACCGTCCAGATGACGAGAGACGGGACGCCGAAAAGCGAACCCGATCCGAACAGGCCGGTGAAGGTGGCATCAGTCACCGGCACCGACTGGAGGTTGGTCATCCAGCGCGCAATGCCGGCAAGCAGCCCCATCGTGGCAAGCGTGACGAGGAATGAAGGCAGCCTGCCATAGGCCACCAGCGCGCCATTGATCAGGCCGATCACGGCACCGGCCCCGAGGCCGGCGGCAACGCCGAGCACCCAGTGATGCTCGCGCATCACCACGGCCGCCGTCAGCGCCGAGACCGCCACGACCGAGCCGACCGACAGGTCGATCTCGCCGGCCGTCAGGACGTAGACCATGCCGATCGCCATGATGGTGACCGGCGCGGTCTGCTGCACGATGTTGAGCAGGTTGGACGCGGTCAGGAAACCGTCGTCCCGCAGCACCACGGCGAAAACCGCCAGGATCAGCAGGAAGCCGACATAGACGACATAGGCGCTGGGGTCGAGACGCCCGATGAGCGGCAGGCGGCGCAGGGTGTCTTGAACGGACATCACTCGACCCCGAGCGAGGCCGGCGGGTCGCGGTGCAGCGACCGGTTCCAGCCTTCTTTCACGTCATCCCTCGTGACGGCGATCGCATCGACGGCGAGGAAGGGCGGGACCTGTTCGCCGAGCAGGCCGAGAGCGGCGGCACGCGCGGCGGTCGTGCCGATCGCATAGGCCTCGTCCGCGACGATCGCCGCGACATTGCCGTCCCTCACCATGTCCAGAGCGAGCGGCTCGGAGAGATCGAGCGTCACGATCTTCGTGTTCTTGTTGCCGGCATTGCGCAGCGCCGCCAGCACCAGTTCGGCAGGTTCCGCCCAGGTGACATAGATCGCGTCGAGATTCGGGTTCTGCGCGAGGAAGGCATTGCCGATGTCCTCCGCGCGGGCCGGATCGGCAAGCCCCTGCTCGGCGACGATCTTCATGTCGGGAAAGCTCTCGATCGTCGCCTTGAAGGCGCGGTCGCGCTGGTTCGTCACGTAGAAGTCGGCATCATGGAAGATGTAGCCGACATTGCCTTTCCTGCCGAGCTTCTCGGCAAGCGCCTGACCGGCCTTGGTCCCCATCTGCGACAGGTCGGCCGACGAGATGGCGATGTAGTCCGTGCCGTGGACGAAACCCTTCGGAGCATTGTCGACGAACATCAGCTTGGTGCCGGCCGCGAGCGCCGGACGATAGGCTTCGGGCGCCGTTTCGGGATCGACCGGCAGCGAGACGATGACGCTGGGCTTCTTGGCGAGCAGCGTTTCGATATCGCTCTTCTGGCGGGCCGCGTCGAAGCCGGCGTCCGTCTCGCCGACCACCTCGATGCCGAGTCTGGCGAACTCGTCCCTGGCACCCTGTCCGACCGCACCGGACCAATCGGATGTCGTGTGCCATGAAAGCGCGGCGGTGAACTTGCCCTCCTTCACCCTGGCTTCCTGCTCCGGCGTCAACGTAACGCTGGCGGCCGGTGTCGCCGCCTCGCCATGCGGTCCCTTGGTGGCGTCGAGAGCGGAGGCCGGCGCGACCAGCATTGCCGCGACGGCTAGGGATGCTGCGGTCATTCTGAGCATGGTCTTCTGTCTCCTTGAGCTGCGGCGCCAGGCGTCCACCTCGGCGCAACGACAAGCCTGCATATTGAACCCGCGCCCCTCCGGGCGGGCAGCCGCGGGCCGGTGCGCCGAGCCCGCGGCAAAGCCAACCCTACTTCGCCGCGTCCAGCACGGACTGGGGCGCGTCGCGATTGAGCGATTCCTTGTAGCCGTCGGCCACGTTGTCCTTTGTCACCGTGATCGCGGGCGCGACGACGAAGGCCGGCGCCTCCTTGCTGAGCAGCCCATAGGCCGCCGCGGTCGCCATGGCGCGGCCGAGCTCATAGGCCTTGTCGGCGACGATGCCGGCGACATTGCCGCCCCGCACCATGTCGAGCGCGACCGGCTCGGAAAGGTCGAGCGTGACCACTTTCGTCTTGGTGTTTCCGGCCGAGCGCAGGGCGGCGAGAACGCCTTCGGCAGGTTCGGCCCAGGTGACGTAGATGCCGTCGAGATCGGGCGTCTTGGTCAGCAGCGCCTGTCCGATCTCTTCGGCGCGCGCCGGATCGGCGATGCCCTGGCTGTCGACGATCGAGATGTCCTTGTAGTCTTTTTCGATCGTGGCCTTGAATGCATTGTCGCGCTGGTTGGTGACGTAGTATTGCGCGTCGTGGAAGATCCAGGCGACCTTGCCCTTGCCGTCGAGCGATTTGGCGAGCACGTCGGCCGCCTGCTTGCCCATCTGGAACAGATCGTCCGTTACGATCGCGACATAATCGGTGCCCTGCTTGTACCCCGACGGCACGTTGGACAGGAACACCAGCTTGACGCCCTTGTCCTTGGCGGCCTGGAAAGCCTTGGCCGAGCCGACGGGATCGAGCGGCAGCGCCAGTATGGCGCTCGGCGACTTGGCGAGCACCGTCTCCACGTCGGAAAGCTGCTTGGCGGAATCGAAGCCGGCATCGGTGGTCGCCACGACCTCGATGCCCAGCCGCTTGAATTCGTCGGTCGCGCCGGCGGTCACCGCAGACACGAAGTCCGACGAGGTGTGCCAGAGGAGCGCCGCGGTGTGCTTGCCCTCCTTGAGCTTCGCCACCTCAGCGTCGCTGAGCGTCAGCGCGCTCGACGGCGTCGCCGTTTCGCCATTGGGGCCGACGGTTTGCGCCGCCGCGAGACCGGCCGCGCCCAAGGTAAGCATGCCGCCAAAGGCGGCCGCCATGAATTTCTGCTTCCACGACATGATTGCTTTCTCCCCTTTTATTTGCCCATGCCGGGCGGTTAAGCGATGACGCTGCGGTCTGATTTCGCGAGGACGCTTCAGTCTGATCTCGCGAGGACGCTTCGGTCGAAGCTCGCCAGGAAAGCCGCGAAGGCGACGATCCCGTCGAGATATTCCTGGACGACCACATGCTCCTCGAGCGTGTGGCAATTGCTGATGTCGCCCGGCGCGCAATAGACGGTCGGGATCCCGATGCGGTTGATCAGGAAGGGCGCTTCCGACCAGTAGGGCGCGCCCTCGATCCGGCCCCGACCGGGGCGCACAGCGAGGATCGCCTCCCTGAGCAGCGCGACCGACCTAAGGTCGGCGGGCACTTCCGAAGGCGTGCCGCCGATGGCATGATCCCGCCCCGCCGGATAGGCAAACGAAATCTTGATGCCGTCGGCGACGGATGCGTTGCGTACCGCCGCCTCGAGGCCCGCCACCGCATCGTCCAGGCTCTCGCCCGGCAGAAGCTTGAGGATCAGGCTTATGCGACACTCGCCGGGAACGGCGATGTAGCCGCCGCCTTCCAGGCCCGTGACGAGCACGAAGGGCCGCCCGACCAGATCGTGCGGCCCGCGCGCCTCCAATTCGGCCGAATGGGCCCAGATCGCCGCCAGGACCGAATGTGCCGCCTTCAGCGCATCCACCCCCCGCTCGGGCAGGCCGAAATAGGCAGACCGACCGACGACCATGATGTCACAGATCAGGAATCCCATCTGGGCGGGGTAGATGTTGAGCTGCGTCGGCTCGACATAGATGGCGAAGTCAGGCTTCCTGAGCTTGCCGCCTTCGATATCGGCGACGAAGGCCTTCATGCCGGCGCTGACGCCTGACCCGGGCTCGCCGCTTTCCTCGTCGCCGATGAAGGCGAAGAGAAGATCCGCCGCCGGCTCGAGCTCGGCTGCTCGCAGCAGGCGCGCCGCAGCGAGCGTCGTGCAGATGCCGGCCTTCAGATCGCCCGTGCCCCGCCCCCACATCGCGCCGTCGACGATGGCGCCGGAAAACGGGCTTTCACGATCCGTCCCGGCCCAGCGCTCGGCCCAGCCGCGGACGTGGACCGTGTCGGTATGGCCGGTGAGCAGGAGGCAGGGGCCGTCGCCCTGCCCGCGTAGCAATCCCCGCACATTGGGCCGGCCGGGCGCGAAGTCCGAGAGCATCACGTCGCTCGCGCCGAGCGCTTCGAGCTCCGCTGCGAGCAGCCGTGCGAATGCAGCTTCCTCCCCCGTGACGCTCGGTGTGCCGACGGCCCGGCGCAACAGCGCGATGGCCGCATCAGCGTCGAGAGCGGAGCGCAGGCGGGAAATGAGTTGATCGTCGATCATCATTCGGCAGCCCTCGCGATGGAAACGTCCGGCAGCGCGATCTCGCCCGGCAGTCCGGCCATGCCAAACAGCTGGTTGTGCAACGTGCTGACGGCCGACGACAGCGCGCCCACCAGGCCAGCACGATTGCCGAGCGCGCTGGGCACCACGACGACCGGCCGTGCGAAAACCCGCGGCAACTCGGCTGCGAGCCGCGCCAGCAGTTCCGGGCGCATGCCGATGCTGCCGCCCATCACGATCATCTCCGGGTCGAGGATGGAGCAGAGCGCGGCGATTGCCAGAGACAGGCTCTGTGCCGTCTCGTCGAGCACGGCGGCCGAGACCGGATCGCCGACCTCCAGCCGGGCAAAGACGTCCCGCACCGTTTCCGCTCCCTCCCCGCCCTTCGCCCGGAAACGGCGCACGATCGCATGCGACCCGACTTCCAGCTCGAAGGCGCCCACCGCCAGCGCCTGCGCCGAGCGCAGCTCCGGGCCGACCGGAAGGTAGGAGATTTCCCCCGCTGCCCCGGTGGCGCCGCGCACCAGCTTGCCGTTGACGATCAGACCGAGACCGGTGCCGGTGCCGAGCGAGAGGAACGCCGCGTTCTCGCAACCCCGGGCACGACCCTGCCAGGCCTCGCCCAGCATGGCGAGGTTGACGTCGTTCTCGATCGCTACCGGGCGCTGGAAAAGACCGCTGAGCGTCGCGACCACGTCGATCTCCGACAGCCCGCCGATGTTGGGCACGAGCGCGATGGCGCCGCTGGCGCGGTCGAGCACGCCGGGGGATCCCACGACGACGCTGCCGATCCGCGCGGCGTCGATCCCTCTTTCGGCAGCGAGCCGCAGCGCCAGGCGATGGAGCTGGTCGAGCACGTGCCGCCCGCCGCGCGGGTCGGTCCGCTCCGTGGTTTCCGCGACGATCTCGCCGAGCAGATTGGCGAGCGCCGCCGAGACTTTCGTACCGCCCAGATCCACGCCCAGCGAAAATGCAGCGCCGGCCGCGATTTCGAAGGTCACGGCATTGCGGCCGGGGCCGCCCGTGGTGACACCGACCGGCCTCACCCATCCGCCCGACTCCAGCTCACCGATCACTTCCGACATGGTCTGCTTGGAAAGCCCGGTCGTGCGGGCAAGATCCGCCCGCGAGATCGGCTCGCCCTTCAACAGGATCTCCGCGACGAGCCGCCGCGAGTATTGCCTGACAAGAGGTGACCGGGAAGCGTTCACCGAAACAACCCTAATTAGTTCGGCACCTTGACGAACTAATTATTGAGCCGGAATCTCGTTTGTGTCAATCGGCAGGATGGCAGTTCTGGACCGTCGGGCAGCCGGCCGCCAGGAAACGGAACGGATACCCGGATCACCTGGCTTCGCTCGGATCCGGGTATGACGAATTGCGTCGATGTGTTGCGCCAATCACCAACGTCGACCATTGGCAGTCGCCATAGAAGCCATAGAAGCTTCGTCATACTCGGGCCCGAGCCCGAAGGGCGAGGCGAGTATCCATTCCCTTCCCAAGCGGCCGGCTGCCGACGGTGCAGAACGAGGCGGCTATCTTCCCGGCACCGACAGCAGCGGCCCGCCCCGGCGAGCCGGCTTGTGCTGGCCCTTCGTCTTGCCTTCGAAGACCAGTTCCAGGAACTCGTCGAGCCAGCGCTTGAGGTGCATGTCCCAGATCATCCGGCCGCCGAGATGGTCGCGCCCAGGTTGCGCGCCCGGCAGCTCGAAACGCTGGGCGCCGCGCACCACCCAGCGATGCATCATCACCCTCGTCAGTTCGGCGTGGAACTGGATGCCCCACGCATTCTCGCCATATCGGAATGCCTGGTTCGGATAGGTCTCGGAGGTGGCGAGCAGCGTCGCGTCGGACGGCAGCGAGAAACCCTCGCGATGGAACTGATAGACCATCTCCGGCCAGTGCATCAGCGCCTTGCCCTCCTCCGTCGGGCGGATCGGATACCAGCCGATCTCGACCAGCCCGTCGCCATGGCCCTCGACCTTGCCGCCCAGATGGTTCACCAGCATCTGGGCACCGAGGCAGATACCGAGAAAGGGCCGGTTCTCCCTGAGCGGAACCGCGAGCCAGTCGGTCTCGCGGCGCACGAATTCGTCCTTGTCGTTGGCGCTCATCGGCCCGCCGAACACCACGGCGCCGGCATGATCCTCCAGCGTCTCCGGCAGGGGATCGCCGAGCGGCGGGCGGCGTATGTCGAGATCGAAGCCGTTTTCGATGAGCAGATGACCCACCCTGCCGGGGCTCGAACTTTCCTGGTGCAGCACGACGAGGATTTTCGGGCGCTTCGAGGACATGGTCTGCTGGCTAGTTGATCTTTCCGCCCTGGGCCTCACGCTGGGCACGCAGGCGCAAGGCGATGCGCTCGCGGCTGTCGACGCCGATCAGTTCGGCGACGCGCCAGACCGTATTGTCCTCCAGCTCGTGCATTTCGCCGTCGGCATAGACGATATCCCACATGATGCCGATGAAATCGGCCCGTGCCTTGGCGTCGAGATGGCGCTTCAGCACGCTTGTGAAGGCATAGAGGTCGATCGCTTCCTGGTCGGCCTTCTCGCCGGCCCGGAACAGGGCTTCGAGGGCTTGGCCGTGAACGTCGTAATGTTCCGCCAGCGTTTCCTTCAGCCGGCTGATCTCCGATTGCTGGCGCTCGCCGTCGGCGTCCATCACATGGACCATCAGCGCAGCGGCCGCGACTCTCGGGTCGTCCTTGCCGCCGAAGGAGCCGGACGCGCCGGCCGGCAGGTCTTTCAGAAAGGACAAGAGACGTTCGATCATGGGGAGAAATCCGGGAGCCTGAGACGAGCGCTACATAATGCCTTGAGACGAAATTTTTTAGATAGGCCAGTTCAACTGCGCAGGCACGCCAGTCAGAACAGGCCGAATCGCTTTGGCGGCCCGGCCGGTTCATCGCGCGAGACGCCGGGATCGTCCGGCAGGGGCATGGTCCCCGCGCCGCTCCGCCCGGCGTCGCCGCCCTGACGTTCCGGTTCGACGTCGACGTGATCGAGGATGGCAAGCTCGGCCGCTTCCGGCATGATCGATGGGCCATCCGGCCGGGGCTTCGCGGGCGGGGGGGCTTCGGTCGCCGCCGGCAGGGCCGGACGCGGCTCTTCCTCTTCCTGCTCGATCACCTGGCCGAGCCGCTCGACTGGCACGCGCCACTCGAAGGCGTCGAGCTTGCCCGTCACAGGCGAGCACGGTGCCCAGCGTTCGGACACGTAGCCGTCGGCGACCCAGGCCGGATCGCGCGGTGCCCGGACCGCCCTGCCCAGGAGCTGGCGGATGCGTCCCTGGTCGCCGGTCTCGGCTTCCTCCACGTCGGCGAGCAGCAGATAGGCGCTCTCGCGCGGTTCCATGCGGATCGCCGCCTCGGCCTCTTGGCGCGCCAACGTGAACTCGCCGGCATCGAGGGCGGCGCGCGCCACCGCAAGAGAGGATTCGGCATTGTTCTGGCGCAGCGACTGCAGCCGCTTGGCCCGTGAGAGCCGATCTTGCGTGGCATCGCCCGGCCGCGCATGGACGTAAGCGTCGGCGACTTCCGGATGCGGCTCGATCTTCCAGATCGCCTCCAGGATCTTCGAGCCCTTGCGCAGGTCGTTCTGGCGGAAAAGCGCCCGGGCAGCCGTCACTGCGGCCGGCACCAGCGTCGGCGCGAGCCGGTTGGCCTCGATCGCGGCATTCTTGGCCGCAAGCGGATCGGAATCGAGTATCGCCATGGCCTTGGCCGTGAGCAGCACCGCGCGCCGCCGATTGACGGCGTCCCGGCCGATCTGGTGCGTGGCCTTTTGCGTGTCGAGCAGCGCCAGCGCACCGTCCCAGTCGCCGGCTTGGGTCTTGTCGCCGAGCGCCACGTCCGAGGCCCAGGAAAGCTGCGGCGCGATCGCCGCCGCGCGACCCGCATAGTGGCGCGCCACATCGCGGTCGCCCAGGCGCTGGGCCTCGAGATAGAGGCCGCGCAGCCCGAGCAGGCGCATCTCGGGATCGTCGAGCATCGCCTCGAACCTCTTGCGCGCGCCCTCGTGATCGCCTTCGAGCAGCGACGCCTGCGCGTCCAGCAACTGCATCAGCGGTTCCTGGTCGGAACTGATCAGCTTCGCCGCTTCCTTGTTCTTCTTGCGCGCCAGCACGGCGTCGCCGGCGCCAGCCGCGATCATGCCGGTGGAGAGAGCCTGGTAGCCGCGGTCGCGCTGGCGGACCCGGAAATAGCGCGAAATCCTGTAGGGGCTGGTCCAGATGGCCTTCACCAGCCACCACAGGATCATCACCGCCGCCACCACGGCCGTCACCGCGACAGCCGCCACCATGAGCGACACTTCGTAGCGATAGCCCTGGAAGGTGACGACCATGTCTCCAGGCCGGTCGGCGAGCCAGGCAAAGCCAAGACCGAGACCGAAGACAATCACGAGGAATACGAGAATACGGATCATCGACTTTGGCCCCTCACGCCGGCTTCAACGCGCCGGCCAGCGCCTTGTCGACGAGTTCCTCGACCTTGAGACGGTCGCGCAAACTGTCGGCGAAGGCGGCTCCGGCCGCCCGCGAGGGTTCCGGCAGCGAATCGTATTCGGCAAGCGCCTTGGCGATATCGCCCTGCTTCACCGCCGCTTCGAGGCGGGCAACCTTCTCCGGCACGCCCTCGCCCTCGACGGCGCCGGTCGGCCGCACCTTCACCAGCGATTTCGCGCTGGCGACAAGCCGGTCGACGATGCCGGCATTCCCGTCGATCGCCTGCGAGGCATCGATCATGGCATTCGCGGCAGCCGCGGTATCCGCAACGAGATCGGCCCGCGACGGCACCCCCTTCTCGGCGAGCGGACGCAGCTCCGGAAGTTCCGGGGCGTCCGGCGCGACCGCGGCAAAGGTGTCGAGCTCGGCCGTGAAGGGCCCGCCGCGCTCAAGCGCGGCCTTGAGCCCCGAAGCCGCAATCGCCAGCGCGATCCGCGACTGGCCCGCCTGCTCGTCGACCTTCGCGGAGATGCCCGCCATCTTCTCCTCGAGCGCCGCAAACCGCGCATCCGCGGCGTCCGATGCAGTCTTGACCGCGGACACGGCTTCTTCCACGGAAGCGATCTTCTGGTTCAACGCGTCCAGAGCCTCCGATCCGCCACCGTCGCGCAACGCGGCGATCGCGCTCTCCAGCTCCTTGACCCTCTGGTCGAGGGCCTGCACCGCGGCACCGTCTCCGGCGCCGCCGGAAGAAGCAGCACCGCGCAGGCTCGCAAGATCCGACTCGACCTTGTCCAGCGAAGCCGCGAGCCCGTCGACCCGCGCGTTGGAATCGGACAGCACCTTGCGAAGGCCTTCCGCGTCGGCAAGGCCCGCGCTGTCCTTCAGCCCGCCGATCTCCTGCCGCAGCACGCCGATCTCGGTGCGCAGGCTGTTCGTCTCCGGATTTCCCGGAGCGGGCACAAACCCGGCATATTGCAGCGCGCCCGCGCCAAGAAGAGCGATCAGCCCGCCGACAAGCCCCGCGAGCAGTCCGCGCCCGGCACCGCGGGGTTCGTCCTGCTCAAAGTCGGTCGGTTCGCTCGCCGAGCGACCGAATGCGCCGGCTTGGTGCGGCTCGGAGCCGATCTTTGCAGCGAGTTCCTCGTCCAGCGACTTGTCACCCTCCGGTTCCCTCCGTTCCGCCGGAGCCTCGCGAGACGGTTCGTCGGCGGCAGCCGGGGCTTCGGCGGCAGCAGGAGCTTCGGCGACGTTTGCACCGTCCTCGGCGGCTGATTCCTTCACGGCATCCGGCTTCGGCTCTTCGATTCGGGAGACCTCCTCCGGCCCGAGATCGATCGTCACCGGATCCCTGAGGACCTTGGAATGCCGCGTCTTCGGGGTCTTCACCATCAACCAGAGCTCCGATCTGCCGTTGGCGGAACCGCACCGGCCCCGCGCCTTGCTCTATAATATCAACCTCGGCCGAAAAGAGGCGGGGTCAAGTGCACGCTTCCAGGCGCCGGCGCAGCAGTGCCAGCAATTCCGCCTCTTCCGGTGCCGACGCCGAGAAGATTCTTTCCTGTGAAATCCCGGACAGTGCCCCTCCGATCCGTGGAGAGAGGCAAAAAAAGAGGGTCCGAGCGAACAGAGGCGCGATCCGAGGCAATGCCGCGAGCTCGGCGAGCCGGGAAGCGGCCCTGGCGGAATGAACAAGGGCAGCGTCCGGAGCACCGTCGCGAATCGCGGAAAGAATGGTTTCGGGCGCGTAAGCGATCGCCGGCGCGTCGTAGATTTCAAGTTCGGTGATCGCAATGCGGCCCGCGCGCAATCCCTGCTCCAGCCCGCCGACCCGCACGCGGCCGCACAGATGGAGCACATGGGCTCCGGCGCGCAGGGCGCCGAGCATGATCGGCACAAGGCCCGCCGCATCGCCTGGCCCCGCCGTCACCGCCGTGAAGCCCGCCTCGCGCGCTGCCGTGGCCGTCGCGCCGCCCACGGCGAAGCACGTCTTGTCCTGGAACGCGGCGATCAATTCGCGGGGCGCGTGACGCAGCGCATTGGCGCTGGTCACGGCAACCGCATCGATGCCCGCTGGAGACGGGATCTGCGCGATCGGCAGTGCGCTGATCTCGGTCAGAGGCAGCACGATGGGCTCGTAACCCAGGCCTCGCAACCGGTCCGCCGTCTCGGCGGCGCCGGGTTGCGGCCGCGTGACGAGAACGTGCCTCACGACCATCCGTCGAAGAAGCTGGCGCCCGCCTTTGCCCGTACCGCCTCGCCTGCCCGGCGACCGATCGCCTCGGCGTCCGAAGCGGCTCCCTCCCCCGACGCTTCGTGCGCTTCGCGCCCGTCCGGGGTCAGGATCAGGCCGTTGAAGGAGATCCGGCCCGCATCGACCGTGGCATGGCCGGCGATCGGCGTGCGGCAGGAGCCGTCGAGCGCCGCGAGGAATGCGCGCTCGCAGGCGAGCGCCACATTGGTCGGCTGGTGGTCGATCGCCGCCATGATCGCATCGGTGGCGACATCGCCGATCCGCGATTCCACGCAGATCGCGCCCTGACCCGGCGCCGGCGGGAAAAGGTCGAGCGGCAGGAGCTCGGTGATGACACGGTCGAGGTTCAGCCGGCGCAGGCCGGCATTGGCGAGGAGCGTTCCCGCCACCACGCCCTCGTCGAGCTTGCGCAGGCGGGTCTGCACGTTGCCGCGGAAGGTCACGACCTGGAGATCCGGCCGCAGGCGGCGGATCAGCGCCTGGCGGCGTAGGGACGAGGAGCCCACCGTCGCGCCCTGCGGAAGGTCCATGAGGCGGGGCGCGGCGCGGCCGATGAAGCCGTCGCGCACGTCCTCGCGCGGCAGGAAGGCTGAAAGATGCAGGCCGTCGGGCAGCACGGTCGGCATGTCCTTGGAGGAATGCACGGCGATGTCGACGCGCCCGTCGAGCAGCGCCTCCTCGAGCTCCTTGGTGAACAGGCCCTTGCCGCCGGCCTCCGACAACGGCCGATCCTGGATCCTGTCCCCGGTGGTGGCGATCGGCACGATGGCGAAGGCCTCTTCCGGCAGACCGTGCGCCTCCATCAGGCGGGCTCGCGTCTCGGTCGCCTGCGCCAGGGCGAGAGCGCTGCCCCTTGTGCCGATCTTCAAGACGGTTGTTTGCATTGCTCGGTCCGTGTTAACCCGCGCCGGCGGGCATGTTGCCCGGAACTCCTAGAGCATTTTGCCGCCGAGTGAAATCACTTGGCGCCGCACAAATGCCGCAGGGAAAGAGTGAAAGGCCGGCCCGGCAAATCATGGATCGGAACGGAGCGACAATACGCGTCCTCGGCATCGAGACAAGCTGCGACGAGACCGCCGCGGCCGTCGTCGCCTGCCCTGACGGCGACAGTCCGGAGATCTTGTCCCCCCAGATTCTTTCCAACGTCGTCCTGAGCCAGATCGACGAGCACGCTGCCTTCGGTGGCGTGGTTCCGGAGATCGCCGCGCGCGCCCATGTCGAGGCGCTCGATGGCGTGATCGAAGCGGCGCTGGCGGATGCCGGGGTTTCGCTGGATGAAGTGGACGCCGTGGCGGCCACGGCAGGCCCCGGCCTGATCGGCGGTTTGATCGTCGGGCTCATGACGGCGAAGGCGATCGCCGCCGCGGCGGGCAAGCCGCTGATCGCGATCAACCATCTCGAGGGCCACGCCTTGACCGGCCGGCTCACCGATGGCCTCGCTTTCCCCTATCTCCTGCTGCTCGTCTCCGGCGGCCACACGCAGATCGTCCTGGTGCGCGGCGTCGGCGACTATGAGCGCTGGGCGACCACCATCGACGACGCGCTGGGCGAGGCCTTCGACAAGACGGCCAAGCTGATCGGCCTGCCCTATCCCGGCGGTCCCAATGTCGAGAAGGCGGCCGGGGACGGCGACCCCAGGCGCTTCGCCTTCCCGCGCCCGCTGAAGGGCGAGGCGCGGCCGGACTTCTCCTTCTCCGGCCTGAAGACGGCGGTGCGCCAGGCGGCCACCGCGATCGCGCCGCTCTCCGACAAGGATGTCGCCGACATTTCGGCCTCCTTCCAGGCGGCGATCGCGGAGACGCTGGTCGATCGCGTCTCGCGCAGCCTCGAACGGTTTCGCCGGGAGCAGCCCGGGGTGGCGGAGCCCGTTCTTGTCGTCGCTGGAGGCGTCGCCGCCAACCGGGCGATCCGGGCCGCCCTTGAGGCCACATGCAAGGGGCACGGCTTTCGCTTCGTCGCGCCGCCCCATGTGCTGTGCACCGACAACGCCGCGATGATCGCCTGGGCCGGCATCGAGCGCATCCGCGCCGGCATCGACGAGCCCGACGCCATGACGCTGGCGCCGCGTTCGCGATGGCCGCTCGACGCATCGTCCGCGCCTTTGATCGGCTCCGGCCGGCGAGGAGCCAAGGCATGATCCCCTCCCGCTTCACCATTCTGGGCGGCGGCGCCTGGGGGACGGCGCTTGCCATGGTGGCCAGAAGCGCCGGCCACGACGTGCGGCTCTGGGCGCGCGATGCCGAGACGGTCGAGGCCATCCGCATGCGCGGCGAAAACCCGCGCTACCTGCCCGGAATCGCCATCGATCCGGCCATCAACCCGACGACCGACGCGGCCGAAGCTCTCGAGGGTGCCCGGCACGTGCTGCTGGTCGTGCCGGCGCAAACCTTGCGCGGCGTGCTCGAAGCGGTGGGGCCGCTCATCCCGAAATCCGCCACGCTCGTGCTCTGCGCCAAGGGTATCGAGCGCTCCAGCGGGAGGTTGCTCTCCACCATCGTCACCGACATTCTGCCCGAACATTCCGTGGCCGCACTTTCCGGCCCGAGCTTCGCCACCGACGTGGCGCGCGGGTTGCCGACGGCCGTGGCCGTCGCTTCGACCGCCGGCGAACGTGCGGCCGGGCTGGCCGCGCTTCTGTCGACCCAGAGCTTTCGTTGCTATTCGACCGACGATCTCGCCGGGGTCGAGGTGGGAGGCGCGCTGAAGAACGTGCTCGCCATTGCCGCCGGCACGGTGGCCGGGGCGAAGCTCGGCGCCAGTGCCCAGGCCGCCATGGTGACGCGCGGCTTCGTGGAGCTGCGCCGCTTCGCCGCTACTTTCGGGGCGCGGCCGGAGACCATGATGGGCCTGTCCGGCCTCGGCGACCTGATCCTCACCTGCGGGTCCGCGCAGTCCCGCAACTTCGCCTTCGGCCTTGCGCTGGGGCGTGGCGACAAGCTCGACGGCCTGCCGCTCGCCGAGGGCGTGCCGACGGCTTCGATAGCCGCCAGGCTGGCGCGCGAGAAGGGCATCCCCGCACCCATCATCACCGCCGTCGACCAGTTGCTCGACGGTGCGATCACGATTTCCGAAGCCGTGTCCAATCTGATGTCCCGGCCGCTGCGAGCCGAAGACGAATAGGAGGAGAGAGAGATGCTTTTTGCGCTGATCTGCAACGACAAGCCCGGCCACCTGCAAGTACGACTCGACACGCGGCCCGCGCATGTCGCGTTTCTCGAGGGGCTCAACGCCGAGGGCACGCTCAAATTCGCCGGCCCCTTCCTCGGCGAGGACGGCAAGCCGAACGGCAGTCTGGTCGTGCTCGATGTCGCCGACGCGGCGGCAGCCAAGGCGCTCGGCGAGCAGGATCCCTATGCCAAGGCCGGCCTGTTCGAGAAGGTCGAGATCCGCGCCTGGAACTGGGTTTTCAACAATCCGGCGAACGCATAGCTTTTGCGCGAAGCGCATTCGGGGACCGACATGAACTATTGGCTGTTCAAATCCGAACCCTCCGTCTTCTCCTTCGGAGACCTCAAGGCCAAGGGCAAGGCCGGCGCGGAGTGGGACGGCGTGCGCAACTACGCCGCGCGCAACAATATGCGCGCCATGAAGATCGGCGATCTCGGCTTCTTCTATCATTCGAATGAAGGCCTCGACGTCGTCGGCATTGCCGAGGTCTGCAAGCTGGCGCATCCCGATTCCACCACGGACGACCCGCGCTGGGAATGCGTCGACATCCGCGCCGTGCGCGACGTGCCGAACCCGCCGACCCTGCAGGACATCAAGGCCAATCCCAAGCTTTCCGAGATGGCGCTCGTCCGCCTGGGCCGCCTCTCCGTCCAGCCGGTGACGCCGGAGGAATGGAAGGAAGTCTGCCGCATGGGCGGGGTCGATCCGATACCTTGAAAACAGTGGCGCGCTACGCTGCCCCCCCTCCGTCCTGAGGGGCGCCACAGGGCGCCAGCTTTTCCAGGCCGCGCATAATGACCCTCGCGCCCGACCGTTTCGAGCCCTTCGTCCGCGCCAACACCGCGCTTTGCCAGCCCCCGCACGTGCCCGAAATCCGCCTCCATTTGGCCGACGAGGCGCACGACCTCTGGCTCAAGACGGAGGAAGAGCTGGCCGAGATCGGCCTGCCGCCTCCATTCTGGGCCTTCGCCTGGGCCGGCGGGCAGGGTCTTGCGCGCTATGTCCTCGATCATCCCGCCAGCGTGGAAGGGCTCGCCGTGCTCGATTTCGCGGCCGGCTCCGGCCTGGTCGGCATCGCTGCATCGAAAGCCGGCGCGGCCGAGGTGCTGTGCGCCGACATCGATCCATTCTGCAGGGCGGCGATCCGGCTGAATGCCGAAGCAAACGGGGTCCGGCCTGAATTCACCGCCGATGACCTTGTCGACCAGGACCGTGGCTGGGACGTGGTCCTGGCCGGCGATGTCTTCTACGACCAGACTTTCGCCGCACGCCTCGTGCCCTGGTTCGAGACGCTCGCCGCGCGCGGCGCCCTCGTTCTGGTCGGGGACCCCGGCCGCTCCTACCTGCCGAAGGACAGGCTCGAGCGGCTTGCCGTCTACCAGGTGCCGGTGACACGGGTCCTGGAGGACTCCGAGGTCAAGAAAACGACCGTGTGGCGGTTCCGATAGAGCGGCATCTTACCGCAACACCCTGAGCCTCGTTCGTGGCGACAGTCGCGGCAGGAGTCGGGCCATGACCGTATGGGTGACGGCCACGCAGCCCTGTGTCGGCGTGAAGCCCGGTCGCGCCAGATGGAAGAAGATCGCGCTCCCCCGCCCCCGCCGGCGCGGACGGATGTTCCAATCGAGGACGATCACCGCGTCGTAGAGATTGTCGTCGCGCTTCATGCACTCGTGGCTCGCGCCATAGGGGATTTCGACCGGGCGGTTGTAGTTGCGATCGTCCGGCACCTCGCACCAGCCGAGCTTCGGCGAGATCGCGGTCAGCGGAAGCGGGCTGCGCGCCACGAATCGTCCACGTCGGAAATAGCCGGAAAGGAGCCGCATCGAAGCCAGCGGGGTTGCCCCGTCGCCCTCCCGCTTGTTGGCGGAAATGCCGCCCCGGCCAAGTGCGCAGGGAAACACGGTGCCGGCGACGTTCATCAAGCCCTGGGACGGGGTGCCAGGCCGGGCCCGCACGGTCAAGCTGGTGAAAGGACTGCCGATTTTTCGGTCCGCCCAATTGCGCTCACTTTTTTTTGAATATGATCTATTCGAGTATGATCGGATCACGAAGCAAATCACCTTGGCCGGCCGGCTCGGAAGGATTCGCAGAAAAGCCAGCCGGTCAACTATATTCTTGGATTTAGAAACAACGGATTGAGCCATGACCTCCCGAACCATCCTGATCGTGGACGATGACGAAGATCTGCGCGCGACCCTCGTGGAGCAATTGTCGCTCTATGACGAGTTCGATGTGCTGGAGGAAGCGACCGCATCGAAGGGCGTGAATGCGGCGCGCGGCGGCATGGTCGATCTCCTGATCATGGATGTCGGCCTGCCCGACATGGATGGACGCGAGGCGGTGAAAATACTCCGCAAGGGCGGCTACAAGGCGCCCATCATCATGCTCACCGGTCACGACACCGATTCGGATACGATCCTGGGTCTCGAGGCCGGCGCCAACGACTACGTGACGAAGCCGTTCCGATTCGCGGTGCTCCTCGCCCGCATCCGCGCGCAGCTTCGCCAGCACGAGCAGAGCGAGGATGCCACTTTCACGGTAGGCCCCTACACCTTCAAGCCGAGCCAGAAGCTGCTGATCGACCCGCGGGGCGGCAAGGTGCGGCTCACCGAAAAGGAAGCCTCCATCATCAAATATCTCTATCGCGCCGACCAGAAGGTGGTCACTCGCGACGTGCTTCTCGAAGAAGTGTGGGGCTACAATTCGGGCGTCACGACCCACACGCTCGAGACGCATGTCTACAGGTTGCGGCAGAAGATCGAGCGCGATCCTTCCAATGCGGAAATTCTTGTGACAGAAAGCGGAGGTTACAAGCTGGTTCCCTGACCAGTTCGCGGAGAAGGGGGAAGGCCGCAAGACGGGAGGGACCCGGTGCATTTTGAGCCGGGGACATAATGGCGCTGGATGAAGACGTCCGCATCCTGTCCGGAGTGGGATTGTTCGATGGCTTGACGCAGGATCAACTGCGGCTTCTGGCCTTCGGAGCGGAAAACATGCGGATTCCGGCCGGCCGGATCCTTTACCGCGAGGGCGACCAGGCCGACAGCGCCTTCATTGTCGTCGCCGGCAGGGTCGAGCTGTTTCGGGAGATCGATGGCGACCGTGTCCCCGTCGGAACCGCCGGACCGGACACGATCCTCGGCGAGCTCGCTTTGATCGCTGATTCGAATCGGCTTACGGACGCTGTCGTCGCCGATGATTCGCAGCTCCTGCGGCTCAGCCGGAGCCTTTTCCGTCGCATCCTCGAGGAATTCCCGGACGTCGCCGTGACGCTCTACGAACGCATAGCCGCCGAATTGCAGCGGCTGGTGAGCGAAATCGAGAGCCTTGCACCGAAATTCGGGGAGTGATCGCCCGGGTACCCCTCACTCCCACGCGAACCGGGCGATCACCGGCACGTGGTCCGACGGGCGGTCCCAGCCGCGCGCGGCGCGCAGGATCTCGATGCTCAGCAAGTCGTCCTTGACGTTCGCCGACGACCAGACGTGGTCGAGGCGGCGGCCGCGGTTCGAGGCTTCCCAGTCCCTCGCGCGATAGCTCCACCACGTAAAGAGCTTCTCTTCCGGCGGCACGCGCATGCGCATCAGATCGACCCAGCCGGAGGCCTGGCGCATGGCCTCGAAACCTTCCGTTTCGACAGGCGTGTGGCTGACGACATTGAGCAGTTGCTTGTGCGACCACACGTCGTTTTCCAGCGGCGCTATGTTCAGGTCGCCGACCAGCACCGAGGCCGTGAAATCGGGCGTGTCCGCCTTCACCGCCCGCATCTCTTCGACGAAGTCGAGCTTGTGCCGGAACTTCGGGTTGATCTCGGGATCGGGCTCGTCGCCGCCGGCAGGGACGTAGAAATTATGCACCAGCAGCGAATGGCCGCCGACCTCCAGCCTGGTTGCCAGATGACGGCTGTCCACGATGCCGCAGAACTGACGCTTCTCGACGATCTCGATCGGCCGCCGGGCAATCGTCGCCACGCCGTGGTAGCCCTTCTGGCCGTTGAAGGCGACGTGCTCGTAACCCAGCTTGCGGAATGCCGCCGTCGGGAACTGCTCGTCGGGACATTTGGTCTCCTGCAGGCACAGCACGTCCGGCGCATATTCGCCGAGGAGGCGCTCGACGATCGGCATGCGCAGCCGGACCGAGTTGATGTTCCAGGTAGCGATGGAAAAAGGCATGAGAACTTTCCGGCACAAGAAGAAAGCGACATGCCCGCCGGGCATGTCGCTCTGCCGGAAACTGCCAGCCTCGGCCGGTTAAGGCAAGGCGCCGGATTATCGCATGTTGCGCGCGCCTCGGGATGCGGCGGCCTTGTCATAGTCGATCTTGAACGTGTCCGCCGCGAAGCGAACGCCCTGCTGGACGTTGAAGATCATCACCGTCGTGTCCTTGCCCTGCGCGTCGGTGAGGGTCCATTGCCGCAACTCGAAGCTCTTGGGATCGAACATCATGGTGAGACGCGCATTGCCGAACACCGATTTGTCGACCAGTTGGATGGTCGTCATGTCGGGCTCTTCCCGAACGCTTGTCACCTTGTTGCCGGACAGATCGATGCGATCGTCCAGCAGGAGCTTGAGCGGCGTCTTGGACAGCGGATAGAGATCGTAGGTCTTGAGCCGCGGATTGTTGAGAATGACCGACTTTCCATCCGAGATGACCCGGAAGGCGGAGGGCGCATCATAGTTGAAACGGATCTTGCCGGGCCGCTGCAGGAAGAACTTGCCGCCGGTCTGCTCGCCCTTCGGGCCGAACTGCACGAACTCCCCGGTCATGGAGCGCACGCTGGAGAAATGGTCGGCGATGCGCTGGGCGGTGTCGGTCGAAGCCTGTGCCTGCGCCACGGCCGAGAGGCCGGGCACGGCGTTGCCGACGAGCGCCACGCCCAGGGCCGCCAGCGAGAGGCCGAGGAAATCGCGCCGCGTCGAAAGGAAGGGGGGCTTGCTGGTTTCGCTCGTCATGCCGTGATCTTTCCTATTCGTCGACTTGGCTGCTCGATAGGCAGGCAGTAGGGCTTAAGTTTGGCGCGGGAAGACGGTTCCGCGTTCACTAGAATTTGTCCTCTTCGGTCGGAACCAGGATCTCGCGCTTGCCGGCATGGTTGGCCGGACCGACGATGCCCTCCTTCTCCATGCGCTCGATGATGGAGGCGGCGCGATTGTAGCCGATGCCGAGACGGCGCTGGATATAGCTGGTCGAAGCCTTGCCGTCGCGCAGCACCACAGCCACGGCCTGGTCGTACGGATCCTCCGAATCCTCCATGTTTCCACCGCCCCCGCCGCCCGAGCGGCCGGACGGCTCGCCGTCGTCATCGTCGTCGTCCTGGGTGATGGCGTCGAGATATTCGGGCACGCCCTGCAGCTTGAGATGGGCAACCACATTCTCGACTTCGTCGTCGGAGACGAAGGGTCCGTGGACGCGCTGGATGCGCCCGCCGCCGGCCATGTAGAGCATGTCGCCCATGCCGAGGAGCTGCTCGGCGCCCTGCTCGCCGAGGATGGTGCGGCTGTCGATCTTCGACGTCACCTGGAAGGAGATGCGGGTCGGGAAATTGGCCTTGATCGTGCCCGTGATGACGTCGACCGAGGGGCGCTGGGTGGCCATGATCACATGGATGCCGGCGGCGCGCGCCATCTGGGCAAGCCGCTGCACGGCGCCTTCGATGTCCTTGCCGGCGACCATCATCAGGTCGGCCATCTCGTCGATGATGACGACGATATAGGGCATCGGCTCGAGATCGAGATCCTCCGTCTCGTAGACCGCCTCGCCGGTGTCGCGATCGAAGCCCGTCTGGACGGTGCGCGAGATCGTCTCGCCCTTCTGGGCGGCGGCCGCCACGCGGGCGTTGAACCCGTCGATGTTGCGCACGCCGACCTTGGACATCTTGCGATAGCGATCCTCCATCTCGCGCACCGTCCATTTGAGCGCGACGACGGCCTTCTTCGGGTCCGTCACGACGGGGGTGAGCAGATGCGGGATGCCGTCATAGACGGAGAGCTCCAGCATCTTCGGATCGATCATGATCAGCCGGCAATCCTGCGGCGTCATGCGATAGAGCAGAGAAAGGATCATCGTGTTGATGGCCACCGACTTGCCGGAGCCGGTGGTACCGGCCACCAGGACGTGCGGCATCTTGGCGATGTCGGCGATCACGGCTTCGCCGTTGATCGACTTGCCGAGCGCCAGGGCAAGCTTCGCCTTGGTCTGCTCGAAATCGCGGCTGGCCAACAGCTCGCGCAGATAGACCGTCTCGCGCTTGGAATTGGGCAGTTCGATGCCGATCGCGTTGCGTCCCGGCACCACCGCCACGCGGCAGGCGATGGCGCTCATCGAGCGGGCGATGTCGTCCGCAAGGCCGATAACGCGCGAGGACTTGATGCCGGGCGCCGGCTCCAGCTCGTAAAGCGTGACGACGGGACCCGGCCGGACATGGATGATCTCGCCCTTGACGCCGAAATCCTCGAGCACGCCTTCGAGCAGGCGGGCGTGCTGTTCGAGCGCATCCTTGGAAAGGCTCGGGTCGCGGCCGACGCTCTTCGGCTCGGACAGAAAATGCAGCGTCGGCATCTCGAAGGCGCCGGAGCCTATGAAGGAGGTCTGCGCTTCGCGCTGAACGCGCGCGCCCTGTTTCGGCCGGGGGGCGGGCGTTTCGACGCGCGACACTCCAGGCGCCCGGGCGCCCCGCTCGGGGATTATCCCCTCCGGCACGAATTCGTCGATATCTTCGTCGTCCTCGTCGTCGAAATGGGGTTCGCGCATGCTTGCGTGCTCCCGCGGCGCGAAGTCGGGCTCGATACGGCCTCGGCTTCCGCCCCGGGGCGCGGGCAGGTCGTATTCGTCGGCGTCGTCGTGGCGAGCGCGTGGAAGCGGAAGCCGGCCGCCGAGATGACGGCGGAAGAAGGCGCGCGCCGAGAGCCACCAATGGGCCACGGCGCCGAGGGCCAGCATGCCCTCGTCCTCGTCGTCGTCATCCTCGTCGAGAACCGATTCGGCCGTCCGCAGGTTCTCGCGCTCGGTGATGACGGCTCCAAGTCCGCCCGGCCGGTGAAGCAGGCCGGAACCGAAGGCGAACAGCCATAGCGCAGGCGCGGCCAGAATGACGCCGACCACGATCGAGACCATGCCCCGCGGATAGGCGCCCGTGATGCCGGCCGGGACCTGGAGGACCATGTCGCCGAAAACGCCGCCAAGGCCGGTCGGCAGCGCCCAGGTCTGCGGCGGCGTCAGGCAGCCGGCAATCGCGGCGAACAGGATCGAAGCGCCGAACCACGCCAATGCCCGCCGCGCCATGCGGTCGATGCCACGGGCGGTCGCCAGGAAGCCGCCCCAGATCACGGCGGGCACAAGCGCGGCGACGGAGGACAGGCCGTAGAACTGGATGGCGATGTCGGCGAAGACCGCGCCGGGATAACCCATCGCATTGGTCACCGTATTGGCGGTGGCGTGGCTGAAGCTCGGATCGGCGACGTTCCAAGTGCCGAGCGCCGCAAGCGCGAAGGCGACGAAACCGAACAGGGCAAGACCCGCCGCGCGCCAGAGCTGGCGCCGCGCGAAAGCGTGCAGCCCACGACTATGTCCATCCAGCGAAAGCGGCGCCGAAAGCTCGGAACGCATGCCTGAACCCCGTCATAGAAGGACGACCGGCGAGCCGGCCGTGTGCAAGGAATCGTCCGACAGACTATGGCCGGGAAGGTTAAGGGCGCATTAACCATGCGGCTCGGCCCGAAGCCGGCGGACGCGCCGAAGCGCATTTGTGGGGAACAACTCTCGGCCTCCGCGGTTGGTGCTCCGGTCGGTCAGCCCTGATCCGATCACTCCCAAGGCTTTCCCGCGCCTCCCGGGAGGCGCGGGTTTTTTGGTTCGGCATGGAGGTTCACCGGGCGGTCCGGCTCACTAAAGCCCGTCGCAATCGGATTCGGGCGACACGCTTTAGGTATTTGCTTTTGCCGCATTCTCGCGACACCGACCGAATCCGGTCGGCTGCGAAATGCTTAGCTCTGCGCCGTGTCACCCTTGGCCTCGCCCTCCCGCTTGGCGGCCGCGAGGTCCTCATCTGACAAGATGCGCTCGTCCGGATCCGCGGCATCCACGTCGGCCGGCGAGAAGCGCAGCCCTTGCATGTAGGGCGTGGGCGTCTTGCGGCGGTAGTCGGCGAATTCCTTGGCGTAGTAGCGACGCGCCTCCTCGACGCTCTTATTGCCGCTGACGATGTCGTGCATCAGGTTGAGAGCAAGGAAATTGGCCTGCTCGTCGTGGCAACGGGCGGAGACTTCGCCGGCTGTGCGGTCGACCATCACGCTTCCGTCGAACTCGGCCAAGGCCGAGAATTTCTCGGGCGGCACGCGGTAGGCGATGAAACATTCGACGGAATCGGTATGAGGCGCCGGGAAGTTGTGAGTGTGGAACTCCTTGGAAGCCACGATGCGTTTCCACGGTCCGCACTCATACCAGACAAGCTCGTGTTCGGTCGCCTCGTCGGGTTCGCCGTAACTCTGGATGACAAGCTTGGCGGCTTCGCGCGATTCGTCAGGCCATCCGTCGGCAATTTGCGATCCTCTGGTCATCATTGCTCGGTCTCCTTGCATTTCCGGGGGACGCAGCCGAACGGCACTGGCGCGCAATTGTTTCCCCTCCCCGCTTCGTCGAACAGATGGAACAGCGGTCGGGCGGGTGACACGGTGCCTCCGACGTGGCAAAGCTATGGCCATGCAAATGGACCACGTTTGGCTGGGCAGCATGCCGGCATAACTGGGGAACACGCATGAAGCTGCCTGTGGCCGGCGCGGCCTTCCTGTCGCTGATCGCTTCCGATGCGCTCGCCGTGTCGCGCTACGACGTCACGCAGATGAGTTGCGCCGAGGTCCAGGCGCGCATCGAACAGGAGGGCACGGCTGTCCTCAGCTATCGGTCCTGGCGCGTCATCGGGCTGCCGATCTACGACCGCTTCGCCAAGAGCCAGCAATTCTGCCCGGAGGGCACGATCGCCGGCTTCGCCGGCGTGCCGACGGCCGACCAGAAATATTGCCCGGTCCTCAAGTGCTTTTCCTCGAGCCGGTTCGTCGCGCGCTAAAAGCACACCGCCTACAGTATGCGGCGGGATCGGGTAGACGATATGCTCCAGGACAAAAAAGAACCCGGCCGGAGCCGGGTTTAGAGGTCAGGAGAACTTGCGTTCTCCCAGACGGGATTTCTCGATCGTGCCAAGGCCGGGTTTTCCGACCTTGGCGCGCCAGCCCCCCGAGGGCAACTGCACGATCAGTTGTAGGCCCGCTCGCCATGCGAGACGATGTCGAGACCTTCGCGCTCGCCCGCTTCGGGCAGCCTGAGGCCCATGACCGCCTTGACCACCTGCAGCGCGACGTAAGCCACCAGGCCCGACCAGATGACGGCGACGATCACCGCCCAGGCCTGGGTTCCGAACTGGCCGGCGATCGAATATTCGCCCGCGCCGGGGCCGAAGCCGCCCAATGCCGGCGAGGCGACGATCGCAGTGCCAAGCGCGCCCACGATGCCGCCGATCCCGTGGATGCCGAACACGTCGAGCGAGTCGTCGTATTTCAGCATCGGCTTCAGCGAGATCACCGCCCACAGGCAGACGAGACCCGCGACGGCGCCGAGGAAGATCGCGCCGACGGTGCCGGCGAGGCCGGCGGCCGGCGTGATGGCGACGAGGCCGGCGACGGCGCCGGAGGCCGCTCCGAGCAGGCTCGCATGGCCGCGCACGATCCGCTCGGCGACCGACCAGGCGAGTGCCGCGGCCGAAGTCGCTGTGATCGTGTTGAGCATGGCTTGCGCGGCCAGGCCGTTTGCTTCGAGATTGGAACCGGCGTTGAAGCCGAACCAGCCGACCCACAGAAGGCAGGCGCCGATCAGGGTGAAGGTCAGGTTATGCGGCGCCATTTTCTCCTTGAGGAAACCGACGCGCGGTCCCACGACGATCGCTGCCACCAGGCCGGCGATGCCGGAATTGATATGGACGACCGTGCCGCCGGCGAAGTCAAGCGCACCGATGCCGAAGAGGTAGCCCGAAGGCGCATCGGCCGCGCTCGGGCCGCCCCACCACCACACCATGTGAGCCATCGGCAGGTAGGCAAAGGTGAACCAGAGCGCCAGGAAGAACATCACCGAGCCGAAACGCATGCGCTCGGCGACGGCGCCGACGATGAGCGCCGGCGTGATCGCCGCGAAGGTCAGCTGGAAGATCACGAAGGTGAGTTCGGGGATGAACACGCCCTGCGTGAAGGTCTCGGCCAGCGAATCCGGGCCGACGCCCGCCAGGAACGCTTTGCTCAGGCCGCCGATGAAGGGCGTGAGAAACGTCGCCTCCTGGGCCGTGCCCGCGCCGGTGAAGGCCAGCGAGTAACCGTAGATCACCCACAGCAGCGCAATCATGGCGAAGCCGGCGAGCACTTGCATCAGCACCGACAACACGTTCTTGGAACGCACCAGCCCGCCATAGAAGAGCGCCAGGCCGGGAATGGTCATCAGGATGACGAGGATGGTCGAGACCAGCATCCAGGCAGTGTCGCCCTTGTCCGGAACCGGTGCGGCCGCGGCGGCCGGCGCCGCTTCCTGGGCGACTGCGGTGACGGCACCCAGCACCCCCGTGGCCAATATGCCCAGACGGGCGAGACGTGAAATAGCTCTCATCGATGATGTCTCCCTGAGATCCCAAGCAGGTTCGGAACGCGTCCTCCGACAGACCTGCGACGAATGAAGAATTAAGCCGGCAAAGCGCTGGCCAAGCACGCAAACCCAGTCAGAGCGCGTCCATGTCGGTTTCTCCGGTGCGGATGCGCACCGCTTGGTCGATGCCGAAGACGAAGATCTTTCCGTCGCCGATCTGTCCGGTCTTGGCGGCGTTGGTAATTGCTTCCACTGCCTTGTCGGCGAGGTCTGCGCTGACGGCCACCTCGATCTTGATCTTCGGCAGGAAGCTCACGGCATACTCGGCGCCGCGATAGATTTCGGTATGTCCTTTCTGGCGGCCGTATCCTTTCACCTCGGTGACGGTCAGGCCTTGGATCCCGACGGAGGTCAGCGCTTCGCGCACCTCGTCGAGCTTGAACGGCTTGATGATTGCCATCACGATCTTCATGAACCTTCGCCCTCGCTATGCGGATCCCCGCGTTTCCATGACGTCGGCCGCACGCAGCCGAAACTGCACGGAGCGATTCAAACTCCGTGCCAGTTGCCGGGACATCGGCTCAGACTGTTGGAAAAGAAGGGAGTTGTGACGGTTCCGCGTCGTGAAGCACGCCGAACAGGCAGCTCGATTGCCTACAAAATGTGCAATAAACCGAAAATGCCTATTCTGAAGGCGATCGACGCAGGCGGATCAGGCCTTCCTGTGCGACCGAAGCGATGAGCACGCCATCCTCGCTGTAGATCGCGCCGCGCGTGAAGCCGCGCGCGCCGGAAGACGACGGGCTGTCCTGGGTATAGAGAAGCCAGCCGTCGATCGGATGCGGCCTGTGGAACCACATGGCGTGATCGAGACTCGCGACCTGAAGGTCGCGGTCGAACACGGCGCGGCCATGCGCGAAGGTCGAGGTGTCGAGCAGCGTCATGTCGGAAAGATAGGCGAGCACCGCCACCTGGACCGTCCGGTCGGCCGGAACGGCTCCCGTGGTGCGCATCCAGATGTTCTGGCGCGGCGGCAGCTTCTCGCGGCTCGTGTAGTGGTCGAGATTGACGGGCTTGATCTCCAGCGGCCGCTCGCGCGCCCAGAAACGCCGGATGTCCTCCGGAAGGTGCTCGGCATGCTCCAGAAGCTCGCGCTGCGTCTTCAGGGTCGATGGCGGCGGAACGTCCTCCGGCATCGAGACCTGATGGTCGAGGCCTTCCTCGTCGCGCTGGAAAGAGGCTTCCAGGGAAAAGATCGCTCGGCCGTGCTGTATGGCGACGACCCGCCTGGTGGTGAAGGAGCCGCCGTCACGGATGCGGTCGACCTGGTATACGATCGGCACCGTAGTATCGCCCGGCAGCATGAAATAGGCGTGTAGGGAGTGGACGTGGCGGCCGGGCTTGACCGTGCGGCAGGCCGCGACCAGCGACTGCGCGATTGTCTGGCCGCCGAAGACGCGCTGCCAGCTCAATTTCGGGCTGCGACCACGATAGAGATTGTGTTCGAGTTCCTCCAAGTCGAGTATGGAGAGAAGCTCCTGCATGGCCTCCGACATGGTGCGCCCTTTATATTTGAGACGTGCGGGTGTCGGGCCGATGTCAGCCGAACGGCGGCCGGTGTCAAGGCGGAAGGGAACGAAGCGATGGCCAAAGCGAAAGAAGCTCCCGGGAGCAAGACCGATATCGATGTGCTGGTGGCGGGCGCCGGCTATGTCGGCCTGGCGACGGCCGTGTCGATCCGCGAGGCCAGACCCAGCCTCTCCGTTGCGGTCGTGGACGCTGCTCCCTCCGGCGTCTGGCAGAAGGATGGCCGCGCCTCGGCCGTCGCCGCCGCGGCCTGTCGCATGCTGGAGCGGCTCGGCTGCTGGCGGGAGATCGAGCCGCACGCGCAAGCGATCACCGAGATGATCATTACGGATTCCAGGACATCGGATCCGGTTCGCCCGGTCTTCCTGACCTTCGACGGAGAGGTTTCGCCCGGCGAGCCCTTCGCGCACATGGTCGAGAACCGGGTGCTTAACGGAGCACTGCGCCGCCGAGCCGCCGAACTCGGCATCGACATCATCGAGGGCATCGCGGTCTCCGGATTCCAGAAGGGTCCCGCAGACATGGCCGTTCATCTGGAAGACGGCATCACCTTCGACACCAAGCTGCTGGTGGCAGCCGATGGCGTCAATTCCCGGCTGCGCGACATGGCCGGCATCAAGACGGTGCGCTGGGAGTACGGCCAATCGGGCATCGTCTGCACCATCGCGCATGAGCGGCCGCACAACGGCCGGGCGGAGGAGCATTTCCTGCCGGCCGGCCCGTTCGCCATCCTGCCGCTCACCGGCAATCGCTCGTCCATCGTCTGGACCGAGCGCACGGCCGATGCCGAAAGACTGGTCAAGGGCGACGAATTCGCTTTCGAGGTCGAGTTGGAGCAGCGTTTCGGGTTGAAGCTCGGCGAGATCAGGGTGGAGACGAAGCCCCGCGCCTGGCCGCTCGGCCTGACGCTTTCCCGCGCCTTCGTCGCGCCGCGTTTCGCGCTCGCCGGCGATGCCGCGCACGGCATCCATCCCATCGCCGGCCAGGGCCTCAATCTCGGCTTCAAGGATGTCGCCGCGCTCGCCGAAACCGTGGTCGAGGCCGACCGGCTCGGCCAGGACATCGGCGCGATCGACGTGCTCCAGCGCTACGAGCGCTGGCGCCGCTTCGACACGGTGCAGATGGGCGTGACGACCGACGTGCTCAACCGGCTGTTCTCCAACGACATCGGCGCGGTTCGCGCCGTCCGCGACATCGGGCTCGGCCTGGTCGACCGCGTGCCCAGGCTCAAGGAGTTCTTCATCCGCCAGGCCTCAGGCCTGGCCGGCCCGACGCCCCGCCTGCTCAAGGGCGAGGCCATTTGAGCTGAGCTCAGGATCCAGATCCTTGGCCTGTCGCGAGTTGCCCCTCAAAGTTTGCCGGACATCTCTCCGGCGCATGGCGGCTATCGAATTCACACATCTCGGGCGGTACGGCAGAATCCGGTGACGGCTGCTGTCACTGCCTTTCGGCCATTTCGTTCTGCACTGTCGGGTGGGTTGCCCACACGTCACGGAATGGGATCCAGTCCACGGGCAAGCCCGTGGACGGGGTCACGTTGCCATCGCTTCGCTCGGCGCCCGCCCGAGGATGACGAAGCTTCTATGTCGATGCCAATCGCCAACGTTGGTGATTTTCGGCAAGCCTTCAATGCCGTCGTCATCCTCGGACGGGAGCCCGCGCCAGCGGGCGAGCTGATCCGAGGATCCATTCCGTTACCCTATGGGCAACCCACCCGACGGTGCAGAACGACGTAGCCGAACCGGCACCAGCACCATCCCGCGCTTTGAGCTGTCAATGCCTTGCGCGATGTATTTCACCATCCAAGGTGTCCTCCCACGAGGGGTGAGTAGGGGCACAGGCGCGGAGAGAGATGACGGCCGCGCGGTCTCGCCAACCGCTGGCGATTGGCGAAAGCGAAGACGATATCGGTATTCTCCCCGTCCTGACTGGGAGAATATGCCGGCAGGCAAATGAGAGGCTTGCCCAGAGGTCAATCCTTGTTGCCGCCGCTATAAGTCGTGGAACATCCGAACGAGGTGATCGCCGCCCGGTCCCTGATGGATTTTCGGCGCAAGCAACCCATATCTTCGATATGGAGCATTGAGCGTGAACGGCGCGCATGTGGCCCTTCTTGCCGCGGCTCTCGTGGCAGATCTCGCTGCCAATCTCCCGCTTGCGGCGGGAGGAGAAGGTGGTGGGGCGAGGCTTGTGCTTGCTACCACCATAGACGGCGCCATCGGCCCCGCGAGCGCCAGGCAGCTCGAGGAAGCATTGGCCTTGTCGGCCGAACGCGGCGCGGAGGCCCTGATCCTGCAGCTGAACACGCCGGGCGGGCTCGTCACCAGCATGCGTGAGATGATCGCCGACATACTCGCCTCGCCGGTTCCGGTCGTGGGCTATGTCGCGCCAGCCGGCGGCCATGCTGCCAGCGCCGGAACCTATATCCTCTACGCGACCCACGTGGCGGCCATGGCGCCGGGCACCAATATCGGCGCGGCGACGCCGGTGGAACTCGGAGGTCCGCAACCGACATTCCCCGGCGGGAGCGACAAGAACAATGAAGACGCGGGCCAGAAGGACGGCAAGGGTCCGCCGCCATCCGGCGACGCGATGGCGGCCAAGGAGACAAATGATGCCGTTGCCCTGATCCGCAGCCTGGCGGAACTGCGCGGGCGCAATGCCGATTGGGGGGAGAAAGCGGTGCGAGAGGCCGCCAGCCTGTCGGCGAACGCGGCCTTGCAGCAGCGGGTCATCGACATCGTCGCTCGCAATTCCGATGAATTGCTGAAGATGGTCGACGGCAGGGTGGTGGAGGTCGGGGGCGAGAAAAGGACGCTTGCGACCAGGGATGTCACGGTCGAGGCGATCGAGCCGGGCTGGTTTATCGAGCTGCTGTCGATCATCACCAACCCCAATATCGCGCTCATGCTGATGATGGTCGGGCTTTATGGCCTCGTCTTCGAATTCGCGAGCCCAGGCGCCGTGGCCCCCGGCGTCGCCGGTACGATCTGCCTGTTGCTCGGGCTCTACGCCCTCAATCTCTTGCCGATAAACTATACCGGCCTGGCGCTGATGCTGCTCGGTCTGGTGTTTCTGGTGGTCGAAACGTTCAATCCCACGGTGGTGCTCGGCCTGGGAGGGGTGGGCGCATTTCTACTCGGCGCCGCGATGCTGCTCAGGATCGAGGGACCGGGCTTCGAACTCTCATGGTTCGTGACCGGCGGCGCCGCGGCGCTCACCCTTGGCTTCGCGGTGCTGACGGGAAGCTATCTCTGGGCCATCCGCCGGAAGCCCTCCCCCGTCGGTGCCGAAGCGATGAGGGGTTTGCCGGCCAGGATCGTCGACTGGTCGGACGGAGAGGGCCACGTGCTTGCCCAGGGCGAGCTCTGGCGGGCGCGGGGCGAAGAGGATTTCAAGCGGGGTGATAGCGTCGAGGTGAAAGGCATCCAGGGCCTTGTGCTTTCCGTTGGGCGGAGCCGGGTAGAGCGGAATGCGTCCGAATAGACGGCCCATCCCGCCCGGGTCATTCGGCTGCATCGCCAAGCGATCCCGCTTGGCTGCAGGATGCACTAAAGCGCGTGGCGATCTTTCAGATTCGCTCCCGCGCTTTAGAACTTTGACTTGACGCATGTCTTTCTCCCCAAACCGGTGCCCACTTTGGGGAGACATGCTTTAGGCATTGGAGAACAGCCATGATGATCGGCTCCGTCATCTATCTGGTCCTCGCGCTCCTTGTGGTCCTGTTCCTGGCCTCGGCGATCCGTGTATTGAGGGAATATCAGCGCGGCGTGGTCTTCACGCTCGGCCGTTTCACCGGAGTGAAGGGTCCTGGCCTCATCATTCTCATTCCTTTCGTTCAGCAGATGGTGAAGGTGGATCTGAGGGTCGTCGTTCAGGACGTGCCGTCGCAAGATGTCATCTCGCGCGACAACGTGTCGGTGAAGGTCAACGCCGTGCTTTATTTTCGCGTCGTGGACGCCGAAAGGGCGATCCTGCGGGTCGAGGATTACATGGCCGCGACCAGCCAGCTCGCGCAGACGACGCTGCGCTCGGCTCTGGGCAAGCACGAGCTCGACGAGATGCTGGCCGAACGCGACAGGCTGAACAGTGATATCCAGGAAATCCTTGACCAGCAGACCGACGCTTGGGGGATCAAGGTGACCAATGTCGAGATCAAGCGCGTCGATCTGAACGAGAGCATGGTCCGAGCCATCGCCAAGCAGGCCGAGGCCGAACGGCTACGCCGGGCCAAGGTGATCAATGCCGAAGGCGAGCAGCAGGCGGCGGAAAAGCTCGTCGAAGCCGGCCGAATGCTGGCCGCGGAGCCCCAGGCCATGCAGCTTCGCTACTTCGCCGCCTTGCACGACGTTGCCGGCGAGCGTTCCTCCACCGTGGTCTTCCCCGTCCCGATGGACCTGCTCGGCCATTTCAACAAGCCGGATGGCAAGGCGAAGCAGGACTGATGTCCCAAGGACAGTAGGGAGTGCCTCGGGCAAGCGCCTCTTCGCTCGGCGCCGGCCCGAGGATGACCAAGCTTCCATGTCGATGCCAATCGCCAACGTTGGCGATTTGGGGCAGCCTTCAACGCGGTCGTCGTCCTCGGACGGGAGCCCGCGCCAGCGGGCGAGCTGATCCGAGGATCCATTCCGTTACCTGTCGACAACCCACCCAACGGGCAGGACGAAGCGGCCGAACGGCAACGACGGCAGCCATCATCCCATCCCACCGTACCGCTCGACATCTGTGAGGCCGATAGGCCTATACGCGGGGAGAGATGTCCGGCAGGACAGTGAGGCAACTCGCGAGCGGGCATGCAAGAAAGCAATAGCCTAAGGCACGTCGCCCGAATCTCCGTTGTGCGACATGCTTTAGCCTCGGTCCTCCAGCACCATCGCGGCACCCTTTTCACCGATCATCATGGAGGGTGCGTTGGTGTTGCCGGAGGTGATCTGCGGCATGATCGACGCATCGATGACGCGCACGCCCTGGACGCCCCTCACCCTCAGCCTGGCATCGACCACGGCCATCGGGTCATCGGCCGTTCCCATCTTGGCAGTGCCCACCGGATGGAAGATGGTGGTCGCGACATCGCCTGCCGCCTTCACGAGATCGGCGTCGCTCTGCAGGGCCGGGCCTGGCTTGTATTCCTCAGGCTGGAAGCGCGCGAGCGGCGCTTGCGCCACGATGCGGCGCGTCAGGCGAATGCTTTCCACCGCGACTTCCCGGTCTTCTTCGGTCGACAGGTAGTTCGGCCGGATCGATGGCTTCTCGTCGGCGCCTGCGCCGCGGATATGGACGCTGCCGCGGCTGGACGGACGCAGATTGGCGACGCTCGCGGTGAAGGCCCCGAAGCGGTGGAGACCGTCTCCCCACTTGTCGAGCGACAGCGGCTGGATGTGGAATTCGAGGTTGGCCGTCGCGTAACGCTCGGACGACTTGGCGAAGATGCCCAGTTGGGACGGCGCCATGGTCAGGGGACCACGCCGACGCAGCGCATAGTTCACGCCCATCATCGCGCGGCTGAACAGGTTGGCGTAGTCCGTATTCAGCGTCCGGACGCCACTCACCTTGAAGACGGGGCGGATCTGGAGATGATCCTGCAGGTTCTCGCCGACGCCCGGCACGTCGGCTGTCACCGGAATGCCGAGATCCGACAAGCGCTTTGCGCTGCCGACGCCGCTGCGCTCGAGGATGGTCGGAGAAGCGACCGCGCCTGCGGACAGGATCACTTCGCCGTCGACACTCGCAAGCTGCCGTTCGCCGTTCTGCGTGAAAACGACCCCCTTTGCCCGGCCGTTCTCGAACACGATGCTTTCCACATGGGCGGCGGTTTCCAGCCGCAGGTTCGGTCGTTTCAGCGCGGGCTTCAGGAAGGCGCGCGCCGCGCTGAAGCGACGGCCGAGCTTCTGATTCACGTCGAAATAGGACGAGCCCTCATTGTCCCCGGCGTTGAAGTCGTCGATCTTGCGGATGCCCAGCGTCTCGGCTGCATCGCGAACGGCGTCCAGTATGTCCCAGCGAACGCGCGGCGGCTCGACCCTCAGCTCTCCGCCGGACCGGTGCATGGCGTTGGGTGGCGCGAGATGATCCTCATGCTTCAGGAAGAAGGGCAGGACATCCTCCCAGCCCCAGCCATCGAGACCGAGCTGGCGCCAATTGTCGTAATCGGCCGCCTGTCCACGCATGTAGATCATCGCGTTGATGGCCGAAGAGCCACCGATGACCTTGCCGCGCGGATAAGGCAAGGCGCGGCCGTTCAGCCCGGCCTCGGTCTCCGTCTCGAACATCCAGTCCGCGCGCGGATTGCCGATCGCGAAGAGATACCCGACCGGGATGTGGAACCATATCCAATTGTCGAGCCCGCCCGCCTCCAGAACGAGCACGCGGTTCGTTTCCCTGGCAGAAAGTCGGTTCGCCAGCACGCAGCCCGACGAGCCGGCGCCTACGACGACGTAGTCGTAGCGACCGGCATCCTTTACCCTATCGATCATGTCATCAACCCGGTTCACACAGCCAGATACCGGCTTTTTATCTCAGGTCGGGCCTCGAGCGCAGCCCAGTCCCCTTCGAATACGATCTGACCGGTATCGATGACGTAAAGGCGCTCAGTGCATTGGCGCGCGAACCAGAGATTCTGCTCGCAAAGCAGCAGGCCGGCCTTGGTGTCGCGGCAGACGCCGACGATGTCCTTCGCCAGTTGCTCGATGATGACCGGCGCGAGGCCCTCGGTCGGTTCGTCGAGCATCATCAGCCTGGGCCTCGCCGCAATCGCGCGAGCCACGGCCACCATCTGCTGCTGGCCGCCGGAAAGCTGGCCGCCGGGCCGATCACGGATCGGCTTCAGCATGGGAAAACGTTCGATCAGTTCGTCCGGATCGATCGGCTTCTCGCCCGCGCGCACCCCATGGGCCGACATTGCCATGTTCTCGCGCACCGTGACGTGGCTGTAGATGCGCCGATCCTCCGGCACCAGCGCCAGGCCCTGGCGCACGCGCTTGAAAGTGGGCGTCGAGCCGAAATCCGAGCCTTGCCAGAATACGCTTCCCCTGACGAGGGGGCCGGCATTCATGATGCTCTTCAGGAGCGTCGACTTGCCCGCGCCGTTGCGGCCGACGACGGCGACACGGCCGCCATCCTCGACGGCCAGCGAGACGGCATGCAGGATCTGGCTGTCGCCGTAGAAAGCGTCGATCTTGTCAACCTTCAGCACCATACATCTCCTTGCCGAGATAGACGTCCTGCACCATCGGATTGGCGCGGATCTCTTTGATCGTGCCGACCGCGATGGCCTCGCCGTGGTTGAGGACCAGGATTCGCGAGGCAAGCTCGAAGATCACGTCCATGTCGTGTTCGGTGATGACCACCGTCATCTTCTTCTCGTCGCGAAGGCGCAGGATGAGTTCGGTCGTGGCGACACGATCCTGCGGCGACATACCGGCGGTCGGCTCGTCCAGCATCAGCACTTCCGGCACGCCGGCCAGGGCGATGCCGAGCTCGAGGCGCTTCTTGTCGCCATGCGAGAGAAACCGGGCTTCCATGTCGCGCTTGTCGACCAGTCCCAGCCCGCGCAGCTGTTCGATCGCCTCCGCGACGATGTCGCCGCGCGCCGCCACGTTGAACCAGCGCGGCGGCTGTTCGCCGCGCGCCCTTCGCCGCGCCTCGATGGCGACCACGATGTTGTCGAGGACAGTGACGTCCGGATAGATCCGCGCCACCTGGAATGTGCGGCCGATGCCGAGACGAACCCGCTCATGCTCCGCCATGGTCGAGATGTCCCGCCCCTTGTAGCGGATCGTCCCGCTGTTGAGCTTTGCCTCGCCGGTCATGACCTTGAACATGGTTGTCTTTCCGGCGCCGTTCGGCCCGATGATGGCGAAGGTCTCTCCTTTCACGACGTCGAGCGTGACGCCCTTGATCACCTCGAGCGAGCCATAGTTCTTGCGGACGTCTTCGACTTCCAGGATGTTGGTCATGACGCGCTCCTGGCTTCGGTGGCGCCGGTCGCGTGAGACGGGCCTGCCTGACCGATGCGGCGCCGGATCAAGTTGAGCAGTCCGACGACCCCGTTCGGCGCGGCGAGCACGATGAACAGCAGCACCACCCCGATCACCACCTCGGAAAGGCCGATGAGGTTTCGGGTGAGATAATTGATGACCGAGAAGATCAACGTGCCGATCACGGGGCCCCAGAAGGATTGCGCTCCACCCAGCAGCGCCGCCAGCATCGGCTGTGTCGAATGGATCCAGTGCCCCGTTTCCGGCGTCACGATCTGGGCCCAAGGCGCGTAGAGCGCACCTGCCGTAGCCGAAAAGCCGCCCGAAAGCACGAAGGCAGTCAGCCGATAGCCGCGTACATTGACCCCCATGAAGGCCGTGCGCTCGGGATCCTGGCGGATGCTCACAAGCACGCGGCCGAAAGGACCATGGCAGATGACCCACAGGATTGCGCCGAGGACCAATGCCGCGACGCAGATGAACCAGTAGTACGCATTGCCCGACGTGATGTCGATCGTCGCCAGGCCGAGTTCGAGCATCGGCCGTGGAATGGAGGCCAGCCCGTCCTCGCGGCCGAGCGCGGTGCTGTAGCCGATGAAAAGCCGCAGCACTTCGGCCAGAGCCAGCGTGAAGATCGCCAGGTGGATACCCGTCGTGCGGCGCAGGAGCACCAGGCCGATCACGGCGGCTACCAGCGCGCCGGCCACGCCGGACGCCAGGATGAGGAGCAGAAACGGAACGCCGAACGCGGTCTTCAGGACATAGCCGGTCAGATAGGCGCCGATCGCAAAGAACGCCGCGTGGCCGAAGCTGGCGAGGCCGGTGAAGCCGAAAAGCAGGTTCCAGGCCAGCGCGAAAACGATCTCGATCAGCGCGAGGCCGGCCAGGAACATGATGCCCTGGTTGGCCCAGTAAGGCAATGTCGCGAAGGCGATGACACAGATCACGCCTGCGAGGATCTTGAGGCCGGTCATATGCCTTGCCCTCCGAACAGCCCTTGCGGCTTCGCCAAAAGGAACAGGATGACGAACAGGTAGGTGGCCATGCCCGGCATGTCCGGCATGATCAGCGAACTCGCGCTCTCGATGAGCCCGAGCAGGATCGCGGCGATAAAGGCGCCGCGTACGTCTCCGAGCCCGCCTATGACAACCGCCATGAAGGCGAGCAGGAGATAGCTGTCGCCGAGGATGGGCGACAAGGTCTGGTTGGCGAGCAGCAATCCGCCCGCCAGCCCGGCCAGCAGGAAGCTGATGATCACGGTCGCGCTCAAGGCCACCGGCACGTTGATGCCGAGAAGGCCCGCCATCCAGCTGTCGACGGCAATCGATTGCAGCATCTTGCCGATCCAGGTGCGGCGGATGGCGAAGTCCAGGACCAGGAAGATCACGATCCCGCAGACGATCACGAAGATCGAATAGGATGGCACGAACAGGTCGCCGACGATCAGCGCGCCGTCGATGCCGGGGGGCGGATTGATGGAAGCGTAATTGACGCCCCAGATCAGCTTGACAATGCCGGAACAGACCAGCAGCACGGCAAAGGTCGCGATCAGCATGAACGCCTCGTCGACGTTGCGAAGCCGTCGCAGCACGACGAGATCCGTGACGTAGCCGAGCCCCGCCACCACCACGCCGCCCGCCAGCGCGGCGAGCACGAAAACCCAGACCGACGAAGGATTGCTGCCGACGATCGTATAGGACAGATAGGCGCCGACCATGAAGAAGGCGCCATGCGCGAAGTTCAGGATCTTCAGGATGCCAAAGATCAGCGTCAGACCGGCGGCGACGAGAAAGATCGCCATCCCGGTCGCCATGCCGTTGATCAGGGCAAAGGAGACATCGATCAGCCCCATGGCTTTTCCTCCCTGATGGCTATGCCGCCGATGACGATGTCAGGGCCATCGGCGACGCCCTGTCCTCGGGCTCTCTCGAGCGCCGCGGCAAAGTCGGCCATTTCGACATCGACGGCGGTGAGGCGATCCTGCCCGTCGACGGAAGGCACAAAACGGATCTCGGAGCGATCGAGCCCGATCACATGGGCGGCGCCATCGATGCTGACAGGACGGCCGATCAGAGCCGACCATGCTGCGGCGATCTTTCCGGGGTCGCGGGCGGAGATCTCGGCGCGACGGATGGCCGTGAAACCCGGCGCCGCTCTTTCGCGCCAACTCGCGCCGGCGGGATACCAGCCCCCGTCGAAGGGCTTGCCTTCCTTCTGGACCGAGAAGGACAGCATCGACGCACCGATATCGCGCGGGTCGACCTGTAGTTCGTTATAGGTCGGGTAATCGACGGTCCCGGCGAGCCGCACACCCTGTTTGGCGATGCGGTCGCGGAACGGCTCGGTGGCACCCACTTCGGTGATCACCATGTAGCCGCCCGATCCGCGTCGCTCCAGAAAGCGTGTCGCCGGGGTATCGGCGCGGGTCGGGCAGACGAGTTCGAGGAACGTGTCGCCGATCGGCAGCAGCGCGCTCGCCAGTCCGTGCTGCTGGAAGAAGGCGGCCTGGTGCGCCGGCGGCGGCATGTAGGGAACGCCGTAGCGGCTGAGATCGGCCTTGCCGTAGCATACCTTGAGCCCGAGCACGAGCATCAGCTCGTCGATGACCGGTTCAAGCGCCGGAACGATGAGGCAGATCTGGCGTAGGCGGATCGGATCGGCCAAGGCTCAAGCTCCTGTAAACCGGGGTTTGCGCTTGTCGCGGAACGCCGCCACGGCCTCGGCATGATCGCGGGTGCGGCTCGACAGCGCCTCATAGGCCATCAGGACGTCCATCTGGTCCTGGGCGGATTTTCGCAGCATGCGGTTGAGGGCGATCTTGGTGAATCGGATCGCCTGGGTGGCGCCATTCAGCATCCGGCCGGCAAGCATCGCGACACGATCGTCGAGTTCCGCGGTCGGCACGACGTGGTTGATCAGCCCCATCGCCTGCGCCTCGCGCGCTGTCATGATCGTGCCGGTCAGCAGCATCTCCTTGGCGCGCAGATGGCCGATGATGAAAGGCAGGATGACCGCCGCCCCATCGCCGGCGACGAGGCCGGCGCGGACATGCGGATCGCCGAAGCGGGCATTTTCATCCGCAACGACCATGTCGCAGCACACCGCGAGCGTTGCGCCGAGCCCGATCGCATCGCCATTCATGCGGCATATCATCGGCTTCGGCATCTCCAGCATCGAGAAGACGATGGATTTCGCTTCCTCGATGATGGCGTTGAAGCTGCCGCCATCGTCGATCATCGCCTGCATCCAGTCGAGATCGCCACCGGAGCAGAAGCCGCGGCCCGCACCGGTCAGAACCACGACATCGGAGGCCGGATCATCGGCGACGACCCGGAATACGTGCTTCAGTTCGCGATGCAGCACACCGTCCACGGCGTTCAGCATCTCGGGCCGGTTGAGCGTGATGGTCGCGACGCGATCGACGACATCCACCCGCAGCGACTTGAATTCCTCTATCTTCATGGTTCTCCCCAGGGTCGTTCAGGTTTGTAGCAGCCGCGTATAGCGGCTCATGTGCCAGTGCAGATCGCCGTAGCTTTTGCCGATGGCCCGCAGCCGCTTGTAGAAGTGGCCGATGACATTCTCCTCGGCCATGCCGACGCCGCCGTGGAGCTGGACCGCGTTCCCGCCGACATATTCACCCGCCTGGATGACCGCGACCATGGTCGCCGAGATCGCCTTGTCCCGCTCTTCGACAGGTCCGTTCATCGCGGATAGGCCGCGATAGACCATCGAGCGCGCATTCTCCGCTGTCACGAACATGTTCGACAGCCGATGGGTGAGCACCTGGAATTCGCTCAGGGGCCGACGGAACTGCCGGCGCGTGCGCAGATAGTCGGCGGTGATCTCGATCGCCGCCTCCATCGCTCCCAGGGCCTCGGCGGCAAGCAGGATCGAAGCGCGGTTGACCGCCTCGCGCAGCACCGAGGAGCCTTGCGATGGCGCAACGACAAGATTGCCCTGCGGGATGTGCACGTCCTCAAAGCCGAGATCGGCCGCGTGACGGCCATCGATCAGGCGGTAACGGCGGATTTCCAGGCCGTCGGCGTCAGCCGGAACGAAGAGGATCGCGATGCCGGACCGCCCGTCGGCCTCGTCGATCCGCGCCGAGACGAGGAACGCGTCCGCGCTCGCTCCGTCCAGCACGACGACCTTGCGCCCTTGCAGACGATAATCGCCGCTGCCGTTGATCGCAGCCCTCGTCGCGACCGCCGTCGGATCGTAGCGCGAGCCTGCCTCTTCCAGCGCCAATGCGATGCGCCGTTGGCCGGCCATGATGGCTTCGAGAACGGACGCTCGATCGGCGAATCCAGCACCTTGTGCGATGATCGTGGCCGAAAGCATCGTGGCAAGCAGCGGCGCATCGACGAGCCCCCTGCCGATCTCCTCGAAGAGGAGCGCGGCATCCTCCAGTCTTCCGCCCAGACCGCCGTCCTCTTCCGGCACGGTCAGCGCCAGCCAGCCGAGCTCGGCGAATTTGCGCCAGTGATCGGCCCGCAGCCCGTTCTCGGCCGGACGGGCGTGCAGCGCCTGGAAATCATAGTCGTCGGCAACGAAGCGCGAGACACTGTCGCGCAGCAAGCGTTGCTCCTCGGTCAGCGAAAAGTCCAAATGCCTATCCTCGTATTTCCGTTGCGGCGCTGGCGCGCCACTCACATGTCGAACACCTGCTTGGCGATGATCGAGCGCTGGATCTCGTTGGTGCCGGCATAGATCGTGGCTGCGCGCAGGAAGAGCTGGCGCGCCGCGAGACCCGGCGCGTAGTCCGGCGCATCGCCGGGCAGATCGTTGGTCTGCTGGCCTTCGTGATTGACAGCGAGGCCCTTGGCGCCGAGCAGATCGACAGCAAGGGTCGAAATGCGCTGCTGGATCTCGCTTCCGACGATCTTGAGGCCCGAGGCGATGGGCGCGCTGCGGGCGCCATGCCCGTTGAAGAGCTCGCGCAGGACCGACCACTCCAGTCCCGCGAGATCGATCTCCAGCTGGGCGATCCGCTGGCGGATGTCGGGCTGATCGAACATCGACCCGCCGTCCGCCTCCCGCTCCTCGAGCGCGACCTGCTTCAGCAGCTCCAGGTCGCGTTTCGAGCGCGGCACCTGCGCGTTCGTGACCCGTTCGTTGCCGAGCAGGAACTTGGCCTGATCCCAGCCACGCCCGAGCTCACCGCCCAGAATGTCGCTTGCGCCCACCCGGACATTGTCGAGGAAGACCTCGTTGACGCTGTGTCCCTCATCGATCGTGTAGATCGGGCGGACCGTGATGCCCGGCTGATCCATGTCGAACAGGAAGATCGTCAGGCCGCCCTTCTGGGGCTTCACATCGGGATCGGTGCGCGCCAGGCAGAACATCTTGTCGGCGTAATGCGCTTCGGTGGTCCACAGCTTCTGGCCGCTGATCACCCAATCCTCGCCGTCCTTCACCGCCGTGGTCTTCACCGCGGCGAGGTCTGAGCCCGCCGAAGGCTCGGAGAAGCCCTGGCACCAGAAGGTCTCCCCGCTCAGTATGTCTTCGATATAGCGTTCCTTCTGCTCCGGCGTGCCGAACGTATAGAGCAGCGGGCCGATGAGGCGCAGGCCGAAATAGCTCAGGAATGGCGCATCGGCGGCCGCGCACTCCTCCTCGAACAGGTAGATGTGGAGCGGCGACCAACCCGTGCCGCCATATTCCCTTGGCCAATGCGCGGCCGACCAGCCCTTTTCGTAAAGGATCCGGTTCCACCGCTTCAGGTCCTCCTTGCTGGTGTGGACACCTTGCCGCGTCCGCCGCGCCATGTCCGCCGGCACGGCGCCGCGCAGGAAGGAACGGATTTCGGCGCGAAACGCCTCGTCCTCATCCGTGAATCTGAGGTCCATAGCGCCCTCTCATTTTCGAATTAGAATCTTGTTTAGAAAATTAGTAGAAGGTTCTGCCGCCGTCGACCATCATCGTGCTGCCGGTCGTGAAGCTCGCCTCCTCGGAAGTCAGGAAGAGGATCGCCTTCGCGACCTCGCCCGGTTCGGCGATCCGCTGCAGCGCATAGGTCGCCTTCGCGGTGGCGGCGAGCTTGTCCTCGTCAGGGTGCCAGTCCGAAACCATGCGGGTCCGCGTCATGCCCGGGCATACGACGTTGACGCGGATGTTCGGTCCGAGCTCCGACGCCCAGACCTTGGACAGGGTGATGACACCCCCTTTGCTCGCGCCGTAAGCCGAAAGCTCGGGGAACGGCACGATGGCCGAGGCCGAGGCCAGATTCACAACGGTCGCCTTGCCGGTTGCCCGCAGATGCGGAACCGTCTCCCGGGTGACGAGGAAAGGCCCGGTGAGGTTCACCGAAAGCGTCCGCTGCCAGAGATCGAGTGTCGTGTCCTCCAGTCGCGCGACAGGGAAGACGCCTGCGACATTCACGAGGCCGTCGATACCGCCCATGACGCCGGCCGCACGCGCGATCGCGCTGCGCACCGAGGCCTCGCTCGCCACATCGACCGCGATCGCCTCGCCGCTCAAACCTCTCAACCCCTCCGTGCTCTGGTCGAGCAAGGCGAGGGCGGCGCCCTCGGCCGCGAACAATTCGGCGGTGGCGCGACCGATCCCCGCGGCAGCGCCAGTGATGACGATCCTGCGCCCCTGCAGACGCCCCGCGCTCATGCCGCCTGCTCCGTTTGCGCGAGTTCCCTGGCTTTCTGACGAAGAACATCCTTGCGCACCTTGCCGACGCTTGTGCGCGGCAATTCGCTGACAATCTCGAGGCGCTCGGGTATCTTCTGCATGGCAGTGCCCACTCCAATCAGGTAGCGCTTGATCTCTTCCAGGTCGATCGACGTGCCCTCGCGCGGGATGACGAAGGCGCAAGCCATCTCGCCGGTACGCGGATGCGGCATTGCGACAATCGCGATGTCGGCGACCGCCGGATGGTTGAACAGAATGTCCTCGATTTCCTTGGGGCTGATGTTCTCGCCGGCGCGGATGATCAGATCCTTCTTGCGGCCGGTGACGACGATGAAATCGTCCCCGACGAACCGCCCGAGATCTCCCATCTTGAAATAGCCCTCGGCGTCGAAGGCATCGGCATTGTCCTCGGAATGCGCGTAGCCGAGGAACATCTGCGGGGCGCGGGCGAGGATCTCGCCCTCTTCGCCCTTCGGCAGCGTCTCGCCGGTCACCACGTCGACGATCTTCGCGTCCGCCATCCAGACCTGGCCATCGGTCGCGGCACCCAGTTCCAGCTGCGCCCGATCGTTCACGCCGGCCGTGATGCACGGCACTTCGGTCGATCCGTAGATGCGGGAGGGGATGCAGTTCGGGAAGACGCGTGCGGCCTCACGGATGAGGTCCGGCGGCACCTGTGCGCCGCCGCACAGGAAGAACCGCAGGTCCGGCAGGGTTTCGCCGCGCTTCTTCGCCTCCTCGACCAGCGCCTGCAGGAAGATGGTGGCCGCGACGATGCCATTGACCTTGTACCGGCGCATCATCTCGAGCCCGAGCTCGACCTCCCAGACATCGAGCATGACGGTCGTGATGCCGCAGGTGAACGGCAGCATCAGGGAATAGAGCGCGCCGGTCACATGCGTCACGGGCGACGGATTGAACATCACCTCGCCCGGCTTGAGATCGAGATGCGTCAGGCGCATCCGGTTCTCCGCCTGGATCGAGTTGTGGCTGTGCAGGACGCCCTTGGCGCGCCCGGTCGTGCCGGACGTGTACATGATCATCTTGAGCGCATCGGGGTCGGAGCCGGGGAGATCCATGCGGTCCCGGCCTTCCTCGAGAAGGGCATCGTAGCCGAGAAATTCACCTGGCCCGCCACGAAGCACGACGACGTCGATGGGCGCCTCGAGCGTCGGCATGAGCCGGCGCATCATCTCGACATAGTCGAACTTGCGGAAGTTGGATGGGATCAGGATCATCCTGCTGCGGCAGTCGCGCAGCATGAAGCCGACTTCCATGTCGCGGTAGATCGGCACCAGCGGGTTGACGATCAGCCCAGCCATGACGGCGGCGAGGCTGATCACGACGCTTTCGTACCAATTCGGCAGCTGGAAGGAGATCGTGTCGCCCGGCTTGTAGCCGCGCTTTACCAGCGCCGTGGCGAGCTTCTCGGCCTCGTCGAGAAGCTGCGTCACGGTGAACGGACGGTCGCGATCGACGACCAGCACCCGCTGCGGGTCCTCGGCCTGGATATCGCGAGCATAGTCGACGATCGTCTTGTCGGCCCAGGCGCCCTCGGCTTTCAGCCGCGCCGCTCTTCCTTCGTCCCAGCGGATCATCCAGCCGCTGACATCCTGCCGCATCATGGCAGACCTCCAGTTCCTCTTACTTGAACTTGAACTGCACCGGCTGGCCGGGAGAAGGCGGCTCGATCAGATCCGCCCCGGGCGTGAGCACGAAATCGGACACGCTCCAACCCGGATCGCCCTCGCCGGTGGCGAAAGTGATGTAGTTGACGTCCACGATCGCCTGGTGATCCTCCTTGCGGAAGACGCGCTTGCCCTTGGCCGTGTCGAATTCCATGCCTTCCATAGCCTTCGCGACGGCAGCACCTTCGGTAGCTCCGGCTGCCTGGATCGCCTTCGCGTAGGCAAGCACGGCCGCATGTCCCTGCTCCAGATAGCCGGGCGGGAACTTGTCGCCGGTCTTCTCGACATAGCTCTCGTAGAGCTGCTTGCCGAGCGGGTTGTCCTGATAGGCGCCATAGTACCAGTGCATCGCCGTCCAGAAATTCGGCACCATGCGGGCGCCGAGCGCCTTGGGCACGTTGAACTCGTTGGCGCCGTCGGCGATCGCCTTGAACTTGCGATTGAGCCCCAGATTGGCCCCTTGCGCGAGCAGGGTGACGGCGTCGGAACCATTGGTGTTGTTGAACAGGCCGGTCGCGCGGGAACGCACCAGGGTGTTCAGCTGCGACTTGAAGTCCGTGGCGCCGAATTTGGTCAGGACGGGATCGACGATTTCCACGTCCTTCTTGGCGATCGCCGGATAGAATTCCTTGAGCCCGTCCGTGAAGCCGTCCCAGGACTGGTGGCCGTAGGCCGCGTCCGGGAAGATGCCGGTCCAGCTGGTGATATCGGGATACTTCTCGGCCATGACCCGCGCCAGGCCACGATAGCGCATGTAGGAATTGTCGCTGATCCGGAAGTACTTCGGGACGAAGCCCTCATGGGTCAGGGTATCGGCGATTGCCGCGCAAGAGATCAGGACGGCATCGTTCTGCTCGAGGAGCGGTGCCACCGCAAGCACCACAGCAGTCTGGATGGAGCCGAAGATGAGCTTGACGCCCTCGCCGAACAGCGACTGCGCCTGCGCCACCGCCTCCTGTCCGGTCGCCTTGTCGTCGCGGGCGACGATCTCGATCATGCGCCCGTTTATGCCGCCCGCGGCATTGATCTGCGCCGCCGCGATCTGAGCGCCCAACAAGGCCGGCGCGCCATTGATTTCCTGCGCGCCCGAGAGCGGGCCGAGGAAGCCGAGCCTGATCGGCCCTTCCTGGGCCAATGCGGGGCTGAATTTCAGACCCGCCAGCGCCGCGCCGGCCGAGATTCCGGCCAAAAGCTTCCGACGTGAAATTTCATGCATGTTTGTCGTCTCCTCCGACGAACGGTTGCGGTTCAGCTCCACCAGCGGCCGCCATTGACGATGAGCGATTGACCGGTGACGTATCGGCTCTGATCGCTGGCGAAGAAGATCACGGCGTTCGCGATGTCCTGCGGGTCGCCCGCGAAGGCCATCGGCGTCTCCTTGAGATAGGTTTCCCAGATCGGCAGCTTGTCAGCCGCGGCGGTGCGGATGGGCCCGGGGCAGACGGCATTGACGTTCACTTGGAACGGTGCGAGCTCGCGGGCGAGCGACCGCGTCAGGCCGATGACGCCGGCCTTCGCGGCCGCATAGTCGGCCACCCCCTGCGATCCCATATAGGCCGCTTCTGATGCGATCGAGACGATCTTGCCGCGGCCGCGCTCGCGCATCCCCGGCACCACCTGGCGGCAGCAGCTCATCATCGACATCAGGTTGAGATTGATGATGAAGTTCCACACTTCCGGCTCGGAGCACCAGAACTCCGACGCACGCTCGCGCGCGCTTTGACCGACATTGTTGAGCAGGATCTCGACCGTTCCGACGTCCTTGTCGATCCGGGCGAAAGCATCGACGATCGCCTCGTGCTTGGAGCAGTCGACCAGCATCGGATGGGCGGATTTGCCGAGCTTGCGGATCTCCTCCGCCGTTCCGTCCAACGCCTCTTCCTGGAGATCGATGACGACGACGTCGGCGCCGTGGCGCGCGAAGTGGATGGCCGAGGCGCGCCCGATGCCGTTGGCCGCACCGGTGACGACGGCGAGCTTGCCCGTGAAATCCGTCGTCGTGGCGACCGGTGCGGGGCTTCTTGGCTGATCCGCGCTCATGTGATGATCCCTCCATCCACAGTGTAGACACCGCCGGTGTTGTAGCTGGCCTCCTCGCTCAGCAGGAAAGCGACGAGCGCGGCGACTTCGCTCGGCTCTCCATTGCGTTCGATCGCGCGAAAACCGCTGCCCCAGGCGCCGGCGCCCGCCGTTGCGGCAAGATCGACCGTCATCTGGCTGTTGATCACGCCGGGTGCGATGGCATTGACCCGGATGCCGTGGCGCGCGTTCTCCAGCGCCGCCGAATTGCTCAACGCGACGACCGCCCGCTTCGAGGCGCCGTAGAGCGCCCGATCGGCGCGCGCTTTCAGCGCCGCGACGCTGGCGAAATTGACGACCGCGCCGCCGCGCCCCTGCTTGATCATCTGCAGCAAGGCGGCGCGCATCGTCAGGAAGACGCCACGGACGTTGACGCGATAGATCAGGTCGAAGTCCTCGGGGCTGAGGCTGGTGATCGGACCCGAGGGACCTAGGATGCCGATCGCGTTGGCCAGCAAGTCGATCCCGCCGAAGATCTCGACCGCCCGGTCGATCACGAATTGCGCGCCGTGCTCGTCCGCCAGATCGGCCTGTGCCGTGGCCAGCTTGGCGCCGGCGTAGCGCTCCGCGATCGCGGCGAGCGCATCGGCGTTGCGATCGGCCAGCACGACGGAGCACCCTTCCTCGAGCAGCCGGGCCGCGACCGCCGACCCGATGGCCCCAGCGCCGCCGGACACCACGGCGACCTTGCCCTCGAGACCCTTGAATGCCATGCGAATACCTTCCCATAGGGCAGCGATCGCCGCCTCGCTCGTCGCTTCTGCTATTCCACCACGATCGCCTTGCCCGGCGTCGCCGGCCCGAGAAGGTCGGCGCCCGGCAGCTTGACATGGCTTTCGACGGCCCAGCCGGGCTCCTCTTCCTTCGGGCCGAGCTTGATGATGTTAATATCGGCGACGACCTGATGGTCTTCCTTGCGGAAGGAAAGCGGCCCCTTGGCGCTCTCGAAATTGACATTCTCGAGCGCGGCGATGACGGCGTCCGTCTCCGTGTTGCCGGCGGCCTGTATGGCGTGAGCATAAGCGGTGATCGCCATATGGGCCGGTCCGACATAGCCGGTGGGAACCTTGTCTCCGGTTCGCTGGACATAGGCTTCGTAGAGCTCGCGTCCGGCTTTGATGTCCTGGTAGGATTCGTAGTACCAGTGGCTCCCGGACCAGAAATTGTTCGGCAGATTCTGCTTCAGCGTCTTCGCGAACAGGATCTCGCCGCTGAGATCCATGAAGACCTTGACCTTCTTGGCGAGCCCGAAAGGCCGGGCCTGGTTGAGCATTGTCAGCAGGTCTTCGCCGGTAAGCGACTGGTAGAGCCCCTGAACCGGTTGCCGCACGAGGCTGGCGATCTGGTTCTTGAAATCGATCGCCCCCCACTTGAACAGAACCGGGTCCGTGATCTCGACCTCCGTCTTGGCAATGCTCGGATAGAATTTCTTCAGCCCCGCCGAATAGGAGCGCCACAAGGCGTGCCCGAATTCGACGTCGGGCAGGATACCGCCCCAGTTCGTAACGTCCGGATGCCGTTCAGCGACGAGTTGCGCCTGCGCCTGGGCCCGGCTGTAGGCGCTGTCGGTGATGCGGAAGAAGTTGCGGTTGAAGGACTCGTGCGTCAACGAGTCGGCCACCGAGCCGATCGTCATGAAGACGCTCTTCGATTCCGGCATGATACCCGCGACCGAAAGGGCCGAAGGCGTGTTCAGGCCGCCGATCACGAGATTGATCCCCTGCCCGGTCAGCTCCTTGGCCGCCGCAATCGCCGCATTGGGGTTCGCCTTGTCGTCCTGATAGATGATCTCCAGCGTGCGTCCCATGATGCCGCCGGCGGCATTGATCTGGTCGACGGCGATCTGCGCCGACAACTGGCAGTCCGCCGAATAGGTCGACTGCGCGCCTGAAAGCGGCAAGAGGATACCGATGCGGATCGGATCCTTGGACTGGGCCCATGCCCTGGTGGTGAAGCCGGTCGCGGCTGCCCCGATGGCCGCGGCGCCGGCGCCCACGAAGGTGCGACGAGAGATCGAAGACATTCCATATCCTCCCTGGTGATGGCGGGCGTGGCAGCCACCCGATCGCGGGCTCTCCCCCCGGCGACGCGAGGGAGATCATCACAGCGGGACCGTGGCTGTCAATCGAATTCGAATTCGAATTCGGATTTTTCGCGTGACGGAGATGCAGCTTTGCCCTGCCTTGACCACGTCCGGGACTCTCTAGAAACCCTTGGCAAAAGAGGCAAAATTCGGCCGATGCGTTCACCCGACCGTGCAGCGGTTTGGGTAACCACATGCACGAAACCATTAGCGCGAAGCATGTCGCGCAAATCAACTTGCGCGACATGCTTTAGCGTCGGCGGATTCCCTCGAAGAGCAGGATGGTGACCTGGTCCGCGATCTGCGATGGCGTCAGGCGGCCTTGCCGGTACCATTCCACCGACCAGTTCATCATGCCGATCAGCAGCAACCGGATCACCGATAGATCGACGTCGTCGCGGACGAGCCCCTCCTCCCTGGCCTCGTTGAGCAGCGCGCGCCAGAGCTGGGCGTTCTCGTCGAGGACACGGAGAAATCGCTCGCGCAGCCTGGCCGGAAGCTGGTCGAAGATGCGCATATGCGCGGCAATGTACTCATCGCCGGCAAGGACCACCTCGAGATGGCCATGGATCGCCGCGGTGATGCGGTCGCGCACGTCGGCATCCGGCTGCAGCGCGTTGATCGCGTCGATGACCCGATCCTGGGTCCGCTGATTGGCGACGCGCAGCACCTCGGCCACGATCGCCTCACGTGATTCGAAATGGTAATAGATGCTGCCGGTCTGGGTGCGCGCGCGCTTGGCAATGTCGCTGAGCCGCGTCAAGGCATAGCCCTTGCGGCAGAACACATGGGCGGCGGCATCGACAATGCGGCTTCGCGTTACTTCGGCCTTCCTGAGCTTCCTCACGGCGGCACGCTGATCGTCCGCCGCGGGCTTGCTTTTGCCGGAGTTCCGGGGGGGCGGCGCCGGCGGGAGTGCGACATCCTGCGGAGCGCGGGAACGAGTATGGGCCATGGCAATCGCGCTCTTCCTAGCTCGCACGTGAACGTTCGAAACCCTTCAACCTCTGGACGCCGTCGGGCAACGGGACGGATCGATGCAGAGCCAGCTGCTCCTGCAATCGTTGATGGAGATCGGCCGGCATCGATACCACCTTGGGCGGTGGCCCGAGCCTAACATGGATGATCCGGTATTGAACCAAGGCCGCAAGGAAGTTGCGCGATGTGTTGATCACCTCGAACAGCACCCGGATGCGCTTGTCGTCCACCTCGACCAGGCGCGTGGTCACGGTGATTTCGTCACCCAGAAGCATCTCCCGCAAATAGGCGACGTCGGCGTCGATCACGAAGTTCGACTCCCCGGTACGCCTGCGGAAGTCCTCGCCATAATCCCAGGAATCATGCGCCGCCATCGCCGGCTCCTTGACGATGGCCAGATAGTAGCAGGCATTCATATGATTGTTGGTGTCGATCCACTCGGGACGCACCTGAAGCTTTGACTGATGAAGACGGGGATCCGGCAACGGCACTTCCCACCTCGTCATTCCTACCTCCGACCTGCTTTCGGCTGTCTCCCTCCTATGGGCAGGACCTTGTCCACGTCAACATTTTTCGAATCCTGATTTGATTCTGGCACCGGACGATGCGGCAGACATCCTGGGGCTTTCCTTGCCTCTGCTTTCTTTGGACGAATGCCTTGATGGCGGATTTGCAGGCATCGCAGCGGCGCCCGGAGGTGCAGCCTCCTGCGGCCGGCGCCCTGCTCAGTGCACCACCACGCCCAGTTTCTGGCGGAGCTTGTGCATGCGCATCTCGAGCATCGGCAGCGGCGGGCCTCCGGCAGTCGCGACGCGCCGCGTCATGGTGATGAGGTCGCCTTTTTCCGCTTCATTGAGCCGCTCGCGCAGGAGAGGCGCCAGCGTGTCGATCACCACGCCCGCGTCGCCCACCCGGCCGGTCGCCCATTTCGCGTAGTCGATGGCGTCATGGGCCTTGCCCTGGGCGGCCACGCCGACAATGACCTTGCGCAGCGCCTGCTCGCGCTCCCTGGTCATGCGCGGCCCGTCGGTTGCCACGGCAAGGATGAGCGTCGCGGCGGCAACCACCGGGTCGTCGATCGCCGTGAGCGCCGATACTTCGTCCTTGCCTTCGAGCCGTTCCCGTCGAACAGATCCGCGTACCCGTCCGAGAACGTCGGCAACGTCGTTGGCTGCTTCCTTGATCATCTTGCGCCGGTACCACCACAGCACTGCTGCCACGAGCAGGACGATCACGATGAAAATAACGGGCATTCAAGCGGACTCCCTATGGCAGCCCGCCACAATAGAACATCGAAGCCGGATGAGGGAATCTGATTCGCGCCTAAAGCATGTCGCGCGGGATCGGATTCGGGCGACATGCTTCAGATGTTTGTTCTTGCCGCTATTTCGCGAAACGCCGGGAGCCGGCAACGCAGAGTACGACGGCGGCAGTGACGGCCACCATCAGCATGCTCACGGCTTCGCCGAGCAGGAAGGCCGCCAAAGTCAGGCCGAAAAAAGGCTGCAGCAACTGCAACTGGCCAACGCCGGCGATGCCGCCGAGCGCCAGACCGCGATACCAGAAGACGAAGCCGATGAGCATCGAGAAGAGCGACACATAGGCGAGGCCGATCCAGGCCGGCTCGCCGATGCCGTTCCATGACGCCGGCGAAGTGGCGAGCGTCAGCACGCCCATGACGGGCAGCGACAGCACCAGGGCCCAGCAGATCACCTGCCATCCGCCTAGCCTGCGCGACAGCTTCGCACCCTCCGCATAGCCGAGCCCGCACACCACGATTGCCGCGAGCATCAGAAGGTCTCCCGCCGGCGACGCCGAGAAACCCTGGACAAGCGCGAAGCCCGCCACCAGGGCGCTGCCGAAGCCTGAAAACAGCCAGAACAGCGGGCGCGGCCGCTCGCCGGCGCGAAGGACCCCGAAGATCGCGGTCGCCAGCGGCAGCAGCCCGACGAAGACGATCGAATGCGCCGAAGTGACGTGCTTGAGCGCCAGCGCCGTCAACAGGGGGAAGCCGACCACCACGCCGAGCGACACGATGAGGAGCGGAACGAGATCGCCGCGTTGCGGCCGCTTCTGCCGCATCGCGACAAGCAGCAAGGCAGAGAGAAGACCGGCGATCGTCGCGCGCGCCGTCGTCAGGAAAACCGGGTCGAACTCGGCCACGGCGACGCGCGTCGCAGGCAAGGAGCCGCTGAAGATCAGCACACCCAGCAATCCGTTGATCCAGCCTTCGGTCGTCTTGTCCATCGCGAGCCCAGCCCTTCGTTTCGACGCATCTGTTCGCCGAAGCCCTTGTCTTTTCCAGAGACGGTGCATTACGATTTCGACGAACTGTATTGGAGAAGGTGGCAGTACGGTGGACCGATCGGCATCCAACGAATCCGAGGGCACACGGGTCGGACGCGTGATGGGGGCCATCCGCGACCGCATCGCCCGTCGTTCCCTTACCCCCGGGTCGAGGCTTCCCTCGATCCGCGCCTTCGCCGAAACCATGCAGGTGTCGAAGTCGACCGTGGTGGAGGCCTATGACAGGCTGGCGGCCGAGGGGACGATCCGTTCGCGACCCGGCTCCGGCTTTTACGTCGCAGCGCCCCTGGCGCCGCTGGCCCTGGCCGAGATCGGCCCGCGCCTCGACCAGGCCGTCGACCCGTTCTGGGTGTCGCGGCAGTCGCTGGAAGCCGGGACCGACCTGCTCAAGCCCGGCTGCGGGTGGCTCCCCGCCGAATGGATGCCGGTCGAGAGCCTGCGGCGCGCGTTGCGCGGCATCGTCCGGGCGGCGGAGCCGGCGACGCTCACCGACTACGGCTCGCCGCGCGGGCTTCCGGCCTTGCGCCAGCTACTGGCCCGCCGCATGGCCGAGCGCGGCATCGAGACCGCGCCCGACCAGATCCTGATCACAGAATCCTGCACGCAGGCCCTGGACCTGCTCTGCCGGTTCCTGATCGAGCCCGGCGATTCCGTGCTCGTCGACGACCCCTGCTACTTCAATTTCCTCGCGCTCCTGCGCGCGCACCGGGCGAGGGTCGTGGGCGTTCCGCTGACGCCGACGGGACCGGATCTCAGGCTCTTCGCCCAGGCCCTGTCGGAACACAGGCCTCGCCTCTACATCACCAATTCCGGCCTGCAGAACCCGACGGGCGCCTCGTTGCAGCCAAGCGTCGCGCACCGGCTCCTGAAGCTCGCGGCGGAACACGAGCTGATCGTCATCGAAGACGACATCTTCGCCGACTTCGAGCATGAGCCGGCGCCGCGCCTTGCCGAGCTCGACGGGCTCGAGCGGGTGATCCGCATCGCCAGCTGCTCGAAGACGCTCTCGGCTTCGGTGCGCTGCGGCTACATCGCCGGCCCGCGCGACTGGATCGACAATCTGGTCGACCTCAGGATCGCCACCGACTTTTCGAGCCGCCGGCTTTCTGCCGAACTCGTCCTCACGGCCCTCACCGACGGCAGCTACCGCAAGCATATGGAGGCGCTGCGCGCGCGGCTCTCGAAAGCCATGGCCGCCACCAACCGCCGGTTGAAGGGACTGGGCATCGAACCATGGCTGGAGCCGGTGGCGGGCATGTTCCTATGGTGCCGCCTGCCGGATGGGCTCGACGCCGGCGAGGTCGCGCGCCGGGCCCTCGCGGAAAAGCTGGTGCTTGCGCCAGGCAACGCGTTCAGCCCATCCCAGACCGCGCCGCACTTCATGCGCTTCAACGTCGCCCAATGCGGAGACGAGAGGGTTTTCAAGGTGCTGGAGAGGGCGATGCGGGGATAGACAATAGCGGCGCGTTCTCACGCGCAAGCTCTCTTGCAGGTCCCCCTCTCGTACGCTCCTTGGTGCGAAACTGCGGCCGAGGCGGCACTTTCTGAGCCTGTTCGTACTACTTCCACATCCCTCGCATGCGGCTCCTCAGGTCGATCTCGACGCGCGGCTGGCCGATGCGCCCCTGCGGCATCGGCGCCGGCGGCCAGGCGACGCGCTCGAAGCGGTCGAGGATGTGGTCGGGGATGAAGCGCGTGCGCGAGGCATAGACGTGGCGGTCGCCGTTGCGGGCCTGGCCGTGCGTGAAGAAGCGCTGCGGCGTGATCAGATGGAGCGAATCCTTGGCCCGCGTCATCGCCACATAGAGCAGCCGGCGCTCCTCCTCGATCTCGTGCTTTTCGCCCACGGCGAGATCGATCGGCATGCAACCGTCGACCGCGTTGAGAACGAAGACCTTCTTCCACTCCTGGCCTTTCGCGGAATGGATCGTCGACAGGATCAGATAGTCTTCGTCGAGATGCGGCGGGCCGGGCTGGTCGCTCACCGCATCCGGCGGATCGAGGGTGAGGTCGGTCAGGAAGCGCTCGCGCGAGCCGTAGGCGGCGGCGATTTGCTCGAGCTGCAGAAGGTCGGCGCGGCGGGCGGCGGCGTCCTCGTGGATGCGTTCGAGATGCGGCTCGTACCATAGCCGTGCCTGCTCGAGATCGGCCGGCCAGCTCGCGGAACGCAAGCGAAGGCCGGAGAACAGCGCCAGGAACGCTGGCCAGTCGGCCTCCGCCCGCTGCGGCACGCGGAAGGCCGAGAGGCCCATGACCGCGTCGAGCGCGCCTTCCATCGTCTCGACAACCTGCCCCGCCGTCGTCGGGCCGACGCCCGGCAGGAGTTGCAGCACCCGGAAACCGGCGACCCGGTCGCGCGGGTTCTCGGCGAAGCGCAGCACCGCCAGCACGTCCTTGACATGGGCGGCATCCAAAAACTTCAGCCCGCCGAACTTCACGAAAGGGATGTTGCGGCGGGTGAGCTCGATCTCCAGCGGCCCGCTGTGATGGGAGGCGCGGAAGAGCACCGCCTGCTGCTTGAGCGCGGTTCCGCTCTCGCGCTCCTCCAGGATGCGCTCGCAGACATAGCTTGCCTGGCCGGTCTCGTCGCGCACGGTCACCAGCCGAGGCTTTTCCGACGATCTGCGCTCGGTCCATAGGTTCTTGGTGAAGCGCTCGGCGGCTTCGCCGATCACCGCATTGGCGGCAGCGAGGATCGTGTCGGTCGAACGATAGTTGCGGTCGAGCGTCACAGTCTGCGCCGGGGCCGGGAACAGGCCGGGAAAATCGAGGATGTTGCGCACCTCGGCGGCGCGGAAGGAGTAGATCGACTGGGCATCGTCGCCGACCACGGTCAGCCCTCGCCCGTCCGGCTTCAACGCCGTCAGGATCGAGGCCTGCAGGCGGTTGGTGTCCTGATACTCGTCGACTAATATGTGGTCGAAACGGTCGCCGAGCTCTTCCGCGAGGGCCGGCTCTCCCACCATGCCGGCCCAGTAGAGCAGCAGGTCGTCGTAATCGAGCACGTTCTGGGCCTGCTTGGCCTCGACATAAGACGCGAACAGCTCCTTCAGCGCATCGGCCCATTCCCGGCACCAGGGAAAGGCCTCGGCAAGCACCTCCTCGAGCGGCAGCTGCGCGTTGACGGCGCGCGAATAGATGGCGAGGCAGGTGCCCTTGGTCGGGAAGCGGTTCTCGGTCTTCGACAGCCCGAGCTCGTGGCGGACGAGATTCATCAGGTCGGCGGAATCCTCCCGGTCGTGAATGGTGAAGGCCGGATCGAGGCCGACCTCCGGCGCAAGCTCGCGCAACAGCCTTGCCCCGATGGCGTGGAAGGTGCCGGCCCAGGAGAGACCGTCGGCCAGGATCGCGGCTTTCTCGCCCATCACCTCGCCGGCGATGCGCTCGACCCGCCGGGTCATCTCGGCCGCCGCCCGGCGCGAAAAGGTCATCAGCAGGATGCGCCTGGGATCGGCGCCGTTGACGATGAGGTGGGCGACCCGATGCGCCAGCGTGTTGGTTTTGCCCGAGCCGGCGCCCGCGATGATCAGCAGCGGTTCGCCCACGCTGCCTTCGCCATGCTGGACGGCCGCCCGCTGCGCATCGTTGAGCTTGGTGAGATAGGCGGGCTGGAAGATCGAATCAGGCGCGGCGATGTTCATGCGCGGCATGAAGCATCGTTTCCGTTTCGTTCGCAATGCGCACGCCGCTCCCGGATTGCCTTCGGCACAATTTCCCTGCGTGAGATCGCGTTCTATCCTGTCGCTGTCGGGCCGATTCGGCGTGCCCGCTAGAGCATTTCCGCTTTTCTTCGAATCGCGAAAACGCTCTATCCATTTGTCTTGACGCAATTCCGGACGCAAAACCGCTGCGCACTTTTGCTGGAATTGCTCTGGTCTCGGAGCGAGCATGGGCCGTTCGGCGGACTGGCTGATCGCGTTGGCGGCGGGCGCCGTGCTCGCCGCGATGATCCAGGTGAACAGTGTTCTCGCCGCGCACAGCACGGCCTTTTTCGCGTCCTGGATCGCCCATGGGGTCGGAGCACTCGCCGCCCTTGCCTTCATGGCCACCATATCCTGGAAGGTCGACGCGGGGCGGATGCGGAAGCCGCCGCTATGGTCCTATCTGGGCGGCATACCCGGGGCCTTCACCGTTGTCCTGGCGTCCGTCACGATCAATGGCGGCCTCTCCCTGTCCGTGACCATCGCGCTGATGCTGGCGGGGCAGGTCGCTTTCGGCATGGCCGCCGATCAATTCGGCCTGTTCGGCGTGATGCGCCGCAAGCTCGGCGGTCGCGATCTACTCGTCGTGTTGGCCGTGCTCGCGGGCAGCCTGCTCCTTCTCTTCGGTGGCGCATGAGCTGGCTCGTTTTCCTCGCCCTGCTGAACGGCGTGCTGATCGGCGCAAGCCGGGCCATCAACGCGCGTCTGGGCATGTCGCTCGGCGCGTTCCGGTCGTCCTTCTGGAATCATCTCGGCGGCTTCCTGCTGCTCGCAGCGTTGCTGTTGGCCTTGTCGGACCAAGGCTGGAGGACGGTATCCGACGCCCCGCTTTTCGCCTATTTCGGGGGTGCGCTCGGCGCGCTCTTCGTGGCCATGAACAACCGCGTCATTCCGCGTATCGGCAATGTGGCGTCGCTCGTGCTGGTCATCGGTGGTCAGATGGCGGCCGGCCTGGCGATCGACTATCTCGGCAAGGACCTGCTGCCCGCCCCCTGGCAACTCGCGGGCCTGGTGCTGATTGCGGCCGGCGCAAGCCTGGCGCGCGGCAGACGATAGATCGAGGCCGAAGAGGGCTGCGCGGCCCTTGCACCCGCCTGATCGCCATCGCCGCCCTCGTATGAGGATGTATGAAGCACCATCCATTTCATGCACCTCCTACACCTTATGCCTAGGGCCTGCATGCCTACACGCTGTGGTAGTTTCTCGCCCAGGTGGCAAGGCCCCGAAGGCTACGGGGCACGGCTTGGAGGCTAACATGACAGACTTGAGAGCCTTGGTAGGGGCTGGCGCGATCGTGTTGTTGTCGCTCAGCCCGAGTTTCGCCTTGGGTGAACTGCTGCCACCGGGATCAGGCAATCCCGGTAGCCCGCCACAGTCGCATTCCGCTCCCGGTCCGGTGGTCGGCGTGGGGCTTCCCGCAATGATCGCCGTCGGCGGCTACATGTGGTTCCGCTATCGTTCCAGGCAAAAGAAGAAGTAGGCGCGCGCCATCGCCGGCAGCCGCGGGACAAGTTCGTGACATATGATTCGTCGCGGAAGGCAGGAGCGACCTCCGGTTTCGGCTCGGACACCGTCGCCGGAGGGCGCCTTTGGCTTACCCGAAACGAACTCTACAGCGGGCTGGCCGTCGTCGGCTTCGCCAATGGGATGAGCGAGCGGGCCTCGGACGAGATTGCCCGAGCAGGCGTGACCGGCGCTCTTTTCAACACATTCGACGTCAGCGCCATCGTCTGGGCGGCGCTGATCGTCGCCCTCTGGCTCCTGTTGCGGGCGGAACCCGAGCGGGTGCGGACAGCAGACATCGCGGTGGGGGTCTCCGCCTCCGCGGCATTTCTCGTCCCGGTGCCGTCGCTCGCCTGGCTGGCGATCGCCGGCATGGCCACGCGTCTCGTATGGACATCGGCGCCGCGAAGCCGGATGCGCAGGGGCGCGGTCGTGCTCGGCGCCCTCACGGTGCCGATGCTATGGGCGCGCCTGCTGTTTGCGTCCCTGAGCAATACCCTGCTCGGCATCGACGCGAAGCTGGTTGGCTGGATGGTCGGCGTCCAAAGCACAGGGAATGCCATTCCCTTCGCCGACGGCTCCGGCCTGCTTTTCCTGGAGCCGGCCTGCTCTTCCCTCACTAACGTGTCGCTCGCGCTTCTCTGCGGCGTCGTATTCGTGAAGGCCCACGGCCGGTCATGGACACGTCCGGTCATTGCCACCATGTTGTTCGCCTGCGTCGCCACGGTGGCCATCAATGTCCTGCGCATCAGCATGATCGGAGTGTTCCCCGTCACCTATGACGTGATGCATGGTGGGATCGGCGCGACGCTTGTCGCCTGGGCAACGATCATCACGGTGACGCTCATATACACGAAATGGATCAAGCCCCATGCGCCTGATCCTGCTTAGCCTTTTCTTTGCCCTGCTGCTGGGGGCCAGCTTCGGCGCCAAGGTCCACGCCAATTTCGGCCGCGGCCTGGCAGCGAGCGATCCCGACGACGCCGACATCCTCGCCCTTCTCAGCCGGCACGGCTTCACGATCACGCGCGCGCCACCCGGTACCGATCCGGTCTGGCTCACCGGCCGGAAGGGGGACTGCGCCATTGATATCGCCAGCGTCTCGCCGCGCGGTTGGCACCGCACTGCGGTCGACTGGCGCGCGAGCGGCGGAACGCTGCGCTACGCGGCGGAGGGCGGGCTCTTCGACCAGCAGCCGATCCTGGGACCGACGTTGATCCATTATCTCAACCGGCTGAAGCGATATGCGGGTATCGACGCGCCGGCCGTGAAGGTGCGTGCGATAATCATCGCGCCGGAATGCCCGGCGGACGCCGTTCTCATGACCGAGCTTGCCGCCTTGTCCGAATGACCGGGCTGGGTGCGACGGCGGTCGAGCCGCTTTCCGCCATCCCACATTGAAGACCGCGGTCTGCTCATATAGATCGGGCGCATGGACCAACTGCCGTTCTATGTCGTCAACCTTGCGCGCTCGCCGGACAGGCGGGCCGCCATGAAGCGCAGGCTCGACACGCTTGGCCTCGCCCATGCGTTCTTCGACGGTGTCGACGCGTCCAGGGGCGAGCATCTGCCGGTGTCTCGCTATGCGCCGAGATGGGCGCGATGGCTTCGCCAGCGCCCCATGAGCGCGGCCGAGATCGGCTGCTTCGCCAGCCATTATCGCCTCTGGCAGCAGTGCGCTTCAGGCGCCGAACCGATGATCGTGATGGAGGATGATGTCACGGTCGACGACGGATTCGCCGACGTCGTTCCGCTGGTGCGGGACGCCGTCACGGGCTCCGGTTTCGTCCGTTTGGCGGGCCTCAACGAGGTCGACTCGATGACGATCCGGCAGCTCGACGCGTGCTATCGCCTCGCCCGCTTGCTCAAGGGTCCGGCCGGGACGCAATGCTACGCCATCTCGCCCGGAGGCGCGGGCAAGCTGCTCGCGGGCGCCGACCGCTGGATCGAGCCGGTTGACGACTATCTCGACCGCTTCTGGAGCCATGGTGTCCAAAGCATGGCCATATTGCCCTACCGGGTCCACCACGACGACGAGCAGCCGTCGCTGATCGGCAAGGACAGGGACAATCGCCAGCGCTCGATCATCGGAGCGGTCGGCCGTACCGTCAGCGGGCTTTATGCCTCGCTCGCGCGCCGCCTTTCCAACATCCGCCATCTCGGCCTTGGTGCTCTGCGCGGCTGATCCTGCAGGCAGGTGGATGCCGCTTCCGCGGAGGCGAGGAAGGCCTTTATCGTGATATGGTGGTTCCTGTCGGCGGTACAGCGAGGCTGACCATCGAAGAAGACCGCGCCGGCCCGGGCCCGTCCGCAACGGGAGTTTCCGGCGCAGAAGACCGGCTGCCGGGCAAGGACAGCCGAGCTCGATCGTGAGGCGAAGGGCATGATCCGCCGGCAAAAGACCATCCACTGCGTCTCGTGAGGACCTGAGGTCAAAGGGAGAGAATGATGCTGAGCAACAAGCAACCTGTCGCCACCATTGCCGTGCGCGATCTCGACACGGCGCGCCGCTTCTACGAAGACAAGATCGGCCTGACCCCGGCCAGGGAAGAGGAAGGACCTGCCCTCACCTTTCGGTGCGGGGCCTTTTCGCTGCTCGTCTACAAATCGGACTACGCCGGCACCAACAAGGCGACGTCGGTGACCTGGATGGTTGGCGACGAGATTGGCGACATCGTCCGCCAGCTCGGTTCGAAGGGGGTGGCTTTCGAACAATACGACATGCCCGACGTCGTGAGGGACGGCGACGTCCATGTCTTCGGAGCGATCAAGTCTGCCTGGTTCAAGGATCCAGACGGCAATATCCACGCGCTGGTGAACGGCTAAGGAAGATCGAAGCCACGACGCTCAGAGCTGGTCGTTGTATGGCAGCTTGGTTTGCGCCACCGTCCTGGCGAGTTGCGAGAAGGACGGAACGCCGGTCTCCGACTGGGCGAGGTTCGCCGATTGCAGGAAGCGGATCGGAAAACACACCGCGTCGCGGTTTGCCGGCGACATGTCCTCGTAGAGGCGTTCCTCTCCGATCACATTGGCCTCGGCCCGACGCAGCGCCTCGTCGATCTCGTCGATGGTGAGCAGGCCCTTGTGCACGAGCACGTTGTTGATCGAGGCGATGGCCATCAGCAGGCCTTCCAGTTGCAGATTGGCGACGTTCATGGATTGGGCTCCCATTCAATGCCAGGGTGGAGACGGCGCCCACCGTCCCCCTAAGTTTCGCAGACGCTCCAGATAAGGCAACGGGTCGGATCGCGGTCCGGCAGCGACCGAACCCGTCGGCCTCACAACAAGGTTCCCCCGAGAATGGCAAGGGCGGCCGTGAAGTAGATGACCAGCCCCGTCACGTCGACCAGAGTGGCCACGAACGGAGCCGAGGCGCTCGCCGGGTCAAAGCCGATCCGCTGGAGGATAAAGGGAAGCATCGACCCGGCGAGCGAGCCGAAGGTGACGATTCCGACCAGGGCCACCCCTACCGTAAAGGCGATGAGGGCCCAGTGCTCGCCGTAATCGTAGAACCCGAGCTGCTGCCACACGGTGACGCGGATCATGCCGATCAGGCCCAGGATCGTCCCGAGGGTGATGCCGGTAGGCAGTTCCCGCAAGGCGACACGCCACCAGTCCCGCAGCCGCACTTCCCGCAAGGCGAGCGCCCGGATCAGCAGGGACGTCGCCTGCGAGCCGGAGTTGCCGCCGGAGCTCATGATCAGGGGAATGAATAGGGTGAGCACGATGGCCTTCTCCAGCTCGCCCTCGAAATATTGCATGGCGCTGGCGGTCAGCATCTCGCTGAGGAACAGGACACAAAGCCAGCCGGCACGCTTGCGGATCATTTCGCCGAAGCCGATCTGCATATAGGGCTCGGTCAGGGCCACCATGCCGCCGAATTTCTGCACGTCCTCGGTGCTCTCCTGGAAAATGGCGTCGATGATGTCGTCGACGGTCACGATCCCGACGACCTGCCCCCTGTCGACGACCGGAACGGCCAGGAGATCGTATTTCGAGATGATCCGCGCCACCTCCTCGCGGTCGGTGACGGGCGTGACCGTGACGGGACGCCGGGGGCTGGCGACGGAGAGGATCGGGGCACCAGCTTCGCCCGCTATGAGCCGCCTCAGCGAGACCGTCTGGACCAGCCTTTTCGTCCGTGGTTCGAGCACGTAGATGGCGTAAACGGTCTCGCGCGTCCGCTCGACCCGGCGGATATGGTCAAGGGTCTGCGCGACCGTCCATGTGGTCGGGACGCTGACGAACTCGGTCGTCATGATGCTGCCGGCCGTATCCGGCGGGTAGGAAAGGAGCCGCAGAACCGAGAGCCTCGTCTCGTCGTCGAGGCGATCCAGCATAGCGGAGCGGCGGGGCTCCTCGATGTCGCGGAAGACCTCGGCGACCCGGTCCGCGGACATGCCGGACAGGAGGTCTGTCGCCCGGCCCTCCGGCAGTGTCGCGATCAGATCGGCTGGCGCTTCCAGTTCCGGCTGGTCCAGCACCTCGACCGCCCGGTCGAGCGGCAGCCGGGCAAGCACCTCCGAGGCAACCTCGGTGGTCTGGTCGTTCAGGATCTCGGCGATGTCGGCGACGTGTTGGTCCGCCAACTTCGCCACGAGTACAGAGGGGTCGCGCTCGACTTCGGATGCGCTGGTGTTGTCTTGCATGGCTCACCTCTTTTCCAACCAGCCGTCACAGGCCGGTCGCGGGCGAGCCGATCAGGCGATCAGGCGTTCGTGCGGGCCGGTGACGGCGAAGGCAATCGACTGTGACTGTCGCTTGGCATGGGGTTTATGGCTCCTAAGGGGCGCTGCCGGGCGGAAGCAGGACAGCAACGCGACGCAGGCATGCGCCTCCGCGCGGTGGCTGTCAATACGGACGATGGGCAGGGCAACGCCCGAATCGGCGCGCGAGCGAAGGACAGGGCCAGAGGATCGAGCCTCAGAACGACGTTCCCAGCATCGCAACCATGGCCAGCGTCATCACGGCCGTGACCACCCGGCGAGCCCGCGGAGCCAGCCCCGAACGGGAAAGCGGCCCATGATGTCGGCCCGGGAGGCGACCAGCATCATGACCACCATCACCGGCACGGCGATGATGCCGTCGAGCACCGCCGTTCGCGCGCTTCGCCCAAGGCCAAGCGCATTTCCTGAATGACACCATCGTCGCCAGACCTGCCTTGTCAGGCTGGAACCGAATGTCTAGCGTCGGCCCCGCATGTCCGGTGCATGCAATGGTGTCCGCGAGAAGGACGACGGGAGGTCGACCGAAGGCGACGACGGCATCCGTGATTCGCGCCGGCCGGCGTGCCGAGGCACGCCGCGGGCAAGGCCGTGATGGGCGGATCCGCGTTCGCGACCGGCTCGGTGATGGTGGAGGCCAAAGATCGTGAGGAACGGCCAAGCGAGCAAAGCCGTGAGAGCCGGAATCGAGCCGCTCAGAAATTTCGTGCACAAGGTGCTTGTGGCGGCCGGAGCGGACGAGCCGACGGCGAATGCCGTGACCCGCGCCATGATGCATGGTTCCCGGCTCGGCGTCGACAGCCACGGCGTGCGGTTGCTTGGCCACTATGTCCAGGCCTTGGCCGGCGGCCGGGTCAACCCGCGCCCGACAATGCGGCTGGCCGGCCGCGTGGGGGCGGTGGCGTCTCTGGACGCGGATCATGGTCACGGCGCGCTTGCGACCTATGCCGCCATGAATCATGCCACGCGGCTCGCCGGCCGGTTCGGCATCGGAGCCGTCGCGATCCGCAACGGCTCCCATTTCGGACCGGCCGGCGCCTTCGCGCTCGAGGCGGCCGAGCATGGTTTCATCGGCATGGCATTCTGCAACTCAGACTCTTTCGTGCGGCTGCATGACGGAGCGTCGCGGTTTCACGGCACCAACCCGATCGCCTGCGCCGTTCCTGTCGAAGGCGGCGATCCCTGGCTTCTCGACATGGCGACGAGCGCCATCCCCTACAATAGGGTGCAGCTCTATCGGAGCCTCGGACTCGAGTTGCCAACCGGCGTGGCGTCGGATTCCCGCGGCCTGGACACGACAGACGCAAATACGGCCGAGATGCTCGCGCCGCTCGGCGCGGCGTTCGGCTTCAAGGGGGCCGGGCTCGCGGGCCTCGTCGAGATCCTGAGCGCGGTCCTTTCCGGCATGAAGCTCAGCCCCGAGCTCGCTCCGATGGGCGGACCCGATTTCGCGACACCCCGGCAGCTCGGCGCGTTCGTGCTGGCGCTGAAGCCCGACGCCTTCGTCGACAAGGCGACCTTCGACGACGGCATGCGCCGCTACCTGGTCGCGCTCCGCGCCTCGCCGCCCCGTGCCGGCCAGGTCGTCATGGCCCCGGGCGACCGCGAATGGGCGGAGGCGCGAAGACGAGCGGAGGAGGGCGTGCCCATCGATCCGATGACGGCGAGCCTATTCAGAGACTTGGCCGAGCGCCATGGCGTGCCCCTGCCCTTCGCCGACGCCGGACTTTGACGAGAGAAAGAAGCAGGAAATTTGAGATCATCGCGGCCCGCTTTTCGTGCCCGGTCTCATTTTCAAGCACTGACGGCCGGCTGGCACATGGTTTCCTGGCAGGACGGCGCTATAGTCCCGGATGGCCGCACGCGCGGCGCCCCGAACAAGGATCAGGAGGAAAACCATGGACCGTCACGCAACAGCCGTCTGGAAGGGAAATCTCAAGGAAGGCAGCGGCACGCTCGAGAGCCAGAGCGGCGTTCTGAGCGGCACCCCCTATTCCTTCAAGAACCGTTTCGAGGACGAAAGCGGCAAGTCTGGTACCAATCCGGAAGAACTGCTCGCGGCGGCCCATGCCGGCTGCTTCGCCATGCAGCTATCGCATTTCCTCGCCGAGAACGGCACGCCGGCCGAGAAGCTCGACGCCAAGGCCGTCGTCACGCTTGTGCCCGGCACGGGCATCACCCAGAGCGCGCTGACGCTCACCGGCACCGTGCCCGGCGTCGACGCGGCGAAGTTCAAGGAACTTGCCGAGAAAGCCAAGGAAAACTGCCCCGTCTCCAAGGCGCTCGGCGCCATCAAGCTCACGCTCGACGCGCGGTTGGGGTAAGCGGTCGGCCCGATTTGCCAGCCCCCGTTCCGTCGCGCGGCACCCTCCGTCCTGCCGGACGTCTCCCCCTGAAAGGGGGGAGATTGGCAGCCTTGGGATCGGCGCAAAATGTGCAATCGCCCGCGGGGTAAGAGCCTCTTCCCCTTCTCGCCTCGGCGACGATCAGGGAAGAAGAGAAAATCATTCTCTCAACCCTGCTTTCAGAAACAACAATAAACTCTCCGACCATCTCATCCGAGCACCCCATTCCATGTGACTCGATGCGCGCCGGTTTATAACCGCCGGCAAAAGACCCACGTGGATTCTACGGAGTTGTTTATGCGTCTCAGGCTCTTTTCCGCCGTCGTGGCGGTCGCAATGTCCTTGATCGGCTCGGCTCAGGCCGAGCGCCTCACCGATCAGCCGCTCGTCGATGCGGCCTGGCTGAAATCCAAGGTCGGCAATGAAAGCCTCGTCGTCATCGACGTGCGCGATATCGAGAAGGGCAAGCCGGACCCCTACAAGGCGGGCCACGTGCCCGGCGCCGTGAACGCGCCCTATTCCACGGCCGGCTGGCGGGCCACTGTGAACGGCGTCCCCGGCATGCTGCCGCCGGTCGAGCAGATCGAGGCAACGATTGCCGGCCTCGGCGTCGACAATGACAGCCACGTCGTCATCGTGGCGGCCGGAACGGATTCCAGCGAGTTCGGAGCCGCGACGCGCGTCTACTGGACGTTCAAGGTGCTCGGCCACGATGCCGTCTCGATTCTGGATGGCGGCTGGCGCGCTTGGCAGGCCGCGGGCGGCGAAGCGACCGACGCTTCCGCCACGCCCGCGAAGTCCGATTTCAAGGCGCATCTGCGGCCCGAGATGATCCCAGGCGTCGCCGATGTCGAGAAGGCGCTCGCCAACGGCACGACATTGGTCGACGGCCGTCCCGCGGCGCAGTACAGGGGCGAGGCAAAGAGCCCCGTCGTGCGCGCTGCCGGCACCATCCCCGGAGCGGTCAACATCGAGAACGACAAGTTCTACGACAAGCCGAACGCCTCCTTCGTCTCCCGCGAAACAGTCGCAAGCCTGGCCAAGGACGCCGGCCTGGCCGACAACGAGGAGGCGATCGCCTTCTGCAACACCGGACACTGGGCCTCGATCGCCTGGTTCGGGTTGAGCGAGGTGCAGGGCAACAAGAACGTCAAGATGTATGACGGCTCGATGGCTGAATGGGCGGCCGATCCCGCCCGGCCGGTCAAGTAATCACAGTCGTTAGACCCGATGCGCGCGACGTCCGGGCTTTGTCCCGGACGTCGCTTTTGACAACAAGCAACAAAAGACAATGTCCCAGATTTCCGCCGCCGTTCCGGCCTCTCCGCCACGCTCCATCATCGACCGGGGTCCCGTCATCGTCGTCCTGGCGGCGCTGCTTGTCGGCGCGCTGGCTATCGGCCAGGCGATCTCGCCGCGGCAGGCAGCGCTCTTCCTGATCGGGGGCCTGCTCGGCGCCACGCTCTATCATGCCTCCTTCGGCTTCACCGGCGGCTGGCGGCGGCTGGTCGTCGAGCGTCGCGGCAACGCCATGCGCGCGCAGATGCTGATGATCGCCGTCGCCGCGATCGTCTTCATTCCGCTGCTCGATCTCGGCGCCTTCGGCGGGCGGCCGCTGGTGGGCGCGATGGCCCCGGTCGGCGTGTCGGTCCTCGTCGGCGCGACGATATTCGGGCTCGGCATGCAACTCGGCGGCGGCTGCGGCTCCGGCACGCTCTTCACGGTCGGCGGCGGCAGCGCCCGTATGCTCGTCACGCTCATCTTCTTCATCGTTGGTGCCGTGATCGGCACCGCCCACCTGCCCTGGTGGCTGTCGCTTCCCGCGCTGCCGCAGATCAGCCTTGGCAAAAGCCTCGGCGTTCCCCAGGCCATAGTGGTCACGCTCGCTGGGCTGGGCGCCGTGGCGCTCCTCAGCGCCTGGGTCGAGCGGCGCGCCCATGGCAGCCTCGAGAAGGCGAATCCGGCGCCGCGCCAGGGTATCGCACGGCTTCTGCAAGGTCCCTGGCCGATCGTCGGAGCCGGGCTGCTGCTCGCCGGGCTCAATATCGCGACCCTGCTGACCGCCGGCCACCCGTGGTCGGTGACCTTCGGTTTCGGCCTGTGGGGCGCCAAGGCGCTCGCCGCCTTCGGCGCGCCGGTCGAGACCTGGGAGTTCTGGACGTGGCCCGGACCGGCGCGCGCGCTTTCGGGCAGCGTTCTAGCCGATGTCACCTCCGTGATGGATTTCGGGGTGATCCTCGGCGCGGCGCTGGCCGCCGGTCTTGCCGGAAAGTTCGCGCCGAAGGCGGTCGTGCCGTTCGCCTCGTTTGTCGCCGCCGCGATCGGCGGTGTGCTCATGGGCTACGGAGCCAGGTTGTCCTTCGGCTGCAACATCGGCGCGCTTTTCAGCGGCATCGCCTCCGGCAGTCTCCACGGCTGGCTGTGGTTCGCCTGCGCCTTCATCGGCAGCCTGGGCGGCATCGCGCTGCGTCCCGTGTTCGGTCTGGACGGATTCAAGACGAAATGAGTTCTCGCAACACCCTGCTCTTCGGGGCGGCTTTCGTCGCCGCCACCTCCGCGATCGTCGCGGATCACTATGCCAGCACGCGGCCGGCCGCGGCGCCCGCGCCGGCTGCGGCCCAATCGGCCGCGCCCTGCGCCGCCGGCGGGGCCACGTCGCCTTGTTCGGCAGCTTCTCCTTGCTCGGCGGCTTCGCCCTGTGCAGCGGCCTCCCCTTGCGCCGCAGCTTCTCCTTGCTCTGCCGCCTCGCCTTGCGCGGCAGCATCCCCCTGTGCGGCTGCATCGCCCTGTTCGGCAGCTTCGCCCTGTGCAGCGGCCTCCCCTTGCGCCGCAGCCTCTCCTTGCGCTGCCGCCTCGCCTTGCGCGGCAGCATCCCCCTGTGCGGCTGCATCGCCTTGTGCCGCCGCATCGCCCTGCTCGGCAGCTTCGCCCTGTGCGGCGGCGTCCCCTTGCGCCGCAGCCTCCCCTTGCGCCGCCGCTCCAGCCCCCTGCGCTGCAGCTTCGCCTTGCGCCGCGGGCGCACAATAGGCAACACTTACCGGCAGGAGATTGCCGATGAGTACGGACAAAGCCCTCGCCGCGCGGCAGGCGCTGTTTGCGGAAAGGGTCCTCGCCAAGACGGGCGACAACGTCCTGCTGGAAACCTTGCGCGGCGCCGAGACCGTCCAGTCCTGGACCCACTACCCGCCCGGCGACGTCTTCGACGCGGAGACGGGGGCCCAGTGGTACTACCATTGCCACCTGCCGGTGGAAGGCGCGCGGGAGCACGGCCATTTCCATTGCTTCTTGCGGCCCGAGGGAGCACAGGGCCCTGTCCATCATCTCGTCGCCGTCGGCGTCGACGCCTATGGACGGCTCGTCCGTCTGTTCACGGTGAACCAATGGGTGGTCGGCGATGCATGGCTCGACGCGGAGGCGACGATCGCCCTTCTACCCCGCTTCGACCTTCACCTCGCGCGGCCGTCCTATCTCGTCAATCGCTGGCTGACGGCCATCCTTGATCTCTATGCCGACGAGATCGCCGGGTTGATCCGCGAGCGCGACCGGGTAATCGCCGCACACGTTCCTCCTGCGGGCATCGCCGCCCGCGAGGATCGGAGGTTGGAAGTCACCTCGGAACTCGCCGCCGATCTTCAAGCCAGGGCGGCGGAAGTCGACCCAGCGAAATAGAGCATGTTGCAGCCAAGTCGCGTAATACCCGCGGACTAAGCCTTCTCGCCAAGGGAAGAGGGCCGCATCCGGCTCCCGGTCCCGGCCGGCTGTTCCAGCCGTTTTCTTGGCAGGGCCGAAGCCAGCCCTCCGGGAAGGAAAAGAAGTACGACGATCATCGCCACGGCAACCAGCATGAAGCGACCCTCGGCAAGGCCATCGACATTGGCCAGCCCTTCCGACACGAAAGTCAGTCCGAGAGCTGCGAACACGGGCCCATAGATGCTGGACGTCCCTCCCACCAGAACCATGCTGAGGATCAGCGATACGGTCGAGAAGCTGAAGACCTCGGGCGAGGCGACCCGCAGGTAGATCACGTAGAAGCCCCCGGCGAGCCCTGCGAAAAACGCGCTGAACATCAATACCTTCAAACGCTGCAGCCCGATCGGAATGCCGCGCGAAACGCCGTAGTCCTCATTGTCGCGCAACGCTCGGATCGAGAGACCGAAATCCGAGCGGACGAGCCAGCGCAGGCAAGCGACCGTCAATACGAGCAACAGGAGCGCGACGTAGTAGTAGCCGAACTTGTAGTCGCGCAGGAAGTTGTAGCCGAACAGTTCTATGGTCGGCACGCGAACGAGTCCCTGGGTACCGCCCGTAACGGCCGACTGGCTGATGACGACTTGCAGCACGAGTTGGCTGAAGGCGAAGGTGACCAGCACGACATAAATGCCCTGAAGGCGCACCACCGGCAACGCCACCAGGGCGGCCGCGGCCGAAGCCGCGAGTCCGCCGATCACCATGGCGAGCCAGGGATCGATGCCGAGCAGCTTCGCCGCGAGTCCCGTCGCGTAGACCCCGATGCCAAAAAAGGCGACATGGCCGAAGTTGAAGATGCCGGCATAGCCGAGGCTCAGATCCCAGCTCGCCGCAACGACGGCATAGATGAAGGCCACGATGAAAAGATGCCGGATATAGGTGTCCTGCACGACGAGCGGCACGAGCAGTCCGACGAGGAGGAGCGCGACGACCGCGAGCGTCCTGACATTGAATGCGACAGACATCAGCGCTCCACCTTGCCGAGAAGTCCCTGGGGACGAATGAGGAGGATGGCGATCAAGAGCACGAAGATCATCGACGGCGCCCAGTAGATGCCTATGAAGAAGATCAACGCAGCTTCGAGCAGGCCAATGAGATAGGCGGCCGCGATCGTCCCACCGAGGGAGCCGAGGCCGCCGAAAATGACGATGATCAGCGCCTTCACCAGGGGCTCGGCGCCAAAGGTAGGAGTGACCAGCCGCACCGAGCCGAGCAGAATGCCCGTCAACGCCGCGAGACCTGCCGACAGCGCGAAGGTGACGATGAAGAGGCCCGATACGTCGATGCCGATCAACTTGGCCGCGGCCGGGTTCTGCCCCACCGCTCGGATTCCCCGGCCGATGCGCGAATTGCGAAGGAAGAACCATAGGAGCCCGAGCAGCACCGGTGCCAACACGACGATCAGCGCTTCCTGGGCAGAAATCGTCGTGCCCAGCAGATTGACGTTGCCGGGCACGATCGGCCGAAGCTGCTTGAGCCGGGCGCCCCAGGCGAGCTGCATGCCCTTTTCCAGGAAGATCATCGCGGCGAGCGTCGTCATGACCGTGATGAGAAGAATGTCGCGACGATCGTAGAAAGGACGGATGAGCAGGCGCTCCATCAGGATCCCGACGCCGATCACGGCGGCGACCGCAATGGCGATGCCTGCGGCCAGCCACAGGTCTAGGCCGGCCGCATCCGAAATGGTCCATGCCATGTAGGCGCCGAGCGTCATCAGCGCGCCATGCGCGAAGTTGAAGATGCCGAGCGTCGTCCAGACCAGCGAAAGCCCGCTGGCCATCAGCGCGTAGACCGAGCCCAGGACGATTCCGCTGACGAGGATGGTGCTGATCGTGTCGGCGGTCATGGCGCGGCGTGCCCTCCGAAATACATGTCCATGATCTCCTCGTGATCGACATCGCTGCCGCGATCGATCTCGCGTGCGATCTCCCCGTGGTCGACGAAGTACATCCGGTCGACCAGCGAGAGGACGAAGGAAATGTCCTGTTCGATCAGAAGCAGCGGAATGCCGCGTTTCGAGATCTCCCCTATCGCTGAGGCCAGCTCCTGCTTTAGCTTGGGCGAGAGCCCGAGCGTCGGCTCGTCGAGCATCAGCATGCGCGGTGCGCACATCAGGCCGACCCCGATGGACAGCATCTGGCGCTCGCCGCCGGACAGCGTCTTGCATTGCTGCCTGCGTCGTTCGGCGAGCCGCGGAAAGAGGCCAAGCACATAATCGAGATTGGCGTTTCGGTCCCTGCGCGCCCGCTCCGTGAAGGCGGCGAGCTCCAGCGTCTCCATGATCTCCATGTCGGGAAAGAGCTGATTGGCCTGGGGCACATGAATGAGCCCGCGCTCGACGATCCGTCGCGCCGAAAGCGACTCCAGCGCCTCGCCCATAAAGCTGACGCTGCCGCTTCTGGGCACGATAATCTTGGAGATCGCATTGAGGAGCGTCGTCTTGCCATGCCCATTCGGACCGAAGAGACCGACGCGCTCACCGGCGCCCACGTGAAGGCTGATGCCCTGCAGGACGTCGTAGGCGTCGTAGCCGGCCCGCAGCTCTCGCAGCTCGAGCGCATGAGCCTTGGGCTTCATGCCGCCACCTCCCGGCTTCCAAGATAGGCTTCGATCACATTGGGATCCTTCACCACGGAATCCGGCGCGCCCGAAGCGATGATGCGCCCCTGATTGAGAACCATCAGGTGCTCCGACACGCCCAGAAGGAGCGGCAGGACGTGTTCGATCAGCACGATCGTGATGCCACGCTCCCGTACGGTGCGGATGAGGTCGGCGAGCCCCGCGACTTCCGGCTTGGTCAGGCCTGCGGCCGGCTCGTCGAGGAGCAGCACCTTGGGCTGGCTGGCGATCGCCGAGGCGATCATGAGCTGTTTTCGCTCGAACACCGATAACTCCCGCGCCGCCAGTCCCCGGCGCGGATTCGGAAGGCTCACATCGTCGAGCGCCCGAGCGGCGGCCGATCGTGCCTCCTCGCCCCGCAATCCGGCGCAGTAGGCTGCGCTTGTGTATACGTTCTCGAATGCAGTCAGCGTGGCGAACTCGGCATCCTTCTGGAACGTGCGCAAGATGCCGGCCCGACTGATCTGGTGCGGCCTGAGATTCTGGATTGGGCGGCCCGACAGCAGCACCTCACCGCTGCTCGGAGCGAATGGAATTCCGGTCATGACGTTGAAAAGCGTGCTCTTGCCACTGCCGTTTGGCCCGGCGATGCCGAAGACCTGCCCAGCCGTGACCGCGAACGATACGTCGTCCACGGCCACGAGGGCGCCGAAACGGCGCGTCACATGGCGCGCTTCGAGAAGCGGTACGTTGTGCTGAGGCACGGCATTCGATCCACTAACCAGGGGAATGGCTGGCGGCCGCGCGGGATAGACCGGGCGGCTGCCGCTCGGCTGCTATTTCATCCATGGCGGCGAGCGGAACTCGCCCGTCGCATAGTTCGCTGGGTAGAACAGCACGCGCTCGCCGTCCCAAAGCTGGAAGAACTGGATCGGAATCGCGTCTTCGCCCTGAACCGCCAGATGCGTTGCCGGATCGAAGCGCAGCTTCCCGGAGACGATCTGCTTCTCGGTGGCTCCGATGGCCTCGCCGATCTCGAGCCGCTTCGTGGGGTCACCTACTTTGGCCAGCGCATCCGCATAGATGTAGACCTGCTCGTAAAGCGACGCGCCGTAGGCCCCCGGCAGCACCCCATATTTGTCCTCGTACTTCTTCACGACTTCTGCCGCGCGAGGATTTTGCGGCGTGTCGAGAGGGCCGCCGAGCATATTGTACATGATGCCGTTCGAACGCTCCTTGGTGAGGTCGAGAAACTCCGGCACCGACGGGGCGTACTGGATGAAGACGAGGCTGTTGGTCGGCTGCTCGAGAAACTGCGTCATGAATTTTGCGGCATTTCCGGGCAGATAATCGGTGTTGATGATGATCGCAGGTGCGTCCTGTCGAACGCGCGCGAGGAAGGCGCGCCAGTCGCTGATCTCGCCAAACGGCAGCAGGTCCGTCGAGGTGATGGTCCAGCCCGCGTCTTCGAAGTTCTTCTTCAGGCCATCCATGATGGTCTTGGAATACGGATTGTCAGACGAGATCAGCGCGACCTTTTTGTTCGGCAGCTTGATCTTGCCACTTGATTCGAGCTGCGAGATCACCGGCACCATGGCCGTCTCATAGGCCTCATAGGACGGAGTCAGCGACCACACTGTCGGGAAGTCGTCGGGGCTCGGGGCGATGATGTCACGTGTCTGGGCGGAATTGGCGGAGATGAGGTAAGGCATCTCCTGCTCCGCCATGAGTTCGATCTCGAAGTTGCTGCCGCTGGCATAGCCGGTCATCATTACATTGACGTCACGGTCGCCGGCCAGCCGCTCGAAGGCGCTGGTCACTGCGTCGGCGGCCTGGTCCTGGGTATCGCCGACCACGACTTCGAGCTTGTAGCCCGCCACCCCGCCGGCCGCGTTGATCTCGTCCACCGCCAGCTTCGCGCCGTTCACCATTTCGTTGCCGTCGGCGGCAGCGCCGCCGGTCAGCGGTGCCAGAACGCCGATCTTGGCGATCTTGTCCTGTGCAGCGGCGGGAAGGGCCGCCAGCATGGAGGCGGCGAGAAGCGTACCTCTCACGAGTGTCCTGAATTTCATCGCAGTTCCCCTTTTTTCTGTTGGATTCCAATGAAGATCAGCGCACGCCGCACCAGTCGATGATCGTGGCCGCGAGCGTCTTCGTCGTCTCCTCGAGCGACGCAATGTCGACATATTCGTCGGTGCCGTGGAAGCCGTCGCCACTGGCCCCGCAGATCACGGCGTCCACCCCGGCCCCGGCATAATGAGCGGCATCGGCCACGGCGACGAAGCCCGCGATCTTCGGTTTGCCGCCAGCCTCGGTCCGCCGCTTGAACAGCGATTGCACGACGGGATGGTCGGGAGAAGTATCCATGGGCGGGAAATGCAGC